>Ga0315907_10003306_pt1 | contig 19207 bp, 18 predicted proteins | sample LakEriMetagenome_3_FD_203525 | JGI IMG/M metagenome (GOLD analysis project Ga0315907, IMG submission 203525) | Freshwater fungal communities from buoy surface, Lake Erie, Ohio, United States - Buoy 12 MA123 | ecosystem: Environmental > Aquatic > Freshwater > Lake > Lake biofilm | place: USA... | reverse complement strand
ATCCTGGTCGACCGTCGGGCACCGACGGTGGAGATCCTGTCCGAGACGGTGGTCCGCTACAGCTGGGACCGGCCGAACCCCTATTTCCTGCCGGCGCTGGCCGGGCCGCGACCGGTGATGATCTATTCCCCGTCGCACTATCTGCGCCAGTTCCACGCCCGCTACGCCGAGCCCGAACAGCTCCGCCGGAAGGTGCAGGCCGCCGGGCAGCGGGGGTGGGCGCAGCTCCACAACCGGGTGGACAACGGCCGGGACTTCGACAATCCGGAGCTTCCGACCCTCCAGCCCTGGGTCCCGACGACGAGCATGCCGGCCGAACGCTTCGTGTTCGTCCGCAACCCCTTCTTCCACCGGGTCGACCCGGAGGGGCGCCAGCTCCCCTATCTCGACCGGATCGTGATGCAGGTGGCCGACAGCCGCCTGATCCCCGCCAAGACCGGGGCGGGGGAGAGCGACCTCCAGTCCCGCTACATCCGCTTCGACAACTACACCTTCCTCAAGGACGCCGAGCAGCGGAACAACTTCGACGTCCGCCTGTGGAAGAACGGCACCGGCGCGCAGCTCGCCCTCTATCCGAACATGAACGCGACCGATCCGGTCTGGCGCGCGCTCAACCGCGATGTCCGGTTCCGCCGCGCCCTGTCGCTGGCGATCAACCGCGACGAGATCAACCAGGTCGTCTATTTCGGGCTCGCCAACCCATCGCAGAACACGGTCCTGCCGGAGAGCCCGCTGTTCCGCGACAAGTACCGCGACGCCTGGGCGGCTTTCGACGTCCGCCAGGCGAACCGGCTCCTCGACGACCTGGGCCTGAACAGGCGCGACCGGGCGGGGACGCGCCTCCTGCCCGACGGGCGGCCGCTCGAGATCATCGTGGAGACCGCGGGCGAGAGCACGGAGGAGACCGACGTCCTCCAGCTCGTCGCCGACAGCTGGAAGCGCGTGGGCGTGAAGCTCTTCTCCCGCCCGTCGCAGCTGGAGGTCTTCCGCAACCGGATCTACGCCGGCGATGCGGTGATGGTGATCTCCAAGGGGATCGACAACGGCATCCCCACGCCGGCCATGGCGCCGGGCGAGCTGGTCCCCATCGAACAGACCCAATACCAGTGGCCGAAGTGGGGCCAGTGGTTCCAGACCCGCGGCGGCGCGGGCGAGGAGCCCGACATGCCCGTCGCCCGCGAGCTGATGGACCTTCTGAGGGTCTGGCAGTCGGCGACCGGCGACGCGGAGCGGACGAAGACCTGGGACCGCATCCTGGAGATCCACGCCGAGAACGTGTTCACGATCGGCCTGATCGCCGGGGTACAGCAGCCGGTCGTCGTGCGCCGCACGCTGCGCAACGTGCCCAAGGAGGCGCTCTTCAACTGGGACCCGGGCGCGTTCCTCGGGATCTACAACCCCGATCTCTTCTGGCTGGAGCGGCGCTCGTGAACCGGCGCCCCGCCGGCGCGGCGGCCTGATCCATGATCTCCTACGTCGCCCGTCGCATCATGGTGATGATCCCGACGCTGATCGCGATCAGCATCATCACCTTCGTCATCATCCAGCTTCCGCCGGGCGACTATCTCACCACCCTCGTCAACGAACTCCAGAGCCGCGGCGAGAACGTGGACCAGAGCCGGCTCGAGTTCCTGCGCCAGACCTACGGCCTCGACCGGCCGATGTGGGAGCAGTACCTCGTCTGGATCGGCGGGATGCTGACCGGAGACTTCGGCTTCTCCTTCGAATACAACATGCCGGTCAGCGACGTGGTCGGCGACCGGCTCGCGCTCACGATGGTCATGTCGGTCTCGACCATCGTGTTCATCTGGGTCGTCTCGTTCCCGATCGCGATCTATTCCGCCACCCACCAGTATTCCTGGGGCGACTACGGGCTGACGCTCCTCGGCTTCCTCGGTCTCGCCACGCCCAACTTCCTCCTGGCGCTCGTCCTCCTCTATCTCTCGAATGTCTGGTTCGGCATGTCCATCGGCGGGCTGATGGACCCGCAGTACCTCGACCAGCCGTGGAGCTGGGAGAAGGCGGGTTCGGTCGTCACCCACCTGATCATCCCGACCGTCGTCATCGGCACGTCCGGCACGGCGGCGATGATCCGGCGGCTGCGGGCGAACCTGCTCGACGAACTCCAGAAGCAGTATTACGTGACGGCGCTCGCCAAGGGCCTGCCCCGGCGCAAGGCGCTCTGGAAGTATCCGCTGCGGATGTCGCTCAACCCCTTCATCAGCGACATCGGCAACCTGCTGCCGCAGATCATGTCCGGGGCGGCGATCGTCTCGGTCGTCATGTCGCTGCCGACGACGGGCCCGATGCTGCTCGACAGCCTCCAGAGCCAGGACATGTACCTCGCCGGCTCGTTCCTGATGTTCCTGGCGCTCCTGACCGTGATCGGGGTGTTCCTGTCCGACCTCGCGCTGGCCGTGCTCGACCCGCGCATCCGCCTGTCCGGAGGGGCGTCCCGATGACCGGCGGAAACCGCCCCCTGGCGCCGGGCGACGGGCGGCTGCCCCACTACGTCTCCGACGCGCCGTTCGACCCCTACGCGGTCGAGCGCATGTCGCCCGAGCAGGAGCGCTACTTCCTCGCCTCCCAGTGGCGGATGATGTGGTGGAAGCTGCGCCGCCACCGGCTCGCAGTCGCCTCCGCCGGCGTGCTGCTGGTCCTGTACCTCTCGATCCTGGTGAGCGAGATCATCGCGCCCTATGCGATCGACACCCGCCACACCCGCCATCTCTACGCTCCGCCCCAGTCGGTCCACCTCTTCCACGAGGGCTCGTTCGTCGGCCCCTTCACCTACGGGCTGCGGTTCCAGCTGAACATGCAGACCCTGAAGCGGGAGTATTCCGAGGACCGGACGAAGATCCACCCGCTCCGCTTCTTCTGCCGCGGCGACGAGTACGAGTTCTGGGGCCTCGTCGAGTGGGACGTGCACCTCTTCTGCGCCGGCGAGGGCGGCACCGTGTTCCTGATGGGAACCGACCGGCTGGGGCGCGACGTGTTCTCGCGGGTGGTCTACGGAACGCGCATCTCTCTGACCGTGGGGCTGATCGGCGTCGCGGTCAGCTTCGTCCTCGGCATCGTGATCGGCGGCATCGCCGGCTATTACGGCGGGTGGATCGACAACGTCATCCAGCGGATCATCGAGGTGATCCGCAGCTTCCCGGAACTTCCGCTGTGGATGGCGCTCTCGGCGGCGCTGCCGGTGACGTGGAACCCGATCCTGATCTATTTCGGGATCACGGTGATCCTCGGCCTCCTCGAATGGACGGGGCTCGCACGCGCGGTGAGGTCCAAGCTCCTCGCCCTGCGTGAAGAGGACTTCTGTGTTGCGGCCCAGCTGATGGGGGCGAAGCCGAAGCGGATCATCTTCCGCCACCTGATGCCGAGCTTCATGAGCCACCTCATCGCCTCGGCGACGCTGGCGATCCCGGCCATGATCCTGGGCGAGACGGCGCTCTCCTTCCTGGGCCTCGGGTTGCGCCCGCCGATCACGAGCTGGGGCGTGCTGCTGAACGAGGCGCAGAACATCAACGTCGTGGCGCTCTATCCGTGGCTGATGTGGCCGGTGGTGCCGGTCGTGCTCACGGTGCTCGCCTTCAACTTCCTGGGTGACGGGCTGCGCGACGCGGCCGACCCCTACACCCGCTGATCAGGCCCCGCGGGGACCGCCGGGGCCGTCTTCTCGAGCCAGAGGCTCGTCTCCCGGGCGCCGGCGGGCAGGGGGATGCGGGCGACCGCCGACGCGCGCAACGCGTCCGCCATCCGCGTCGCGGCGTAGTGGCTGGCGAACAGCGGCACGAGGCCGCCCGCGGCCATCCAGGCGAGCGCCGCGGCCTGTTCGTTGTAGCCGCGCCAGCGCCAGTCGTCCGGATAGTCGTCGGGCAGCAGCACGTCGTGGACGTGCACCAGCACCCCCGCCGGCAACGCGGGCAGGACGGTGCCGAACAGATGGTCGACGTCGCTGCCGGGCATGGCCACGTGGCTGGTGTCGATGAACAGCACGTCGCCCGCGGCGAGATCGGCGAAGACCGAGGGGTCGACGTGCTGCACCGGCGTCGCCAGATGGGTCACGGGCAGCCGCGCGATGTCCGCCCGCGGCGCGGGGTCGATGGCGAGGATGCGGGTCGCGTGCCCGCCGTCGCGCACCGCACGGGCCATGAACCGGGTCGAATGGCCCGACCCGATCTCGACGATCCGGCGCGGGCCCGACCGGCGCACCACGGCGTAGGCGGCGGCCCCGTCGAGGCGGGGGAACCAGTCCTGGGTCCAGCGCGGCTCCGGCGGCGGGCCGTCGAAGGCGAGGAGGTCGTCGGCGAACCCGTCGATCCAGCCCAGCACCGTGCGGAACCGCCCCTCCGCCGTGGCGAGGAGGCGCGCGGCCGCGGGATAGGCGCCGTCCGGTCCGGCCGGCGGGCGGACGCCCGCGTGGCGATAGGGGATGAACCAGCCGCGCGGCGCCCCGGCGAGCGTCGCGAGACCGAGGGCGAGGCGGCGAACGGACGGGCGCAGGGCCACGTCAGCGGATCGTGAGGATCTGGCCCTCGCGGGCGACGAGGGTTCCCGGTCGCACGCGGTCGGCCTCGGCGGCGATGCGGTCGAGGGCGTCGTCGGTGTGCGCCGGATCGTGGTGGAACAGGACGGTCGTCCGCACCCCGGCCGCATCCGCGACCCGCAGCGCGTGCTGCCAGGTGGAGTGGCCCCAGCCCTTGTAGCGCTGAGCATACTCCTCGTCGGAGTACATGGCGTCATACACCAGCACGTCGGCTCCCCGTGCAAGTTCGAGCACGTTCGGGTCGATGTCGTCGCCCCTGTGCTCGGTGTCGGTGATGAGGGCGAAGACCCCGCCGGCATACTCCACCCGATAGCCGCAGGCCCGGTTGGGATGGTTCAGCGCCCCCGTCCGGACGACGACGCCCGGCTGCGGCGTCAGAACGTCGCCGCAGGCGTAGTCGTTGAAGGAGCAGCTGGCACGGAAGACGTCGATCGGCACCGGGAAGAGCGGCGCCATCATCAGGTTCGTCAGCACATGCTCCAGCGTCGCGTTCGGGCCGAGATGACCCGCCCACAGGCGGATCCGGCTCTTCGGGTTGTAGGCCGGCGCGAAGAAGGGAAGCCCAACGATATGATCCCAGTGCGTGTGTGTGAAGTAAAGATCGAAGTCCACGGGCGACGTTGTGATCAACTCGCGTCCGAGCTCACGCAGTCCGGTTCCGGCATCGAAGACGATCAGGTGGGATCCGCAACGGACTTCGAGGCAGGTGGTGTTTCCGCCGTACCGGACCGTATTTGCTCCCGGGACCGGAATGCTTCCGCGCACGCCCCAGAAACGGACCGTGAATTCACCGCCACTTCGCAAAGGGAGCCACTCCCGGACGAACCATTCGTCCGCACACTCTTGCCTTCGGGTTCGATGGTTGTCGAGCGAAAACCACGGATTTGGCCTGTGCGCGGGCGGGAACGAGCCCGGCCCCGCACGCATCTCCCCTTGGTGTCCCACCGGTCCGGCGGGGGTCGCGGGATACGTCCGGTGGTCTCACGGAACCAGTCGGTAACCGCCGGGTTCCGTGACCAGGATGGTCGCGCGCGACGGGTCGTGCTCGATCTTCTGTCGCAGTCTGTAGATGTGGGTTTCCAGCGTGTGCGTGGTCACGGCGGCGTTGTAGCCCCAGACCTCGCCGAGGAGGACGTCCCGTCCGACGGCGCGGTCGCCGGCCCGGAACAGGAACTTCAGGATCTGGGTCTCCTTTTCCGTCAGGCGAATCCGGCGGTTGCGCGCCGGATCGGTCAGCATCTTGCCGCCGGGGCGGAAGCTGTAGGGCCCGATCTGGAAGGTGGCGTCGTCCGTGCGCTCGAACTGGCGGAGCTGCGCGCGGATCCGGGCGAGGAGCACGCCGATGCGGAACGGCTTGGTGACGTAGTCGTTGGCGCCGGCGTCGAGGCCGAGGATGGTGTCGGCGTCCGTTCCGGCCCCGGTCAGCATCAGCACCGGGCAGCGCACGCCCTCCCGCCGGAGAAGGCGGCACAGTTCGCGCCCGTCCATGTCCGGGAGGCCGACGTCGAGGATGATGCAGTCGAACGGCCTGGCGCGGACCGCCTCCAGCCCGGCGGCGGCGGTGCCGCGCGCCTCGGTGTCGAATTCGCCGGTCAGGGACAGCTGTTCGGCAAGGGACTGACGCAGCGCGTCGTCGTCGTCGACCAGAAGGATGGTCTTCTTCGTCACCGTCATCGGGCGTCCCGTCCGTTCCTTCGAACAATCGCCACGGACGGTCGCGCCGGTCAAGGCCGGGCCGTCAGGTCTCCAGCATCCGGCGCAGCAGCTCCACGTCCTCGGCGAAGGCGCGGTCGAGCCCGCACAGCTCCTCCACCTTGCGCACCGCGTGCATCACCGTGGTGTGGTCGCGTCCGCCGAACTTGCGCCCGATCTCCGGCAGGGATCGCTGGGTGAGCTGCTTGGCGAGGTACATCGCCACCTGCCGGGGTCGTGCCACCGCGCGGGCGCGGCGGGCGGACGACATGTCGGCGAGGCGGACGTTGTAGTGCTCGGCCACCCGCTTCTGGATCTCGTCGATCGAGACGCGGCGGTCGTTGGCGCGCAGGAGGTCGTGGAGCACCTCCTGGGTGCTCTCCAGCGTGATCGGGCGGCCCACCAGCTCGGCATGGGCCACGATCCGGTTCAGCGCCCCTTCCAGCTCGCGCACGTTGGACGCGATCTTGTGGGCCAGGAACTCCTGCACCTTCTGGGGGATCAGGTGGCCCATTTGGTCGGCCTTGGCCTGGATGATGCCGAGGCGCAGCTCGTAGGTCGTCGGATGGATGTCGGCGACCAGCCCCCAGCCGAGGCGGGAGCGGAGCCGCTCCTCCATTCCCTCCAGGTCGGAGGGCGACTTGTCGGCCGAGACGATGACCTGCCGGTTGTTGTCCACCAGGGCGTTGAAGGTGTGAAAGAACTCCTCCTGGGTGGAATCCTTGCCCGAGATGAACTGCACGTCGTCGATCATCAGCACGTCGACCGAGCGGAACTGCTCCTTGAAGGCCATCGTGTCCTTGAAGCGCAGCGCCCGGATGAACTGGTACATGAATTTTTCCGCCGACAGGTAGATGACCCGGCGGTTCGGGTCGCGGCGGCGGATGTGCCAGGCGATCGCGTGCATCAGGTGGGTCTTGCCCAGCCCGACCCCGCCGTAGAGGAACAGCGGGTTGAAGGTGACGGTCGTCGCCTCCGCCACCCGGCGGGCCGCGGCGTGGGCCAGCTCGTTCGGCTTGCCCACCACGAAGTTCTCGAAGATGAAACGCGGGTCGAGCGGCGCCGACAGGTCCTCGCGGTCCTCGGGCGACGGCACGGCGGTGCTGCGCTGGGGAACGCGCACCGCCTCGGGCGGGGTGGGGTCCGCCGCCGGGGTCTCCAGGTGGTCGTTCGCCGGCCCCATGGACGCGACGATGATGTCCACCGTCTGGACGCGCGGGTTCTCCCCCGTCCAAAGCGCGCGGATGCGGTCGGCGTAGTGGGTGAGGACCCAGTCGCGCATGAAGCGCGTGGGCACGGCCATCCGGACCTCGGACCCGCGGACGTCCTGAAGCTGCAGCGGCATCAGCCAGCTCCGGAAGGCGGTCTCCCCCACCTCGTCCTTCAGTCGGCCCCGCACACGGGCCCATTGCTGGTCCAGCGATCCGCCCATCGACATGCCGCCAACCCCCGAATGATGTCCCGTCGGACCCGGTCGCCCCGACGGCCGCGGCCCCGTTCGCGGCAGTCGGACGTCCTTAAGCCGAGAACGCGAGCCCGAAGTGAATGATGCCAACGAAACACACAAACCGGCCGTTCGCAGCAGTCGAATGCTGCGGTTATTTCAGTCAACTGAACCCGAAAAACCTACTTCGGCGGAGAGAGTTTCGTCTGAAACCTGCGCCGGGGAGCGGCGAATTTGAGATCGCACCGTCTTTCGATTGCGAGGGCCATCTCGAACGCTTACCTGAACCCGCCCGCTCGTGTTCGCGAACTGTAACGATCGACCGCCGGACTGGCAACGGGACGAATCCAGAACGCACAAAAAAGTAAGGTTCGTTCGTCCCGGCGACCCGGCCGACGCGGTCCCGCGCCCGGCAACCCCGAAAGGCCGGCCGCAAAGAAAAAGGCCCCGGCGCCTGCGCGCCGGGGCCCTCGAAAGCCCTCGGATGCCGCGTTGGCCTCAGGCACCCAGTTCCTTGATGCGGCCAGCGAGGCGCGAAATCTTGCGGGCGGCCGTGTTCCGGTGGATCACGCCCTTCACCACGCCGCGCTGGATCTCCGGCTGCGCCAGATTGAAGGCCTCGGCGGCGGCGGACTTGTCGCCGGCTTCGAGCGCGCTCTCGACCTTCTTGATGAAGGTGCGGATGCGGCTCATCCGGGCGCGGTTGACCTCGGTGCGGCGCTCGGTCTGACGGATGCGCTTCTCGGCGGACTTGTGATTGGCCATGGTTACCTGTTCGCAGACACGTCTGGACCGTTGGGAGGCGGCTATTTAGTCGCTGGCGCGGGGACCGTCAAGCGCTTTCGCGCGTCACCGGTTGCGGAAGGCGGGCGGACGCTTCTCCGCGAAGGCCGCCATCCCCTCCTTCTGGTCCTCGGTCGCGAAGGTCGCGTGGAAGAGGCGGCGTTCGAAGCGCACGCCTTCCTCGAGCGTCGTCTCGAAGGCGCGGTTGACCGCCTCCTTCGCCATCATCACCGCCGGGCGCGAGAGGGCGGCGATCCGATCCGCCGTCCGCACCGCCTCGTCCACGAGGTCGGCCGCCGGGACCACCCGGCTGACGAGGCCGCAGCGTTCCGCCTCGGCGGCGTCCATCGTCCGGCCGGTCAGGCACATCTCCATCGCCTTCGACTTGCCGACGAAGCGGGTGAGGCGCTGGGTGCCGCCGGCGCCGGGGATGGTGCCGATGGTGATCTCGGGCTGGCCGAACGTCGCCGTGTCGGCCGCCAGGATGAAGTCGCACATCATGGCCAGTTCGCATCCGCCGCCGAGCGCATAGCCCGCGACCGCGGCGATCACCGGCTTGCGACAGGTCGCCGTGCGCTGCCACTTCTTCGTGACGAAATCGGACAGGTAGACGTCCATGAAGTTGTAGCCGGCCATCTCCTTGATGTCGGCGCCGGCCGCGAAGGCCTTCTCGCTGCCGGTGATGACCATGGCGCCGATCGCGTCGTCGGCCTCGAAGGCGTCGAGCGCCTGGCCGAGTTCGGTCACCAGCCGGTCGTTCAGCGCGTTCAGCGCCTTGGGCCGGTTCAGCTGGATCAGCCCGACGGGTCCGCGGGTGGTGACGATCAGGGTCTCGTAGTCCATCGGTCGGCGCTCCTCTCCCGGGCGGCGGGCCGGCTTGTCGTACCTCAGCGCTGACGGCGCGGGCAATGGAAAGTCGAGCGGCCGGACTGCACCGTCCGGCGCACCCCGCCGGTGCGGGCGACGTCGCACCCGCAGCTCTCGCAGGCCTCGCCCTCACGGCCGTAGACGGCGAAGGAATGCTGGAAGTAGCCGAGTTCGCCCGACACCTGCCGGTGGTCGCGCAGGCTCGACCCGCCCGCCTCGATCGCCGCCGTGAGCACGGCCCGGATGGCCTCCGCCAGCCGGTCGGCCCGCCGCCCCTGCACCGTCATGGCGGTGCGCAGCGGGCTGAGGCCGGCGCGGAACAGCGCCTCGCAGACGTAGATGTTGCCGAGGCCGGCGACGACGGTCTGGTCCAGCAGCGCCGCCTTGACCGGCGTCCGGCGCCCCCCCATCGCCGCCGACAGGACGGCGCCGTCGAAGCCGGGCTCAAGCGGCTCCGGCCCCAGGTCCCGCAGGAGGGGGTGGTCCCGCCAGTCGTCCGCGGTGGCGAGGTCCATCATCCCGAAGCGGCGGGCGTCGTTGAAGCGCACCTGTCGCCCGTCGTCGGTCTCCAGCACCACGTGGTCGTGCGCGTCGAAGGGCGTGTTGAGGATCGGGGACACCATCATGCGGCCGGACATGCCGAGGTGGACGATCAGCACCGTCCCGTCGTCGAGGTCGGCCAGCAGGTACTTCGCCCGCCGCCGCAGCCCCAGCACCCGTCGCCCCTCCAGCCGCCGGGCGAAGTCCGCGGGCAGGGGCCAGCGAAGGTCCGGGCGGCGCTGGTGGACGCGGACCAGGCGTCGGCCCTCCAGCACGGGCCGGAGGCCGCGCGCGACCGTCTCGACTTCGGGCAGTTCCGGCATGGCCCGACCGGCTTACGCCTTTCCGGGGCGCGACGGAAGGGGGGCGCCGGCCCGCTCGCCGGCCGGGCGCTCCACCGTGCCGAGCGCGTCGGCGAGGCGGACGTCGGCGCTGCCCCGGCGCGCCGGCTGCTGCTGTGTCTCCGCCGGGGCCCAGCCGGCCAGCCACAGGATCTGGAACGTCGCCGGCACGCGGCCGTCCGGCTCGGCGAAAAGGCGGACGTAGTGCTCCACCGCCCGGGGGAACAGGTCGCGCGGCGGGGGGCGGCGCACGCGCGCCAGCACGGCGTTCGTCTCCCCCATCGCGCGCAGGTCGCGCATCAGGGCGAGCGGGTCGCGATAGGCCACCGTGATCGTCTCGCTGTCCACCACGGGCAGCGCGAAGCCCGCCCGCTGGAGGAGGGCCCCGGCGTCCCGCACCTCCGCGAAGGGGGAGAGGCGGGGGGAGAGGCCGCCGAGGCTCTCCATCTCCGCCTCCATCAGCGCGCGGCGCAGCTCGAACAGGGTCTCCCCCCCCAGCATCGCGCCGAGGAAGAACCCGTCGGGCTTCAGCGCGATGCGCGCCTGGATCAGCGCGCCGGGCAGGTCGTTCGTCCAGTGGAGCGAGAGCGTGGAGACGACGAGGTCGAACGCGGCGTCGGCGAAGGGCAGCGCCTCTTCGTCCCCGACCACCGCCGGCCCGTCGGCCCGGGCGACGAGCCCGTGGGCGAGGTCCATCGCCACCACCCGCTCCACGCCCTTGACGCCGAGGATCCGCCGCCCCGTCTCCCCCCCGTGGGCGCCGAGGTCAAGGGCGAGGGGGAAGGACCGGTTCACGTCGAGGAGCCGGTCGGCCAGCCGCTCCGCCACCTCCTCCACCAGGAAGGAATGCCGCGGCCAGCCGTGCGCCGCCCGCTCCCGGTGCCGGCGCACGGCGCGCCGGTCGAACACGAACATCCGATCGTCGGCGGTCATCGCGTTGGTCCCTCTCTCCGCCGGTCCGATATGGCGCGCGGCGGGGGCGATTGACAGGACGCAGCGATTGACAGAACGGGCGCGCGCGCGTCCAACTCGACCCATGGTTGCGATCCGCGCGCCCGTCGCCCGCTTCGCCGGCGCGGCACTCGACCTACTGCTCCCGCCGCGCTGCCTCGCCTGCGGGGCGATCGTCGACCGGCAGGGCACGCTCTGCGCCCCCTGCTGGCGCGGGATCGCCTTCGTCGGCCCGCCGATGTGCGCCTGCTGCGGCCTCCCGTTCGAGATCGCGGCCGGTCCCGGTGCCCTGTGCGGCGCTTGCGTCGCGTCGCCGCCCGTCTGGCGCCGGGCGCGGGCGGCGCTGGTCTACGACGACGGCTCCCGCCCGCTGGTCCTCGGCTTCAAGCACGGCGACCGCACCCACGCCGCCGTCCCCTTCGCCCGCTGGATGGCGCACGCGGGGGCCGAACTCCTCGCCGGGTCCGACCTCGTGGTGCCCGTCCCCCTCCACCCCTGGCGGCTGTTCGGCCGCCGCTACAACCAGTCGGCCCTGCTGGCGCGGGCGGTCGCGCGGCAAGCCGGCGTCGCCCTGCTGGTGGACGCGGTGGTCCGCCGGCGCCGCACGCCCTCGCAGGGCGGGCTGAACCGGCGCCAGCGGACGCTGAACGTCCGCGGCGCCTTCCGCGTCCGCCGCGGTGCCGTCGCGCGGGTGCGCGGCCGGCGGATCGTGCTGGTCGACGACGTGCTGACGACGGGGGCCACGGTCACGGCGTGCGCCCGCGCGCTGCTGTCGGCGGGCGCCGCGTCGGTCGACGTGCTGGCCCTCGCCCGGGTGGTGCGCGGCGGGTGGAACCGTGCCGTCGCCGATCCCACTCTGTTGTGATCGGCTGCGCGACACGACACGGAAACGGCCATGGCCCACGTCCTCATCTATTCCAGCGCCTGGTGCGGCTACTGCGCCCGGGCGAAGAAGCTCCTGTCCGGCAAGGGCGTCGCCTACGAGGACGTCGACGTCGACGCCGCGCCGCGCCGCCGGACCGAGATGCGGGAGAAGGCGGGGGGCCGGACCTCGGTCCCGCAGATCTTCATCGACGGCGTGCACGTCGGCGGCTGCGACGACATCCACGCCCTCGACGAGACCGGAAAGCTGGACGAGATGCTGGGCGTGGGGCGCTGAGGCGCCCTTACGCGGTCGGCAGGGGCCGCGGTTCCGGGTCGCCGTCGAGACCGTGGCCCGGCGACAGGTCGGCGACGGCGCAGATCCGCTGCACGACCGCGGCCTTGGGCGAGGACACCTCGCCCTGCTCGAACGCGACGATCTGGAGCCGCCCCGCGACCCGCTCCAGCAGTTCCCCGCTGCCCAGCAGGAACGCCGCCGCCGACGGGCGCCCGAACCGGGCGTTGCCCCGCATGAACGTCTCGTAGAGCAGGACCCCGCCCGGCTCCAGCGCGTCCAGAAGCGCCGGGAACAGCGGCCGGTGCAGGTAGTTGGTCACCACGATGCCGGCGAAGCGCCGGTCGCCCAGGGGCCAGGGCCGCCCGTTCTCCAGGTCGGCCGGCACGATCTCGACCGTCCCGCGCAGATCCTCGACCCCGCGGACGTCGAGGTCGACCGCCGTCACCGGGTGCCCGTGCGCGGCGAACAGGCGCGAATGGCGCCCCCCGCCGCAGGCGAGGTCGAGCACCGGCCCGCCCGGGCGGACGAGGGGCGCGAACCGTTCGACCCAGGGCGATGGGGGGGACGGGCCGAGGTGCGGCGTTCCGGTGAGCCCTTGCGTCATGGGAGTGCCATGTTTCGTCTTGCCCCGGGGGGCCGGTTCACCACCTTCTAGGGCGTTCGTCGAGTGGACGCGAGGCATGATCAAGTTCGAACTCAGGTGCGTGGACGGCCACGGTTTCGAAGGCTGGTTCCGCGACGGGGCGACCTATGACGCGCAGGTGGCGGGGCACGCGGTCGCGTGCCCGGTCTGCGGCTCGACCGACGTGTCCAAGGCCCTCATGGCCCCGCGCATCGCCAAGGGCGGCCCCTCACCCGAGGAGGTCCGCGCGGCGAAGGCGATGGTGGTCGAGAAGCTGCAGGAGATGCGCAGGGAGATCGAGGCCAACGCCGAGTACGTCGGCCCGTCCTTCGCCGAGGAGGCGCGCAAGATCCACTACGGCGAGACCGAGACCAAGGCGATCTATGGCGAGGCGTCGGACACCGAGGCCGAGGCCCTGCGGGACGAGGGCATCGACTTCGCCCGCATCCCGTGGCTGCCGCCGACGAATTGACGGCCCGTCCCGGCCGCTCCGTCCGGCCGACCGGATCCCGGGAATGCGCCCGGGCGAGAGAGGGTGAGGGTCGGGCCTCGGCCCCTCACCCCGACGCCCACCCCATCCAGTTCACGTCCATGTCGCGGGCCGAGAGGCGGAAGCGGTCGGCGAAGGGGTCGTAGACGACGCCCGTCGTCCCCCCGATCCTCAGGCCCGCGCGACGCAGCGACGCCGCCATCTCCGACGGGCGGCGGAACTTGCGCCAGTCGTGCGTTCCCCGCGGGACCCAGCGCAGGACCCATTCCGCCGCGACGATGCCGAGCGCGAGCGACTTGGGCGTACGGTTGAGGGTGGAGAACAGGAACGTCCCGCCGGGGGCGAGACGGGCGGCGCAGTGGGCGACGAACAGGTCGAGGTCGGCCACGTGCTCCACCACCTCCATCGCGACGACCGCGTCGTACCGCCGCTCGGGCAGGTCCTCGATCCGGCCGGCGCGGTAGTCCACGCCCACCCCCTCGGCGGCGGCGTGGGCGGCGGCGATGCGGATCGTCTCCGCCTCGGCGTCCAGCCCGGTCACCACGGCGCCCATGCGGGCCAGCGGCTCCGACACGAGCCCCCCGCCGCAGCCGACGTCGAGGATCGCGAGCCCGTCGAGCGGGCGCGGCGCGTTCGGGTCGCGCCCGGTCCGTGCGCAGATCGTGTCGCGCAACCACGCGAGGCGCAGCGGGTTCAGCTTGTGCAGCGGGCGGAACTCGCCCTTCGGGTCCCACCATCCGGCGGCGATGCGGGCGAAGCGCTCGACCTCGGCGGGGTCGACGGTGGTGGTGGGGGTCATGGTGAGGGTTCCGCCGTCGGCGCACGCCGACCAAGGGGTTTGTCGTCGGCGCACGCCGACCAAGGGGTTTGTCGTCGGCGCACGCCGACCAAGGGGTTCGTCATCGGCGCACGCCGACCAAGGGGTTCGTCGTCGGCGCACGCCGACCAAGGGGTTCGTCATCGGCGCACGCCGACCAAGGGGTTCGTCATCGGCGCACGCCGACGAAAGGGGGGTGCCGGGCCGCCTTGCTTCGGCACCGCGGCAGAGAGTATGGAAGGGGTGCCTCTCTCCTCAAGAGCCCGTGTGATGTCGCGTCTGGTCCTCAAGTTCGGCGGTACCTCGGTCGGCGACGTCGACCGCATCAAGAACGTCGCCCGCAAGGTCGAGGCCGAGGTGCGGGCCGGCCATCAGGTGGCCGTGGTCGTTTCCGCGATGTCGGGCGTGACGAACCAGCTCGTCAAGTACTGCAACGCGATCGACCCTCTGCACGACGCGGCCGAGTACGACGTGGTGGTCGCGTCGGGCGAACAGGTGACGAGCGGCCTCCTCGCGATGGCGCTCCAGTCGATCGGGATCCGGTCACGCAGCTGGCAGGGCTGGCAGGTGCCGATCCGCAGCGACGACACCTTCGGCAAGGCCCGCATCGCCGACGTCGGGACCGACGCGCTCCTCGCCGCCATGGCCGGGGGCGTGGTGCCGGTCGTCCCCGGGTTCCAGGGCGTCACCGACGGCGGGCGGATCACCACCCTCGGCCGCGGCGGGTCCGACACCTCGGCGGTGGCGCTGGCGGCGGCGCTGAAGGCCGACCGCTGCGACATCTACACCGACGTCGACGGCGTCTACACCACCGACCCCCGGATCGTGCCCGCAGCGCGCAAGATGAACCGGGTGACCTACGAGGAGATGCTGGAGATGGCGTCGCTCGGCGCCAAGGTCCTGCAGACCCGGTCGGTCGAACTCGCCATGAACCATGGCGTGCGCGTGCAGGTGCTCTCCAGCTTCGAGGCGGCGCCCGGCAGCGACCTGCCCGGAACCCTTGTGGTCAGCGAGGACGAGATCGTGGAACAGGAAGTGGTGAGCGGCATCGCCTACAGCCGCGACGAGGCGAAGATCACCCTGCGCAAGGTGGCGGACCGGCCGGGCGTGGCCGCACGCATCTTCGGCCCGCTGGCCGCGGCGGCGATCAACGTGGACATGATCGTCCAGAACGTGTCCGAGGACGGGCGGACGACCGACCTGACCTTCACCGTGGGCCGGGCCGACCTCGACCGCACGAACGCGGTTCTGGAGACGTCGAAGGACGACATCGGCTTCGACCGCCTCGCCTCCGACCCGACCGTGGTCAAGATCTCGATCATCGGCGTCGGCATGCGCAGCCACACCGGCGTCGCCCAGACCATGTTCAAGACGCTTGCCGACGAGGGGATCAACATCCAGGTGATCACCACCTCCGAGATCAAGGTCAGCGTCCTGATCGCCGAAAAGTACACCGAGCTGGCGCTGCGGGCGCTCCACACGGCCTACGGCCTGGACAGGACATGACGCCGGACGTCGCCGCCGCCCGTCGCCACCTCGACCGTCTGTGGGACCGCGGACGCGCGTTCCTGGGCACCGAGGTCGCGATCATGGGCGGGGCGATGACCTGGGTGTCGGAGCGCAATCTCGTCGCCGCGATCTCCAACGGCGGCGGCTTCGGCGTCATCGCCTGCGGCTCCTTGTCGCCCGACCGGCTGGCCGAGGAGATCGCGCAAACCCGCGCGCTCACGGCACGCCCGTTCGGCGTCAACCTGATCACCATGCACCCGGACCTCGACCGCCACATCGACGTGTGCGGCGAGATGGGGGTCAGGACGGTGGTGCTGGCCGGCGGCCTGCCGCCGTCGGCCGCGGTCCGCCGGGTCAAGGACACGGGTGCGCGGGTCGTCGCCTTCGCCCCGGCGCTGGTGATCGCGCGCAAGCTGGTGCGCATGGGCGTGGACGCGATCGTGGTCGAGGGCATGGAGGCGGGCGGGCACATCGGGCCGGTCGCGACGTCGGTGCTGGCGCAGGAGATCCTGCCCGTGGTGACCGAGGTGCCCGTCTTCGTCGCCGGCGGCATCGGCCGGGGCGAGGCCATCCTCGCCTTCCTGGAGATGGGGGCGGCGGGCGTGCAGCTCGGCACCCGCTTCGTCTGCGCGACCGAATGCATCGCCCACCCGCGCTTCAAGCAGGCCTTCATCCGGGCGGAGGCCCGCGACGCGGTCCCCTCGCTCCAGATCGACCAGCGCTTTCCGGTCATCCCGGTCCGTGCCATCGCCAACGAGGGGACGCGCCGCTTCGCCGTCTTCCAGCGCGAGGTGATCGACCGGTTCGGCCGGGGCGAGATCGGGCAGAAGGAGGCGCAGCTCGAGATCGAGCACTATTGGGCGGGTGCTCTCCGCCGCGCGGTCGTGGAGGGCGACATCGAGACCGGGTCGCTGATGGCGGGCCAGTCGGTCGGCATGGTGACGCGCGTGCAGCCGGTGGCGGAGATCCTCGCCGAACTGGCCACCCAGGCGGCGATCGCGCTCAAGAGGCGCGACGATCTCCACCATGCGCTCCCGGGGGCGGCGGACTGAGATGACGGACGCCCCGGGAATGAAGGGCCCGGGGCGGATCGCCCCGCGGACGGCGACGGAGCGGCGGCGGGACGGCGCCGTCGACACGCTGCGCCGCCTGCTCGCCAGCCTGCGCGACGTCATGGCGGGCTCCGGCTCCGCCCAGCGCAAGCTCGACAAGATCGTCCAGCTGATCGCGGCCGAGATGGGGGCGGAGGTCTGCTCCTGCTACGTGCTGCGCGCGGGCGAGGTGCTGGAACTGTTCGCCACCAAGGGCCTCAACCCGGAGGCGGTGCACAACACCCGCCTGCGGGTGGGCGAGGGCCTCGTGGGCGACATCGCCGCCCACGCCCGGCCGGTGGCGCTGGCGAACGCGCCGAGCCACCCGAACTTCGCCTATCGCCCGGAGACGGGCGAGGATCCCTACCAGTCGCTGGCCGGCGTGCCGATCATGCGCGGTGGCAAGGTGCGGGGCGTGCTGGTCATCCAGCACATGGACCGGCGCGACTACGTGGAGGAGGAGGTCGAGGCCCTCCAGACCATCGCCATGGTGGTGGCGGAACTGGTCGCCGCCGGCGAACTCGTCGCCACGCAGGAGATCGGCCACGGCGCGGACGAGGCGCTCCTGCCCTCCCGCCTCGTCGGCGTCGCCGTCAACGGCGGCGTCGCGCGCGGCTTCGCCGTGCTGCACCGTCCGACGCCCACGATCCGGCAGACCGTCGCCGACGACCCCGAGCGCGAGCTGGAGCGCCTGGAGGAGGCCGTCGCGACCATGCGCGTCTCGATCGACGAGCTGATCGAGCGCGGCTCGGCCGCCGGCCATGGCGAGCACCAGGACGTGCTCGAGACGTACCGCATGTTCGCCGCCGACCGCGGCTGGATGGGACGGCTGCGGGAGGCCGTGCGCAGCGGCCTGACGGCCGAGGCGGCCGTCCTGCGCGTGCAGAACGAGACCCGCGCCCGCCTCGCCCAGGCGGCCGACCCCTATCTGCGCGAGCGGCTGCACGACCTCGACGACCTGACCAACCGCCTCCTCCAGCATCTCGCGGGAAAGGCGTCGGACGCCGCGACCGCCACGTTGCCGGACGACGTGATCCTCATCGCCCGGACGCTGGGCCCGGCGGAACTGCTCGATTACGACCGCGGACGGCTCCGGGCGCTGGCGCTGGAGGAGGGGTCGTCGTCCAGCCACGTGGCGATCGTCGCCCGGGCGCTGGGCATCCCCGTCGTCGGGCAGGTGCCGGAGCTGATGGCCCGGGTCGACCCGCTCGACCAGCTGATCGTGGACGGCGACAACGGCACCCTCCTGGTAAGGCCGGGTGAGGATGTGCTCCAGGCGTTCGAGACCTCGATGCGGGCGCGCGAGGCGCGGGAACGCACCTTCGCCGGCCTGCGCGACCAGCCGGCGGTGACGCGGGACGGGGTGCGGGTCGCGCTTGACCTGAACTGCGGCCTTCTGATGGACCTGCCGCACCTCGACGGGACGGGGGCGGACGGCATCGGCCTCTACCGGACCGAGATCAGCTTCATGATGCGGCCGGCCTTCCCGGACGTGGACCAGCAGGCCGAACACTACGGCCGCGTCCTCGACGTGGCGGGGGACCGGCCGGTCGTGTTCCGCACCCTCGACGTCGGGGCGGACAAGAAGCTGCCCTACCTCGCCCTTCCGGCCGAGGAGAACCCGGCGCTCGGCTGGCGGGCCATCCGCATCGGGCTCGACCGGCCGGCGGTCCTGCGCCGGCAGATCCGGGCGATGATCCGGGCCGCGGCCGGCCGCGGCCTCAGCGTCATGTTCCCGATGGTCGCCGAGGTGGCGGAGTTCGATGCCGCCCGCAGGATCCTCGACATGGAGGTGACGCGGGCCGCGCGGGCCGGCCAGCCGCTGCCTGCCGACCTGCGGGTCGGCGTCATGTTCGAGGTGCCGTCGCTCTGGTTCCAGATCGACGCGCTGCTGTCGCGGGTGGACTTCGTCTCGGTCGGGTCGAACGACCTCGCGCAGTACCTGTTCGCCATCGACCGCGGCAACGCGGTCACGGCGGCGCGCTACGATCCGCTTTCGCCCGGCATGCTCCGGCTCCTGCGCGAACTCGTGCTGCGCTGCGACGGACGGGGCGTCCCGCTGTGCGTCTGCGGCGAGATGGCCGGGCGCCCGGTGGACGCGATGGCGCTCGTCGCCATCGGCGTGCGGCGGATCTCGATGTCGCCGGCGGCCCTCGGTCCGGTCAAGGCCATGATCCGGTCACTGGACAGCGGGGCCGTGGCCGATTATCTGCTACCCCTCATCGATCGGGTGGATCATTCCCTTCGCGGCGGATTGCGGGCGTTCGCACGCGATCACGGTTTCGCAACCTGAGGGTTGGTGTCGGGCGTTGCGGTGTCCGACGGGATTTTGGTAAGGGTGACGGACCAAGG
>Ga0315907_10003305_pt1 | contig 19209 bp, 15 predicted proteins | sample LakEriMetagenome_3_FD_203525 | JGI IMG/M metagenome (GOLD analysis project Ga0315907, IMG submission 203525) | Freshwater fungal communities from buoy surface, Lake Erie, Ohio, United States - Buoy 12 MA123 | ecosystem: Environmental > Aquatic > Freshwater > Lake > Lake biofilm | place: USA... | reverse complement strand
CTGCAGGGCGGTGAGGCACGTGCCCAGGCGCTGTTGCAGGACTTCCTGGGCCGCATGGACGACTATGAACGCACCCGCAACTTTCCCGCTGTCAAAGGGCCCAGTTATTTGTCGGTCCATTTGCGATTTGGCACGGTATCAGTCAGGCAGTTGGCCTCCCTTGCTTTCGAGCGTGCCCAAGCGGGTTCGGAAGGCGCTTCCGTGTGGTTATCGGAGTTGATCTGGCGCGATTTTTACCACCAGGTGATGCACCACCACCCCCACGTGGTGAACAGCAGCTTCAGAACCGACTACGACCGCATTCAATGGGAACAAGGTCCCCTTGCATTGGAACTGTTCGCTGCCTGGTGCCAAGGCCGCACGGGTTATCCGCTGGTCGACGCCGCCATGGCGCAAATCAACCAAACGGGTTATATGCACAACCGCCTGCGTATGGTGGTGGCAAGTTTTTTGGTGAAGGACTTAGGCATCGACTGGCGCTGGGGTGAGCGCTACTTCGCTGAACAGCTCAACGATTTCGACCTTGCCGCCAACAACGGCGGCTGGCAATGGGCCTCCTCCAGTGGATGCGATGCTCAGCCGTACTTTCGCATCTTCAATCCCATCAGCCAAAGCCAGAACTTCGACCCCCAAGGCAAGTTCATTCGCCGCTACTTGCCGCAGCTCGCCTCGTTGAATGACAAAGACATCCACGCCCCATGGCTTGCAACACCTCTCACACTCACCGCCGCGGGCGTTGATCTGGGCAGGAACTACCCCAAGCCCGTGGTGCAACATGACGAGGCCAGGCTACGGACCTTACAGCGGTATGCGGTGGTGAAGGCACCCGGATGAAATGCCAGGGTATCGGTGCAGGGTCAGCCCGTGGCCAAGGCTGCAGCCAATTCAGACCAACATGCCCGCCAAACCGGTTGTCGATTAGAACAACTCGACATCACCCGTTTTGGAGTCGTCTTCGAGTTCACCTTTGGCCACCAAGTCTGCATGGCTGTGCACACAATTGCGGCCATGGCCTTTGGCGAAGTAAACGGCTTTGTCGGCACGCTCAAATGCACCGCTGGGGGTGTCACCCGCCTTGACCAGCGTGAAGCCAATGCTCACCGTGATACGCCCCACTTGAGGAAAAGCATAGGCCTCGGTGTTCGCGCGCAACCGTTCAAACGCCTGCGCCGCATCGTCTTCGTTGGCACAACGCATCAGAACCACAAACTCCTCACCGCCGAAGCGGTAGAGGCGGTCATGAAAACGGAAGGTCGCTCGCATCAGTCGCGACAGAAGCAGCAGCACCTCGTCGCCAATCAAATGCCCGTAGGTGTCATTGACGCGCTTGAAGTGGTCAATGTCGAGCACGCCCAGGTAGGTGCCGCCGGTTTGATCTGCACGGCGCTCCGCATCACCTGCATTGGGCATCTGCGGCTCGGCAGTGGCTTTGAGGAAACTCTCATCAAAGGTTTTGCGGTTCAGCAAACCCGTGAGGGTGTCTCGTTCACTGTAGTCGAGCAAGCCTTGGAAATTGCGGTAGATGCGCAAAATGCTGCCAACCAAACGCTGCTCATCGCTGGACAATGGTGCGCTGGAATGGATCTCCATCACGGCCACAACATCTCTGTCAGTGGCCACGGGGAAGACGGTAATGTGCGATGTTTCACCCGGCGCTTGTGTGATCTCTCGTGAGTTCATCGCAGCAACACGGTGTGGGTGCTGGTTCAACAAAGGAAGGGCTTCGATGTCGACCCACGCAGGATCTGCGGTGGCCACAACATCTTGACCGTTCAGGCGGGCCCGAGTAAGCCAGCGCTCTTGCCCACTGTCACCCACAGGCCGGTAGATGGCCACAGACTCGGGTCGCAGCAAATCCTTCATGGCACCGACAAGGGTCACATCCAGGACATCGCGGTCGCGGTAGCCCGTGAGGTCGGCAAGGTGGTCAACTAATTGAGACATATTGACAGCATAACCCGGGATTTGCCTTGTTTCTTTTGATTACACAAGCACATTCATGGATGTGTAACGACTGACCAAAGCCAAAAGCTCATCCTCAGCATAGGGTTTGCCGAGGTAATGGTCAACGCCGAGTTCACCCGCATAGTCGCGGTGTTTTTGTGCGATACGCGACGTGATCATGACAACAGGCAGGTCTTTCAGGCGCGCATCGTTGCGAATGTTGCGCACAAGGTCAAATCCGTCCATGCGCGGCATTTCAATGTCACTGAGGACGACACAGGGTTTTTCGTCCGCCAGCATTTCCAGCGCTTCCAGTCCGTCTTTGGCCAACACCACACGGTAGCCTTCACGCGACAAAAGGCGCTGTGTGACACGACGTACCGTGAGTGAATCGTCGACCACCATGACCAATGGAGCGGCAGGTGCCGTCGGTTGCGTGACAACCGGAACCACCACCCCGACGGCGGGTGTGTGGAAGGCGGCATGGGTCACAGAACGCGCCGACTCGCCGTAAAGCGTGGCCAACGCGACCGGGTTATAGATCAATGCAACCCCGCCCGACGCGAGCAAAGTCATCCCTGCCAAACCGGGCATGCGCGACAGCTGGGGGCCGAGGTTTTTCACCACGACCTCTTGATTGCCCAAAACTTCGTCCACGTGCACGGCAACACGCTGCTGCGCGCTGCGCACCACCACCACCAGCTTCATGCGAGAAGCCGGTTCTTCACTTTTTGCGCTGACCTGCAGCAACGCACCCAACCAGAAAAACGCGACGGGACGTTCGCCAAAAATGTAGGTACCGGTCGCGTAGGCTTTATCCACTTCAGCGCTTGGAGTCCGCCGGACAATCTCGACGAGGTTCGATGGCACGGCCACGGTGACATCACCGCAGCGAAGCATCACCACCTGGGTCACTGCTGTCGTCAGTGGCAGCAACAATTTGAAGCTCGTGCCTTGCCCGATGGACGTAGCCGTTTCAATACGCCCGCCCATGGCGTTGACTTCGGAGCGCACCACATCCATGCCAATACCGCGTCCCGCCAATTCAGTCACTTTGTCTGCGGTGGAAAAGCCGGGTGTAAAGATCAAATTGGCCAAATCAGCATCGGTGGTTTGTGCTCCCGGTTGCAACAAACCCATGCCTTCTGCTTTTTCGCGGATGCGGTCAAGGTTGAGGCCCGCGCCATCATCGCGGAATTCCAAGCCCACCTCGTTGCCCTCTTGGGACAAGGAGACGGTGATGGCCCCCACAGGGTCTTTTCCTGCCCGCTGCCGGATCTCTGGGGATTCCACCCCGTGGGTCACGCTGTTTCGCAGCAAGTGTTCGAAAGCGCCAGTCATTCGATCCAGCACACCCCGGTCTACCTCAATCGAACCACCGATCAAGTCCAAACGAACTTGTTTGCCGGTTTCTTTGGCTGCTTGACGAACCACACGGTACAGCCGATCGGACAAACCTTCGAACTCCACCATGCGCGTTCGAAGCAGGTCGTCTTGCAGGTTACGAGTCAACCGCGCCTGCGCAGCCAATTCGTCTTCGGCACCCTCAATGGTTCGCTGCAAGGTGCGCTGCACAGTGGCCACGTCGTTGACCGACTCCGCCATCATGCGAGTGAGCTCTTGGAAGCGAGTGAAGCGGTCAAACTCAAGCGGATCAAAGGATTGATCGGCAGCTTTGGCGGCTTCCAGGCGTGAGGTCATTTGCGTCTCACCCTGCAACTCAATGTCGCGCAACTGCATGCGCAATCGCTCCAAGTTATCGGTCAAATCACCCAAAGTGCCGCGCATGAGCGACACCTCGGATTCAATGCGGGCGCGGGTGATACTGACCTCACCGGCTTCGTTCACCAACCGGTCCAGCAAGGGGGCTTTAACCCTGACAGACGACTGGGCATTGCCAAGCGCCCCCTGCGTTTGCCGGCTGATCACGGACGAGTTGGCAAACCGAGACCAGTCGACCTCGGGCAGATTGGCGATGGTTGAATCAACGGCAGCAAATGCAGGCGACACCTCCGCCTGAATCCCTGCAGTCGATGGGGTCTCCTTGTCAGACTTGTCGCTGGCGGTTGGAGCGATTTCTGCGTTGACAACCACGGGTAAAACAGGTTCTTCAGGCAACGCCGCCAATGGCATCAGACCTGACAACCCGTCGCGAGACTCAATCACAGGCTCAGCCTTGGCCGCCTCTTCCGCTTGAGCCACTGCCTGCTCGTAAGAAGCGGCATCGCGGGCCCGAAGAACATCAAAAGTATGGGTCAAGCCATCGGCACGTGACTCCAGGGCGCGCACGTCTGCGGCCGTGGGTTCATCCAGCGACAGCACATGCTCAACACGGGTTTCCAAACGGTGAGCAAGCTCGCCCAAGCGCATTGCCCCTGCCAAGCGGGCACCGCCCTTGAGCGTGTGCAAGGTTCGCATGCAGCCGGAGCCCAAGGACTTGTTGCCCGGTGCAGCCACCCAGTCCCGCATTTGGGCCGAAAGACGAGGCAACAAATCCTGTGCTTCTTCTTCGAAAATGGGGAAAAGGTCTACGTCCACCGCATCGACTGCGTCGATGTCTTCTTCGCCGTCCTCGTGAATCGCCGCATGAACCACATTGGACCGGCCGACGTCAGGAGACAAAGCAGCCAGTGGTTTGAGTTCAGTTCCAGCGAGCGCGTCAACCAGAGCTTCTGGTGGCAAGGCGCCCCAAGCAGAGTCTGCGGCTTTTGGTGTTTCCGGCTCCGCCTGGGTCAACTGACCAATTTCTGAGTCTGCAGCCGCGCGTTCCTGGGCAGCGGCCGCTTCCTCCAATCGTCTGGCCGAAGTGATTTCATGGTCCGCCAACCGTCGCAGCAGCTCGGGCTCGGGTTCCTTGAGAAATCCAGCGGCAAACTGGTGTAACAGATGCCGCACTTCCTCCGACACAGCACCAAATAGCAAGGCTTCTTCGTCAGTACCATGGCCAATGGCCTGGGACCGCATCAACGCATGCTCCAACAAGCGAGCCATGTGAGACAAGTCAGCAAAACCTACCGTGGCCGAGCTGCCCGCTAAGGAATGGGCCAACGCGACCGCGGTCTCGCCCACCGGACGGTGCAATTCGAGCGCCCATTCGGCGAGTTCGGTACTCAAGCGGCGCGACAGTTCATCAGCCTCATTCAAATAGATATTGAACAGTGGGATGCTGATACGCAGGGGGCCGACCCATTTGAATTGGTCATCATCAGCCGCCGAAACGGCTGGCTCTGGCTCTGGCAAAGGTTCAGGGTCCAGGTTCAACAAACTGTTGGAGAAGCCCGACTCAGGCGCAGTGACCGAGACAGGCTCAGGCGCCGCTGCTTCATCGGAGAAATCGACCAAGTCGATTTCAATCATTTCAATTGACTCATCCACCAGCGGCATGCGTCTGCTGGCTTGTCCACCGAGAGAATCCAAAGGCAGGGGCTCAGTGCTCAGATGCTCGAACGCTTCAAGCATCAGCGGATAGTCCGTGTTGGCCCAGCTGGGTTTGTCCAGCACGCTTGGAATTTCGTCCTTCGGCGTTACAGCCGGAATCGGTTCCTCTGTCGCTGGTAACTCGGATGCAGCACCTGCTGGGATGGGTTCCACATCGTCCAGCGCTGGCAAATCAAACTCAACCTCCGTCACGGCGGGCTGGGCCACCGGGGAACTTGCCGGCAACGTGGTGTCAAGCGACAACTCCGGCAGAGGGGGTTCAGCGTCGACCGGGGAAGTCCAGGGGGGGATGGCCGCGGGAGTTTCAAGTGACAGATCAATCTTGGAAAGCAAACTGTCTACCGCAGACTCCGGGGTCTGCCCCACAGAGGGTGAAGGCGCCGCCAACGAACCTGGCTGTGTCAACGCTGCGGCCTGGGACTCCAAACGGACGGGTGGGGCAGAACCCTTGAGCGCCTGCGCGGCTTGCGTCATGGCATTGGCCGTCAAGCCGGCATCCTGGCCCGAGGCCACAGCCAGAACCCAGTCAGACAGATGCTCAATCGACCAGTGCGTGAATTCCATCAGCGCGTGATCGTCCGAAGAGGCCTCTGCCAAACGCGTGTTGTAGATTTGCTCGCAAGTCCAGGCTGCATCGCCAAACTCGCGCAGGCCCACCATGCGAGAACTTCCCTTGAGGGTGTGAAAAGCGCGCCGGAGCGTGGTGAGTTCCTCTAGCTGGCCTGGCGCATCACGCAGAACAGCCAAAGCGGTTTTTGCGTTCTCCAGTACCTCGGTAGCTTCTTCCAGGAAAATCTCCCGCATCTCGGCGTCGTCATCGAGATTGACACTCGCAAGTTGCGGTTGTTGTTCCTCTTTGGCAGGCGCCGGTGCTGCAGCCTGGGTATCCAAGTCCAACCCCACGGGGCCGGACGCCGTGTTCACAAAGTCGGCCAAAGCCTCAGATACATCTGCCCTCATGGCGGAGGCGGTTAAATCGTCCGGCGCCTTTTGCAAAGCAGACTGGGCACTCAAGGCCATCGCAGCCAAGGAAGGCTGATCTGCGACATGCGCCTCTTGGGAAAGCCGCTCGAGATCCCTGGCAACATCAGCGAGCGGAACGTTGTCGCTGGCCGCGCTCAAAGACAATTGCTGAACCTGCTCAATCAGACGGGATTCGACCTTGGGCAAACTCGACGCCGAACGCATCGACTCCCCCGATGCACGCTGGCCTCGGCCCATGACGGGGGCCAGGACACCAGTGGAGGGGTCGTAGGCAAACAGCGATTTGGCCAAATTGGGCTGCACGCTGAGCATGTCGATCAAAAAGCCGAGCGCACCGAGGTTGCCGGCCAATCGATCAAAAACTCCGGCTTCTTGAATATGCGTCACGTCCACCTCGGTAGAGGCCAGGCCATCTACTTCATCACGCATGCGCAACAAGGCACTGGAGGCTTGGTCCATACCCAGCACAGACAACACGCCACGCATCGAGGACAGCTGATTCGGTACGGAAATCAAGGCCTCAGATTTGGTTGGATCGCGGAAGAACTGGTCGATCTGTTTCTCCACTTCGGACAGAGAAGCGCGCAACTCTTGCACCACACTTCCCATCGTTTGGCGGTCAGAGACGCGTCGGTAAAGGTCCTCGATCCAAGATTCCAAAGGCTCGGGCGTTGCACCTTGACGCACAGACGCCATGCGCTGAGCCAAACGTTGCACGCGGCTTTGTTGACCGTCGACATCCAGCTCGCCGTCTTCCAAACACGCTTCCAGATAAAGCAAACTGGTGGCCACTTCCATGGCCAAAGGCGCCGCTGGCGCCGCCCCTGAATTTTGAGGAACGGCAACAGCCAGTTGCAACTCCGATGCAAGCAAGTCGCCGCTGGGGAACAGCCGCTTCAGGGAATCGCTGACCAGTGAGAACTGTTCATTCAAACCCGCAAGGCGATGCATCTCCCCACCAGCCACCGCCGACCACGAGTCTTTGGCAGCCGCTACACGTTTACGCGCCTGCGCCAACATCGCCGGATCAAATCTCCCGAGCGTGCTGGTGTTGTAGTCAGCTGCCGCGTGCTCGTCGAGGTGCCACGCTTGGCGGACAGCGCTCAAACGCGGCAACGCAGCGCTGCCGGCTGGCGGCACGGCCTGTGCACAGAAGAACAAAATATCTTGTGCCAATCGCTCAGACACATCATTCTGTCCGCGGGAAACGATGCGCAGTTGAGTAAGCAAGCGAGAAGCCAATCGCTTGCTGTAAAGGTCAGAACTGAAAAGACCTGCAGCCTGTGCCTCGAACGCCCCGGCGGCCATTTTCCAAAGCGAGGCTGTTTGCGCTTGATCCGCACCAGCACCCAAGCCGGCAAAAATATCACTCATGCGCTTGAACACAGCGCTCGAAGCGCCACGCATCATGGTAAGCATTTGCTGCTCTACCGCGGCGAGCGTTGCAGCATCGGCGCTGCGCGGACTGGCCATCGAATCAACCGGCAGTTCACGCCATTGCCAGTCCACGGTCCACAAGTCGGCTGGGTGGATGCGGTCGGCGCCTGCGATCTCTTGCACCGCCCGGTATTGTGGGAACAGCGACAGGGGAGATACCTGGGCGCCAGCCAACATGCGGGAGAGATAGTCGAGCAGGGCAAAAGACGCTTTTTCAATGTCGTCCACGACCAGGGAGGTCAGTTTTCCTGGTTTGGCAACGTAACGCTGCACCGCCGCCTCACTCGCGCGAAGAAGGGTTGCCGCCGCAGACAGTCCAACCAGCTCCAAGGCACCTACACCTTGGTGAATTTGCGCCCTGGCGCTGCGCAAGACGCTTGGGTCCACAGCATCCACGTCGGCACCTGCCATCGCGTCCGACTCTTTGACGAAACGACGCAAAGACTTGTGCGCCGCATCCAGGGAACGACGCAGTTCGTCGTGAACCCAAGCCAATGCGCTCAGGTCGGTGTTCGAGGAGGTGTCACGGCTTGTAGTTTGCATCCGGTGCCTTGTCTATCGTCACGTTTTGAATGCCCCTGAGCACACAGGTCGCGCCATACACCATGCTTGCCTCGGACTCGTCGATCAACTCGGCAAACATCTTTGATCACAACCTGTTTGTCTGGGGTCCTCAGTTCAGGAGCAAACTCAATCAATCTTGAATCGGGCCACGGACTGCTTCAACTCTTCTGCGGTTTTAGACAGCTCGCGAACCATTTGCGCTGTAGAACGGGTACCTTCACCGGTTTGTTCTGTCACCGCGAAAATGTGCTGGATGTTGGCAGCCACCACGTTGGCAGATTGCGCCTCGCTCAAGGCTTGGTTAGAAATTTGATCAATCAGTTCGGCCAGTCGACGTGACACTCGGTCAATATCACCCAGCGCGGAGCCTGCAGCGTCGGTCAGTCTGGTACCTTCCACCACACCCTGTGTTGAACGTTCCATCGCGCCTACCGCATCCTGGGTGTCGGTTTGAATGGTTTTCACGAGCGCGGCAATTTGGCGCGTTGCATCAGCGGAACGTTCAGCCAGCCGTTGAACCTCTTCCGCAACCACGGAGAAGCCGCGACCCGCTTCGCCGGCTGATGCCGCTTGAATGGCCGCGTTCAACGCCAGCACGTTGGTCTGTTCGGTAATGTCTGAAATCAGCTCGGTGATTTCACCAATCTCCTGCGAAGACTCACCCAGCCGTTTGATTCGTTTGGAGGTTTCTTGAATTTGATCGCGGATGGAGTTCATACCGCCAATGGTGTTTTGCACCGCGCGCAGACCCGTCTCGGCAGCATCCAGCGATTGACGCGCCACCTGAGCGGTTTCCTGAGCTTGGGCCGACACCTCGTTAATTCGGCCTGCCATTTGCAGCACGGACTCACCAGTGTCACGAATTTCACGCAGTTGTTCCGTTGACGCTGCCAACAGCTCTGTCGATGTCGCTTCCACTTGTTGGGTGGTTTCCGTCACCCGTCCTACCGTGCCTTGCACCTGGGACACCAGAGTGCGAAGTTCTTCCACCGTGTAGTTCACGGAGTCGGCGATCGCGCCAGTGATGTCTTCGGTCACCGTAGCTTGTTGGGTCAAATCGCCCTCCGCCACTGTTTGCAATTCGTTCATCAAACGCAAAATCGCGGCCTGGTTGGCATCATTGACACGTTTAGCTTCTTGCTCTTGGCGTTCCGCTTCCAAACGCTGGTTTTCAGCGAGTGCAGCACGCTGACGTTGGTCGCTGATGTACAGGCGCAGCAGTCCCACGCCAGCGGCAACGATGACGGCTGCAGACAGCAGCAGCAGCAAGAAGGACAAGCCGCCGAAACCCGTCTCTTTAGCAAGTTTTTCCTGGACACCCTCCAAACCTTTGCGCAGTGGCTCGCTGTCCGCAATGATGGCGGCCTGAGCCTCGCGCGCGGACACCAGTCCCTGCAAGTTGCCCAAGATCGTACCGGCTTGAGCTCGGGTTTCTTCGTACTGCTTGATGAGTAATGTGAGGCGCTCTTTCGTCTGCACATCTTTGGTTCCAGGAAGGCGCAATTCGGCGTTGCCTTGCAGCAAACCTTGGGCGATCTCGCGGAAGGAGTTCAAGTCCTTGCCGAGCAAAAACACCGCTTCAGGGCTTACGCCTTCGACCGTCAAGAACTCGTTGGCACTTTTACCAATGCGCTGCGTCAACATCACCAACTGGCCAACTGCAGACAACTCAGCAGGGGTGGCATCCTGCTGCAGCTTCAGTGACGACACGGTTTCCGCTGTTTCGAGCAAGTCAGAGGATTGACGGTTGATGGTTCGCAGCGCTTGCCCGACTTGGGTCAAAATTTGCTGCTGCCCGATCACCGTTTGGGCATTTTTCTCGGCGCGGTCGACCAGAGGAACCAGAGGCAATAAAACCTCTTGAGCGCCTGCAGGGGCGGGCGTCAAATCGGCGCTGCCATCCTTAAGGCCGCGAACCGTGCGCGCCAACACTTCTGTACTTTCTTTCACCTCGGGGAAGGCCTGGGGGCTGCCCACCAGCGCCTGAGACACCGACTTGGCCAGTCGCTGTGACTGCATCAGCGCTTGGCCAGTTGCACCGACCTGGGCCGAGCCTTTGTCCGCCGCATTCAACGAATAGACCGTGGTGGCCACGAGGCCTATGAGGCCCAGCAAGCCCAAGAAACCCAAAATCCGCTGCTGCTCCGCAGCGGGGCGATGGCCGATCAGCGGCAACCCGCTGCCTCCGCTTGCCAAAGCAGCACCCTCGCCACCTTGCACACGGGTTTCTGAAAAGTCAGCCAGCTCCGAAGGCGCGGCTTCGGTGATGATCGAGTGGCCCGCTTGCGCTGGACTGCCCATGATGGCGGCGGTTCGCTCCATGGGGGATTCCATCGAATCCATCGCCGGGCGACCCTCCACCGCGTCAAAGGCGGCAACGTCCAGCAATGAATCCCCGCGGTCCGCGGCATCGCGGTCTTTGCCCAAACCGATTTTTTTCAGGAAGCTCATATGTCCCTCGTCAGGTCTCGTGCCACTCACAACAAACAACAGGCCAAACCATCAGCCTACGATTTTCAAAAACGCTTCGTTTTCCGCCAGTGCGGAAAGGCTTAACTCTTGCCACAAACGCCCACCTGAATCCCGAAACCGCTGACCCACAAAGGGCGGCAGAGTGGAATCGCTTGTAGGGTCCTCAGGCTTGAGCTGCGATGCATTACGCAAACCTGCCAGCTTCTCTACCAGCAAGGCACAGTTGATTTCGAGTCCGGCATTAAACGCCACCAGCCTAGCGGTTTCGCGTCCTGCTTCACCCAGATGTTTGCCGACGGGATCCAAACCCAGAAAACGCGCCAGATCCACCACACCGTGCAAATGTCCACGCAAATTGGCCACGCCTAAAAACCAAGGCAAAGAATGGGGCACAGGCAAAATCCCGACGAGAGAGAAAATCTCGCCCGCATCCTTCAATGGCAACAAAAAACCCCTGCCAGCAGATTCCACCGCCAACCAAGACTTTCCGCGCTCTTGGGTACGGGCCAACTTGAGGCGCTCAGCCAGTCGACTTTGCAGTTCTCGCAGTGCTTCCTTATTGGCCATCGGCTAGGGATCCGGCTGTCAAATGAGCGTTCAAGGGGACGACGTTTCTGAAGTTGAGGGGCCGGCTTATCCGAAAGCCCGAATCTTGGCGACCAGTTCGTCGGGGTCAACGGGTTTGACGATGTAGTCCCTCGCGCCTTGGCGCATTCCCCAAACCCGATCCGTCTCTTGGTTTTTGCTTGTGCACATGATCACAGGCACGTCAGCAAAACGAGGGTCACGCGTAATGGCACGGGTCAACTGGAAGCCGTTTTGTCCTGGCATCACCACGTCCATCAAAATCAGGTCGGGCTTTTCTTCACCCAGTCGGCGCATGGCATCCTCGCCATTTTCAGCCGTGCGGACGGAAAACCCCAATTTGCCCAACACATCACTGAGATAGTGCAACTCGGTTTTCGAATCGTCGACCAGTAGAATTTTCTTCACGGGCATGTCGGTATCTCCATCCAGATCCAGCGTCAGCAAAGACACGTCTCACTCAGCCGACTGTTTCGGCGCTTTGTTCACACTCAGCGACGGTGCTGCTCCACCGCCGCAAGCAGTTGATCCTTTGTAAAAGGCTTGGTCAAGTAGTCTTGGGATCCGACCATCCGACCTCGTGCCTTATCAAACAAACCATCTTTCGACGACAGCATGATGACGGGTACTTCGGCAAATTTCGCATTTCTTTTAATGATGGCGCAGGTTTGATAACCGTCCAGGCGCGGCATCAAAATATCGCAAAAGATTAAATCGGGCTGGTGGTCATTGACTTTAGAAAGCGCATCAAAACCGTCTTCGGCGAGTAAAACTTCATAGCCGCCCTGTTTAAGAAAAATCTCAGCGCTGCGCCGAATGGTATTGCTGTCGTCAATCACCAGCACCTTGACAGAAGAACCGCCAGTTGGGCTTGCACTCGCTTGGCCTGCATCCATCACCGAACGCTCTCCTCAACGATTATGAAATGTAACGAGTGCGCACTTACAGCCACGCTGGTTCCGATGGGAACGTCGCGTCAGAGTGCCACCATCTCAAAGTCTTCCTTCCGAGCACCGCACTCTGGACAGGTCCAATTCATGGGAACAGCATCCCATGGAGTTCCAGGTGCAATGCCATGGTCAGGGTCGCCGGCTGCTTCGTCGTATATCCAGCCGCAAATTAAACACATCCAGGTGCGCGGTTCGGTCACTTGATTTTCTTGGGTTCACTACAATGGATTTAGATTGTAGCGACGCCATGTAGCAAAAAGCCAAGAGTTTGTAGGCACATACGCAACATTCCTCACGCCTTTGTAGAAGTTTGGCACGTTGTTGTCGGCTTTAATTTTGATCCACCGGACACGAGCCTGAATGAAATCCTCCTCCCCCGTTTCCCCGACCACCGCACCCGATGAGCCAACCGTGCAAGACGCCGCGGGTGGCACACCAGGCTGCGTGATGGTGTTTAACGCGAGTGACCCGACGGGCGCAGGCGGTTTGGCGGGGGATGTGGCGACCGTCGCGGCCATGGGCGCACATGCCCTGCCCGTTGTCACTGCGGTGATCATGAGAGACACGGCGGAGGTCTTTGACTACCACGTGATCGATGCCGATGTCGTGGCTGAGCAGGCGCGCAGCGTGTTGGAAGACATCACCATCTCTGGCTGGAAAGTAGGTTTTTTGGGCTCTGCAGAAGGCGTGAGCGCTGTGGCGGAGATTTTGTCGGACTATCCAGAAGTTCCGCTGGTCGCCTACATGCCGCCGCTGCCTTGGGTGGAGGAGGAAGCGCAGCAAGCCTATTTGGAGGCGTTTCGGGAGCTTGTACTCCCGCAGGCAGAGGTGCTGGTGGGCAGCCATCAAACCCTCACCGATTTTTTATTGCCAGACTGGGAGGCGGATCGCCCCGCATCGCCCCGCGAACTGGCGGTGGCCGCCGCTGAGCACGGCACGCGCTTCGTACTGGTCACCAGCGTGCCGCTGCCAGATCAAAACCTGGACAACGTACTGGCCTCCGCCCAAGGTGCCATCACAGGGGAGAAGTTTGAACGTTTTGACGTGAGTTTTGTTGGCGCGGGCGACACCGTCTCTGCCGCGCTCGCCGCGTTACTTTCGGCTGGAGCCGATCTGCCCGCCGCTGTCGGCGAAAGTCTGGCTTTTTTGGACCAAGCTTTAGACGGGGGATTTCGCCCCGGCATGGGCAACGTGGTCCCTGACCGCTTCTTCTGGGCTTTGCCCCCTGGAGAAGGGGGCGAAGACGAACTGGACTCGACTGAGCCCTCCCCACCTGGCGCCCCACCCCGCCAAGTTCACTGAGCAGCGCTTAACGGTTGAAACAGCCCCTGTGCAGATCGCTGGATCTGCCAAATTCATGGAATTCAGTACAAAGTGACCACCACCAACGACGAACTCTTCACCCGGGCCAAACGGGTCATCCCTGGGGGTGTCAATTCGCCCGTGCGCGCCTTCCGTGCTGTTGGCGGAACCCCACGTTTCATCGCGCGAGCCCAAGGGGCTTACCTCTTTGATGCCGAAGGGCAGCGTTACATCGACTACATCGGTTCTTGGGGTCCGATGATTTTGGGTCACGGCCATCCGGCCGTGCTGGCCGCAGTGCATGAGGCGATCAACGAAGGCTTGTCCTACGGCGCGCCCACCGAGCGCGAAGTTGAATTGGCGGAAGAACTCATCAAGTTGGTTCCTAGCATGGAACAAGTCCGACTGGTCAGTTCTGGCACGGAAGCAGCCATGAGCGCCTTGCGCTTGGCGCGCGGTGCAACGGGTCGAAGTTTGATTGTGAAGTTTGAAGGCTGCTACCACGGCCATGCTGATGCCTTGTTGGTCAAAGCCGGATCCGGACTGGCTACATTTGGCCATGCGACAAGCGCCGGTGTTCCTCCCGAGGTGGTGCAACACACCCTGGTGCTGCCCTACAACCAGCTTGATGCGCTGGAAGAGGCCTTCAAACAACACGGCGACAAGATGGCCTGCGTGATGGTGGAACCCATTTGCGGCAACATGAATTTCGTGCGTGCGACGGTGCCCTTCATGCGTCGGTTGCGTGAGCTTTGCAGTCAGTACGGTGCACTCTTGGTCTTTGACGAAGTCATGACAGGTTTTCGCGTCGCCTTGGGCGGCGCCCAGAGCCTTTACGCTGCTTTGATTCCAGGTTTTGCGCCTGACATGAGCGTCTTCGGCAAAGTGATCGGAGGCGGCATGCCCTTGGCCGCGTTCGGCGGTTCGCGTCAAATCATGGAGCAGTTGGCACCGCTCGGACCGGTCTATCAGGCGGGCACGCTGTCAGGCAACCCGGTGGCCACGGCCTGCGGTTTGGCCACGCTGCGCGAAATTCAGCGCCCTGGCTTTTTTGATCAACTCAGCGAACGCACACGCACCTTGGTTGCAGGGCTGCTCATGGCGGCCCAGGAGGCCCGTGTGCCTATGGTGGGGGACTGCGAAGGTGGCATGTTCGGGTTTTTCTTTGCGTCGGAAATGGCCCAAAACTACGCCGAGGTCATGGCCACAGACAAAGAGGCCTTCAACCGCTTTTTCCACGGCATGCTCAACCGCGGGATTTACCTGGCGCCTGCCCTGTACGAAGCCGGCTTTGTCAGCAGCGCCCACACTGAAGCTGACATTGCCGCAACCATTGCTGCGGCACGCCAAGCGCTGCACGCTTAAAACGCTCACCAATCATGCACATTCACATTCTGGGTATTTGCGGCACCTTCATGGGCGGCTTGGCGGCGTTGGCGCGAGAGGCGGGACACAAAGTTACTGGCTGCGACGCTGGCGTATACCCACCCATGAGCGACCAGTTGCGGGCGCTGGGCATCGAGCTGATTGAAGGCTACGGCACTGAACAATTGGCACTGAAACCCGACCTGTTTGTCATCGGCAATGTGGTCAGCCGTGGCAATTCATTGATGGAAGCCATTTTGGATGCAGGCTTGCCCTACACCAGTGGCCCCCAATGGTTGGCAGAACATGTACTGCAAGGCCGCCATGTGCTGGCCGTGGCCGGAACGCATGGCAAAACCAGCACCACGTCCATGCTAGCGTGGATACTTGAGCAAGCTGGATTGAAACCCGGCTTTCTGGTTGGCGGTGTTCCCTTGAACTTTGGGGTGTCGGCCCGTTTGGGTGAAGCACGGGCCAACGGCCCCTTTGTGATTGAAGCCGACGAATACGACACGGCCTTTTTCGATAAACGCAGCAAATTCGTTCACTACCGCGCGCGCACGGCCGTCTTGAACAACTTGGAATTCGACCACGCCGACATCTTCGACGACTTGGCCGCCATCGAGCGGCAGTTTCACCATCTGGTGCGCACCGTTCCCGCCAACGGTCGTTTGGTCGTCAACGGCCGTGACGAGAACCTGCAAGCGGTACTTGCCAAAGGTTGCTGGACACCGGTGGTGCGATTTGGCGCACGCAAAGAGTCACCCGGTGAACTGCGGGCCCGGGGCGAGCCCGACGCCTTTGACGTACTGCGCGGCAGCATGAAAATCGCCCGCGTGGAATGGGGTTTGCTGGGGGAACACAACCAGCTCAACGCCTTGGCAGCCATCGCCGCGGCAGAGCACGTGGGCGTTATCCCAGAGGTTGCCGCACAAGCGCTTTCGTCGTTTGTGAATGTGCGACGGCGCCTGGAGTTGATCGGCGAGGTCAAGGGCATCAAGGTTTATGACGACTTCGCACACCACCCCACGGCCATGCGTACCACCATCAACGGTCTGCGACGCAAGGTGGGGGATGAACGCATCATTGCGGTTTTTGAACCCCGCTCCAACACCATGAAGGTGGGCGCCATGAAGGCCATGCTGCCTTGGGCGCTGGAAGAAGCCAATTTTTCTATTTGCCACAGCGCGGGCTTGGCTTGGAATGCGGCGCAAGCGCTGGCGCCACTGGGCCGCAACGGACAGGCCTGGGACGACCTGAACGCGGTGGTGCAAGCCGTGGCGGCGCAGGCTCGACCAGGCGACCATGTGCTGTGCATGAGCAATGGCAGTTTTGGTGGCATACATGCCAAGCTGATGAAGGTGCTGGGCGATCGACCTTGAGTCGCTTTCGCGTGTGGGATCACCAGCGGACGATGGTCAAGACCACACGCCCCCAAACCTCCATGTTGAACCAGAGCAAACCCAACAGGTAACAGTAACGCCGCAGCTTCAGCCCCAACTCGCCCCAGCGATCGTCGCCAGAGACCACGAACGACAGCACTGTGAAGAGCCAGCCTGACAGCATCAGCAAGAAAATCCCACCCAGGATCCAACGCAATACGGTCATGGTGAATGGTTGTAGATCAGGTCAGAGCGCCACAACAATGCGCTCAAGGACAAGCACAGCAAAGAAGGCCAGCCCTGCAATCACCGTCCACTTCAAAATCACGATGCCCCATTGCCGCCAGCGCACCTGACGGGTTGCGATGTAGAGGGAAAAACACAAAACTGCAGCGACCAGCAGCAACAAAACCAGGGTTCGGAACAACAACATGTTGATCGGCTCCCGTCACCAAGCGGGGGCCAGTTCAGCCATTCCAGCGGGCGCCAAGCTGGCATCGTCGAAACTGACCCATTCGTAACTGCCGGGCTCGTCCAGCACGGCGCGCAGCAATTTGTTGTTCAGCGCATGCCCACTGCGAAAAGCGCTGTAGGCACCCAGCAAGGGGTGGCCGATCACGAACAGGTCTCCGATGGCATCCAGAATTTTGTGCTTCACAAATTCGTCGTCGTAGCGCAAACCGTCTTGATTGAGCACCTTGGCGTCGTCAATGACGATGGCGTTGTCCATGCTGCCACCCAAACCCAAGCCACGCGAGCGCATCATTTCCACGTCTTTGGTGAAACCGAAAGTACGTGCGCGGGCAATCTGCTGCTTGTAGCGCCCACTGCCCATGTCAAAACTGACCTGCTGGCCAGTTTGATTGACAGCGGGATGGTCAAAATCGATCTCAAAGGTCAGGGTGTAGCCCTCAAAAGGATCCAGCCGGGCCCACTTCAGGGTCCTCCCTTCGCCTTCACGCACTTCGATGGCTTTTTTGATCCGGATGAAGCGTTTGGGTGCGTCCTGTAAGGCGATGCCTGCACTTTGCAGCAGGTAAACAAATGACGCTGCAGAACCATCCAGGATGGGCACCTCCTCAGCGGTGATGTCCACAATCAGGTTGTCCAACCCCAACCCGGCACAGGCCGAAAGCAGGTGCTCCACCGTGTTGACCTTGGGCGCACCGGGATCGCCGTTGGGTGACAGAGTGGTGGCCATGCGGGTATCGCAGACCGAATGCACCGCCACCTTGATGTCCACAGGCTGGGCCAAGTCCACCCTGCGAAAAACGATGCCGGTGTTGACGGGCGCCGGGCGCAGCATGAGCTCCACCCGCTGCCCGCCATGCAAACCAACGCCAACGGCGCGGGTCAAGGATTGGAGGGTGCGTTGAGCGAGCATGGGGGGATTGTAGAAAGGTCAGGTGTGGAGTTGAATCAACGTGGCGTTTGGACTGTGGTGGTGGAACACTCAGCCTCGGGGCATCACCACACTTGCAACATCAAGCGCTCTGCTACCTGGGCAAATGCAGCATCGCGACTGACCAGGGTGGCGTTCACCGCCACCGCATGGGCAGCGATCATCATGTCGAAGTCGCTGAGGTTGATACCTTTTGCCTCCTGCATCGCGCAGAACTCACCATAACAACTGGCAACAGATTCGTCCCACGGCAACACTTCAACCCGCAGCAGCACCTGGGTTAGGGCATTTCTCAATCGCACGGGCTGCCCTTTGCGGTGAATGCCGTACTCAATCTCGGCCAAAGTGATGCTGGAGATCACGACTTGATCTACAGGCACTGCTGTCAACCGCGCCAGCAACGCCGCGTCTTTGCCTTGCATGATGTGGCTGACGACGTTGGTATCCAGCATGTAGCGCTGGGTGCTCATTCCTCCCCACCCTTGAACGGGTCACGTCGCGGTAGCCGCCGAGCCTGGGTGGGTCGCCGCTCAATCAACAAGTCTTCGTCTTTGTTCTGCGACACCACATCCAGCAAACCTTGCCAATCCGCTGGTTTGCGCGACAGCACCACATCACCCGTGACGGGATCACGACGAATAAAAACCTCCGACACATCAAAACGAAATTCCAGGGGTAGCCGAATCGCTTGGCTACGACCTGTGAAAAAGACTTTGGCGGTTTGGTTCATGCGCACTCCAGCTGATATCCGGCACGGTACATATCGCCAGTGTGATTGTCAAGTCTGTGCTTATGCAAGCGGGTCGGCGCAGAGAGGCGATGCCCTTGACTCCGGGGCAATCGGTGTGATGCTGTTTACCTCGATCACTGCTGAAGGATCTTTCTCAGGACAGCAAGTACCTGTCCGAATCCAACGGAGGCGTTGCCATACCTCCTCTCGGAAACAATAGCTCTGCTGCAGAAATTTGGTTTCGAGGACCGCCAAGCGATCATTTGGGCGAGCTTTTCTGACGACAACTGCAACACGAGGGTTGTCTACAGGTCGTATCGAAAAAATGCTAAAGAAGAGTTTTCCTGCTTGATGGCTGCGGATCTGCGTGAAGGTCTTGCTGACGCACGCGCCCGAGGTTTGTCCGAGGTACTGTTGGGCATTGACGACGGCGTTCTGGAGTGAAACCTGCGCGCCCGTTTAACGGCAAGAAACATCCCGTCCGAAAAGACGAGATATCTCTACGCTTAACGGACGCTACTGCGTGGCCAGTCAATCCGCTTGCTTGCGCAAGAACGCCGGGATCTCAATCTCATCCATCCCGTTGCTGGCCAGTGCATCTACCTTGGCTGCAGCGGTGCGTCCATTGCGCCAGACGCTGGGGGTGTTCAGCCC
>Ga0315907_10003302_pt1 | contig 19226 bp, 47 predicted proteins | sample LakEriMetagenome_3_FD_203525 | JGI IMG/M metagenome (GOLD analysis project Ga0315907, IMG submission 203525) | Freshwater fungal communities from buoy surface, Lake Erie, Ohio, United States - Buoy 12 MA123 | ecosystem: Environmental > Aquatic > Freshwater > Lake > Lake biofilm | place: USA... | reverse complement strand
GCGATAGTAAAATGATATATAATTTTTTTAGAATGTTTGTTCTGTTGACTATTGGTGCATTTTTCATTATAGTTGCTGGTACATATTCATTAACCGAAATAATAAAACCAAATGGAAAGTAAAAAAGTAATGTATGAGAGTCTATTAAACCAACATAGGCAAGTCTCAAACCAAATCAGTGAAATCAAAGCAAGGAATTTTGAACCAACGGAACAAGATAAAAAAGAAATCCAAGCTCTTGAATTAAGATTAATCAGTATTATGAACCAAATGCAAAGTTTGTTTTAAGATGAACAAAATACCAACACATGATCCTTACACCGGTGAACTTAATCCTTATTATGAGGAATTAACCGGTGAAAGAAATCCTTTATCGCCAGAAATTGAAGAAACCTCACCAACGTTTGATTTAAAACAGTTGGTTGGAAAGGAATTTAGATATAATGGTAAATACGGACTATCAACTTGGACGGATGTTGTTAAAAACATTGAGGTCATTCACGGTATTGAAACAAACCTCCAACTTCCAATTAAACCATTGAAGGATGGTGAAGGACAAAAACCATTTAAGCTATACGGATATAAGTATTATTTGCAAGTTAGGTCAACCAGGGGTAATCATTTGTATGACTTCAGTGATTGTGTTTTTTTAGATTAGTAACCAAATAAAAACAATATATGGAATATTTTAAATTATTTTTGAAGTGGCTCGGGTTAATAACGATGATTTCACTTTTTGCGGATTATGTTATAAGTAGAGAAGTTAACGGGTTCATCCAACTTTTAGGTATCGTCGGGTTGGTTGGGATCTTTATGTATTTAGCAGGCGAAACATTAAATAAATTAACAAACAAAAAATGATTGGAACATTAATCGTCCTAGCAGGACTAGTAATCGCCGGTTTTACGGCATTTAAAACAAGTGGTAATATGTATGAGGTTACTGAAAGTATGTATGGTACACGTAAAAGATTAAATGGTGCGTGGCTCGTTAAACCGATTGGGATTTTTATCCTATCACTTATCATTGCCGCAGTTCAACCATTTGCAATTGAGAAGATTGATGCCGGAAACAAAGGGTTGAAAATCAATTTGGTTGGAAATCAGAGAGGTGTTGCAAGTTACCAATATAAAACAGGTTGGGTTATGTATAACGCTTGGACTGAACAAGTATTGGAGTTTCCAATTTACCAACAACATATTGAATATGATGACCAGAGTGTAATCTTAAAAGGTGGATTCTCGGCAACCATTAAACCAACATTTAATTATTCATTACGTGAAGATGCGATTGGTGATATGTTTGTGAACTTGAGACGACCAATTGCCGATGTGGAACATGGATGGTTAAAGAACGCAATTATTGGTGCCGTTAATGACGTATCTAATACCTGGGAAGTGGATAGTATCTTTAATCACCGACAAGCCTTTGAAGCTGCCATCGTTGCCGAATGTAATTTGAGATTATCAAAGTGGTTTAATGTATCACAATTAAGAACAAATATTACACCACCAGAAGCACTACAAGAATCAATCATATCAAAGACAAAAGCAATCCAACAAGCCGAGGCTTCTCGTCAACAAGCAATTGCGGCAAAAGCCGATGGTGAAAGAAAGGTAGCCGTTGCAAGGGCCGATAGTGCTGAGACGGTAATTAATGCCGCAGCAAAAGCGAAAGCAATGGAACTTACACAACAAAAATTAACACCTTTGTATGTTGAGTTTAAAAAAGTTGAAAAATGGAATGGGGTTTTGCCTACAACAGTTACAAGTGGTTCTGGAACATTTTTAAATATTAAATAAGATGATAAGAAATTTTGGAACAGTATATTTTGTAATTATTTTAAGTGGTTTAATATACGGTGGAATTATGTATATGGCGTTTAATAAAAACAATACGTGTGATAAATTAGTAAGGTTTAATGACGGGACACAAATTGAGGTTAAAGATGTTAGTTCAGATGATAACGGAATGACAGTGATTAAAACCTGTACCGACGATATTTTAAGGACACCGACACTTAATATAAAAATGGTTGAAGAACTAAATAAATAAAATTAAATCCCCATCTTAGTAGTGGGGATTTGTTTTTTTAAAATAATATTATTAATTTTGGGGTTATGAAAGGAAGATTAATAAAAACGGATGTAAATTATATTCTTGAAGATGATAAAGGGGTTGTTATTGCATCAACATCTTTAAAGAAAGAAGGATTATCGTTATCACTCAAAAACTGTCAAGCAATTGAGAAAGGATATGATTTGGATGAGTTGGCTAAAATAGAATATCCTATTTGTGAAGTATGGAATGATGAAGAAGCACTTATTAGAGAACTTGCTTTTAAAAAAGGCTTCCAAAAAGCACTTGAGTTGATGGGTCATAAGATGTTTAGTGAGGAACAATTAAGAGAAGCGTTTTTCCATGTACAAAATGAACCCACTTTTGATGTTTTTAAACAATCACTACAACAAACTGAATGGGATGTTGAGATTGAGACTGTTCCGGCACTTTCAAATAATGGTAATGTTTATTATGGTGATATTCCAAAACTTGATGAAGATGGTTGTTTAATTTTAAAAAGAATATAAAAATGGATAAAAGAAGTACACACTACGGAGACGTAGCAAAATGGATAGAAAAGGTAATTGACTCTTGTGAGACATACCAACAGACATTTGCCGTTAAAACATTAATTAGTAATTTTAGAAAACAACTAATGAGAACTACACCTAACAAATATTGGAGAGATTATCAGTATAGTGTTATTTGGCCACTTGAAGCAAGGGTAACATCTAAAAGGCAGTCATTTATAAATAAGATTGAGGAATAATGGAAAACAGAAAATACCCAGTAGGTGGATTTGCACCTGGAAACTATATGTGTGAGTGTGTCACCTGTAAACACGATTTCTTAGGTGATAAATTAGCAGTACAATGCGAAACTTGTGCTATTGAAATGGTTAAAACAAAAATTGAGGTTGCCGAAAATGGTGGTATTGAAATAGTACATGACTATTTACCGGGGTTTATAGAACAATTTGGTGACGGACCTCTTGGTGAACTAGACCCAAATGAATGGACCGCACTTGATTTTTTGGAATGGTTAAAAATTAATAATTTTAAAATAATAAAAGATGTCAGATAATTTTAAAACAAAAAAGTGGATTGAAAAAGTAATTAAATCCTGTCAAAATTGGGAACAACTAACAACTTGTGAAAAACTGATATCCAATTTCAAAAACCAAATGATTAACAAAGGTTACGACAATATGTTGGCCTTACCATTCATATCGGATTTGGATTATAAAGTTAAATTAAAAAGAAACGAACTTATTGAATCAAAAAACTTGATTTTAAACAATTAAAAATGATTGACAACCTTGAACTTATTAAACCTTTATTAAATTTCTCAGAACCCGGAGATTTCTATTACTGTCTTATTTTAAAAAGAAAGAAAGATCAACCAGAAGGAGAACGAGATAATCACCAATCAGTAAGAACAATTAAAACTTATTGTATTGAATCCGTTGAATATCTTGAAAAACGTTATGAAGAAATCAAACAACTTTGTGAGTTTTTTAAAGCCAGAGCTTATGTTCAGGTTCAAAAACAAAACCACAAAGATGTGTCATTAAATATGATGGTCGCATTAGCTCAGAGAATTCAGGACGGAAGTCATAAACAAGATGGTTTGTTTAGTTCGGTTGTTGGACAAATAAAAACACACGAAAAAAGGTGGGTAATTGATATTGATGAAAAAACTCCGGAATTGGTTAATCAAGTTATTGATTTCATTGATTCACTTGAACCGGTTGGTCCCAAAATTGAAACGTGTTTACCAACCAAAGATGGTTATCATCTTATAACCAAAAGGTTTGACAACAAAACGTTTGGTGAGAAATATCCAGAAATTACAGTACAAAAAAAGAACCCAACTTTACTTTTTTTACCAAAATCACTAAATTAAAAATTATGAATAATATGTTTGATCCCAATACGTTAAAGAACCTTCAACAGATGATGAATGGTTTAACAAACTTTACACAACAACCGGCAATTGATTTTAAAACAATCAAAAAATTAATCCTAATAGTTGTGTTATCATTATTTTTATCCGGATTTGGTGTTGGTTTATTAATTGGGTTATTATTTTAATATTATGTTGAAATTATTATTAATTGGTTGGACTATTAGTTCATTATTTGTTATTAATTTAACAATCCAATATTTTTACGACGAATATAAAAACAGAAAAAAATAGATATGACAGAATACATCCATTACCCTTTACCGGGAGAAAAGTACCAACACTATAAAGGAGGTACATATGAGGTGATTTGTTTGGCAAATCACACAGATAATAATGAAGCATTGGTAATTTACAAATCATTATCTTTTGGTAGTACACACGCTAGACCATTAAAAGAGTGGATTGAAATTATTGGAAATGAAAAAGCGGGAACAACGTACCCATTACCAAGATTTACAAAAATATGAAAAAAGTAATTTACTACAGTTTAAGAGGTTTGTCGTTGGTTTTGGCAATTCCTTCGTTGGTTATCGGATTACCGGCCTTTATGGTAATGTTGGTTGCCGATTATATTGAAGATCCATATAATATGTCCGAAGATGTTAAAGAGAATTAATAGATGGTTTGAACTCAACTGGGGTTGGTTCTTCATCAACGGTAGGAAACAAGCCGAATGGGCTGATTATTTAAGAAACAAATGTAAAAAATAAAAAATGAAAAAAATAATTTTAAGTTTAGCACTTTTGTGTGGTAAAACAAGTTTCGCACAATTAGATTACGTCAAGAATTTCAAAAAAAATGAATATGGACTTTATGAGTTGAGTTTCAAAGATCCTATCCAGGCTATACATGAATACAATAATGTTCTAGATAAAAATGGTTCCGACACGCTTAACGTTGTTTATAATATAACTAAAAACCCAATTGATTTTGGTTTTTTTAGTAACGACCCAAATAGTGATAACATTATCGTTAGTATATTTTTAAGAGAAAATAACAAATACAAAATAATGTTTGGTGAAATTGACGGAACTATTGATAAGTATTTTTTTGAAGTAATTGACCAAAATGGTGTTATTACTGATTTATATTATAGGACACATAAAAAATAAAATATGAAAAAAATAATTTTAACAGTTGCGTTATTTTGTACTACAACCATAAATGGTCAAGTGAAACATTTAGATGGTTTTGAAAAAACAAAATTAGGTCACATCAGAACTGTATTTACAGAAGATGAGGCCATTAAAACATTCAGTTATGTGATGGATATGAATGGAATTGACACTGTACAATCTAAATACACAAGAGGAGACAATCCGGTAGCGTTTAGTTTTTTTAAAACGGATGAAAAATCAAAGAAAGTTAATGTTGCCGCAATCATTCACTATGATGGTGTTTATGATGTTTTATTTATGACCATCAAAGACCAAAATACAGTTTTATTTAATGTTAAAGATAAGAATGGTGAAATAATTGAATTAATATACGAAAAACCAGAATAATGAAAAAAATTGAAGTTAATTTAGGAATTGGGATGAATATGTTTTTTCCTGAACCAGTGGTAATTGAAATACCAGATAATGGAATCTTTGTTGAAGAACTTGTAAAGTCATATCAAAAATATCTTGAGTTTTGTAAAACTCTGGAACAACCAAATTATGATTACTTGGTTGACGACCCAAAGGAAAATAAAGTAAGAGAATTTACATTGGAAGAGTTTGTTAATGTTTGGGAAAGTAATGACGAGTTCCAAGGAAAGTTTAATTAATTTGTAAATTCAAAAAATGATTATTATATTTGTAAAAAAATAATCATATGAAAAAAATATTAATCTTCAGTTTAATTTTAACATCTTGTAAAACTCAAGATATTGTTCAGTACGAAAAAAACAAATCAGTAGTCGTGAGTTGGGAAACCAATAGTCAAACTTTTGATGTTTATAGATCTGATTCGTTGGTAGTACAGAAAATACCTTGTGATGGCATCAATCAATTAACCTTACATAATTATGACCAAGGTGACTATAAATTCATTTTCAAAAATGATGGTGTTGTTACTGAAGAAAAACTAATTAAAATTGTTGATAAAAAATAATATGGAAATAGAAAAATTTGAAGAAGCAAAAAAAATCAAGGAAGAACTTGATAGGTTTGAAATACAAAAACGTAAATTGGAAGAAGCTTTTAAATCTTGTTCTTTGGGTGTGACAATTGGTTATTCATATGGTGGAACCTTCCCAAGAAAAGGTGAGGTAAGTCTTTATAATAAAGACGCAATTAAAGAAATGATTTGTAGAGAACTACGAAGTTTAGAAGAGCAAATTGATTTAGTAAAAGAAGAATTTGAAAAATTATAGTATGGAACAGAACCCTATAGAATTTATTAAGGAAAAAATTGAACTTGATGGAGACACCGATTTTTTACATATTAATTGGGACAAGTTTTATGATATTATAGAACAAGCCTATTTGATGGATATAAAAAGAATGGAATCCCTTAAAGATTTTGATACTTGGAAAGAATGGAAAAACTCATAATGATATGTATAGAATTAAAATAGAAGAAAGTAACAACGGAGAAAAACGTTATATACCACAAGTTGGAACAAATAAATTGAGAACTGGTAGGGTTGTTTGGTTGGGTACCAAATGGGAGAATATAATTACACATCACAATCGTTATACAACATCAAATGGTATAACAGAATTACATAATACCGAACAAGAAGCTCTTAATGTAATTGAATCGTTTAAGAAAAGTGTTTTAGAAGAAGATGGTAACAAAGTTAAATTCACAACATATAAAATGATTGATTGATATGAGTTATAAAGTAAAACATATAGGTGAAGGTAAATTTGAAGCAACACTTGATAATGGTGAAACAAAAGAAGTTGGAAAGAATATTATAGGGATGATTAGATATACTTATTTTGCAGATTTTAAATTACCACCAGTTAATTGGGAAATCACACAAAAACAATTATTGGAGGACTATCAGCCAAAAGTAATGAAAGACATTATGGAAGGTAAAATACTATATGGTAAACACGAATTTGGACAAACAGATTGGATTGAATAAAATTAAATAATATGAACGCACAAGAAGCAAGAAAGATGGCCGAGGAGTTTGAGTGGACTCCTGAGATAGACGAAACCATAGAGTTGATTAAGAAATCCGCAAACAGAGGAGAGTTCTCAACAACAACAAATAGAATGAAACCATCAACACAGAGGTATCTTGAAAGAGTGGGGTATAAAGTTCGGTGGCATGATGTTCAAAGAGACGGTTATTGGGAAGTAAGTTGGTAAAAAAAAGATTATGAGTGAACAAATTAAAATAGAAATTTCCTTTACTATGGAGGAAATGGAGAACTTCCTTTTATACAACTACCCAACAAATTATCACTGGAAAGATAGGGTTAAGAAAGATGTAATGGTGTACGGTAACGATATTGTTGTTGAAGACATAAAAGAAGAGTTTGTTAAGTGTTTCAAGGAAACATTATTGAGTCAAAGACTTAATTCAAGACCATCAATATACAAATAAAATAAAAGATGAATAAAGAAACAAAATTTAAAGTGGGAGACAAGGCTCACAAACCAAAAGGTTATAAATTTCCTTGTACAATTGTAGGTGTATTTGAAACTATTGTTGGTGAAGTACGGGTGATTGGTGAAATGGATGAATATGGATTATTACATATTTTTAACGAAAATCAATTGGAACATTATGAATAAAGAACAACAAGAATTATTGGACGAATGTTATAAAAACTATTGGGGGAAAGTGTCTGTTAATAATGAAGAAGATTGTTTAGTTAAACAAGAAGAAGGATCACTTCTAAAAGAAGTAAGAGTTCTTTATCAACAAGAATTTATCAACAAATGTAAAACTGATATTGAGTTCTCTGAAAAGTGGGGATTAAAGATTGAAGAACGAGAGCTGAGTTTGGAAGAGAGATGTGGTATTCAAATAAACAGAAATGATTATCAATCATACTACACAAAAGATGAGTTAGATGAAAATAACATTCCAACCAAACTAATCACAGTTAATTATAAAAACGAAAAAATAGAAGTTTATGAGTAAAACAAGAGAAAAATTATTGAATGCAAATAAGTATTGTCACATCTATGTGGATGATGACGGGATAACTAATTATCACGATACTGAAACAAATGAGACTTATAGGGTTATACCTGACAAAGGAGCATTAGGTTTTTATTTGGAATATTTTAAAGATGGTGTATTAAAAGCAAGAAATTCACTTGAATTTAAAGAACTTAAAATACTTGCAAATCTTGCTGGGAGTAATTATTTACTGAATAATTTAATTGGTGGAGAACTTAAATCAGAGTAATATGAGTTGGAAGAAAACAATTAAAGAAGTAAAAGTAGGTGATTCTGTGGAGAATAACCGAAATGGTAAAGGTATGGTAATTGCAAAAACCGCAAGAACTGTTACGGTATTATTTGAAAATGGTAACAAAGTTAAAAACAGTTATAAATACTCTGATGATTATTTCTGGGAAACAGATTTTTAAACAAAAACAAAGATTAAAAAATTAAAAGATGAATAAAGAAACAAAATTTAAAGTGGGAGACAAGGCTCACAAACCAAAAGGTTATAAATTTCCTTGTACAATTGTGGGTGTATTTGAAACAATTGCTGGTGAAGTCCGGGTGATTGGTGAAATGGATGAATACGGATTATTACATATTTTTAACGAAGACCAATTGGAAAAAGTTCCACAACAAACAAATGGTGAAGTTAAAACAAAGTGGGATTTATGAGTAAAGCCGACAAATATTATATTCAAAACATCCAAAAAATTATGGAAGAAGGTTCTTGGGATGAAAATCCAAGACCAAAATACGAGGATGGAACACCGGCAAACTCAAAATTTATTACAGGAGTTTTTGAAGAGTATGACATATCAAAAGAAGAGTTTCCAATTCCGACATTAAGAAATACCGCAATTAAAACCGGTATTAAAGAAATTTTATGGATATATCAAAAACAAACTTCATCATTGAGAGTTGCTCGTGAAATGGGTATTAACTGGTGGGAAGAATGGAATATTGGTGACGATACAATCGGACAAAGATATGGTGCAACAATTGGAAGATACAATCTAATTGATAGATTATTAGTAGGTTTAATTGATGATCCGTTTGGTAGAAGACATATCATCAATATGTTTCAGTATCAAGATTTATTTGAAACAAAAGGTTTATTTCCTTGCGCATACGAAATACTATTCTCGGTAAGAAAAAATAACGGAGAATTAACTCTTGATATGACACTAATCCAACGCAGCAACGATTATTTAGTTGCTGGTTATATTAACAAAATTCAATATACAGCACTTTTAATGATGGTTGCGGGACATTGTGACTATAAAGTTGGTAAGTTTTGTCATTTGGTTCAGAACCTACATATATACGATAGACATTTTGTTGGTGTTTCAGAATTATTAAACAAGGAACCATTAGACACACAACCAAAGTTAATTTTAAAAGAGAATAAAAACTTCTACGACTACACAATTGATGATTTTGAGATTACCGGAATTGACAGTATAACTAAAATAAATTCAAAATTAGAGTTGGCAATTTAGGTTTTTTTAGGACTACCATTTAACTTTTTATCTTTTGTAGATATTTATATTAAAAGGTAGTCCTATGGTTGGTATTTATAGAATAAAAAATTTGGTAAATGGAAAGATTTATTATGGTTCGTCAAAAGACATTAAAAAAAGATGGAGAACACATAAAAATAAATTAAACAATGGAAAACATCATAATTCACCATTGCTTAACGCTTGGAACAAATACGGGGAAGAAAATTTTATTTTTGAAATTATTGAACTGTGTGATGAAAAAATTTTACTTGAAAGAGAACAACATTATTTAGATTTAAAACCAGAATATAATATCGGAATTAAATCTAGTGGTGGTGACAACATAACAAAAAATCCAAATAAAAAAGATATTATTCGTAGAATTACAGAATCAATTAAAAAAAGATACAAATTGATGACAGACGAAGAAAAAAAAGAAATGTTTTCATTACCTATGGATAAGAATCCTAATTGGAAAGGTGGTATTAGTTATAAATATTGCGAATGTGGTGTAAAAATTAAACCAATAAATGATACTTGTTATAAATGTAGACCCAGAAGTGAAGATAAAAATCCATTTTTTGGTAAACAACACTCCGAGGAAACAAAAAAGAAATTAAGTGAAGGTAAGAAAGGAAAATATCACGGAGAACAAAATATACCTATAATAATTGATGATGTTGAATACAGATCGGCTGGTGAAGCATCCAAAACACTTAATATCCCAATGGTTACGATAAGGTGGAGAGTAATTAGTAAAAACAAAAAGTTTGAAAATTACAAATATAAAGAGTAAGGGTTTACCCCCAATTTAACCAGAAGGTCTTTTCAAATCAAAATAGATTGTTTAAGTTTGTATAAGAAATTTAAAAAAAAGTAGAATATGAAAACAACAGTAGAATGGTTTGTAATAGAATTAAGAAAACTAATTAAAGAATCAGAACTTAGTGATATGAGACCAAGTGAGTTTGATGCTAAAGAAGTGATGCTTATAGAACAAGCCAAAGAAATGGAAGAACAAGAACAAAAATCATTGTTAGAATGGATTAGAGATAATGCAGTTGAAGTAAGAGAAGGGTGGCATTGTGTAGGGCAGTATCCAGATAAAACATATACTGACGAAGAGATAATTGAAGTGTATCAAAAACAAAAAACCTTTAAATCAGAATAGAATGGAAGGAAAATACTTAATAACAACAGACAAGTGGTTTACTGCGCCAGACGGTTTTTCGTATCAAGCAGTTTGGGGTGATGTTAAAATCGTGGAGGATTCGGTCCTTGGAGTTAAGACCAACAGAAATAGTGCCAATTGGTATGCTGTTGTTGGTGGAAATGGTAAAGAAATTATAATTGCAGGATGTCAAATACATTATGCCGTTAAATCTGAATATAAACCATACACTGGTAGAGTAAGGGATTGGCATACAGCAGACAACGGAAGTGTTGTTGAGAATGAAAGACCAACAAAAATTTATATTGCCGAATAATATGGAAGAAGATTATACATTTAAATCAATAAAACCCCCCACATATGCTGGAGGTTATAGATTAGGTAAACTTGAAACTAACTATACTCAATTTAATATGACCCATAAACCAAATTGGTTTCACAGACAAATGATGAGAATATTTTTTGGTTGGTATTGGTTTGATAATGGTGTAAAATAGTTTTAACAAAAACAGATAAAATTGTAAAAAGTAATTAAAGTTATGGACATAAAAAACTTACCACCAACAGAACTCATCGCCCTTAAAAAATACTTTGAAAGTAGGTATGAAAAATTGGACCCAAAATATTGGGATAAACAAAAAGATGCGATAGAGGTTGTCAAAAAAATTGAGACAATATTAGATAAAATGGGTAAAAGAATAATAACTGATTTATGAAATTAGGAAAACAAACATTAATTGACAATGACTATTGGGAAAGTGGCGAATGGAAACAACCGCCGGTAAAAATAAAACACGGAGATTTGGTGGACATTAAATGCGAAAACTACCCAATTATGCTTGGAAGATATATTGGTAAAGGTATGGGTGTCGTAGAATTACATAATTATTCAACTGGAACTAGTTACCATATCGGTAAAGTTGTATCAAGAGGTTTAGACAGAAATCCACGTCTAATATCGGATGAAAAATTATTTGAATTTATAAAAGATTAAAAATTATTAAAAATGAAATTAGGAGAATTCATAGAAAAATTTAGTCATAATAATTTGATTAGATTACATTACAAGGAAAAAGGTGGAAACCGACTTGTATTGGAAGATTGGAATGATGTGTCAATGGACTGGGAAGTTAATAAACAAAAAGGAAAGTTCAGACATTATGTAAATAATGAAGTATTGAGCCTTGCCAGTATTTACTTTCCACCAGGAATGAACCATCGTTATCCGGAAGCAATCAATATTGTAATTGAAGAATTGGAAAATCAACCTATGATTGATGAGGTTGAAGATGAAATAAATTATGAATCAGCAGGATAATGAAAGACATAGGTTTAGAAATAACAAAAGAAGAGATCCAAGAAATTGAAAGATTAACCGGAGGAAAAATTGGGACACACACATTTGGACCAAACAACGAATACACATTAGAAAATTCATTCTTATCACTTGATGGGACATACATTGGTAGTATGGACGAAGCAAGATGGTACGTGAAAAACAAAATGATGGTAGATGAAAAATACCCACATGGAGTTGCCGCAGTTATTACCGAAGAAACATATGGAACCGATAAACCTGTTATTGAAGGAATGTATGGGTATACGCATAGAGGAGGAAATCTATTTAAAATTGGTGATAGGTTGTTTGATGAAAAATACAAACCAACCAAAGAAGATTATCCTAAAGATGAATGGAATGAATATGAAACCAGATTTAAAGAACTTTATGAGTCAGAAGATGAACTTGGAAAAAGATGGATGGATGCTGACGGAATATCATATGTGATACCTTATAAATTAAGAGGTTCAAGAATCATTGAAACAATGGAAGATGCGTTTGAAGCAGCCAAAAATATGTCAAATTATTTAAGTTAATATTATGAACGAAAAACAAACTTACGACTACGGATGTGTAATGTTATATTTTGATTTCCCTGAGATCAAAAACCTACATTCACTAATTGATGAAGAAGACATCTACACCGAAGATGGTGATAGAAGTTTTGGTTTAGAAGACGAACCACACACCACATTACTCTATGGATTGCATGATGATGTTACTGAAGGTGATGTTGCAGATGTGATAAACAACTTTGATTATGGAACTTGTAGAATTACAAATCCATCTTTATTTGAAAATGAAAAATATGATGTTTTGAAGTTTGATACTAGTGGACCAAACTTACATGAAACAAATAAAGAGTTATCAAATTATCCACACACAACATCATTTCCTGACTACCACCCCCATTTAACAATCGGTTATTTAAAATCAGGAATGGGTAAGAAATATGCAAATAAATTAAAAGGAATCCAATTCAAATTGGAACCAACCCATGTTGTATATTCTATGGCAAATGGAGATAAAATAAATTATAACATATAATTAAATAATTAAAATATGTTAGGACTAAAAAAGGTTGAACCCGGTAGATGGAAAAATGATTGGATGGAATTTTATCCCGGATTTCACAAGTGGAACTTTAGGTACCTACCAAGTAATGGGTTAAATTGGAAATTGGATTTTTGTTTTATTTGGGGGCAATTTTATATGACGTTCAAAACAAACAAACCACCAAAATATAAAGATGAAAGACCAACATATGGATTTTATTTTTATTCTGTAAGTAATTGGTTTCCTGATTCATTATGGTTCCACAGAGGAACTAAAAAAATAAAATGTATAGATTTACCTTGGCAATATGATTGGGTTAGAACTTCCGTATTTTTAAAGGATGGAACTTGGACTCACGATACTAAAAAAAATAAAACGGACTTTTATGACCCAAAGTTTAAAAATAAAATACATACAGAAAAACATACCTATTATTATATCCACGATGGTATTTTTCAAGAAACCGAAGCCATTTGTACACTAGAAGAACGAGAATGGAGACCCAAATGTTTTAAATGGACTGGTTTGTTTAAAAAAGTAAGAACAACTATTGACGTTGAATTTACAAATCCCATCGGTAGTGGTGTTAACACATATAAAGGTGGTACTTACGGTGCCGGACATGATATTAAAAAAGGTGAAACAATTAGGGATTGTCTAATAAGGATGATGGACGAAAGAAAGTTTTAAACTTATTTTATAACCACTTTTTCACCACCCCCCCTTATTAACCCATTAACCGATTTTAGATCCGAAATTATAATTTTCCCATCCAAGTTTGAACCAACCCAAACGTATTTCTTTTTTCCAATGAACAAAACTTTAAAAAACTTGGATGGTATTGGAATTTTACTACCACCCATATAGTTAACACCATCATAAATAACACCAGTTATAATAACCACATCTTTTTTGTATTTGGAAACAGAATCCTCAACTGATCTCTCCAACCTCATCCAAGAACCCCTATTAAATTTTGGTAACTGAGGTACCGAATTAAACAAACTAAACGATCTATAATTAAGTTCATTGTCATATGATGTGATGTGTGATGGTGTTAAATGTCCCATATCATATCCGGATTTGTAGTAGTATTTTGTGTCGTACTTATCAACAAATACGTCCTGAAACCAGTTGTCACTTCTTTCTTTGTCAAGTTTTAAAAAATCAACATATTTTAGTTTGTGTATGGATATAAAAGTACACGTATCTTTTGTTAATATGAGTGTCATATCACCGTGGTTGATTTTTATATTGTTTGTTTTAATTGTTTGACAAAAATAGTTAAGTGATATTAGTAGGAAGAATAATAATGTTCGCATAATGAATCTTTAAAAATAAATATTAATCTTTAGTAAAGAAATAGTCGTTGGCTGTAAATATATGTCAAAATGTTTGGTCAGATTAAATATTATCATTATATTTGTTCATATTTATTAATTGATGAAGTATTTACTTTCCATATTGACACTTATTGTAACTTTTTTTACTGTAGCACAAATTACAGCAAACGGAAATTCTGGAGTTAGACCAACGGTTTATACAAACGGATCACCAAACAATTCAATCTTTATTTGGTGTGGTGTAGGAAATAATGGCTCATTGACTTATACACCAACTTCCGGAACGGCACCTTATACATTCAACTGGTTCTCATATTCCAATACAACTTTTTCTTGGAATACATTAACCACCCAAAACGGCGCAACATCTACTTTAAATAATTTGTCTAACGGTGGTTATAGAATTGAGGTTTATTCATCAAACGGTACATTGGTTGGTTGTGATATTGCTTGGGTTTGGAATGTAAATAATCAAGTTACAGCCTCAAACACACAAGTTAGTTGTGGGTCAACAAACTTAATTGGAACCAATACAGTTACACCAACATCGTTTACTTATTATAATCCACCACCACCACAATCAATAATAAACACCAACACAACAATTAAAGTTTGTTTTACCGGAAATCACACTTGGGTTTCAGATTTGGGATTCTATTTAATTGGACCGGCTTCTTGTGGTAGCCCAGTGATTACCTTATCACCAAATCCAGGATCCAATAGTCAAGGTAGTATTTGTAATGGTGGAAACAACTTCAATAACCTTTGTTTTACAAATGCGGCAAGTCCCAATTTAAATGTATGTTCATCACCAACACCATTAACTGGAACTTATGATTCGTATGGACCAACTCCGGGAACCAATATTAATTTTTCACCACTTATTGGTTGTAACGCGGCACAAGGTGGTTGGAGAGTTCAGGTGTTTGATTGTATTTCATCCGATGTTGGTAAGTTAACTAATGCAAACATAACTTTTTCAAATTTAACATCCATTTGTGGTTCACCAACAACCATAACTTATAGTTCAGGAACAATAAATTCAAACATAAATGATAATTCATGTTCACAAGCGACGGCATCCGTTTATCAGGTACCACCACCGACAAATTTAACAACACCAATAACAATAAATGGTACCACCACAATTCAATGGACAAGTAATCCATCGGCAACAATTGCAAATTCAACAAACCTTAATACAACGACAACAAACGTGACACAACAAACAACATTTACTTTAACTTCAACATTCAGTGTAGGTGGAACAAATGTTTGTGTTTCAACAGCTCAAACAACCTTTACACCAACACCATTAACCGCCAACTTTACGTTTGTTAATCCATCTTGCTTTGGTTTGTGTGACGGTTCGGCAACCGCAACGCCAACATCAGGAACTTTACCTTATATATATGTTTGGACACCAAGTGGTTCCACACAAACAATATCTAATTTATGTTCCGGAACATATAATGTAACGGTCACTGACGCTAATGGTTGTACTGTAAGTGGAAGTGTAACCTTAACGGACCCAAATCAGTTAATATTAACCCCAATAAACCATAATTAAATCTAAACACCATGAAAAAAGTAATTTTAATTTTAGCTCTTTTAGTATCAAGCTCTTTGTTCTCACAACTTGTAACAACAAACCCTGATACGGTCTGTTTCCAATCAACAACACTATCCACTTATACAGTACAAAATATCGGTTCGGGGACCTATACGTGGACAATACCAGGTTCAGCAACCCTAGTTTCTGGACAAGGAACAAACTCAATCCAAGTGGATTGGTCAGCAACACCAGCCGGTCTTATAAATAACGCCATATCTGTAACATATACTTCGGGTTCTGGATGTCAAGCTCAACCGGTAACATTAAACGTGTTGATCTACCAATTCACACCAACTATTGCTGCTTTAGGTCCATTTTGTGAATCTGATCCTTGTGTTACTTTGGTTGGTTCACCGGTTGGTGGTACTTGGTCTGGAACCGGAGTCTCTGGAAATCAATTTTGTCCAGATAACGTGGCAAACGGAACGAACGCAATTTCCAATGTGACATATACTGTAACAAATGGTGGATGTACGTTCTCAACTTCAACAACAGTACCAGTATTTGGTACACCAACTTTATCACCAATTCAACATAACTAAAATATGAAATTTATTTCATCCATATTGGTTTTAATCATATGTTTTGTTTCTTCAGCACAAGATACACTTGAGATCTGTGCTGGGGAACCCAAAACGGTTAGCTATTTTGCCTCATCAACGAGTGATGGTGAAAATACCTGGAAGGTCAATGGTGAAACATTTATTGGTGATGAATTAACTTATACTTATACTCAAGGTGGTTTATACAATATAACTGTACGTAGAGAAAATTGGTTATGTTATGTTGAACAAACACTCCAAGTTTTTGTAAGTGAATGTCCAGGTGTTACTTTTTGGGTACCAAACACATTTACACCAGATGGTGACGAATTTAATCAATATTTTGGCCCAGTAATGAATGAAGGATTTGATGTTGATGGTTATTCGTTTTTGATTTTTAACAGATGGGGTGAAACCATATTTAGTTCATCTGACCCAAATGGAAAGTGGGATGGTATGTACAATAACGTTTTATGTCAATACGGAACTTATAGTTGGGTGTTAAGGTTTAATGTTAAAGGTGATGATGGTGTCATTCAAAAATCAGGTAATGTTAATTTACTTCGTTGATTGTTAGTCCCACCACCATCTCATTCTTTCTTTTAAAATTTTAAACAATAAATTATGCGCTTTTTCTTGATTATGTTTTGAAACATAATGACATAAATCTCTTTTATTTAGATTGGGATTTTCTTTTAATATTTTACGGACACTTGATGGGTATTTTTTTAAAAAATCATCATAAGTCTCACTTGAAACCTCTATATCTGCGGACCTAAGATTTTCATTACCTTCAACCGGTTTAAATACAACATCAGAGTCTTCATAATCAAGATATTCAGTGTTGTAGTATTCGTCTTTAACTCTTTCAATTAGGTTTAAAACAATAGTCATATCACGATTATCTCTATCAACCTCCATATGACGATTTGCATAGATAATTTCTTTTCTTTGAAATTCTATTTTCTTTTGAAGGATTGTAAAAATATACCAGTCATCCCAATCCTTATCTTTATATAAAGTTGGTATCCATCTAAAGATATTTTTTATACCTCCGATAAAGTATCTTATTCTCCAATTTGTGTTTCGCCATATGAATGGAAATACCCCCTTTCTATTCCAAGCGGATTCTTCAGGTATTGTTAGTTTCTTGTAATTTTTCATTGTATTGTAAATATAACGAAAAAACAACCAAAAAGTTAATAGTTAAACTCAAAAAAATCTCAAATAAATAATGCCAATTTGTTTGTGTTAAGGAAACGTGGGTTCCAAACCACATAAATGAACCATATTTGTTCATAACTTCAATTAGTAGATATTTCAAAAAGTTTTTCATATATTTATAATTATGGCGAAGGACTTAAATACACCAAACCCAAAACTAGAGGTTGGTGATAGAATTGTTTTAATTCACATGGATGGTGAAGAAGTTCCGATTGGATCAAAAGGTAAAGTTGTTGGAATAAATAACCAACCAAGGTATAGACCGACAGACTCTGGTATGGGGTATTGGGTTGAGTTTTATGACTCAGATACCGATGAATTTATTTCCAAACTGACTTTGATTCCGGAAGATGATATTTGGTTGTATGACAAAGATTATTATCAAAGTTTGGGTTGATATCCTTAATTTTTTTTTCTATTATTTGTTGTAAACAAAAAATTATGGAAAAAAACGACATCTTAAAATACGGAGAAATTCAATATCTAAAAGGACGACTTGATGAATTATTTAAGTCATTTTATGTCATCACAGATTTACACGAAAGTAGATTAATAGACCAGCGAATTGAAAAATATTTAAATAAGTTGAAACATGTGGATGAGGTTTCATACTACCTATATGAGGTTGAATTAACATCAAGAAGAAAATCAAAAGAAAGATCCAAAAAAGAAGTTAAAACATTGTTGGAAAATGTTTTGAATGAGGAAAATATTTCAGAAGAACTTATTGAAAAAATTAAAAAACAAATTGATAAATATTAATTAATTTTTGTTATATTTGTATCATGAAAAAGAGGTTAACATTTATATCGGATACACATACAAAACACAATTTGTTGGATGGGTTTTTACCTGGTGGTGATATATTGTTGTGTGCTGGAGACATATCCAGTCGTGGTTATGTTACCGAATTAGAGAATTTCTTTGGATGGTATGATAAAATAGATAACTACGACACAAAAGTTTTTATCGCAGGTAATCATGATTTTGGGTTCCAGGATGATCCAGAAAAAATAAAAGGTTTGCTCACCGGTTATAAAACAATAGACTACCTTCAAGATGATTGGATGTTGGTTGGTGAGGATTATGATAAATTGGTTAAAATCTGGGGTAGTCCATGGCAACCTGAATTTCATAATTGGGCATTTAATTTACCTCGTGGTGAAAAACTAATGGATAAGTGGAACTTGATACCAAAAGATGTTGATATACTTGTAACTCACGGACCCGCTTTTGGTAAATTAGATTTTGTTCCATATGACGGAGTAAATGTTGGTTG
>Ga0315907_10003299_pt1 | contig 19232 bp, 12 predicted proteins | sample LakEriMetagenome_3_FD_203525 | JGI IMG/M metagenome (GOLD analysis project Ga0315907, IMG submission 203525) | Freshwater fungal communities from buoy surface, Lake Erie, Ohio, United States - Buoy 12 MA123 | ecosystem: Environmental > Aquatic > Freshwater > Lake > Lake biofilm | place: USA... | reverse complement strand
GACTCCACGGGCCTTGCCGCCCCTTCAATCCTGAGCATTCGCTTGTTGGTGTCAAACTCCAAGAGGACCGATTCCTGATCGACCTGGAGCAACATCGCGTCGGCCTTAGCCGGATGCGCGAAGAGTTCTTTGTTGAAATTCAAGGCGAGCGTTTGACGAAGACTCAGCCATTGATTGCTCGTTGCTGGCAACTCCCGGCGAACCAAAACCGATTCCTCCACCGCCGGTGGCTTAGCAACCACAGGTCGAAGAATCGAAGGTATATTCTGCCCCCGAACGATAGGCAAACACACGCTGAAAAAAAACAGGGGTAATACAAACCGCAGGATGCGGTATTGTGTGGTTATTCTTCGCATGCGATTCCTCTTTTCTTCAGCGCCTTAGAGCCAACGCCCCGAAGCGTCTCCGATTCCCGAGTGCGGCCCCTGGGCGATTGGAGCTCTAATACCTTGGGGGACAAGGTTAGAAAAAAACCGACAGGTGGGTCAAGACCAACACCCCCTCGAATGGGGGACGCGGCCGCATGTTCAATACAAACGGCTCATGGATTGTCGGCAGACGAAAACCACTAAGGCAGCACGGGTTGAGGGTCAGCCGGTGGTGGTGGAGGTAATTGGATCGATTGCCTCGTTGGAGCTAACGTCTCGTTGTAGTGCCTGAGCAAGCTCAAGACCGAATCGAATTCGGGGCGAGCGGCCAGGGTTGCGAACCGAGGATCTTTGTCAACCGCCTCATAGCGCCCGAGAATCGCCTTGACTTCTTGGGGATTGGGAGCCGCCCCGCCGAGGAACATCCAAGCTGGCAGGCCGAGGTATTCCTTCCATTGCGGATCAAGCAGTTCGAACAGTCCTGGCGCGAGCTGGACGATCTGCCCTCGAACCAAATCCGATTCGGAGACCCCAACGGCTTTGGCCGATGCAGGGGCTACGGCTCCTTGGATGATTTGCTCTGCGTATTTTGCCACCGTCTCGGTCAGTTGCTGTGCAGCGGGCGGAACGACCGGAGTTTGATTGACCGAGTTTATTTGGTAGTAGGCACCGGTAGAGACACGATCGACCTGCAAGGCAGATCCGTCGATCGAGACGCCAGCAAAAAGCCCTCTGCTTCTGGAGTATGTGTAGATTTCGGCCTGCAGTTGACCATCGGTGCCAACGCCACCGGATCGGCCGACCGGGCCAGCAGCCGCAGCGACATCGGCTCCAAGGGTCAACTTGCCATTGAGCACACCCTGGATACTACGATCGGTTTTGAAAACCAAAATGATGTCCGACGACTGCACACCGACTTGCCAGCCGATATTCCCGCCCGTCAGAGAGATAAAAACTGGAGCGTGCCAAGTCCCGTTCGGTTCCCGGACAAAAAGCACTCCTTTTCCGTGCCTTGCGCCGACAATAAAGCTCCCTTTAACCACATTCGGGATGATCGCCACACCGTGTGCGTTTTCGATCATAGCCCGAGGAACTTTCGAGAGTGGCTGGGACATCGTCTCGGTCAGCAATTGGCTCGATTGGGCGACGATTTCTTCAGGGCGGCTTTGCCCGTAGCAAAAGCCGGCGAGCTGAAGCGCAAGCAAGCAGACCAATGCATTGATCCCTGGCTTGCAAAGCCTTCGAGGTCGTGGGTTCGTTTTGCGATGATTCACAGCGGTTTACTCCTGGTTTTTTGATGATCCAAAGGCATCCATCCGGGCGCTCGACTGGATCGATCCAGCGCTTTTTCCCCTCGAAACTGGGGTTTTTCCTTAGAAATGCCCATTGAAAAACAGCACTTCCGAAGCGATGGGTAGCAAATCTAGAGTCCCTGGAACTAGGGGGGTTATGCTCAAGCCCGAGTAATTCATGGCAAATCGACGGAATTCGATCGACCAAAGGGGGTTCGCTATATTGGAAAAAAATAGGTTGGTCGATTGAAAGGCATGGGACAAAGCTTTAAAATCGTGGGCTCACACCGAGTCCTGTGATTTTTTCATTCCTTCTAAGGTGGCGATCAATTATGACAGTTGGAGAGCGGATTCGTAAAAAACGACAAGAGTTAGGCTGGACCCAGGAGGTCCTCTGTGGCAAGGTTGGACTCAGCAAGAGCTTCCTCTCGGAACTCGAGAGCGGCAAGCGAAACGTCAGCGCAGAGAACTTGTACAACATCGCCCAAGTCTTCAGGGTATCCCTGGATTACCTCATGGCCGGCAAGGCGAGCAAAGAGAGCAAAGATCCAAGTTTCCAGATTCCCATCCCGAACTCGCTTGCAAAGTTCGCTGAGAAAGAGCAACTCTCATTCCGAAAGACTCTGACCCTTTTGAACATGTACCACCAGATCGTTGCGAATCGAACTGGCCGGTCCAAGGACATCGGCGAAAAATTCGATTGGAAGAAGTTTCACAACGGCGTTAAGGAATTCATGGATCGCGAATGATTCGTCCTGGCGCCTCGCCCGAGGTTTATCAGTTAGCGAACTCTCTTGGAATCGCATCGACCGATCCAGCCGTCGGTATTGTTGTTCATTGCCGACGACTGGTCGATTCCTGGGTCACCCAAGCCGGGGGGCTTGGGCCAGGGGGTATCCCCGACATCGCTGCTTTCGAGACGCTCATTACCAAAAAACTCTCCATGGTCGTCGAGGAGATACGATCCGAGGACGATTTTGACCGGCTGACCGATCACTACGCACGTCAGAAAGGAGACTATGTCTTTGCCGGCCTGCGCGCCCGCTTCGACGATCTAGAAAATCCGGCCTTCGGAGTCCTCATCCAACGCAATGGAGCCAATATCGATGCCCCGGATCAGTACGTGGCTGTGATCGACGCGCGCGCCGAGGTCAGCGACGAGAAGTTTGCCCGCAGGTACTTCACCAAGTGGCACGAGATCGCCCACCGGATGACCACGCATTGCTTCCCGGCCGAACCGATCTTTCGCTCCGATGAAGATCCCATCGAAACACTCATGGACGCAATCGCCTCGGAATTGGCCTTTTATGAACCCTTCCTAGAGCCCGCACTCCAAGAAGTACTCGCCAACGCAAACTGGCTGACTTTCGAAATGATCGAGTCGATCATCGAGCGAGTCTTTCCTGAGGCGAGTTTCCAAGCTACCTTGTTCGCTGCCATGCGAGTATTGCCAACCCCGATGGTCTACTTAGAACTCGCCGATGATCCTTTGGCAATCCAGAAAATACTCCCCAACTCGGCGGCCTACGCACACTGGGACCGATCGGGCCAAATGTCAAGCGACGATCGCACAAACGCCCCCCAGAGTGCGGTCGACCCGCGAATGCCAGAGCAGCCTATGACGGATCGATCGACCAATGGATCGACCAGGATCCTCTATGGCCAAAGAGTGCCTCGCGACTCGGTGTTTTATCGGGTTGCCCAAGGCGATCTTTTGGCCGATGAGGTAGAGCATCATCTTTGCGATTTTTTCGATCCTGAGCCCGGCTTTTTCTTGGGACGTTTTCCGAGCGAACTGACCGCCCGGAGATGTTCCCAGTTGCTCGAGCTTGGACATCGCGGAGTCCTGACTCATGTCCAGGCCCGAAGGGTTCCGGGCAAGGTCTTCGCGCTGCTTCAGTATTGATAGCGGGCCCTCGAGAGCGTCTCGCCCGTATCGGTCGTCCTTGAGAAACTCGTCAGACGCCCCAGAGACTCGAAACATGCAAGGAATTCCATCAGTTCCGATGGGCGAATCGCGAGCCTCCGCCCCGTGACTGTCGGTGGGACTTGTAAGTATCCTTCGTTATCGAGATCCGATTTCTCCAGGAGGAACCCAAGCCACGCGTTTTGCAATCTAGCCAGCCCACCTGCATCGATCAGGGCTGCGGTGGACATGGGGTTTTGCGATTCTTGAAACCCCAAGATTTTATCCCCATCGATTCGAGGCGATTTGTCGGCCCTGGCAAAGGCCTCCCACTGCCCCCTGGAGTAACCCAACCAATTCCATCTCTGACCCGTCGCATAGAGACCTTGCATGGTCCCTACCTGTGGCTGACCGAAGTTTGGTCCGAGCGTAGCGAACTTCCAGCCACCCGAAAGGCTTAACGCGGATGCTTCGGGTAGATAGATGCCGAATTTACCGAGTAGGTCTGCGACCGACTTGGCGATCGACATCGATCCGATACCCAACTCCAGAGGATCCGAGATACGGCTTGCCAGAGAGGCTTCTGGCATAGGGAGCAGGACCGAAGATTCCCCGAGGTTTGTCAACCAGTTTCGCGACTGCAACCCACCGGCTTGCAGGAGCACAAGATGCTCTCCGCTTAGGTTTGGGAGGATACGGTTTTGCCAATCCTCGGTAATCGAGACAACCATCGGCCATACGGCCTGGACTTTCTCTTGGATCGGACGCATCGGTCCAAGATCCACACGGCTGTCGCCGATGCGCATGAAATCCTCGAAGCTCCCTTTGAGCCTTCGGACGATCTGGCGCGCCGTTGCGAAGTACTCAGGGTGGGACGCCATGCGCAGGTTGAGCACCAGCAGAGGATCTGGGCCGACGCGTTGTAATCCCTCGAGCTTTTGGGTGCTCTCGAGCAATCGCGTCTCAGTCCGGTCGATCTGGACGCTCTCGATCGCTTGATTGCTCATCCAAGCTAGCCGCGTTGCTCCTCGGTAACGAACGACATGTTTGCCGATCTGCGAATCCAACCACGATGCATCATCGAGAACCGAGGTCAACCAATCGGCCGTATCGGACGCAGGGGGTTGTTGATCGAGGATCGGAAGCAGCACTAGGCGAGCTATTTTGCGAAAAAACCCGTCGAGCAAAAACTCTTGGAAGGCCGCCACTACCCGATCCGACGTGTGATAGGTGCTGGTCATCAACGCTGCATCTGGAGGGACGTATTGAGAAACCAAAGGATGCAATTCCGGATGCTGTTCGAGTTGGGTTTGGCTCCCGAATTTGGACTTCCAAGCTCTATCGCCGCTGACCACGACGCAGAAGTACTCGTCGAGAGTTCCGATAGAAAAGTCGAGTGTTTTGTCCTTGCAAGCCCGACGAAGGTCTTGGATCGTCTCGCGGTCGAGGGCATCGGTCTCAGGGATTTGGTCCCAGGGAATCATGTCCGAGGATATACGCCATTCGAGGCGATTGCCTCGGGGATCATCAACCCGTCGAAGGTTCTTGAAGAAACCTCCGATATCTGGGACGAACGTAATTCCAAGTCGAATGGCACCCTCAATTTCGTCGACTCGGGCTAAGGCTCCATCCAGATTCGAAAATTGCCCTGCGAGCATGATGGTCGGCAATTGGACCTCGGGAACCCATTGATCGACCCACCTCGAAACGATGTCGGCTTTATCCTCCGAGGATGTCTCGCGATTGGATAGACGTTCGACCGACGGCAAAATCGCATTCCACTGCTCGAGGGTGCGAGCAAGATTTTCGTCGGCGTAGAGAAAGAGATCCTGCGAGGCGATATCGTAAAGAAAGGCACGGATCTGCCTGGCCGCCGGGTTGTCGATTCGGGCCTTCCAAAGGGCCAAGTCGCTTTTGCGGTCCTTCCACTCCTTAAAAAATAGCTCGGATGTTTTCTTCCAAAACGAAGTCTCGGTGATGCGAACGGCCAATTCGCTGGTCTGAGCCGCTTGAAGCTGTTGATCTAAATGATGAATCCCCCAGAAAAAATCATTGGATTGTGGAACCCATTTCCAAGAACCCGGGATCGTGCGCTCGTTGGTCCCCTGGGTGACTTGCGCATGAACCTCCGGGCCGAGCCCGGTGGCCAACGCCATTAGACACCAACAAAACCTCATGCTTATACGTTCTAACATCGCTCAGGCACCCTTTGAAACAACATCGGCCACCGGTCGTCTAAATCCCATTCAGGATACGGTCATTGGAAACCAATTGGCAAATACTTTCAATCGCCGAGTCCGAACCGTTATGATAGAGGGCTTCGGTTCAAGAATCATCGTTCAGAGAAAATCAATCCCATGGGATTCGCCATGACTCCTTTCCCCCGCTGCTTGAAAGCAACGAACTTCCTTGCCATCGTTGCCATCGCTGCAATCCTAGTCAACTGGCCCCTAGGTGGCTCCGTGAGTATCGCCCAAGAGACTTCGGAACCGACCAATCCATCCGCGAGCCCTTGGTCGATCGAGCCGCAGGTTGGCAAGTTGATACTCAAGCATCGAGGCGTTGCATTGGCCGTTTTCCATTACCAGGACGACCAATGCCTGCGTCCTTTCTTTTCAAATGTCCGAACATTGAGCGGCACCCAAGTGACTCGCAATCACCCGCCGATTCCTGGAGTCGATCCAGACGACCATGCCAACATGCACTGCGGAATTTGGCTCGGATTCGGAGACATCGACGGCCATGACTTCTGGCGGAACAAGGCACGGATCCAGCACCGAAGATTCACATCCGCGCCGAGCCTCGAGGCCGATCGGATCGGCTTTAGCTCGGAGGATGAGTTGATCGATCCGCAGGGCAAATCGATCGGGAGCCTTGAGCAGACCTACCGACTGACCCAGATCGATTCAGGTTGTATGTTAGTCTGGCAAGGGGTTTTCAAGGCGGGATCCGAACCTCTAGTTTTTGGTGATCAAGAGGAGATGGGACTAGGCGTTCGCGTCGCGACCTCGATGACCGAGAAAAATGGAGGACGGATCCTCTCGAGCGATGGTAAAACCGGTGCTAAGGAGACGTGGGGAAAAAAGGCCCAATGGATCGACTACTCCAAAACTCTCGACGGGAAGCGTACTGGCATCCTGCTGATGCCCGACAAAAACAACCTTCAATCGAGTTGGTTTCACAACCGCGATTACGGATTGATGGTTGCGAACTATTTCGGTAATCAGGCGTTTACAGGGGGCAAGCCAAGCGTCATTCGCATCGAACCGAATCGATCGATGACCCTCCGCTACGGTATCTACTGGTACGAATCTGCCGTCGAGGAAGATCTGCCGATTGAAAAGATTCGCATGGCGGTCGAATCGAACCGTTAGGCTATGCCAGAGACAAGGCCAGCGGATCCGAACCAAGAACTACTCCGGCAAGGCCTCTTGGAAGAAACGCAACCAGTTGCCGAAGAAGACAGCTTGGATATCCTCTTGGCTAAAGCCTCTTTCCAACATCAAGGGGCCTAGTTTCTGGACGTCTCGGTAGGTATTGAGATCTGCGGGTGTTTGCTCGCAACCATATCCGCCATCGAGATCCGTTCCGAGTCCGGTATGGGCGATCGAGCCTTTAGCAAGTTCCCGCACGTGGCAGATTTGATCGACGGCTCGTTCAAGAGTCGCTTCGTTCTTCGAGAGACCTCGAACGTACCCGCTTTGCATCATAATGATATCCAAGGCGACTCCCAAGACGCCCCCTCTCTCGATAACAACTCGGATTTGATCGTCGCTGAATTGCCGTTGCCAATCGCAAATGGCTCTTGCGTTTTGATGGCTCGCATGGATACGCCCCCCAAACCGCTTGACGACTTGCCAAAATGCAACATCCGAAAGATGCGTCACATCGATCGTGATACCGAGCTTCTCACAGTGCTTGAGCAGTTCGATCGCATCGAGCGACAATCCGACTTCACTGCGAGTCCCACCGCCGTATCGGTTGGTTCCATAGTGGGTCAGCCCCAGGGCACGAAGCCCAGCGTCATGAAACTCGTAAATCGTCTCGGGAGTCAGGATCGGATCGGCACCCTCCATGGTCAAAATGAAGCCCAAGGGGGCTTGGGACTGCCCAAGAGGTCTCGAGGCACTCGTGTGGACCGTCAGGCTCGAGGACGAAAGATTCGAAGGCAACTCGGAATTGGTGTAGTGCTCCCAATGCGAGACAAGATCCTTTTGGGTTCGCAGCATCTTGAGGTAACCGTCACGCTCCATCGCGCGGTAATAAGCCAAATGGGCATGAGCCATCGCATAGCAGGTATGCGGCGAGGTCCACCCAAAAGAGTGGTCGATGGGTTGCTCTTGGCGAGCCAGAAGTGTGGTCAAGCAGACCGGGACTTTTGATGCTCTAAGCTCCGGAAACGAAAGGGTGTTATTGCGCCTCCCTTTTTCGCTCATCGCCAGGGTGGTTTCCTGGGCGCGAATATCATCAACACTCTGCCGCAGGTCGCGATTCCAATCGACTCCGTTGAGGGCTAAATCCAAATGCGCGTCGAAAATCCACATAGCAATTCCAGTCCTAGGCAAGTGTCACTGGGCGAATCGATCGAAGACCTCTTGCGCAACCCAGATGGGCAAGATCGGGCGAAAGGAGGCAGACACGGCGATGGCATCCGATGGACGTGCATCGACATCGATCGTCTCGCCGTTTCGTAGAAGCCTCAAGACTGCATAAAAGATATCGTCCTGGAAGTCGGTGATCACCACCGAGTCTACCTTGGCACCGAGCGACTGTGCCACGCCGACGATCAGGTCGTGGGTAAGCGGACGCGGGGGACGCTCCGCATGGGTCACCCGCAAGTCGATGTTGGTGGCTTCAAAGAAACCGATGATGATCGGAAATTGCCGATCGCCATCGAATTCCTTGAGATAGATCAACTGCTTGTCGGTCAGATCGTTTTTGACGATCCGCGCAAGCTGCACTCGAACAAGATCAGCCATGGGCTCTTTCCACGATTCGGGGTCAATAGGTACTGCGTTATACGATAATCGCAAACCGAACGCTCGTGAATCGAGCTCACGGCTATTTCTTTTCCGCTAGGGAATCGCGGATCTGGCGCAGGAGCAAGATCTCCTCGCTCGGTTCGGGAACTGGGTCCGGTGTTTTGGCCGTGTCCAACCTCTTTTTGGCCGCATTGATCGCCTTGACAAATAGAAAGATCGCAATCGAGATCAGGAGGAAGTCGACCACTGTTTCGATAAATGGGCCATACTTGAGAATCGGATAGTCTTGAACCAACATCTCTGGTCTGCCCGCAGCGTCCTTGACCATCTCACCTTTAGCGTCCAATTTCGGAGACTCGGTTCGAATTGTATAAGCCCAGTTGGCAAAGTTGAAACCAAACTTGGATGTCAGCAGGTTCAAGGGAGGTAGGATCAAATTGCTGACCAGCGAGTTGACGATCTTGGTAAAGGCCGTTCCGATCACCACACCGACGGCCAGATCGATGACATTGCCACGCAGCGCAAACTGCTTGAACTCATCGGCCAGCTTGGAGACAAAACCCATCTTTAGAGACTCCTTTGCGAATAGCCCCGCATCACGAAAAACCTGATGTCCAAAAATCAACTGCTCTAAAATCCACTGCCCCTGGGTCTTCCCCTACGATGCACGCAGATCGATTCTCGATTAACCATGGAGTTAACGAAAAAATCAGGTCCCTGCAAGATGGATCGAGCCCATGGTTTCCGTGCAAGACAGATGATCGACGGAATAAAATTGGGAAATCTCGGACCAATCGAAACGTCCCTATCCCCCCACTCTAACTTGATTCGCGATCGGATTTTTTGGTACACCTCGAAGCTATGCCAAGGCACCCAACAACGAGATTCCAACTGCACGAAGCGACCCGCAAGCGTTTGGTCCGCTCGTTGATTCTGGCCCTGGGTGTCCTTCCGATGGTCGTTCTTGGGCTCTTGAGCCTCGGTTATTGGTCTCCTTACTACCAAGCCCACCTAAAAAAAGATTGGGAATCCAGGGTTGCAGCGAACCTGGGTGTTCGCGTTCTGGCCGGTCAATTCACCGTGTTGGCTCCCGAGCAATTCGTCGCTCAAGACGTCGTGCTGTTTCACCCAGAGACCGACACGCCGATGGCAAAGATTCGAAAGGTCGCCGGATGGATCCAGTCGCAAGGCTGGTCGATTGCACTTGAGGCTCCCCAGTTGGATGCAAGCCAACTCGAATCGGTCTTTGAATTGCTTCACGATGGTTTCTTATGCAAACCTCAAACACGCGAGCGTATGCTGGCAATCTCTGTGCCCCAAGGCTTAGAAGTCCATCACAACGGCGGAGTCACCCAGTTTCGCCAAGTCGAAATCCTCATGAAGCCCACGGAGAACCGCTCGTCGATCGTCTCGAAATTCTCTTATGTCGACCAGCCCTTTGGCGAGATCCAGGTCCAGGTCGTACGAGACCATGCACCCGGGAATCTGGCCACGCGGATCGAGGTCCGGTCCCCCAAGACTTGGATCGCTTGCTCGAATTTCTCCGATCGCCTCAAGGTCCTCCAAGCCTTCGGTCCTAACTCCCAGTTCCGCGGTCTGATCCAAGCCCAATGGAGTCCCCAAGGTTGGGATGCAATTGTCCAAGGAGATCTAGACCGAGTGCAATTTGCCGATCTGACAAGTCCCGTCGGCTCCCCGTTCAAGGGGATCGGCGGGGTGTCGCTGAGCCAATTGAATCTGCGTGACGGGCGGATTTTGTATGCCCAAGGAAAACTCGATTGCCAGCAAGGTGCTTTGAAGACCGATTGGATACGCAAGGCATCGCAATGGTTGCAACTGCCGTCGAAATGGGAAGCGCAACTGTCCCCGAGCCAAACGATCGATGCGATGTCCGTCGGCTTTGAACTTAGCCCCGAGGGACTCCGACTCAGTGGCCAATTGCCCGGCCCGAGCCAATGGCCACCCGTGGCAATCCAATTAGGGCAGGCCACGGTCTGTACCCCCAAGCAAGCAATTCCAATGACCAGTCTCGTCGCGGCCTTGCAAGCCGTCCCAGGACTCGAATCGTCCCCCGAGGGAGCTGTCGACCTCAACGCGATGCAACTGGCCTCCATCCTACCCTGGCCGTCGAAAAACCCTCTGCTCGACGACCGTTCGGGCACCGAAAATGTTCCCGAAGGCCCCGAAAGCGTGACGCGTCTTTCGGAGCACCAGAGCGGTTTCGAGCGCCCGATTCGCTGATTTTCATGATAACTTTCATGTTTTCGAAGACTCTATCGAATTCATCCACGCAAAATCGCCCGGGATCGTCTTCCAACAACTGGCCTTTTTCGCGACAATACAAACCTGTTAAAACAACCGGTCTGGGAAGATTTTTCCACCTAGCCCCTCAACTCCATTTGACGAATCAATAAAAACCCTATGTCGGATGCAAAAACCCTCGGTGAGGCGGATCCTTCGGTGCTCGTGGCATCTGGACAAGTAGAGGCCCCGATCGATGTCGATCCGGCCGAAACCAGCGAGTGGCTCGGGTCCCTGGATTACGTGGCCAAGAGCAAAGGTGCTGACCGAGTACGGTATTTGGTCAAGGCCCTAGAAAACCGAGCCCGCCGCGATGGGGTCGAGATCCCGATCGAGACGACGACACCTTACGTCAACACCATACCAGCCTTCAAACAACCCGCTTATCCAGGAAATCGCGAGACCGAGCGACGGATCAAGAGCATCATTCGCTGGAATGCGATGGCTATGGTCGTTCGTGCCAATAAGAAAAACAAAGGGCAGGGGGGCCATATCAGCACCTTCGCCAGCAGTGCGACCCTCTACGAGGTCGCCTTCAACCATTTCTTCCGAGGACGTGGCCAAAGCGGCTACGAGGGGGATTTGGTTTACTTCCAAGGCCACGCCTCGCCGGGCATGTACTCGCGTGCGTTCGTCGAAGGTCGATTGCCGATCGACAAGCTGGAGAATTTTCGCCGCGAACTCCAACCCGAAGGAGGATTGTGCAGCTACCCCCACCCTTGGCTCATGCCCGACTTCTGGGAATATCCGACCGTCTCGATGGGACTCGGGCCGATCATGGCGATCTATCAAGCTCGATTCAACGAGTACTTGAACGATCGGGGACTCAAGGACACCCGAGGCCGCAAGGTTTGGGCGTTTCTCGGCGACGGAGAATGCGACGAACCAGAGACGCTCGGAGCGATCACTCTGGCATCGCGCGAAAAACTCGACAATTTGATCTTCGTCGTCAATTGCAATCTCCAACGGCTCGACGGGCCTGTCCGAGGCAACGGCAAAATCATCCAAGAACTCGAAGCGGTCTTTCGCGGAGCAGGATGGAACGTCATCAAAGTCGTTTGGGGCAGCGACTGGGACGCGCTGCTCGAACGCGACGAGTCGGGCTTGCTCGCCCAACGCATGACCGAGGTCGTCGATGGCCAATACCAAAAATACACCGGCATGCCCGGCTCCTACATCCGAGAGCATTTCTTCGGCAAGTACCCAGAGCTGCTGAAATTGGTTGAGAATTACTCGGACGAGAAGCTCGAGAAACTCAATCGCGGCGGGCACGATCCGGAAAAGGTTTTTGCGGCTTACAAACTGGCCGTCGAGCACAAAGGTCAGCCGACGGTGATCTTGGCCAAGACCATCAAAGGATACGGACTAGGTGAGGCTGGGGAAGGTCGAAACATCGCCCACAATCAAAAGGAAATGAACGAGAAGGAGCTCCTCGAGTTTCGCTCTCGCTTCGGAATCCCGATCTCCGACGATCAGGTCGCCAATGCACCGTTTTATAAGCCACCCGAGTCGAGCATGGAGATCAAGTATCTCAAGGATCGACGATCGGCCTTAGGAGGCTCGCTCCCAAGCAGGCCAACGACCCATCCGACGACCGAAACCCCCACTCTGGAAGACTATCGCAAATTCATGGGGGTCCAGTTGGAGGGCAAGTCGATTTCGACAACCCAGGGATTTGTGCGGCTCTTGAACCGATTGGTCAAAGACCAGAAGATCGGCTCGAACATCGTCCCGATCGTCCCGGACGAATCGCGAACTTTCGGGATGGAAGGCATGTTCAAGGAGATCGGGATCTACGCCCACGCCGGTCAACTCTACGAACCGATCGACTCTGGCTCAATCGCCTATTACAAGGAAGCCAAAGACGGGCAGATCCTCGAAGAGGGGATCACCGAGTGCGGATCGATGTCGAGTTTCGTCGCTGCAGGGACAGCGTACTCGGCCCACGGCATCAACATGATTCCGTTCTATATTTACTACTCGATGTTCGGATTCCAACGCGTTGGGGACTCGATCTGGGCCGCAGCCGATATGAGAGCCAAAGGGTTCCTCATCGGCGGTACGGCCGGACGCACCACGCTCAACGGCGAAGGCCTCCAGCACCAAGATGGCCACAGCCATCTGAACGCGATGGCCTTCCCTACCGTCCGAGCCTACGACCCGGCCTGGGCCTACGAAACCGTCGTCATCGTCCTCGATGGCATGCGTAAACTCTATCAAGACCTTGAAACGGCCATCTACTACATCACAGTCCATAACGAGGACTATGATATGCCAGCGATGCCCGAAGGTGTCGAAGACGGGATCATCAAAGGAATCTACAAATTCAGTTCGACCGAAGTCGCCGGAGCCAAAGCTCGAGTGCAACTTTTCGGCTCCGGAGCGATCCTAAGGCACGTGATCGAAGCGGCGAAGATACTCGCTGAAAAATACAAAGTCGCAAGCGATGTTTGGAGCGTCACGAGCTACACCCAACTCCGACGCGAAGCGCAGTCGGTCGAGCGTTGGAACATGCTCCACCCTGACCAACCCGCCAAAAAGAGCTACATCCAAAACGTCCTGGAAGGAGTCCCCGGACCGATCATCTCGGCAAGCGACAACGTACGCGCCGTCGGCGAACAACTCCTACCCTATCTCGACCAAGACTACTATGTCCTGGGTTGCGATGGCATGGGACGCAGCGAAACCCGACCCGCTTTGCGAAGGCACTTTGAGGTCGACGCCGCTTCGGTCACCATCGCAGCCTTGTACCGATTGAGCCGCTCAGGGGCCATCTCGGGCAAAGAAGTAGCCCAAGCCATCCGCGATCTGGATTACGATCCAGAAAAGCAAAACCCACTGTACGCCTAACTGTACGACTGATCGGGGCTTTTCCCAAAGCCTCGATCCCCTCAGCCCAAATACCAGATATAAACCACCAGATCCAATCCCCCAGAAAGTAGAACGCGTTACCATCCATGGCTACAGAAATCAAATTGCCATCCTTGGGCGAAGGTGTCGAGTCCGGCGATGTGTTGGAGATCTACGTCAAAGTCGGAGATGTGGTCAAGCCAGAGCAGTCGCTTCTTGAACTCGAAACCGATAAAGCGACCGTTGCGGTACCTAGCCCCCTTTCCGGCAAGATCTTGAGCATCGCGATCCAAGAAGGGGATACGGTCAAAGTCGGGCAAGTCATCGGAACGATCGAGGCGACAGCCGCAGCATCCTCACAGGCATCCTCACAGGCCCCAACCCCCGCGCCTCCCGCAGCGTCGGCCCCCAAACCTACATCTCCGAGTCCAGCCCCAACGGCTGCTCACAGCGTTGCACAGCCAGCCGCACCTGTCGCTCCGGCACCTGTCGTTCCGGCACCTGTCGCTCCGGTGGCCCCAAAACCGATCGCCCCCCCGAAACCAACCGCAGCCCCCATCGCTGCGGGCGTGTCAGCTTCCGGGGCCAGCGGCAGCCCGGCCCAAGACAGCGACGAGGTCATCGCCGCCGGACCCGCAATCCGCCGATTCGCTCGCGAAGTCGGCGTCGATTTGAGCGGCGTATCGGGAACGGGAGAAAGCGGACGCATCACCCGCGAAGACGTCCTGGCCATCGTTCGCCATCAAGGCCAAGCTGCGGCCGCAAAGCCTGCAGCAAGCGTCCCGACGAGCTCGGCCTCTAGCCCCGCACTAGGAGCTCCTCCAAACTCAGGGGTCGAATCGCCCGCAAAAGCTGCTGCGTCCAAAGGGATTGAAAAGCCTGGAACTCCAGCGACCGATGACTACGGACCTATACGCGTCGACCGGATGACCAAGATCCGCAAGATGATCGCAAACCAGATGGATAAATCCTGGTCGAGCGTCCCACGTGTGGTCAACTTCGACGATGCCGATGTCACGGAGCTCGAAGCCTTCCGGCAATCGAGCAAAGACGATTACGCCTCGCGAGGAATCAAACTTACAACGATGCCGTTTTTGATCAAGGCGGTGGCGACTGCCCTGAAACATCACGGAGCACTCAACGCTCAGATCGATTCTGAAAACGACCAGATCATCTACAAAGACTACGTCAACCTAGGGATCGCTGTGGACACCGACCGAGGTTTGGTCGTCCCCACTTTGAAGAACGCAGATCGCATGTCGATCCCCGATATCGCCTACGCCTTGGCCGACCTGTCGAACCGCGTTCGCAACAATGATTTTGCCGTCAGCGACCTTCGAGGTGGCACCTTCACGATCAGCAACCTCGGTGCCATCGGCGGTACCTATTCGACCCCGATCGTCAATGTTCCAGAGGTTGCGATCCTGCTGGTTGGTCGATCGCGCAAGATGCCGATGGTCATGCAGGATGACTCCATCAAGCCTCGTTTGATGATGCCACTGAGCCTTGCCTATGACCATCGATTGGTCGATGGTGCAACCGCTGCACGCTTCCTCAATGACATTATCGCTTATCTAGAAGCACCGAGCCGATTGCTGCTAGCGATCTAAACTCGCACCGACATCGGACCAAAATCAAAAACTCCCACGGCTTTCGAGAAAGTACCATCGATGAGTATCACCGCGTTCATGGAGAAACACTACCGGCACTACAACGCCCGGGAGACCTTGTCGGCTGCCAAAGCCTACAAGGACTTCATCGAAAACGAACACGGTGCAATGATGGTCTCGCTAGCCGGTGCCATGAGTACAGCCGAATTGGGAATTTCGCTCGCCGAGATGATCCGAAAAGGCAAGATCCATGCGATCTCATGCACTGCGGCGAATCTCGAAGAGGACTTGTTCAACCTATTTGCTCACAACGACTACCATGTGATCGAGAACTGGAGATCCCTGAGCACCCAGGACGAAGTCGACCTGCGCGACCGTGGCTTGAACCGAGTGACCGATACTTGCATTCCAGAGACTGTCATGATGCACATGCAAGATCGACTGGTCAAATATTGGAAAACTGCCGCTGAAAATGGCCAACAGTATTTCCCTTACGAGTACATGTTCAGAATTCTAGACGAAAAGGAACTCGAGCAGCACTACCAGATCCCCCGCGAACACTCCTGGATGATCGCTGCCAAAGAAGCCAAGATCCCGATTTATTCGCCGGGCATCGAGGACTCAACCCTGGGGAACATGTTCGCCGCTAGGGTCATGGACGGGACCGTCAAGAGCCACTCTGCACTCAAAAGCGGAACCCAACAGATGGAGCACTTGGCCAATTGGTACAAGCATGTAGCCCAAACTCGGCCCATCGGCTTTTTCCAAATCGGTGGTGGCATTGCCGGCGACTTTGCTATCTGCGCCGTTCCGATGTGGATCCAAGACCTGGGCGAGGAAAACATTCGCCGCTGGGCCTACTTCTCCCAAATCAGCGACTCGGAAACCAGCTACGGCGGATACAGTGGCGCCGTACCCAATGAAAAGATCACCTGGAACAAGCTCGATCCGGATTGCCCAAAATTCATGATCCATAGTGACGCGACGATCGTCGCTCCTTTGATCTTCGCCTATGTCCTAGGACAATAGCTCTCCAGGCTTGCGCGGCTCTTCTAACCTATCTCTGCAATAGATCATCCTCAGGCCAGAACCTATCGATCTAGCCGAATCAACGGAACCTTCTAAAGGTCAATCGTCGAGGTCAATCGGACACAACGGCTATCCATACGATGACCAATCAATGGCTGAACCGTACTCTGCGTTGGTGACAACAAAGTAGAATTACTCTGAGAATTGTTGGGTCTGAAAGCCTCTAGCAGATGGCTTAAAAAATTTTACTATTTTTGATGAATCAGAGATGACAGAAGGTTTACTCGCGAAAAATTCTGAATAGCCTCTTTTCTTATCCGTGTTGCAAACATCGCATTCTATTTCTAAATCGAGTTTGGGCGACTTATCCGCAATCCAATTTAACCAAAGGGTCCTGAAGAATGTCAGCAATAGATTTCCCCCCCATTGAGACGGTTCTTGGTATCGTCGAAGACCAAAAGAAACTGCCTATCAAAGGCAAAGTCGGTGAGGCTTGGTACGAGGAAAATACAGGTCGATTGTGGGTTTGGGATGGGGAACTACTCAAGTGGCGAGAATTGAACCTTTGGAAAGGAAGAGGTTTCGCATCAAGTGTAGCGAACCTTTTAGGCTTGGGCGAAAGTTCTCAAGCTAAAGGAATCCTTGGTTCCGTCGGCGAACGCGGATCCATCGGCTTGACTGGCCCCCAAGGAGAACGAGGGCTCCAAGGCCCCACTGGACCCGCAGGCGCAATGGGACCCGCTGGGAAAGACGGCAAGAACGGCGTCGACGGCAAGAATGGGATCGATGGCAAGAACGGCATCGATGGCAAGCCAGGTCCCGCTGGACCCGCAGGCGCAATGGGACCCGCTGGAAAAGACGGCAAGAATGGCGTCGATGGTAAGAACGGCATCGATGGCAAGAATGGCATCGATGGCAAGCCAGGTCCCGCTGGACTCGCAGGCGCAATGGGACCCGCTGGGAAAGACGGCAAGAATGGCATCGATGGCAAGAACGGCGTCGATGGCAAGCCAGGTCCCGCTGGACCCGCAGGCGCAATGGGACCCGCTGGCAAAGACGGCAAGAACGGCGTCGATGGCAAAAATGGCGTCGATGGCAAGCCAGGTCCCGCTGGACCCGCAGGCGCAGTGGGACCCGCTGGGAAAGACGGCAAGAACGGCATCGATGGCAAGAATGGCGTCGATGGCAAGCCAGGTCCCGCTGGACCCGCAGGCGCAGTGGGACTCGCTGGGAAAGACGGCAAGAACGGCATCGATGGCAAACCAGGTCCCGCTGGACCCACAGGCGCAATCGGACCCGCTGGCAAGGACGGGAAGAACGGCCTCGACGGCAAACCAGGTCCTGCTGGACCTGCGGGCGCAATAGGACCCGCAGGCAAAGACGGGAAGAACGGCCTCGACGGCAAACCAGGTCCCGCTGGACTAGCTGGCAAGGACGGGAAGAACGGCCTCGACGGCAAACCAGGTCCTGCTGGACCTGCGGGCGCATTGGGACCCGCTGGCAAAGACGGCAAGAATGGCGTCGACGGCAAACCAGGTCCTGCTGGACCTACAGGCGCAATGGGTCCCGCTGGCAAAGACGGCAAGAATGGCCTCGATGGCAAACCAGGTCCTGCTGGGCTAGCTGGCAAGGACGGCAAGAACGGCCTCGATGGCAAACCAGGTCCTGCTGGGCCCGCTGGCAAAGACGGCAAGAATGGCGTCGATGGCAAACCAGGTCCTGCTGGGCTAGCAGGCAAGGACGGCAAGAACGGTCTCGATGGCAAACCAGGTCCTGCTGGGCCCGCTGGCAAGGACGGCAAGAACGGCGTCGATGGCAAACCAGGTCCTGCTGGGCTAGCTGGCAAGGACGGCAAGAACGGTCTCGACGGCAAGCCAGGTCCTGCTGGGCTAGCAGGCAAGGACGGCAAGGACGGCAAGAACGGCGTCGATGGCAAACCAGGTCCTGCTGGCCTCGCTGGCAAGGACGGCAAGAATGGCGTCGACGGCAAGCCAGGTCCTGCTGGGCTCGCTGGCAAGGACGGCAAGAATGGCGTCGATGGCAAACCAGGTCCTGCTGGGCTAGCTGGCAAGGACGGCAAGAACGGCGTCGATGGCAAACCAGGTCCTGCTGGGCTCGCTGGCAAGGACGGCAAGAACGGCGTCGATGGCAAACCAGGTCCTGCTGGGCTCGCTGGCAAGGACGGCAAGAACGGCGTCGATGGCAAACCAGGTCCTGCTGGGCTAGCTGGCAAGGACGGCAAGAACGGCGTCGATGGCAAACCAGGTCCTGCTGGGCTCGCTGGCAAGGACGGCAAGAACGGCGTCGACGGCAAGCCAGGTCCTGCTGGCCCCGCTGGCAAGAATGGTGTCGATGGCAAGCAAGGACCCGCTGGCCCCGCTGGCAAGAATGGTGTCGACGGCAAGCAAGGACCCGCTGGGCTAGCAGGCAAGGACGGCAAGAACGGCATCGACGGCAAGCCAGGTCCTGCTGGCCCCGCTGGCAAGGACGGCAAAAACGGTGTCGACGGCAAGCAAGGACCTGCTGGCCCCGCTGGCAAGAACGGTGTCGATGGCAAGCAAGGACCTGCTGGCCCCGCTGGCAAGAACGGCGTCGACGGCAAGCAAGGACCTGCTGGCCCCGCTGGAAAGAACGGTGTCGATGGCAAGCAAGGCCCCGCAGGACCGAAGGGAGATCGGGGTCCTTCGGGATCCGATCTACGAACAGGAGCCCGCGACATCACAGCATTGCTTCAGTTGCCCGAGGGCGCAAGGCTCGACAATGCAACACTTCGACGCGTCGGGGACACCGTTGAATTGTCTCTTGCAGGACTACGGAGCAAGAAGAGAATCGAAGCAGTGCTCGGTAGAGTGCCTGCTGGGTTTCGACCTTCAAATCACCAGAGTCTGTGCACA
>Ga0315907_10003294_pt1 | contig 19249 bp, 20 predicted proteins | sample LakEriMetagenome_3_FD_203525 | JGI IMG/M metagenome (GOLD analysis project Ga0315907, IMG submission 203525) | Freshwater fungal communities from buoy surface, Lake Erie, Ohio, United States - Buoy 12 MA123 | ecosystem: Environmental > Aquatic > Freshwater > Lake > Lake biofilm | place: USA... | reverse complement strand
TTAACCAGAACTTATTCTATACCCCATGATCACGGATCCTGAATTACTCAAATCACTTTTACACCAAGGGGCATTCATGCCGCAGGAAGAAATGCTGGAAATCAAACGAAAAAAAGGTCAACTTTTTATTGGTATTCCGAAAGAAACGTCATTTCAAGAACGCCGTGTAGCCTTAGTTCCAGAAGCAGTCTCACTACTCGTTGCTAACGATCACCGCGTGATGGTTGAAACCGGAGCTGGGGAAGGAACAAATTTCTCAGACACCGAATATAGTGAAGCGGGAGCTGAAATTTCGTACGACAAAAAAGCAGTTTATTCGTGTGATATCATTTTCAAAGTGGCTCCGCCTTCCGAGGAAGAAATTGAATTAATGCCTGGGAATCAAACCTTTATTTCAGCGCTTCAAATTTCAACACAACCAAAAGAAATTTTGCAAAAACTCATGCACAAGAAAACAACCTGTATTGCATGGGATTACATTCGAGATGAAGAGGGCGTATTCTCCGTTGTGCGCACCATGGGTGAAATTGCAGGAAACACCGCAATTCTAGTTGCGGGAGATTTATTGTCTTCGTTTACTCAAGGAAAAGGTATGATGTTGGGGGGCGTTGCTGGTGTTCAGCCAACTGAAGTAGTAATTATTGGCGCAGGCACGGTGGGTGAATTTGCAACCCGCGCAGCGCTAGGACTTGGTGCCTCGGTTAAAGTATTTGATAATTCCGTAGCACGTTTACGTAGACTTCAAATCGCTGTTGGAAATCGGGTATTCACATCTATTATTCAACCCAAGGTATTAGCTAAAGCCATTCGCCGAGCGGATGTGGCGATTGGAGCACTCAGAGCTCCAATGGGAAGAACACCATGTGTGGTATCAGAAGAAATGGTGGAACAAATGAAAGAAGGATCTGTGGTAGTTGACGTGAGTATCGACCAAGGTGGATGCTTTGAAACGTCCCGAGTTACCAACCACAATGCGCCTACCTTTATTCAGCATGGAGTTGTTCATTATTGTGTTCCGAACATTGCGTCTCGTGTATCTCGAACTGCCTCTTTTGCCCTATCCAATATATTCTCTCCGTTGTTATTAGACATTGGGGAGAAAGGAAGTATAGAGGACATCATTCGCTTCAAGCCTGGCTTTAAGGATGGCGTGTATATGTATAAAGGCGTTTTGACCAATGAAGTACTTGGCCATGTATTCGACCTGAATTACCAACCCATCGATTTATTGCTTCCACGCCTGTGATGATTCCACTTTCGTTTCCTCCCACACCCTTGTCACTTAACAAGGAGGGTGAACAATATAAAGTGCGGTGCCTTATTCGCAAGAAATGGTTAGTTCTTACACCCGAAGAATGGGTCAGACAACATGTAATTGGGTATTTAATTCACGTTAAAAAAATACCATCCGGTAATATATCCGTTGAAAAAGCCTTGACCTATAACCAGCGATTGAAACGATGGGATATTGCAACCTTTGACTCAGAGGGAAATCCAAGTATATTAGTTGAATGCAAGCGTACAACCGTGCCCTGTACACCAGAGGTAATGGTCCAAATTAGCGCATATCAAAAAGTTGTTCAAGCTGAAAAACTAATTATAACCAATGGCTTAAGTTGTCATATATACCACGAGGGAAGATGGACTGAAGGAGTAGATAAAATCTAAGAATTACTTAATTTAAATTAATACCCCACTGCCCTGTTTTCATTTTAGCATATTCTCGACCGATATACGCTAATAAAATGCGCATGGAGTCCATAGCCGCATCCGTTTCTGCAGTGATTTCTTGTTTCCTTAACTTCAATTGCAATTTCATATTCATTGCATGAAGACACACCTCAATGGGATGAGCATTTATTAGGGTAGATTTACTAGAAAATTCCTCAATCGAAGGAAGTGCATTTTCGACCAATACCTTATATTTCTCGTCGATCATGATTTCAAGTAAGGTCCGATGCAGGAGAGTTAATTCTGCAAACACCTCTTCCAATTCATAGAGATGTCCTTTTTGTGTTTTTCCTGAACGCTTTAACTCCTTGCAGATGTCTTCGTACCAGCGCTCATATTGATGTTGAAACGATGGATTCGGTAATACGGAAGGGATTAGTGAGGTTTTTATTCGCTCAAAATCACAATTCATTGTTCGTACAATATCTTCAATTTGATACATATAAAGTAGGTACTCTATGATGTTCTCTTTTCGTTTTTGTTCTGCAATCAGCATGTTATTTCAAATCTTTTTCGATGTTTGCTTGGTTCTCATTCAAAAACCGAATAAAATCAGAAGTCACGTTCATTTTTTCGTTGATGAAATTTAATTGTCCCCCAGCGCCATGAATTAATAGGATATCAATGTTGTTTTTCTCGCTATACATTTTACCAAGGGTTTCAATTTTCTTGGTAATGGCCTCTAATTTCTTAACAGATTCCTCCTCAATTTTCGCAGCTTGGGTTTGCTGATATTGCATTAATTCTTGCTCCATGCTTTGTGCCTTTTGCTGAATTTGCATAATTTCATTTTGAGACAACAAGCCATTACGGGCTTTTTCATCGTTTCTACGCACGTAATCCTCCAACTCTTTCCCCCTTCGTTTCATTTCCGCTTCAAACAATTTTTGTTTTCGGGTTATCACTTGGTCTTCCTTTTTATAATAATCAAAACGTTCTTTTAAACTGTCTTGGTGATAATAAGCAATAACCAAACTTTTGTCATAACGAGTAATTACAGTGGGGGATTTATCTGCTTCGGCATCCTTTTTTTTAGCATCATTACAAGAGAGTAATAGAAATCCTAAACAGCTTGCGTAAAATAATTTCATAACTAAGAGTTTATTTAATGAATTTCTCATAATCTGATCGCATCAAAAGGAATCGCTGCAAGCAAGAAGACCAAAATTCATGGGTTAATTTAGTGGTTAATTCATCTAAGTTTTCTAATTCACTTGTCGGAATTTTAAATACTTGTTCATAGTTATCCAAGGTGATTTTTAATAGATACTTCCCATTGTATTCATGAACTTGAACCAAATAATGACTGTGTGGAATTTCCTTAACTAGACGCATGATACAAAGATAAAAATATCCCTCGTTGCGGTCTAAAAAAATCGGAATGAATACCCTTTTCAAGGTATTTATTTAGAATCATTCTAAAATACCATTTTTGAGGTATTGAATTTGGAAACCCTAGGCAGTTACTTTGCAGAAAAAAAATCATGCGTTTAATCGTACGTTCACTCTTCCTAATTCTTGCGGCAATTCACACAACCTTTGGTCAAGACAACAACAAAATCACGGCTGATGTATTGGTGAGAACGTACCCACTAAATAAAATTACACCCGATTCAATATATGGAATGCGGATCGTAGCCGGTAAAAAGATGGAGGTAATTCTATTAAACGGTCGTGAAATGGATCTATCAACAAATAATTACCGTCAAGTCTTCCGTAAAACCCCTGGAATTTTTGTTTCCGAACATGATCCATCTGGCTTACAAACGAGCATATCAACGCGAGGACTTAGCGCGAATCGATCATGGGAATTCAACATGCGCCAAAATGGCTACGATATAGCGGCTGACCCTTCAGGATATGCTGAGGCATATTACTCGCCTACGCTAGATGCCGTAGCAAATATCGAAGTATTCCGCGGTTCTTCCGCATTACAATATGGATCGCAATTTGGTGGAATGATTAACTACCAATATAAAGACCAACTTGGTGAACGTCCAATAACGTACGAAGGATCCCATACCGCGGGATCGTTTGGATTATTTAATAGTTTCAATGCCATCGGCGGAAAAATTGGAAATTGGACCTATTACGGATTTATGCATCACCGTCAAGCGCAAGGATTCAGGGCAAACAGCGAATACTTCACGAATTCCTATTTCGGAAAAGTTGGATACGGATGGAAACAAGGCAAATTAACCGTTGAATACAACAACAGTTATTATTTAAGCAAGCAAGCAGGTGGACTGCATGACACCATGGCCGCTCAAGCCCCTGACACGTCCCTACGAAACAGAAATTGGTTTGAACTTCCTTGGAAAATGGCCTCGATTCAGTTGAAACATGCGTTTAACAACGGATTGAAATTACATGCTACCGTGAATTACCTTCACGGTAACCGGAACAGTGTGGGCTTCCTAAAAGCTATCAACATTGCAGACACCTTCAATAATACCTTGGGAAGCTACAACCGCAGGGAAGTTGATCGTGATATTTACAATACGCTATCGAGCGAAATCCGAATAAACCAATCCTTTAAGATTGGTAAAAATCAACAGGTTTTTTCGGGAGGATTTCGTTATTGTTTGAGTGATATTCAGCGCCTGCAAAAAGGAATAGGATCTGGCGGAAGTGACTTTGATTTATTAGTAACACCAGATAATACCGGAAAAATATACCAACGCGACCTTGACCTACAAACACAAAATATTGCACTCTTTACCGAAGAGCTGCTTACCATCGGTAAAAAACTCACCCTGGTTCCTGGGTTTAGAGCGGAAACAATACAAGCAAGCATGAGTGGGCGAACAAACCAAGTGCTCGGAGGATACCTTAGCGGAATTCAAAAAAATAGAGTCATTCTACTCGGAGGGCTAAGTGCAAAATATCTTCTCTTGAAAAAACAAACGGCAAATGCAAGTCTTTACGCCAATGCAAACCAGAATTATCGTCCGGTTATGTACAGTGAACTACTTCCATCATCAACTACTGAAATCGTTGATTCGAACCTATCGGATGTGACAGGCTACAGCAGTGAACTCGGAATCAAAGGCAATCGATTGTTTAGAGGAATAAATTTCACTTACGACGTAAATGCATTTTTTATTCGATACAATAACAAGGTAGGAACCCTTCCTCCGATCGATTTTGGAGCATCATATAAAACCAACATAGGAGACTTGGAATCTAAAGGCGTCGAGTTGTTTGCTGAATTGAGCATGTTCAATCCATTCTTCAAGCATTCGAAATTTTCAGAACAACTTAATGTATATGTAAGTGGGACCATTCAAGATGCGCGGTACAAACGATGGAACAATCCTTCAATTGCTGGGAATGAAGCAACATCAATTGTTGGTAAAAAAGCAGAATACGCACCAGAGCAAATCGTTCGTGCTGGTTTAGAGTATAAGGCCGGAATAATTTCCTTTAGCTATCAATATCAATATACGGCGTCATGCTTTTCCGATGCTGTTAATACTGTTACGCCCAATCAGACCGCTACCATTGGTTTAATTCCAGCATACGGCATACATGACCTTGGATTCAGCACCCAATTCTATGAAAACTATCAATTTAAGGCTGGAGTAAACAATTTATTGAACGAAATCATACCGATTCGACGAAGCGGTGGATACCCTGGTCCCGGGTTACTTACCAATCAAGGTCGATCAATTTACTTTACCTTAAGTGTAAAAATTTAAGAAGAAATTACATTAATGGTTTGGCCTACTGATTTTTTTCATAAATTCGGCGTGTAAAAACAATTTTTAAACGTGTCTAACCTGTTATGATCAGTATTTTCGTAGCCAAACTTGATTTTGGTGTCGACAACGCACAATTGCGTTCGCTCTTTGAGCCATACGGAAAAGTTAACAAAGCCACCGTAGCTACCGATAAAGAAACTGGACGCTCTCGTGGCTTCGGGTTTGTAGAGATGGATGATGAATCCGAAGGAACTGCTGCGATTGAAGCCCTCGATGGCTTTTCTGTAAATGGAAGAACAATCGCTGTTAAAAAAGCGGAGGACCGTGGTGACAACCGCAGCCAAGGACCAAGAACAGACGCACCACGAAGAAACGAAGGGTACCAACCTGAAAACAAAAAACCAGCTTCTGAAGGCTTTGTTCCAACCCCATTCGATCCGAATTTATTGGACCCTCGAAAAAAAGTTATCCCTAAGGAAAAAGAAAGAAAACCCGATACAGAATTAGATCGCTCAAAAAAACCTAAAATGGACGCCTATAAAAAAAGCGGAAAAAAAGACAGGTTTTTCGACGATGACGACGAGGATGAATTAACAGGAAGTCTGTTTTCGTTCGATGATGAAGATGACGAAGAGTAAATCCCTTTAAATATAAAATGGCCAATCCGAGATTGGCCATTTTTTGTACCTTTGCATTCATGTCGGAAACTTATTCCCACTTTCTTCAACACCCCGTATTTAAAGTTGTTTCTGAACTATGTTCCCAACAAAATATCCCTGCATTTGTCATTGGTGGATATGTACGTGATGCTTTTTTGGGCAGGCCATGTAAAGACATTGACATCGTAGTAGTTGGTGATGGCCCTGAATTCGCTTCGCTCGTTGCGGCGAAACTTCGGGTGAAAAACCTATCCATTTACAAGCGATACGGTACCGCTCACTTTAGATACAAAGACTTAGATGTTGAATTTGTAGGGGCTCGTAAAGAATCCTATACAGAAGATTCAAGAAAACCATCCACCACTCCTGGAACATTGCGCGATGATCAACTCAGACGTGATTTCACAATAAACGCATTGGCATTCAACCTCAATCAGGAACACTTTGGGGAACTTGAAGACCCATTTAATGGACTTGAGGATTTAGAAAAAGAAATTCTTCGCACGCCTCTAGATCCTTTAATTACTTATTCAGACGACCCACTTCGAATGATGAGAGCCATTCGATTTGCTACTCAACTCGACTTTAAAATTGCCGGACCGTCGTTAGAAGCCATACAAAAGCAACCCGAACGGATAGCGATTGTATCCATGGAACGCATTGCTACGGAACTAAACAAAATCATGAGTTCCGAAAAACCATCCCGTGGATTTTATCTGTTAAAAGCAAGCGGATTACTTCCACATATTTTCCCAGAACTGCTTGCCTTAAGTGGCGTGGAAACCATCAAGGGCCATAGCCACAAAGACAATTTTGATCACACCCTTGAGGTACTGGATAATATTTGTGCGCATACAGACAATCTATGGCTGAGGTGGGCAGCATTATTGCACGACATAGCCAAACCATCAACCAAACGGTATGACCCGCAATCCGGTTGGACCTTTCATGGTCATGAAGAATTAGGCGCTCGAATGGTGCCTAGAATATTCAAAAAATTAAAACTCCCACTCGATGGGAAAATGAAATATGTCCAAAAGCTCGTTCGCCTTCACCTACGGCCAATTGCCTTAGTCAAAGGGTCCGTGACAGATTCTGCCATTCGAAGGTTATTATCTGAAGCCGGTAACGATATTGAGGATTTAATGACACTCTGCAGTGCAGACATTACTTCAAAAAATGAGTTTAAAGTTAAACGATACCGTAAGAATTTCGAATTGGTTGGTGAAAAATTAAAACAAGTAGAAGAAAAAGACCGTATTCGGAATTTTCAACCTCCAGTAAGCGGTGAATACATTATGTCTTATTACGGCATTGGTCCGTGCGCGGAAATTGGGATAATTAAGTCCGCTATAAAAGAAGCAATCCTTGAAGGTAAAATCGAAAATACCTTTGAAGAAGCAGAACAAGAAATGATTGGACTAGCAAACAACCTAGGACTTGTTCCTGTTACGTCTAAATAAATAACTTTGTAAAAAAAAAACATGCCTGGGTTAAAGTTCAGAGTATTATTAGATTCAGACCATAAAGATGAAGTTTTTCGCGACGTGGTAATTTCTTATGAGAGCAATTTTGAAACGTTCTATCACGCCATTATGTCGGCGTTTGAATTTAAGGGTGATCAAATGGCAAGCTTTTATGTATCCAACGACGAATGGGACAAAGGTCATGAAATTAATCTCATGGATATGTCTTATGACGATGATGCATTAGATGCTCCATCCAATGTCATGAACAAAGCCATCTTAAAAGATTTTGTAGAAGAGCCCGACCAAAAGTTCATCCTTGTTTACGATTTCATGCGCATGTGGATTTTTCTGATTGAACTAATAGGTTATGAGGCTGAAAGTCCAAAGGAAGCGCTCACTGTACTTGAGGTTGGAAAAGCGCCGAAAGAGAATTCCAAAGAAGCCTTAGAGGAAGACTTTTTTACCAGCGGCGGAGGGTCTGAGATTCAGGGAGATGGAGCGGAAGACGATGACTATGGGTTTAATGATTATGACGATGATTACAACGAAGAGGATTTTAGTGATTTTAATGAATTCGAATATTAATGGCCACTCATGATCCAATTGGCTTAGCCATACAAGACTATCTAAAAACAAAAAAACCGGCCGATATTATTGTTACTGCAGATTTATGCGATGATGATATTATTCCGGTTGAAGTACTTTTTAGAACCTTCGAAGAGATGCCTGCATTGGAACAACATGCCATGTCTTTATCTAAAGGCAGAATTCTAGATGTCGGAGCAGGAGCAGGTCCACACAGTATATACCTGAGTGATTTAGGCAACAGCGTTAACGCAATTGATACCTCTCCAGGCGCCGTAAGTTACCTCAAGTCGATGAATATTGATGCCCGTTGCATAGACATCCTCGACCTGAAAGGTGAAACATATGATACCATCCTGTTATTAATGAATGGCATAGGAATAGCCGGAACAAAAGGCAAACTTCCCACCTTTCTAAAGCACCTTAAAACCTTACTAAACCCAGGAGGACAAATCTTGTGTGATTCTTCTGATGTAGCCTTCTTGTATGAAGAAGAAGATGGATCGTATTGGATGGATTTAAACGCGGAATATTACGGGAATTTCAAATTTCAATTACATTATAAAAAAGAATCTACTGAGATTTTTGATTGGTTATATATTGATTACGATAACCTACATGACATTGCAAGTTCTGTCGGATTCAAATGTAAACGAATCGAAATCGATGAACATCATTTTTTAGCGCAATTAACCTTGCAATGAATTAAAACACAATGTGTATTTTTACGAACAAATAAAAGCATAACAATGAGTGTACTGGTAAACAAATCGTCTAAAGTTATAGTTCAAGGTTTTACAGGCAGCGAAGGAACCTTCCATGCGGGTCAAATGATTGAATATGGTACTAATGTAGTTGGTGGAGTAACTCCTGGTAAAGGTGGGACAAGCCATTTGGACAGACCAGTATTTAATACAGTAAGTGATGCGGTAACAACTACCGGAGCTGACGTATCAATTATTTTTGTGCCACCAGCCTTTGCAGCTGATGCAATTATGGAAGCTGCTGAAGCGGGAATTAAAGTGATTGTATGTATCACCGAAGGGATTCCCGTGAAAGACATGGTAAACGCCAAAGAATACATCAAAGCATTTGATTGTCGATTGATTGGACCAAATTGCCCAGGAGTAATTACTGCAGGAGAGGCTAAGGTTGGAATTATGCCTGGTTTTGTTTTTAAAACAGGAAAAATTGGAATTGTTTCTAAATCAGGTACCCTTACCTATGAAGCAGCTGACCAGGTAGCGAAAGCCGGCCTTGGTATTACCACAGCCATTGGTATTGGTGGAGATCCAATCATTGGAACCACTACTAAAGAAGCCGTTGAATTATTGATGAACGATCCTGAAACCGAAGGAATTGTAATGATTGGCGAAATTGGTGGGAACTTAGAAGCCATTGCCGCACGTTGGATTAAAGAACATGGAACGAAGCCCGTAGTTGGTTTCATTGCAGGTGAAACTGCTCCAAAAGGACGAACCATGGGTCATGCCGGTGCAATTGTTGGCGGAACGGATGATACAGCGGAAGCAAAAAAACGAATCATGCGCGAATGCGGTATTCATGTGGTAGATTCTCCAGCGCACATCGGTATTAAAATGGCCGAAGTAATGGGTGTAACTGCATAGCAAATAATATACCTAACATAATTTTGGAATTAATTCCAAAACTCCCAAACCAATCCTACCTGTAATTGCCAACTTGGTATTGGCAGATGTTCATATAAGGGTTGAGCCGAATTCATCCATAAGGAACCTAAATTTGCTCCGGAAACAAAAAACCGAAAGGTTTTTACCTTGAATCCTATCGTTGCAGAAAGGTTATGGTATGAATTATCAACTGTCCCTGTTGGGGTTAAATTCACCTGTGATAGCATAGGAACTATAGAAAGAGGCAGATACCGATTATAAAATTGATAACTTACTTTTGAAAATAAATACAAATTCTTGGATTTGGTAATGAACCCGTTGTAGCCGACACTTGCCCCTGTGATTATCGAAGGAAATACGGGATTTTCCATCACTAAATAACGCACATTGGGACTGACAGAAAATCCCCGGAAGGACTTAGATAAGGACACCGCACCTTGAATTAAGCGCTTACTTGAATTTTCGGTGGATGCATCCCATTGTTGATTTTGAAATTGATACACGCCCTGCGTAGACAACCCTTTAACTTGAAGCTCATAATCTATTCCGAAAAGGGTACCATTCAACGAGGTATTCACCTGAATTAAACGTTGTAATTCGGGAGTAGCCAATTGGAAATGCAAGGTATTTCCATAGTAAAAACGTTGATAAACATCCGGTGCTACACTACCCTGAAAACAACTCACACGGAGCTGTTGGTTTTTAAAAATATTTCCTTTGGCAGTCAACTCAAAACGTGTCGATCCAAATGCTCCGATTAGTCGATGGTCAACGCTAGCACCCAATTTCCATGATGATATCTGATAGTTAAGTTCACTACGAAAACCCAACTCTAAGGTGTCATGCTGAAATCCAGCCATTCGCATTCTCCAATATTCGCCGAGCAGCATTGCATTTACAAAAAACCCTTTATTAGAGAGCGATAAACCTACCCGATTCAGTGTACTCACTAATTCAAATCGATCTAATGTTGATGTTGAATCAAAAAAGATGGTGTTATATAAGCCCGCTAAGGTGTCTTGCTCAGCATACAATCTTTTCGTTGAGGAAAGATAACTTTGATGAATTAAGCCAAAAAAGCGGCTTGAATCTTTCAAGAAATTAAAAGATTGCTGCATTGAAATTCGTTGGATTCGCACGTTGGCGCTGCAACTATCTTTTCGTACGGGAAGCAAGGGCAATGGAAAACTTCCAGCGAATGAATCAATCTGAATACCCCCGGAAAATTGACGATTATCAACCAAGCCTTCCAAGGATAATTTAGTTTGATATCGCTCAGATAGTTTCGCAACATCGAAGCGATAATCCCGCTGTTTCCATGCATTATTTCGAACAAAGCCATTTGCCCCATGCCCTGTGTAATGAACATTCAATAACCACCCATGTTTAAACGCTTGCGCATAAGAAAACTTCAGATGTTGGCTGCCTTGAGTTCCAAATGCATAGGCGAAACCCAATAAAGGCAATGCAGTGAAACGAAGGGGTTGATCCGATAAGGAAAGCGGATAAATCAGCCCCCCCGAAGGACGATAGACCTTGAAAGGGTCCATATAAACCCCACCTTGCAAGCCAAGGGCAGGAACGGTAGCATAACTTGATTGCGTAAACGCTTCTATGGAATCAACAGTACTTAAAAACGATGTATTGGGCAAAATGGTGTCTACTGCAAGCCCTTGAGCCAAAGAACTGAGCCCAAAAAACAACACAAAACATGCAATGAGCGCATGGATTTTCATAAAACAAAAATACAAAAAAGGGGGCTTATGACCCCCGAAATAATACGACTTATTCAGTTTGAGCTTATGCTAATGAATTCACATGAACCTGAAGACCAGACTTTAAGTTTGATGCCTTGTTCTTGTGAATTACATTACGTTTTGCAAGTTTATCCAACATCGCTGCAACGGTTGGAAACAAAGTAGCTGCTTCTGCTTTATTTGTTAATCCACGTAATTTACGAACAGCGTTACGCGCAGTTTTATGTTGATATTTGTTCAACGTGCGCTTTGCTTCGTTCGAACGGATTCTTTTAATTGCCGATTTGTGGTTTGCCATAGCTTAAATTTAATAACATTTTTTTTTGCAGCCCATAGGAGAATCGAACTCCTGTTTCCAGGATGAAAACCTGGCGTCCTGACCACTAGACGAATGGGCCAATTACTTGGCAGCCCATAGGAGAATCGAACTCCTGTTTCCAGGATGAAAACCTGGCGTCCTGACCACTAGACGAATGGGCCAATAAAAAATACCCCAAATTTGGGAGTGCAATTATAAGGCTAAAAACTATACAGGCAAAGCCTTGAATCGATTTTTTTAAGAAATATCCGTATCCTCAGATTTCATCTTGAACCCAAGCCGTTTTCCGGTCTGTAATTTCAAGGTTTCTCCCATGTAATGCATCTGATTCACAGAGATCTCATCTTGTATTTCATACGGCGGGATATAAAGATCAAATGACAAGGCATAAGCAAAGGTCATTTGCACGACTAACGCGCATATATCGTCATTCCATTGATGGCGTTCTGTATCTCTAAATATTCCTGAAAGTTGAGTTCTACCTTCAATGAAAAAGTGTTTCTCGTGATTAACAAACAAGCGAGAAATTAGGTATCCTGAATCATCCAGGCGATTTTGAATTAAGGATTCGGCCAAAAAATTATAGACGTAAATTACCCCAAAATACCCACGTTGTTCATTCTGTTGAAAATACCCTGTACCCCACAATGGATTGTGATCAGGAAGACGAAACACATTGTGATGTAAAGAAAACACCAATACATCACTCCCGATGTATACGTGAATTTCATATTCTCCTCGTTCCTTGTAATGCAATCGAACCCGTTCATCCGAAACAATAGCTCTCAAGGCTTGCAATTCAGCTTTAATCGTCTCTTTTAAATTCAAGAACACGGCTTCCGCATCGGCTGCAATATCCTGTTTTAATGCTGCCTTATTTTGTAAAAGTTGCGTAAGCTGAAGGCGATTTTGTTCTTTCGGGTTTAATTGTTCTTGCTTTGCCATTTCGTTGTTTTTACAAACATACGGATGATTTTGAGTAATTTCAAACGCACAAGATGATTAATACCCATTATAAATTCGCATTAAAAATCTGCGGGCTATTCCTGCTCGAACTTTGGCTCTTGAGGCTTCAAAGCATGCTTGTAAATCAAGCATTGTTTAACCCCAAAAATCTTGACCTATTTACAGCAATTCGGTTCGATGTTAGCCTTGTTGGTTATCTTGCCCTCCCCTTACTCACCCTAACCTTTGTAGCAAACTGGATTCCCAATGAAAAAACAGGTTTTCGAATGCTTCAAGCATTTGGAATCATTGGATTTTTAGCCATATTAATTCCAGAGCTGTGGGATTTAATCTATATCAATTATGCCGCAAAAAGGGCAACGTTTGATGTCTACACATTTTATATTTTAGGGGAAGATTCAAATCAACTGGGCGGGCTTGTCAAACGCTTTTGGTATGTTTTAATCTTGTGCGTTATATGGATCATTTTATTTATGTGGGTACTGAGAAAAATACCACAAGCTAAGCGTGAAAAAATCACCAACACCTCGAATGTAATACTGTTTTTAACTTCAATAAGCTTAAGTTTCATTGCGGCCAGAAATAGTTTTGGCCCGAAGCCTTTGGGAATTGCTGATGCCCTTAAAACTCAGCACCCAATGGGCGCACAATTCACCTTAAATGCTCCGTTTGTAGTGTTAAAAACAATTCAAAATGAAGCTACCCCAAATCAAAAATTAGTTAAAAATAGCCTTGAAGTAAAATATGCCAATCCAAGCCTTAACGTTCGCAGCAAGCACCAAGCATCCCAAGTAAACATCCTATTCATTATTGTTGAAAGCCTTGGTAATCAACAACTACATCAACAGGTTAATGGAATTCCAATCACACCCTTTCTAGATAAAATAGCAGCGGAACAAATAAACACCTTCACAGAGAAAGGTCTTGCAGAAGGAAAAACTTCCATTGAATGTTTACCGGCACTTTTTGCAGGCATTCCTTCGTGGCTAGAAACCCCATTCATGCTCAGTAATTATAGTACCAATACACTTACCGGATTCCCGTCGATTTGCAATCAACACGGATATGAAACATATTTTGTACATGGCGCTAAAGAAGGATCTATGCGCTTTGATGCCCTGGCCAGTTCACTCGGATTCAAGCACCAATTATACCGTGATGACTTGTCCACCTCCAATGCTGAAACAGGGAGCTGGGGACTTCATGATCATGAAGTTTTTAAATACATTTCAAACAAATTAAACGTTCATAAAAAACCGTTTATGATGACATTTTTCACCCTTTCAACCCACGAACCCTACGATATCCCTCAACGCTACAAGAACAAATACAAGATACCAAGCGCAGAAGCCACCTCGTATCGGTATTTCGATGATCAATTACGTCTATTTTTTAAACAAAACAAACACAAAAAATGGTTCAAAAACACCATGTTTGTCATAACGGGTGACCACACTCCGGTCCATCTAGACAATGCACAATATAAAATCCAAGATTATTATTCAGTGCCTATTTTAATCATTCCTCCCGATGGTATGAAGTACCCTTTCAAGGTGAAGGAACAGAAAGCCATCATTCCTACGTTATGCAAGGCTTTAAATTGGAATGTGAGCCTGTATTCCTATGTGAATCAAAAAAATCAAGATGCTATTCGCTACTTGAATGGGATATATTACATATGGAATGATGAATTTGAGTTGCAGTACAATGAAACTAAAGCATCTTGGCGCGTTCTCTTAAAAAAGGTGAAAAATCCTTCTCATTTTGGTAAAAAAACATTAACTTTGAAAATAGGAGAATCTAAAACAAGGTTCCTTTCTCTACTGCAACGTTTTAGAAAAGATCTCCGTTTGAATAGAACACACCGATGAAAGAGCGCATTTGGTTTATTGTAAATCCGATTTCAGGAGGCCGTAAAAAAGCAAGTCTCCCTGCGCTTATTGCTGCCCATTTGGACCATAATCGATTTGATTATGAAATCATTGAAACTGAATTTAAAGGTCATGCAATAACCATAGCTGAAAAGGCGGTGGCTCAAGGAATTGACATTGTCTGTGCAGTAGGTGGGGATGGTTCTGTACACGAAGTAGGCACGACACTGATTGGATCTCAGACGCAACTAGCGATTATACCCCTAGGCTCCGGGAATGGGTTGGCGCGTCACATGAAAATTCCATTAAAAATCAAAGAAGCCATTGAATGTATCAATTCAGGAAACCGAATTGAAATGGATACATTAAAGGTAAACAATAAACCGATTCTTGGATTTGGTGGTTATGGCTTCGATGCCTTGATAGCAAAAAAATTCGAAGGATCACGCAAACGTGGTTTTATCTCATACATCAAACTAGTACTTAAAGAAGTTTTCAAATACAATCCCATCAATGTGTCGATCGATGCGAATGGTCAAGTTAGAAAACTTCCTGTTTTTCTTTGCACCATTGCGAACACCTCAGAATTTGGCAACGGATTTATTGTATCGCCCAAATCTGATGCAACCGATGGTAAGTTTGAAGTAGTTATTTTAAAACCATTTTCTTTTTGGAATATCCCCGCCATGTTGTTTCGTTATTTTTCCGGAAGAACGGATTATAGTGGATTAACCGAAGTTATAAAAACTGACCACGCTACCTTGGTTCTCCCCCACTCTTACGGACAAATTGATGGCGAACCCATCTCTTCTGGAAAGAAAGTCCAAGTGGATGTTGTACCGCGAAGCCTTCGCATTATTGTAAAATAACATGAACTTTATCGATTGGGATCTCCCAGAAATTTTAATTCGGCTCAATACACTAACCGCCGACAAGCAACCGCTTTGGGGTAAATTTTCATCACAACAAATGGTTGAACATCTAGCGAAAGGATTTACACTGTCCATTGGGCAAATCAATTTTCCGATGGAGGTATCTGAAGAAAAAGCCCTTCAATCGAAAGCTTTTTTATATACAGACAAGCCCTTTGGGAAAGACATCAAGGTGGGATTTGTTAATTCGGAAAACCCTTTGACTTTTGAGGAATTGGAACTGGCTGTAGATGCGTTTATTGAGGGATTTGTAGCCTTCGACGAATACTATGAATCCAACCCAGGGGCGACCCATTCACACCCCTACTTTGGGCCACTCAATCATGAAGAGTGGATTTTACTCCACCGAAAACACATCAGTCACCACCTCGAACAATTTGGTCTTTAATTACAGAAAATTAGCAATTTATAACAATCGATTTCCATTAAAAGAATACATCCGTGACCAAACCCGAAATCTTACCGTTTACTGAGTTTATTAAGCAATAATGAAATTTGAAGTTCAAATAAAACGAAGCTTAAACTGCCAAATCGAACGCGCATCAGAATCCCCCCATATAGCTATGAATAAGTTGATCGTTGTCCGCATTCTTTCGATTGCAACCCTGCTGTTAACTGCCGCGTGTAGCAATGGACCAAAGCAAAAAGTGGCTAAACAAAGTCATGATACTTCCGATATTCAAGCGGTTGATTCCTTAATGGATGGAGATATTCTGTTTCAAATCTCGACCTCAGGTCAAGGAAAAGCCATTCAATTAGCCACCAAGTCACCGTATTCGCATTGTGGAATTCTCTTCAAAGAAAATAACCAATGGATGGTTTATGAAGGAGTACAACCAGTCAAAAAGACCTTACTTTCTGAATGGATTAATCGAGGTGAGGGCCACCACTTTGTAAGTAAACGGCATAAGCTTGCATCTTCATTATTAACCAGTGATGTGAAACAAAAAATGAAAGAAGAGGCAAAAAAACTGTTAGGAAAGAATTATGATTTAACCTTTGAATGGAATGATGACCGCATCTACTGTTCAGAACTGGTTTACAAAATATATCAGCGGGGTGCGGGTATTTCTGTGGGTACCTTGCAAAAATTGCAGGATTTTAACTTAAACTCTCCAATTGTTCGTGCCAAACTAAACGAACGCTACGGAAAAAATATTCCATTGAACGAAACCGTAATTTCTCCGGGATCGATTTTTGCTGATAGCAACTTAGTGGAAATTCATATGTAACATTAGTTACCCGGATTCATTCGATTAATTCGTTTCTTTGAACAAAAGTACAGATGAAACAAGTTATTATCTTATTGTTTTTTATTCAAATTCATATCCTATTTGCCCAATCAGCACCTTTCCAAGTAGTATTAGTCCCCCAAGATTTTCCAGAATTAGGTGGACTTCAATCTTATGCTTACGGACAAGCCGATGGTTTGATTTTACTTGTAGGCGGAAGGCTCGATGGGCTGCACAAAAGACAGCCATTCGCATCATTTGACGTTGCAGGAAATAACAATCAATTCATTGTGTTCGACCCAATAAATCACACGAAATGGACAGCGAATCTGAGTAGCTTATCATTAGAATTACAGGAGCAATTGAGTAGTACAAATATGCAATTTTATCAATCTGGAGATATTCTTTATTTGGTTGGTGGCTATGGCTACGACAATGCCTCAGCGGCGCGAATGACATTCCCTTATTTATGCGCCATCAATGTTTCAAATGTGATGCAAGCCGTGATAAATAATCAATCAATTACCCCATTCGTTAGACAAATTGCTGATCCACTATTTGCTGTTACGGGTGGGCACTTAAAAAAATTGTATAACACCTATTATTTAGTTGGTGGTAATAAATTCGATGGGAACTATAACCCGATGGGTAACCCAACATATACGCAAGAATATACCAATGCCATCCGCAAATTTGAAATACAGGACGATGGCATTTCGATTCAAATAATCCACAAACCGAGTATCATCGATGCTGCCAACCTTCATCGACGAGATTACAATGTTGTAGCGCAGCGCTTTCCTGATGGTACTCTAGGAATGACGGCATTCTCAGGAGTTTTTCAAGCCAATGTGGATCTCCCTTTTCTTAATAGTGTTGATATTGATAGTAATGGACATTATGTGAACAACAACTTTCAACAATATTACAATCACTATCATTGTGCGGTTTTGCCTGTTTATCAGCAATCATCAAACCAAATGCATACGGTATTTTTTGGCGGAATTGCTCAATACTACAATGACGGAGGTACCCTAGTTCAAGATAATAATGTCCCCTTTGTACGTTCAATTGCCAGAGTAACGAGGGAGGCAAACGGAACTATGGGGGAACACTTAATGCCAATTCAAATGCCCGGCTACATGGGGGCAGGATCAGAATTTATTTTAAATCCTTTGGTTCCACATGATGAACAACACATCATCGAATTAGACAACCTATCTGAAGATACCACACTAGTAGGCTACATTTATGGCGGAATTCATAGCTCAGCAGCCAATATTTTCTTTGTTAATACAGGAACTGAAAGTTTCGCCAGCAATCAATTAATGAACGTATACTTGGTAAAAAATCAAGTAAGTGGAATAGATCTGTTGAATACCCAAAGTCAAGGTAAATTACAACTACAAGTATATCCAAATCCAAGCGATGGCGAATTCATTGTTCAATACAACATATCAAAAATAGAACCTGTTACTATTGAAATCCGAAGCACAGAAGGAAAGATTCTTTACACAGAAACCATCACTAGTCCTTCCATTGGTATTAATACCATAAAACTCAACGCGAGGAAAATAAAAAATGCCTCAGCAGTATATGTTCAAGTAAGTACCTCAAACGAAAAAGCAACCCAAAAAGTAATTTTAAGCGAATAAAAAAATCCCTCCGAGGAGGGATTTTAAAACAACTATTAAAAACAAACTAAATCTCAGTGACCACTTGGTGCTGGTCCATTAATTTTCTCAAATTGATGAGTGCATAGCGCATGCGACCTAAGGCGGTATTAATGCTGATGTCCTCCATTTCCGCAATTTCTTTAAACGATAAATCTTGATATAACCGCTGATAAATAATTTCCTTTTGAGCGCTTGGTAATTCATCCAAGAAACGAACAACTTGAGTTTCTAATTCTTCCTTACAGGTAATCTGAAGCACATTTAAATCATCATTGGACAAGCGACTGAAAACAGAATAATCCTCAGAGGCTGATCTCGTTTCAGATAGAAAACGCACCTTTTTATTCTTACGGAATCCATCAATAATCAAGTTGTGGGCGATCCGCAAAACCCACGGTAAAAATTTCCCTTCTTCGTTGTAATTCCCACCTTTGAGGGTTACGATTACTTTCATGAAGGTATCTTGAAAATAATCATTAGCCAACTCAGGGTCTTTGATTTTAGATAAAATAAATCGGTAAACACGGTCTTTATGACGTGTGATTAATAGTTCAAACGCTTTTTCGTTTCCGTTAACATACAGCTTTACTAGCTCTTGATCTCCTAATGATACTATCGACATAATTTACAGTTAATCCAAGAATTTGGGGTTAAGTAAATTTGATGTCTATAGGCGAGCTGGTTTCGATTTGTAAAACG
>Ga0315907_10003291_pt1 | contig 19256 bp, 16 predicted proteins | sample LakEriMetagenome_3_FD_203525 | JGI IMG/M metagenome (GOLD analysis project Ga0315907, IMG submission 203525) | Freshwater fungal communities from buoy surface, Lake Erie, Ohio, United States - Buoy 12 MA123 | ecosystem: Environmental > Aquatic > Freshwater > Lake > Lake biofilm | place: USA... | reverse complement strand
CAGCGCAGCCAAAGTTTAGAAGAAGTGACCTACCTCTACGCCTGGCACGGGCAGCACCACCTGGCGCACATTACAGGGGCCATTTCTAGAAATTTTGATCGTTAAGGCCCATGCAGGTTTCTTTGGCTCAGCAACGCATTCTGGTTACCGGCGCTTCACGAGGAATTGGAAGGGCCATCGCCCGACAACTTTCTGCCTCAGGAGCAGAGGTCATTTTGCACTACGGCAAGCAGGAGGAAGAGGCCAAGTCTTTGCTGGCGGAGCTTCCCCATCGTGCCCATTTGGCCCCCTGTGATCTTTCTCGACCCGAAGAGGTGATGGGATTTATTCCTGGTTTGGTGGACCGCTACGGGCCCTTGACCGCCCTAGTCAATAATGCGGGCATATCTCCCGCGGCAGCAGACCGTTTGCCGACCAGGGACTGGTGGGAGATCTGGGAACGTGTCATGGCTGTAAACACCACTGCGGTAGGCATTCTCAGCAAAGAATTTGTAGATCAAGCAAGAAGCCAAGGACAAGGGCGCATTGTCATGATTTCCTCTAGAGCAGCTTTTCGTGGAGATACTCCCGATTACCTGGCCTATGCAGCCTCCAAAGGCGCTCTGGTGAGTCTTATGCGCTCGATCGCAAGGTACTATGGAAAGGAAGGAATAAAAGCATTTTTGATTGCACCTGGATTTACCCGCACCGACATGGCCAAGGAAATCTTGGAGCAGTATGGCGAGGACTTTGCCATGAAAGATTTGGCGCTTACCAAACTTACGGAGCCAGAAGACATCGCTCCTATGGTTGCGCTGCTTTGTTCCGGCCTTGCTGACCACGCTACGGGAACGTCCATAGACATGAATGCAGGCTCCTACGTACGTTAATAAACCCGGTGTTGCTGTGTCTTCTTCTCCTACATTAAGTCCTGATCTGATTCGGCTTCTGAAGCTGTTTCTCCTCCCTGCCCTAGGCCTGGTCTTGCTGCTTTCTTTTTTTGATGGGTATCGTGCCAACAATTCGGGAGAAGACCGAAGTTTTAAGGTGGCGGCATCAGATCGGCTTTTTTTCATGAACTTGAGAAGTGTGCATTACGATCGAGAAACCCGAAGAGATGCGGGGATGGTCTTATTTAGGCATGAAAAAAGGAAGGAGACGAAGAGCGGTCTTTACTTCTTTCCTGCGATTTTGTTACATCCAAAAAAAGAAGAGGCCTATTTGTTTTTTGAATGGGAGGGAGAAAAACAGCCCCTGAGCCTGCAGGTAAAAAAAGGAAATCAAATAAGCCAGATTCCCTTAGCCTTGGGGGGAAACGAATCCCATAAGGTCTTAGGGGAGCTCCTTTGGCCGCTTTTGGAGCAAGGAGCCACGTTTACTGCTACCCTGGATGGAAAAGAAATACCTCTTTGGGAGGGAGAAATGGAAAAGGAAGTTTTGAAAACCGTTTTGAGCGACTATTTTAGGGTCCTCAATCAAGCCCGACCCTAGTGGAAAATACTCCCAACTCCCCGCTCATCTATTTTCGTTCTCAAGTAGGAAAAATCCTAGACCGTACCCCCTCTGCCGCAGGAAATTGGTTGGCTGGGACACTGTTGGCTGTAGATCTTGGAGAAATCAAGGTGGGGTATACCGTACGCCCAGACATGTGTAATCCGGGTCGGATCCTGCACGGTGGGGTAGCTTCTCTCATGCTGGACGACGTGATCGGCATGGGTAATTTTGTGGCGGGCTCCGAGTTTTTAATGAGTAGCATCAATCTCTCTGTAGATTTTTTGTCCGCTGCACAGGTAGGAGAGCCACTGGAAGTGAGCGCACGGCTGGTGCGTTCTGGGTCCAATATCAACCATTGGGAAGCGGTCATACGCAAGGAATCGGGTAAAATTGTGGCTAAAGCCAGTTCGAATTTGATTACTACCAAAGTGAAAATTGCGGATCTGAAATAAGTACAAAGTACCTGCCTACCTATAGGAGGCAGGCAAAGGATAGATTCGAATTCATATGGCCTCTTATCTCTAAAAAAAAATAAAGATGAAAAAACTACTACTACTCTCATTAGGAATCCTGCTAAGCATCGCTTCCTTTGGCCAGTCCAGAAAATACATGTCTCAGTTTAGCCACTTGCAGGGCTACTTAAACCCTGCCTTGACGGCTTACGAGGGGTCGATGGTGAAGGGCTTTGTGCGCAACCAGTGGGTAGGCTGGGAAGGAGCTCCGAAGATGAACTTTGCTTCAGCGGAACTGGATTTTGCCAACTTGGGAGGCTCAAGTGACTTGGGCAAGAATGCCATGGGGGTGAACTTGCTCAGTGACGAATACGGGGCATTTAAAGAAACCGAATTGATTTTGAGTTATGCGACGCGTATCCAGGTGAGCGAGAAGGCGGGCTTGCGTATGGGAGCGGGATTGAATATCAACAGTATCCGCTTGGACGGGACAAGACTTACTACCGAGCAAGCCAACGACCCTACGCTAGCCCAGTACGTAGGTGGCTTTGCAGACATGAACGTGCTGGACTTCAATATAGGGATGTCGGTGACGCATCCGAACTACTACCTGTCCTATGGGGTGCACAACGTAAACCAGGGGAGCATCAGCAGTGGGGACGTGTTTATGGACAAGAAGCCACGCGTAGGCATTGCTCAGGCGGGATACCGCAACCGCTTTACCGAGAACATGACTGTGATTGGCAACGCGATGTGGAGAAGTCAGGAAGATTTGCCGGACAATGTGGAGTTCAACTTGAAGTTTTTGTTCAAAGACAAATTCTGGGTAGGTGCCGGTCACCGGGTGGATTATGCCAACAATGCGCAGCTGGGCGTACTGCTAGGCAAGCTACGCTTTGGCTACGTGTACGAGTGGCCGATGCTACAGAGCTACCTGCTGCCCAACCAAACCCATGAGTTTATGCTCAGCTATAGACTCTTTGGAGGAGACGCGACGATCTGGTAGGGAATAGTACAATGTACCAGGTACCAAGTACCCACCGCGGCGGGCAGGCTAAGTAGGGATTCGCAAATGAACTAGAATTCTGCTCCTAAAGAATCTTGCTACTTGATACTAGCTACTTGATACTTTATTAATGTCCAACGCTGAATGCTGAGTGCAGAATGTTGAAGTAGGGATTCCATTTGCACCGGAATTTTACTCGATAAGTATGTTGCCTGACTGCCGAAGGCAGGGTACATTGTACTTAGTTCTTGGTACTTCGTACAAAATGTACCTTGATACTTGAAACCTCCATCTATTCCAAAATTCCCTTCAAATCCGCCGGAGAATACCCCACCGACTTCAGGGTCTTGTGGTCACCTTCGCGGAAAACCAAGAACAATTCTCCCTCTTTTTCATAGAAACAAGGCGTACCCTTGGCTTCGTAATGGGCCACGGTCGCTTTGGCTTCTTCCTCTGTCTTGCAGGCCTTGCTCATGTTGGAGCGCTGTACCTCGTCAAAAAGCGCCTTGAACTTTTCCCCCAAACCAAATTCCAAGATGGCTCCTGAAAGCACGTACTGCAGGTCACACAAAGCATCGGCAATCTCCACCAAGTCTTTGTTTTCAATGGCCTCTTCCAATTCTTTCAACTCCTCCGCGAGTAAGGAAACACGCAATGCACATCGGGTTTCGGAAGGAATGGTAGGTTGAGGTAAAATGGGGTGCTTGAAGGTCTCGTGAAAAAGGGCAACGGAACTGAGGGACTTGGGATCTTGCATGGAAAAGGAGATTAACTAAAGGGAGATAGAAGAAAGAATATTCAACAAATTAGGGCTTTGCTGCCGCATAGCGCGCCGTTACTGCGTTCCAATTGACTACCTTCCAAAAGGCGGTCACGTAATCGGCGCGGCGGTTTTGGTAGTGTAAGTAATAGGCATGTTCCCACACGTCCAAACCCAAAATAGGCGTTCCCTTCACCTCTGCGATATCCATGAGGGGATTGTCTTGGTTGGGGGTGGAACTCACGACGAGCTTGCCGCTGGCATCGACCAATAGCCAAGCCCACCCTGATCCAAAACGGGCTTTGGCAGCAGTTTCAAACTGGCTTACAAAGGCTTCGTAACTTCCAAAGGAGGTTTTCAAGGCTTCCAATAAGGGGCCCTCAGGGCCAACTTCAGATTGCGGAGGGCTCAAAATACTCCAAAAGAGCTCGTGGTTGTAATGCCCTCCCCCGTTATTCCGCATTTTGGTAGAATACTTGGAAATGGAAGCCAATACCTGCTCCAAAGGCCGAGTAGTATCCACGCTTTCTTCCTTAGCAGCATCCCGCAGGTTGCTCGAATAAGCAGCGGCGTGCTTGGTGTAGTGAATCTCCATGGTCCGCGCATCGATATGCGGCTCTAGGGCGGCATACCCATAGGCTAGGGGCTGCTGGGTAAACCCTGTAGCAAATTCGGGCTGACTCTCTTGTCCGAAAAGATCAGAAATACCTGTTCCTAGAAGGCCCACCGTCAGCCCTGCTTTGGCTGAATTGGCGAGAAAAGTTCTTCGGCTGGGATGGCTTGGATTCGTCTTCATGGCTTTTGGTTTGGATACACGAATCTACACTATTTTGAGAATTTTTGGGAGCATAAACACATTATCCCCCCTCCAATAGAAGGGATTTTCCTTTCACGACAAATGCGTAAGTTTGTAGTTCATTCAAAAAATTTCTTCCCAAGCATTCAAACAAATGGCCCTACCCCAGGACATCCACTTTTTCAAGTACCAAGGCACCGGCAATGACTTTGTGATGCTCGATGACCGTCAGGCCAATTGGGACCTTAGCCATACTGCTGGCGTTAGGGCGCTCTGTGACCGTAAATTTGGGATTGGCGCCGATGGGTTTATCTTGATCCGTAACCATGCCAGCTATGACTTTGAGATGGTCTACTTTAATGCGGACGGGAGCAAAAGTTTTTGCGGAAATGGGTCGCGATGCGCCCTAGCCTTTGCCGCTTCTCTTGGCATCATCCAAGGCAAGGCCAAGTTCCTTGCCTGCGATGGGGAGCATGAGGGCTACCTTCAGGGAGACCAAATTGGGTTGCATATGGGGGATGTGTGTGAAATCTCAGAAAGTTTGGGGGATGTCTATGTCAACACAGGATCTCCTCACCACGTGCGCTGGGTCGAGCAACTGGAGGAATATCCAGTCCTAGAGCAAGGAAAACTTCTTCGCTACCACGAACGCTATGCTCCAGGAGGCAGCAATGTCAACTTTGTGCAGCAACTAGGCAATTCTGAAATCTTTGTGCGTACCTACGAGCGAGGGGTAGAAAACGAAACCCTTTCTTGCGGCACGGGAGTCACTGCTGCAGCCCTAGTCTTTGGCACTGCCACGGGGCATCAAGAAGTAAGGGTACGTACCCTGGGAGGCAATTTGTCCGTAACTTTCAAAGGAAATTCCAAAGGGGGCTTTTCTGATATTTGGCTCATTGGGCCTGCCCAAAAAGTCTTTTCAGGAACTTTTCCTATAGCCTTGCTTGAGGGCACAAAGAATTAGGAAGCCCACTGGAGTATCAATTCTGACAAAAAGGACTTATTTTTAGGTCCCCAATCCATGGGTTTATACACAGAATCATGCTAGATTTTATTGCAAAAGGTTTGGCCAAAATTTTTGGAACCAAATCGGATCGAGATATCAAAGAATTGCTACCTAAGGTGGCAGAAATCAATCAGATTTTTTCTGGCCTTGCTGGCTTAAGTGATGACCAACTCCGAGGAAAAACTCAAGAGATTCGTGCTCAAATTGCTGCGCAACTCAAAGACATAGACGATACTATTGTTGGCATTAAAGCGCAAATAGAAGCGCTCCCTGCAGAAGAAGTTCAGCAGAAAGATTCTCTCTTTAATCAAATCGATGCCCTAGAAAAGGAGCGCGATAAGGAATTGGAGAAAGTATTGGATGACGTCATGCCTACCGCCTTCGCGATTGTCAAGGAAACGGCACGGCGCTTTAAAGAGGTAGGTAAATTACAGGTAAAGGCAAGTTCTAGAGATCGAGAACTCGCGGCCACTAAAGCTAATGTAAAGGTGGAAGGAGACGATGCCATTTGGTACAATACCTGGATCGCTGCGGGTAACCAAGTCGTTTGGGACATGGTGCACTACGACGTACAATTGATTGGTGGCATGGTTCTGCACAAGGGTAAAATCGCTGAAATGGCAACGGGGGAAGGAAAAACCCTTGTTTCAACCCTTCCTGCATTTTTGAATGCCTTGTCAGGTCGTGGAGTACATCTGGTGACGGTCAACGATTACCTAGCCAAGCGTGACTCCGAATGGAATGCCCCCTTGTTTGAATTTCATGGACTAACCGTAGACTGCATCGACAAGTACCAGCCCAATTCTCCAGGTAGAAAAAGAGCCTATGCCTGCGATATTGTGTATGGAACCAACAACGAGTTTGGCTTTGACTACCTGCGTGACAACATGGCTCGCGAAGCCGAGGACTTGGTGCAAGGCAAGCATCACTTTGCCATGGTAGATGAGGTGGACTCCGTCTTGATTGACGACGCACGTACCCCCTTAATCATCTCAGGGCCTGTGCCTCGAGGAGATGTACACGAATTTGATCAAATGAAGCCCCGCGTGGCCACGCTTGTGGAGGAACAACGGAAATTGGTGCAGGGGTACCTGACCTCTGCCAAAAAATTGATTGCTGACGGGAACGACAAAGAAGGGGGCTTGGCCTTGTTTAGAGCTTACCGAGGGATCCCCAAATACAAGCCATTGATCAAATACCTATCCGAACCTGGGGTCAGGGTAATTCTTCAAAAAACTGAAAATTACTACCTCCAGGACAATAAACGACACATGCCTGAGGCAGATGAGCCGCTATTGTTTACCATAGATGAAAAGACCAATGTAGTTGACCTGACTGATCGGGGAATAGAAGCCATGACCTCCAAAAACGAGGACCCTACCTTCTTTATATTACCAGACATAGGGGTTGTACTGGCAGATTTGGAAAAAGACTCTACCGTTCCAGAGACTGAAAAATTGATAAGAAAAGAAGAAGTCATCAAGGACTACGGCGTCAAAGCCCAACGTATCCATACGGTCAATCAGCTTTTGAAGGCCTATTGCATGTTTGAGCGTGACACGGAATACATCCTGGTGGACGGGAAGGTAAAAATTGTGGACGAGCAAACAGGCCGTGTCATGGAGGGCCGAAGGTACTCTGACGGCTTGCACCAGGCCATAGAAGCCAAGGAAAATGTGAAGGTGGAAGACGCTACCCAAACCTACGCAACCATCACCCTACAAAACTATTTTCGCATGTACCACAAGCTGGCGGGCATGACGGGTACAGCAGAGACGGAAGCAGGGGAATTCTGGGAAATTTACAAATTGGATGTGGTGGTAATTCCTACCAATAAGCCCATCATTCGCCAGGATAGAGAGGATAAGGTCTACAAAACGGTACGTGAGAAATTCAATGCGGTCACCGATGAAATCAACGAATTGGTGGCACAGGGCAGGCCGGTGCTCGTGGGTACTACCTCGGTAGAAATCTCAGAGGTGCTTAGCCGTATGCTGACCTTGAAAAAAATTCCTCACCAGGTATTGAACGCGAAACAGCATGCTCGAGAAGCAGAAATAGTAGCTGAAGCGGGAAAGCCAGGCACCGTGACTATCGCCACCAACATGGCGGGAAGAGGTACCGACATCAAGTTGACCCCTGAATCCAGAAAGGCAGGGGGATTAGCGATAATTGGCACGGAAAGGCACGAATCGCGTCGTGTAGACAGGCAGCTGAGAGGCCGTTCGGGTCGTCAAGGAGACGTGGGATCTTCCCAATTTTTCGTGTCCCTAGAGGATAATTTGATGCGCCTTTTTGGCTCGGACCGAATAGCCAAACTTATGGATAGAATGGGACTGGAAGAAGGTGAGGTCATACAGCATAGCATGATCACCAAATCCATAGAGCGGGCTCAGAAAAAAGTAGAGGAAAACAACTTTGGTACCAGGAAGCGACTCTTGGAATACGACAACGTCATGAATTCTCAAAGAGAAGTTGTCTATAAACGAAGGAGAAATGCATTGAAGGGAGATCGATTGGAGCTAGATATCCTCAACCTTCTGTACGATGTGAGTGAAAATTTGATAGAACTGGGCAAATCCATGGAGGATGTAGAAAATTTACGCATGAATGCTTTTACAAGCCTAGGCATAGATTACTCCATCAGCACCCAGGAACTAAAAAGTAAGGACGCTTCAGTACTTACCCAAGAGCTCTATGCCCTAGCCTTTGACTTTTATCAGAAGAAAAATGCCCAAATTGCCACCTCTGCCTTACCCGTATTCAAAAAGGTTCAAGAAGAGCGAGGGGCTACGGTCAAAGACATCATGGTCCCCATTACCGACGGCATCAAGCAGATTGGAGTAGTATCAAATTTGGAAAAAACGATACAGTCCGAAGCCAAAGAACTCATTCGCTCCATAGAAAAGAATGTTACCCTAGCCATTATTGATCAAAATTGGAAGGAACATTTGCGAGATATGGACGACCTCAAGCAATCTGTGCAAAATGCAGTATATGAGCAAAAGGATCCACTTTTGATCTATAAGTTTGAGGCGTTTGAACTCTTTAAGCGCTTCATAGGCAAGCTCAATGAAGACATGACCTCCTTCCTGACTCGAGCAGATCTGCCCAAGCAGGATCCTGCTCAGGTGCAACAAGCACAGACGCAACGCGCACCGGAGCCCAAGGTCCAGGCTTCAAAAGCGGAAGTAGGAAATACCTTAAATCCATCAGCATCGCTTGCTTCTGCTGCCGCGGTTGCCGCGGGACGTCCTACTCCAGCCCCTGTAGCTCCAAGAAAGGTTGAAAAGACCTATGGCAGAAACGACAAGGTCTCCGTACAGTACCAGGATGGAAGCACCAAAAAGGATGTCAAATTCAAAAGTGTAGAACAAGACATAGAACAAGGACGTTGTGTAGTCATTGAAAATTAAAAAGGAATGAGAATTTTTTCGATACTTGGTTTGGGACTACTCGTATGGGGCTGTAAGCCTACTGCGGTCCTTCCTACAGTAGAAAAAAATTCATTTTCCTCCTATTACGAAGAGCGAAAGAGCACCTTGCCAACCTTCCCTGAGTACCAGCAGGCCATGCAACAGGCAACACCCGTATCTAATCTGCCCTCACAAGCCGTCGATAAGGAACTTGAAAGGTTGGTTTCCAAGCGCTACCAACGAGCAAAAATGGAGCCCTACTTTAACGGGTATACCGTCTTGGTGTATTCGGGGGTGGATAGAAATGAAGCATTTATGGCAAGGGACAATGTGACCCTATTTTTCCCAGAGATTAGCCCAGAGATGCAGTACCAGCAGCCCAGGTATTTGGTGAAAGTGGGTCGATTTGCCTATAAAATTGAAGCACAAAGGATTTTTTCTTTGTTAAAGACCCAATTTCCTACCGCTAGGATCCTTCAAGATAGGTTTCAGCGAAAAGAATATAGCTCCCCAAGCACAGACTCAAATGCTGAAAGAACAAATTAAATCCCTTGCTCAACGGTACAAGCAGGAAGTAGTCGCCTGTAGAAGGCACCTACACGCCCACCCCGAGCTCTCCTTTGAGGAGCATGCTACCGCTGCCTATGTAGCCGAAAAATTGAAGGAGATGGGGATTACGGAACTAGAATCCAAGGCAAGCACAGGCTGGACAGCACTGATCAAGGGTAAAAATCCGGAGAAAAGGGTAGTCGCACTTCGCGCCGATATGGATGCCTTGCCTATCGTAGAAGCCAACGATGTGCCGTACAAATCCCAAAACCCGGGAGTGATGCACGCTTGCGGTCACGACGCCCACACCGCTTCTTTACTTGGGGCGGCGAAAATATTGAATGAACTCAGGGGGGAATTCGAGGGAACCGTAAAATTAATTTTTCAACCAGGAGAAGAGCGTATTCCAGGTGGGGCTTCCCTGATGATTCAGGACAAGGTGTTGGAAAATCCTCGCCCTCATGCCATTATTGGGCAGCATGTCATGCCCATGATTCCTGCCGGAAAGGTGGGGTTTCGATCTGGACTTTACATGGCGAGTACCGATGAGCTGTACCTAAGCATCACCGGAAAGGGAGGGCATGGAGCCATGCCAGAGACCTTCATCGATCCTGTTTTGATTTCTGCACACCTCATTGTAGCCCTGCAGCAGGTCGTCAGCCGTGTGGCCAACCCCAAGATGCCTACGGTGCTTTCTTTTGGGCGAGTAGAGGCCTTGGGAGCGACCAACATCATTCCCAATGAAGTGAAGCTACAAGGTACATTCCGTACCCTAGATGAGGCTTGGAGAGCCCAAGCGCACGAAAAGATGAAGCAAATAGCCCAAGGAATTGTAGAGGGTATGGGAGGGAGCCTTGATTTTGAAATTCGTAAGGGCTATCCAAGCTTAAAAAACAATCCTGCCCTGACGGGGCGCTCCGTACAGGCAGCAAAAACATATTTGGGTGAGGAAAATGTACTTGACCTGGATATCTGGATGGCTGCCGAAGATTTTGCCTTTTTTTCTCAGGAGATTGACGGCTGTTTTTATAGACTGGGTACACGCAACGAATCTCGAGGGATTGTTTCTGGAGTACATACCCCCACCTTTGATATAGAAGAAGATGCTTTGGAAATTGGGGCTGGGCTGATGGCTTGGCTGGCCGTTTCGGAATTAGCAGCAGAATAATCCAATACCCATTTTACCCTATTGTAGGCCTTATGAAGAAGTTTAAATTCGTTTTCCTTACCCTTATTTTAAGTCTTGCTACTTCCCAAGCCATGGCCTGGGGGCAACTTGGCCATTATTTAATCGGGTACATGGCCGAAAGGCAAGTTAAAAAATCCACACGTAAAAAGGTGGAGGCTCTTTTACAGCCTACTTCTCTATCAAAAAGTGGAACCTGGATGGACGATATCCGCTCGGATAAAAGCTACGATTATGCCACTACTTGGCATTACCTCAATAGCCATCATGGGGAATACGACCCTGCCAATCAGGAAAAGACAGGAGATGCCTACGAGGCCATACAGCGAATCAAAGCAGAGTTGAAAAAAGGAGGCCTGGACCCCAAAACCGAGGCAGAAAAGCTGAAGATGCTCATCCACATGATAGAGGATATCCACCAACCCTTGCATGTAGGAAAAGGGACCGACAAAGGGGGGAATGATGTAAAAATTGAATTTTTTGGACAGCCCACCAATCTACATGCGCTCTGGGATAGTGGCATGATCGATCGACAAGGGATGAGCTACACCGAATTAGGGGATGAATTGTACCGGCGCATGAGCCCTCAGCTGCAGGCCAAGTACCGGGCAGGGAGTATGGAAGATTGGCTCAAAGAAGCGGTAAGTTACCGAGCCAAGGTCTACAATCTGCCAGAAAATAATAAAGTAAGCTACCTGTACATGTACCAGAATTTTTCTATCGTAGAGGAGCGCTTGATTGCCGCTAGCGTAAGGCTAGCTCAAGTGTTGGAGGAGATTTATCCGTAAGTTATTCTTGCCCTGATCGGAATTTTGCTGACGCCTCATCCAAGAAACTGAGGAATGCAGCGATATCCGTATTGTATCCTCTTGGCTTGGCCAACAATTGTTCTTGATGGTCTAGGATGACGTAGTAGGGTTGGGCATTGTTTTGAAAACGTGTAATCTGAAAATCAGCATTTTGCTTTCCTAAGGTCTTTTTTACCTTTCCATCATAGCTAGAGGTGTACCACTCGCTCTCGGGAAGTTCTAGTCTTTCGTCAATATACAAGGCTACCATGACAAAATCTTCCTTCAGGCGACGCAGGACCTGAGGATCTACCCACACGTTCTCTTCCATTTTTCGGCAATTGACGCAGCCATGTCCTGTAAAATCAATAAGCAGGGGCTTGCCTTCTCTTTTTGCAGCAGCTAGGGCTTGTTTGTAGTCAAAATAGCCTGGAATTCCGTGCGGAATTTTGAGCAAATCCCCGTATAGGACCACTTCTGTGGAGGTATTTACGTCATCGTTGGAAGAATTTCCAGTGAGGCTAAACTGTTGGGTAGTCAATGGAGGCAGATACCCACTTAGTGCCTTAAGTGGAGCTCCCCATAGGCCAGGAATCATGTACACCACAAAGGAAAAGGTGAGCAATGCCAGGAGCAAGCGAGGCACGCCTAGATGTTCTAGTTTGGAATCGTGTGGAAGTCTGATTTTTCCTAGCAGGTAGAGTCCCAAGGCAGAGAAAATCACAATCCAAACGACTAAGAACACATCTCGGTCTAAGATTCCCCAGTGATACACCAAGTCGGCAACGGAAAGGAATTTGAAAGCCAAGGCCAATTCCAGAAAGCCCAATACTACCTTAACGGTATTCAGCCAGCCTCCAGATTTGGGAAGGCGCTGCATCCACTCTGGAAAAATGGCAAAAAGGGTAAAAGGAATGGCAAAGGCCAGTCCAAAGGAAAACATGCCCAAGACGGGCTTTACCAGTTCACCACCAGCGGAAGAAATCAAAATAGATCCTACGATGGGACCAGTACAGGAAAAAGAAACCAAGACCAAGGTAAAGGCCATGAAAAACACTCCCGAAAGCCCCCCTTTTTCTGCTTTTGCGTCTATTTTATTCACAAATCCAGAGGGAAGGGTTAATTCAAACATGCCCAAAAAGGAAAGGGCAAAAACCAGGAATATTCCAAAGAAAAAGATATTGGGCAACCAGTGTGTGGCCAGCCAATTGGCAAATTCAGGCCCTTGAATGGCTGCCACGGCGGTACCAGCAATGGTATAAATGCCTATAATCGATATGCCGTAGATAAATGCCTGTCGAATGCCTTCGGATCGTTTTTTGGCCCTCCCGGTGAAGAAGCTCACCGTCATGGGAATCATGGGAAAAACACAGGGGGTCAGCAAGGCAGCTAGACCAGCCAGAAAGGCCAATACCATAAAGCCAAGTAAAGTCTCTGGCTCTTCTTCCAAAGTAACTGTGGAAGCTTGAGGCAGCAAAGAAGTAGTAGTGGTATCCTTACCCTCAGCTAAATGCGACTCGGAAGCACTGAGAGAGACACTATCTACCAAAACTTCTTGATCGCTTGGTGTAGCCTCCTTGGCTGCTTCCAAGGCATTAAAAGGCACATTCACTGCCAATTCGTAATTAACGCATTGTCCAGTGAGGTCAGAACACATTTGGTATTCTAGGGAGCCTTCAATGGTTCCGGAGGTAGTATTGAGAACGATCCCTTGTTCAAACCTTCCCTTTCCCATGAAGTAGGTAACGTCTCCTTTCCATACTTCATCGAATTTCTTTTTTGGATTGATAGGCAGGAGTTTGCCTGAAAGGGAATAATTAGAAGAATTTGCTGGAACAAATTGGGTCAACAAGGGACCCAAGTTTTTGTCAAAATCATTGGAATACACGTACCAACCCATGGGAATTTGGGCCTCCATGACCAAGGTCGCTTTTTCCCCCACTTGAAGGGTTCCTGGCGCAAGGCTTACCGACCAGGTAGGAGGCTTTACCAGTTGGCCCTGCGCCCCCATAGATACCATCATTAGGAGGAAAAGCAGAAGAGAACCGATAGGAAGGGAGTTAGATTTCATGGGGTAAGGTATAAAAACCAAACTTGAAAGAGGCAGAATAGGTTTCGATTAGCGGGGGACAGGATAGAATTATGTAGAGGAAAGTTGGCTAAAATGCCGAAAGAAGGCAATGATGGTTTCAATTCCCATAAAGTAATTTTTTACTCCATAATGCTCGTTGGGGGAATGAAGGGCATCGGTGTCTAGGCCAAACCCAAAGAGGATGGGATCGGAACCAAGTTCTTGTTGAAACAAAGCCACGATGGGAATCGAGCCCCCTTCTCGAGTAGGGAGGGGTCTTTTTCCAAATGTTTCCTCCATGGCCGCTTCCGCTGCGCGGTAGCCCAAGGAGCTATCCGATACCACGGCGGGGGCACCTCCATGATGGGCTTTTACTTGTATCTTGACAGAAGCTGGAGCGATGGATTTTAGGTGCGCTTCAAAGAGTTGGGCTATTTCTTGCCAGTCTTGATGGGGGACCAAGCGCATGGATATTTTGGCAAAGGCCTTGGAAGGGAGCACGGTCTTGGCTCCTTCTCCGGTATAGCCTCCCCAAATCCCATTGACATCCAGCGTAGGCCGGATGCCCACCCGCTCTATGGTGGTGTATCCCTTTTCTCCATGAACCTCTTCAATGTCTAGCTTGGCTTTGTATTCTGAAAGATCAAAAGGAGCTTCGTTGAGACGCTGGCGCTGAGAGGGACTCAATTCTTGAACTTTATCGTAAAAGCCAGGAAGGGTGATGTGCTCCTGTTCATCTTTTAGAGAGGCAATCATTTGGCAAAGCACGTTGATGGGATTGGCGACTGCTCCTCCGTAGGTTCCGGAATGCAAGTCTCTATTGGCGCCAGTCACCTCCACCTCCATGTAGGCCATGCCCCGAAGCCCCACGGTGATGGAAGGGTCTTGCATGCCTATCATGTGGGTATCAGAGATCAAGATCACGTCTGCTTTTAAGCGGTCTTTGTTGGCCAGTACAAATTGATTTAAATGATCAGAACCTATTTCCTCTTCTCCTTCTATCATAAATTTTACATTGCAAGGCAAGGTGCCTGTTGCTACCAAGGTTTCTAGGGCCTTGATGTGCATGTAAAATTGCCCCTTATCGTCAGCTGCTCCCCGAGCAAAAATGGCTCCTTCTGGATGGATGCTCGTTTTTTTGATGACAGGCTCAAAAGGTGGTGAATCCCAAAGCTCGTAAGGATCTGCAGGCTGCACATCGTAGTGACCATACACCAATACGGTGGGCAACTTGGGATCAATGATTTTTTCGGCATACACAATGGGATGTCCAGGGGTTGGGCAGATCTCTGCTTGGTCTGCTCCAGCTTTTAAAAGAGAGGCTTTCACATAAGCTGCAGCGGCCTGCACCTCCTTAGAAAATTTTGGATCGGCACTTACCGAAGGAATGCGAAGGAGCTCAAGGAGTTCTTCTAAAAAGCGGTCTTTATTCTTTTCTATAAAAGAGGGTATGGTCATAAGTAGGGGCTATAATTGCTTCAAAATTATTCCTTTCAGGAGGATTTTCCTTCTTTTTTTCTTCTTTTGTGGTACCTACTAGAAGGGAACGCATGAAAGCTATACTTTGTACCCATTACGGAATGCCCGAGGTCTTGTCCTTGAGGGAAGTGCCTGCGCCCAGTCCTGGACCCAAGCAGGTCCTCATCCAGGTAAAGGCCTGTGGAGTCAATTTTCCCGATTTGCTTTTGATTCAAAACAAGTACCAATTCAAACCGGAACTTCCTTTCGTGCCAGGGGGAGAGGTAGCAGGCACGATTTGTGAAATAGGGGAAGGAGTAGAAGGACTGGAGTTGGGCCAGCCGGTATTGGCCTTATGCGGATGGGGGGGATTTGCTGAAAAAGTTGCCGTGGAGGCAGATCAAGTCCTTCCCTTGCCTCCGGGAGTTTCCTTTGAAATCGCCGCGACTACCTTGTATACCTACGGAACTTCCTACCATGCCTTGAAGGACCGTGCCGAATTGCATCCGGGGGAAACCTTATTGGTCTTGGGAGCAGCAGGGGGCGTAGGCTTGGCGGCCGTAGAACTTGGCGCCTTGATGGGGGCTCGGGTGATTGCTGCGGCTTCCTCGGAGGAAAAGTTGGCACTTTGCAAAAAAAAGGGGGCCGTAGAAACCATCAATTACGAAAGCGAAGATCTTAAATCGCGGATCAAAGAACTCACGGATGGAAAAGGGGTAGATGTGGTGTATGATCCTGTGGGAGGAAAATTTGCCGAAGCAGCCCTACGTGGAATGGCGTGGAAAGGGCGTTATTTGGTGGTAGGCTTTGCCAATGGTGACATTCCTCAGCTTCCGATGAACTTGCCTCTTTTGAAGGGATGTTCGGTGGTAGGAGTATTTTGGGGGCAATTTTCTAAACTTGAGCCGAAGGCAAGCTATAGCAATACCCGGCAATTGCTCGCCTGGATTCAGGAAGGTAAAATAATTCAACATGTAGGCGCTCGCTACAGCTTGGAAGAGGCTCCCCGAGCCCTTCAGGACCTGATGGACCGAAAAATGATGGGCAAGGGAGTAGTTATTTTTTAAGTATCAAGTATCAAGGCACGCTTTTGTACGAAGTACCAAGTACAATGTACCCTGCCTTAGGCAGTCAGCCAAGACTTAAGTAATAGAATACCAGCCATAAAGCGAATTTCTACTTCGAAATTCTGCACTCAGCCTTCAGCATTGGACATTTAAGAGAATCAAGAGCCGAGAGGCAAGAAACAAGACGAAATTGAGGTCTCCTAGGCTTGCTGCTGACTGAAGAGCAGCAGAGGGCCGTAGTTCGCCTGCCTGCCGCAGGCGAGTAGCTCGTACTTCCCATTTCCCTCCTTCGTATTTCACCAAGCCTCCCACCTTCCCCAGGCAGGTACTTTGTTCTATGCAGAAGTCTAAAATGCTCCTTTACCGCCTGACTTTTTAGATCTTTTTGAAAAAATAGTTAAAAATTTTTTTATTAAATAAAATTCGATTTATATTTAATAAATATTGTTTAATCTATAAATTTTTATATTATGAAAACTAATTTTTTATCTTTGCAATCATTTTTATTGACTATTTTTTTCTCAGGAGCCAGTACGTATCCGGTAGATCTGGAGCAGCCCTTGCCGCAAGTGAGGGCGTGTAAGGTAGAAAAGGAGTTCAGGAGTGTTGAAGAATGGAAGAGGATAAGCTCGCTAGAATCCTTTGCGCTTGAAGAGGAGCGTGCGGCAGCAATCCTGCATGCCGAAGGAAAAAATAGCCAAGCCGAGAGCAGGTGAAGGGAGTTCTCGGGAGTAAAATTCGTTTTTAGGGCGGCAATTTCTAAAACCAGAAGGGGAATAGTTAAAACGGATGAAAGGGGTAATCAAATGGGTAAGTTAATGCACCTCAGGTACCTGCTTCTTATTTTTTTTGGAGGCTCAGCAATTTCCTCCTCCTTGGCACAGCTACGATCTAGCCCCAACCTTCTTCGCTCCTCTTTAGGGGCCTCAGGGGCTTCAGAATATATTTTTCTGGATAATGCTACCTTCTATGTTCAGCAAAGCGTGGGACAGCTTAGTGCTATAGGTACGGTATACGGTAGCGAGGGCACCCTCTTGCAAGGATTTGTACAACCTTTTAGCCTCTTCCTACCTGAAGAAATCCTACCCTCCACGTACCTAGAAGGAGTGGTGTATCCCAATCCTTTTTCAGAGACCTTGAGGGTTTCCTTTTCCGAGCTATTAAGAGGCATCATAGAGGTAGAGCTATACGATATTCAAGGAAGACGAGTCTTAACAGGGACTTACCTCGACGCCAAGCAACTGGAGCTTAGTCTGGATCATCTTTCCCTAGGCAATTACCTGTTGATCATCAGGTATGGCCATAAGAAATTGATAAAAAAAATACTTAAAAACTGAAGTTAGTGATCCCCTTTTCTTTGCTGCCCATGAAAAAGCTACTTTCCTCGGTTTTGCTGCTTCTGGTGATTTTTGATGGATTTTCTCAAGTCAAGGGAATAAGTTATCAGGCAGTCATTTTAAATCCAGAAAATCAAAACGCTGGGTCTTCACCACCTGCTCTCTTAGCCAATAAACCTGTAACGATTCAATTCACCATCCTTTCTGAATTTAATCAAGTGGATTACCAAGAGTACCAGCAGACCAGTACCGATGCTTATGGCATGATCAATCTGGTTATTGGATTAGGAAGGCCTACGAACGGAACCCAGTTTTCGAGCATCAACTGGGACGGCTCTTTCAAAAAATTAAGGGTTGGCATTAATTTTTCTGGGGGCAGCTCTTTTTCATTTTTGAGCGAACAAACGCTCACCTACATGCCTCATCCGATCAATGAAGGGACCACAACTGTTTTGCAAGGTATCCTTACTGAACAAGATTCTCTCAAGGAAAAGCTCGCAAATTTGCAATTACTTCCCGGGCCTCCAGGTCCCCAGGGCCCAAGGGGTGAGGATGGACCTGTAGGACCTCCTGGGGATCCTGGGGCAATGGGAGCTCAAGGTCCCAGTGGGCCTAAAGGTGACCAAGGGGATGTCGGCCCTCCTGGGCCAATAGGGCCAAAAGGGGATACTGGCTCTCCGGGCCCTCCTGGAAAAGATGGCGCCTCCTTGGATTTTTTAAACATGGAAAGTAATCTGCTGCCCAAGACGGACAATCTATACAGCTTAGGAAATTCAGAAAAACGCTGGGCCGGGATACATATTGGACCTGGGACGATATACATTACAGACATTTCTTTAGGTACGGATGCCCAACTCACAGTCAACAACGGAGTACTCTTGATCAATGGAGCCAATCAATTGCAGGTAGGTCAACTTAAGTTTGTGAATAATACCATCGAGTCTACTACTGGAGCTACCGACATCCAGATTGGTCAATTAACGGATAGCGCATCATTGATTTTGAACCGGAATCTTGTACTCGGTTTAAATAAAAACCTAAGATTTCAAGACGGTTCTGTGCAGCAGACGGCAGCGGTAAATGCGGATTGGAATGCTACCGAAGGTCTTGCAAAAATTCTCAACAAGCCTACCCTCCTTCAAGGAGATGTAGGCCCCATAGGACCCAAGGGAGATACGGGGGATACAGGCCCCATAGGTCCCAAGGGAGATAAAGGAGATACGGGTTTGACAGGCCCCAAGGGAGATAAAGGAGATACGGGGTTGACAGGTCCCAAGGGTGACACCGGCTTAACTGGTCCCAAGGGAGATACAGGAGATGTAGGCCCCATAGGACCTAAAGGAGATACGGGTTTGACAGGCCCCAAGGGAGATACAGGAGATGTAGGCCCCATAGGACCTAAAGGAGATACGGGTTTGACAGGTCCCAAGGGAGATACCGGCTTAACTGGCCCTAAAGGGGATACAGGAGATGTAGGTCCCATAGGACCAAAGGGAGATAAAGGAGATACGGGGTTGACAGGCCCCAAGGGAGATACGGGGGATACAGGCCCCACAGGTCCCAAGGGTGACACCGGGTTGACAGGACTCAAGGGAGATACGGGGGATGTAGGCCCTATTGGTCCAGCAGGCCCTCCTGGTGATCCCTTGGACTTTTTAAGCGTACCAAGTCAAATTCTTCCCACCACGACCAACCTCCATACTCTGGGTAGCTCGGACAAGCGCTGGTTAGGAATGTACTTAGGTACTGGAAGTCTTTACCTCAAGGACGCGGTCCTAGGCACAGATGCGGGAATCAATGTGTCCAATGGAGTATTGGCTATTTCCGGAGCTACCCAACTTCAGGCAGGGCAACTTAACCTAGCAAGTGCTAGCATAGAATCTACCGTCAG
>Ga0315907_10003290_pt1 | contig 19258 bp, 20 predicted proteins | sample LakEriMetagenome_3_FD_203525 | JGI IMG/M metagenome (GOLD analysis project Ga0315907, IMG submission 203525) | Freshwater fungal communities from buoy surface, Lake Erie, Ohio, United States - Buoy 12 MA123 | ecosystem: Environmental > Aquatic > Freshwater > Lake > Lake biofilm | place: USA... | reverse complement strand
CACCCGCGAGCAAGGTGCCGTGCCCCATCCACGAACCGCCGCCGGTGATGGGCGAACGCACCAAGCCCGTTGCAGTTGCAAAGCCCGCCTGTTCGAGCAGGCCTTGCAGGCGGCTGCGCAGCGGATTCATCTTCGCAGCGAAGACGGGATCGCGCGCGGTGATCGCACCGTAGGATTCGACAAAGATCAACACAAAGTTGCGCTGCCCAAGTGCGGAAAAGTCGCTTTTATCCGGCAGCGCGGCTTGGGCAGCATCGATGCGCGCGCGGTGCGCTCCGCGCAAACCTTCGGCGCGCAGCACGGCGTCGAAAGCCTGCACGACCGCCAGCGACGCGTCGCGCGACACGATCGGCCGTTCGTCCGGCGTGGACGGCGCTTTGGGCATTGCCGCCCAGCCTGCGACGAGGGCCGCAAGCCCGAGCGCTAAGCCGGGCCAGCCTTGCAGCTCGACCGCGCGCGAAACGGTGTGCAAGGCGGTCTGTACAAGTGCCACCGCCGCCAGCACCACGCCGAAAAGCAGCAACGCCAATGCCGCAAACTCGAAGGCTGGCATCGAATTGGCCAAGAGCTGCACAAAAAACGGCACGAAACGCGCATCGACCGCGACGTTGAGATCGCGCCCGAAGAACCACGGGATCGCAACGGCTGTGGCGCGCAACGCAAACGCCGCAAGGCTCAACGCCGCAAGGCCCCACAGCAGCAGCCCCTGCGGCCGCCCGACGACGAAAAACACCGCGACAATGACGAGTAACTCGACCGCGACGGCAGAGGGCAGCATTTGCAACGGCTGCTCGACGAAGTCGCCCGACGAAAACAGCAGATTCAAAAACACGATCGCGACGAGCGTGGCGATCAGACCGGGCGGCCGGCGGCTGCGCGGTTTCACGGCCGCCTCGGCACGCGGATGATGGGCTTCAAAGCAGGCCCGGCCCCCAGATGATAGACCGGCATCGTCTTCTCGATGAACGAGGCCGCATCGCGCGGCGGGCGCAGATAGCTTTGCAGATTGAGCCACGGATAGCGGCTCGTCCAGCCGAGGCCCGCCGCACGCCGCGCATATTTCCAGGCCCGGCCCGCCGCACGGCGGCAGGCAAGCTCGCCGTAGGTTTCGGCGAGTTCGGGATGCTGTCGCAGGAAATGCACGAGGGCCAACGCAAAATCGTGGTGCGCCTGGTGCCCTTGGCCGACCATGATGCGCGTGTCGTCGGCGGCCGGCCCCCACGTGACGATGTGCTCGAAGCGAGCGATCGCGGCAAGCCGCGCCACGCGCAAGGCCAACGCAAAATCCTCGACGAACAATTCGGGATCGCAGCCGCCCGCCGCCTGTACGATCGCCGTGCGAAACAAGGTCGGCGACGTGCCCGAGACGCCGTAGCGAATGACCTCAGCGAGCGCGTCTTTGGGCACGGTTGGGACCGTGGCGGCGGCAGCCGCTTCGTCGAAGCGGATTTCGGCCGGATCGCTGTAGAAGCCGATACGCCCGAAAACACCACCGGTACGCGTCGCCTCCATCACGTCGATCAGGCGCTGCGTGGCGTAGGGTGCCAGCACGTCGTCCGAGCCGACGAGCTTCAGATAGGTCTGGGTCGCAAGCTTGATGCCCGTGTTCGTGGACGAGGACGGGCCGCCATTGGGCTGCTCGACGATGCGGCAATTGGGCCAGTCTTTGGTGAGTGCGCGCACGATCGCGACCGACTCGTCGCGGCTGCCGTCGTCCACGAACAGGAATTCGCGCGGCCGGTCGGGCACCTGGCGCCAGATCGCCGCCACCACGTCGGGCAGGAACTTGGCCTTGTTGTAGACGGTGCAAAGGAACGTGACGCCGGACATGGCCGTCTTCCTAAAGGCGCTTGCGCCGTTGCGCAAGCCGCGCGACTCTGCTGCCCATGCCGCGCGTGATTCCCGAACTCGACCTCGACGACCGCGACCTTGCCTGGCGCTTCGTGCGCGCCAGTGGTCCCGGCGGCCAGAACGTCAACAAAGTATCGACGAGCGTGGAATTGCGCGTCGATCTCGGCGCCACGCGCCTCGAGCCCGAGATCGTCGAACGGCTCAAGGCGATCGCGGGCAAGCGCGTGTCGGGCGAGGGGCATCTCATCGTCGAATCCTCGCGCCATCGCACGCAGGAAATGAACCGCAAAGACGCGCTCGAGAAACTCGCCCAGCTGCTGCGCGCCGCCCGCCACAAGCCGAAGCCGCGGCGTGCCACCAAGCCCACCAAAGGCTCGAAGCGCCGCCGCCTTGCCTCGAAAGCCGCGCGCGCGACCGTGAAAGCGACGCGCGGCGGACCGATCGATCTCGACTAAAGGGCCGCATAGGCCAAGGCGATCTCGCCCGCGACGGCCACGTTGTTGCGCACCAACGCGATGTTGGCGGCGAGCGACGTGCCGCCTGTCGCTTCGTTGAGGCGCCCTAGCAGAAAGGGCGTGAGAGCCGCGCCCGCAATGCCGGATGCCGCAGCAGCCTCAACCGCCGCAGCGATTTCGCGTTCGATCGCGTCGGCATCGAGCGCATATTCGGGCGGGATCGGATTGGCGACGAGAAGGCCGCCGAGCCCCAAACGTCGCTGGGCGGCGATCAGCTTTGCGGCGTCTTGGGCCGTATCGCAACGCCGGTCGGTTTTGCGCCCACTCGTGCGCGCATAGAAAGCCGGGAAATCTTCGGTGCGATATCCCACCACGGGCACGCCGAGGCTTTCGAGCAGTTCGAGCGTCTTCGGGATATCGAGAATGGATTTCGCCCCTGCGCACACCACGGCGACCGGCGTGCGCGCCAGCTCGTAGAGATCGGCCGAAACATCCATCGTGCTTTCGGCCCCGCGATGCACGCCGCCGATCCCGCCGGTCGCAAATATCGCGATGCCCGCCAGTGCCACGATCGCCATCGTTGCGGCAACGGTCGTGGCCCCATGCGCGCGCGTGGCAACGAGTGCCGCCAGATCGCGGCGCGAGGCTTTGGCGATATTGCGGCCCGTCGCGAGCAATTCGAGTGCGTGCGCATCGAGGCCGACGCGCAAGCGCCCGTCGATGACGGCAATCGTTGCGGGCACCACGCCCTTGGCACGCAGATCGGCCTCGAGTGCCAACGCGGTTTCGAGATTGCGCGGATACGGCATGCCGTGCGCCACGATGGTGGACTCGAGCGCAACCACCGCTTGGCCGTCCGCCAAGGCCGCCGCGACCTCCGGTGCGATGTCGAGATCGGGCGGCAGCACGTGCTGGGTCAAGCGGCCTTGTGGATGGCGCGCCAGATTTTCTGCGGTGTGGCGGGCATGTCGATATGCGCGACGTCGTAGGGTTTCAGCGCGTCGAGCACGGCATGCACGACCGCGGGCGGTGCGCCGATCGAACCTGCCTCGCCCGCACCCTTCACGCCGAGCGGATTGTTGAGGCACGGCACCTCGTTGTACGAGAAATCAATCGACGGCATCTGGTCGGCGCGCGGCATGCCGTAATCCATGAACGAGCCGGTCAGAAGCTGGCCGCTCGCCGGATCGTAGACGCAGCCTTCGTAGAGCGCCTGGCCGATCCCCTGGATGGTGCCGCCATGCACCTGGCCTTCCACGAGCAGCGGGTTCATCACGTTGCCGAAATCGTCGACGATCGTGTAGCGCTCGAACGACACCGTGCCCGTGTCGGGATCGATTTCGATTTCGGCGATGTGGCAGCCATTGGGGAACGTCGCCCCCTTGGGCAGATGCGTTGCCTGGCCTTCGAGGCCCAGCGCCTGGTCGGGCGGCAACTTTGCCTTCATATGCGCGGTCTTGGCGAGCTCGGCGACGGTGATCGCCTTGTCGGTGCCCGCCACTTTGAACGCCCCGTCGGCAAACTCGATATCGGCGTCGGCGGCTTCCATCAGATAAGCAGCGAGCTTGCGCCCGCGCGCGATCACGTCCTTGGCGGCGAGGCTCACGGCCGTACCAGTCACGGCGAGTGCGCGGCTGCCGCCCGTACCGCCGTTGTAGATCGCAACGTCGGTGTCGCCCTGCACGACGCGCACCTTGTCGAGCGGAATGCCGAGCGCTTCGGACACGATCTGCGCATAGGCGGTTTCATGACCCTGGCCATTCGACTGATTGCCGACACGCACGAACGCCCCGCCCGACGGATCGAACTGGATGTGCGCGGACTCGTCGCCGCCGCCGCCGCAGACTTCCGTGTACATCGCAAGCCCAATGCCGCGCAGCTTGCCTGCCTTTTTGGAGGCTTCGCGCCGCGCTTCGAACCCGTTCCAATCCGCACGCGCCAACGCGTCGTCGAGATTGCGAGCGTATTCGCCGCTGTCGTAGGTGTTGCCAAGTGCGGTCTTGTAGGGCATCGCAGCGGGTGCAATGAAATTGCGCCGCCGCACTTCGGCGGGCGACAGGCCCAGCGTTTTGCCGATCTTTTCGACCACGCGCTCGACCACATAGTTGGCCTCAGGCCGGCCCGCACCGCGATAGGCATCGACCGGAGCGGTGTTCGAGAACACGCCCTTGTATTCGGCAAACGCCGCCGGGATCGCATAGACGCCGACGAGCATCGAAGCTCCCGCAGCTGTTGCAACGAACGTGCTGTATTGCGAGCAATAGGCGCCGAGATTGGCGTTGGTCTGCACATGCAGGCCCAGAATGCGCCCCTCGGCGTCGATGGCCGCGCGCGCTTTGGTCAGATGGTCGCGCCCGTGCGTGTCGGTGAGGAAGGCTTCGCTGCGGTCGGAGATCCAGCGTACCGGCCGCTCGAGGGCGCGGGCGGCAAACAGGCACGCCACGTATTCCGGGAACACGAAAATCTTCATGCCGAATCCGCCGCCCACGTCGCCCGTGACGACGCGCAGCTTGCTTTCCGGGATCTTGAAGATTTCGCCCGCCAGCACCTTGCGCATGCCGAAGCCGCCTTGCGTGCTGCAATAGAGCGTGAGGCGGTCTTCGCCGCGCGCATAGTCGGCGATGGCCCCGCGCGGCTCGAGCGAGTTGGGCACGAGCCGATTGTTCACGAGATCGATCTCGACGGTCTTCGCCGCCGACGCAAACGCGGCTTTGGTCTTGGCTTCGTCGCCGATCGTCCAGTCGAACGCGATATTGCCCTTGGCGTTTTCCCACACAACGGAGGCACCGGGGGCGATCGCGGCGGCAATGTCGCCCACGGCCGGCAAAGGTTTGTAGTCGACGACGACGGCTTCGGCGGCATCGCGCGCGTCTTCCGCACGCTCGGCCACGACGAGCACCACCGCTTCGCCCGCAAAGCGCACGCGACCGCGCGCCAAAGCCGGGCGCGGCGGGGGCGTGAAGGCACTGCCGTCGCGATTCTTGAGCGGCGCCATGCACGGCACGTTGCCGATACCGGCGGCGGCGAGGTCGTCGCCCGTGAACACGCCGATCACGCCCGGCATGTCGCGCGCGGCCGAAACGTCGATGCTGCGGATCTCGGCGTGTGCATGCGGACTGCGCACAAAAAACCCGTAGGTCTGGCGCGCCAGTGCTACGTCGTCGAGATAGCGCCCGGCCCCCTTCAGCAGGCGGGCATCTTCGACGCGGCGCGGCATCTGGGCTTTTCCGAACTTGCTCATTTTACGACCCTCGAATTTCCTTGGAGTGGCGACTGTGGCAAATCGCCTGTCGGCATGCAATGGCGCTAGAATTGGCGGCGATGGGAAACGGCAAAACGATCATTCTGGCGGGCATGGCGGGTGGGCAAGTGAGAGTGGGGCGCGTGATCGCCGCATTCAAGCGCAGCTTCTATGTGGCCGACGCCGAGGGGCGCATTGCCTGTGCCGGCGGCCCCGATCTGGGGGCGGGGCCCTTGAACATCCTCTATGCCGTCTGCCCGCCGATCCCGGACGTCGGGGCGGCGTGGCGCTTTGATCTGAACAATGTGCCGATCTGGCGGCCCGCGCCGTGGCCGCACTTCGATGCACCCGCCAGCCGTCGCGTGGCGGCGGCAATCCCGCGCGACAAAGGTTTGCTGACCCCGCCGGACGGCGATCCTTTCAAAGAAGCCGCCCAAGCCCCGCTTGCAGCCCTCGCCTTGTGGCAAGGCGGGCCGACACCGCCGATCCTCGCGAATCTGCTCGGGCTTGGGCCCGGCCTCACGCCGGCGGGCGACGACGCGCTTGGCGGAGCGGCGCTGGCCTTGCGCGCCTGCGGCCGGATGGAAGACGCCGATGCGCTCCGCAAATTTCTGGGCGCGCGGATGGCGACGGCCACAAGTGTGATATCAGCCGCGCATTTATCTGCTGCCCTCGACGGGATGGGCGCGCAAGCGCTGCACACGATCCTTGCCGATATCGTGCGAGGGCGTACGCCGGAACTCAGCCCCCTCGACGCGATCGGCCACAGCTCGGGCTACGACGCGCTCGCCGGGATCCTGGCCGTTTTAACGTAGGCGCGAAATCGCGAGCGCCAACTCGGCCGCGCGCGCGTTCGACGGGGCCACCAGAATGCCGGCCTGCTCGAGCTTGCGCACTTGGCTGGCGCGATGCTGCGGATCGAGATCGGTGCCGATCACGGATGCGATCACGGCCGGGCGCTGGTCGCCGGCGGCGCCTACGACGCGCGCGGCGGCCCCGGCCGGATCTTCATGCGCGCCAAAGCCGATCACGATATCCACGAGTACGACGGCCACGCCCGATTCCTCGAGCGCCTGAGCAAGGGCTGCGTCGCGCACCGTGGGATCGATCATCGGATGCGGGCGGCCAACCGTGTATTCGTCGGCCCCGTAATCGACGAAGCTGTGGCCCGAGGCAGGTTTCGTCTGCAAAGCGCCGGGTACGGGCGCGTTCGACCAGAACGCTTCACCCGCCGCGCGCAGCACCAGCTGCGCTTCGGCGCACAACGTGCCGCCGCTATAGACGCCGCGCACCCAGCGCCGCGCAGGTGCCAAATGCTCGCGCGCTTCGGCCGCTTTGGCCTCCACGTCGAAGCCCGCATCCACACCTGCCCCGCCAGTCGTGCGCGCAACCGCGTCGGCAGCAGCAGCCGCAAGCGTGGGCGCAAAGCGCGCATTGGCGGGCATGCCCGCGCCGTCCGCGCCCAGAAAACAGATTGTGAAATTCTTTGGGCTCTTGGCCACGCGCGCCAGCACGGTTGCCGCGACCGATGCAGCCGGCGGCTTCGAGACAATCACGATATGCGAAGTGCCTTCATCGGCATCGAGCGCGTCGATTGCCGAAAGCATCGTAAGACCGCCGACGCGCTCGGACAAATCGCGCCCGCCCGTACCGATACCGTGCGAAACGCCGGCCCCCGCGCGCGCGATCAGGCATGCCACTTCCTGCAAGCCTGTACCCGCCGCCGCGACAATGCCGATAGGCCCTTGCGGCACTTGGTTCGCGAACGCGAGCGGTGTCCCCGCAATCATCGCCGTGCCGCAATCCGGGCCCATCACCAAAAGACCGCGTTCGCGGGCTTCGAGCTTCAGCGCGCGTTCTTCTTCGATGCCGACATTGTCGGAAAAGATCATCGCATGCATGCCGCGCGCGAGCGCTTTGCGCGCTTCGGCGGCTGCAAACGCACCCGGCACCGAGATCAGCGCCAACGTCCCGCCGCCAAGGGCGCGCATCGCGGCGTCGATCGACCGCGGCCGACGCTCGGCCCCGCCGCGCGCCGTGTGCTTGGGCCGGTCGAGCATCGCATCGGCTTCGTCGAGAGCTGCGTCGGCTGCCTTGGCATCGCCCGCCTTGACCGCGACCACAAGATCGTTGGCACCCGCCGCACGGCCCGTCGCGTCGAGCAGGCCCGCATCTTCCATGATGCGCAGATTGGACGGCGTGCCGATCATCAAGGCAGCCGAGGTGACACCCGGCAGCGCCGACAGAGTCTGCGACAGCCGCATGAGGGCGACCGAGTCGAGATAGAAACCTTTGCGGATGCGATTGGCTTTGGCCGACATCACGCCACCCCCATGATTTCGGCGACGGCGGCAAGTGCCTCGTCGAAACATTTGAGCGGCGCCTTGACCGTTCCCGCACCGACCTGGCCGATCCCCGGCTTCTTGTGCGCGATGCCGGTATTGATCGTCGGCGCAATTCCGGTTTCGACGACCTTGCGAATGTCGATACCGACGGGTGTGCCCGCAAAATCGAGGCCGGGGATCGTCCAGTCGGGATTGCGACCGACGGCGATGTCCATCATCGCGCGCGTGATGTCGAGCGCATCGGACGCGGAACCCGCCCCCACGAAGCCCGCGACGGCGGGCGAGGCCGCCATCGCAAAGCCGCCCAAGCCCACCGTTTCGACGATCGCGCTGTCGCCGATGTCGGGATTGGCGTCGGCGGCCGAATAGCCCGCGAAGTAAAGCCCCGTCGGCTGTTCGACCGGAGCCGTGAACCAGCGCTCGCCGGTCGCGGCCACGCGAATGCCGAACTCCGTGCCGTTGCGGCACATGGCGGTCACCAGCGTGGCATTGGCGATGCCCTTGGCGGGATCGGCGATCGCCTTGCCCATCGCCATCGCGACATTCAGGAAAAACTGGTCGTTGCCGCCGATGAACTCGAACACGCTCGCAAGCTTGGCGGGATCGGAAATTGCGCGCGCCAGATGCGGCGCCATTGCGCGCACGAACAAGCTCGTGCAGGCGACGTTGCGCTGGTGCATCTCGTCGCCCATCGTGAGGCCGCGCGCGATGATATTTTTGAGGCCGAGCCCGCCCGAGGCGCGCAAGGCAGCCGCCAAAGCGGGGGCGAGGTCGCTCGCCAGCCAACGCAGGCGCTTCAACACGTCGGCATCGTTGCCGCCGAAGCGCATGACCTTGCCGAGCCCTTCGTTGAGCGTGCAGTAGGCGCGGTTGCCGAAAGTGCGGTTCTCGACGACCAGGACCGGCATTGAGCGCGTGATCATGCCGGTCATCGGCCCGACGGCACCCAAATGATGGTTCGGCACAAACTTGATGCCGCCCGAAGCGGCGAGGCGGTCGGCGGCTTCAAGATCGGGCGCCCAGCCTTCGAGCACAATCGCCCCTTGGATGGCGCCGCGAAGCGGCCCGCACATTTGGTCCCACAGGATGGGCGGGCCGGCATGGCCGATCATGCGATCTTCAAGACCGTTCAAAACGTCGCCTGCAACCTGCACGTCGATCAAAACCGGATCGGCAGCAAGCAGCCGTTTCAGCGCCTCGGCATTGGCGGCTTCGATGGCAGGCACGCCGTCGAGCTTGGCAAGCAGGCGGGCGAGCCCCGCATCGCCGCGCGCGGGCGGCTGCCAATCGAGATCGACGACCGGAATGTCGGCGGCCGCCAAATCGCGGGCGAAGCTTTCGAGCCCGATATTGACGACTTGGAGCGGCGTTTTGAGAAGCGAATCGACAGTCATTGAAATGTCCTAAACCGGAGGCGCGCGGGAGTGAAGCTTGGGGCCGTCGCTTTTGCAAGGCTCGCGGCAGCACCAATACAATATTCCCAGATTCCAGGTCTGTTTTCTCTTTTTAGGCCGCCGACGGGCAAGGGTCTGTTAGGCTCGCACCCATGAGCGATTCCCGCACGCGCCTTGCTGCCGCCCTTGCCGAACGCTTCGGCGAAAATTTTGCCATTCCCAACACGCCCAACGTCGCCGCCCTCGCCCCCTTGGCTGAGCGCGGCTCGGTGCGCAGCTATTCGGATGCGCATGTAGACCCCGCCCTCGTGCGCTTGCTGTGCGCGATCGCCCTTGCGGCCCCCAGCAAATCCGATTTGCAGCAGGCCGATATCGTCGCGGTCGAGGATCCAGCACTGCGCGCAACACTCGACGGCTATTGCGGCAGCAATCCCTGGGTTGCTGCCGCACCCGTGTTCCTCGTTTTCTGCGCCAACAATCGGCGCCAGATGCGCGTGCACGAACGCCAGGGGCACGAATTCGCCAACGACCATCTCGATGCGATGTTCAACGCGGCCGTCGATGCCGGCATTGCGCTCGCGCAGTTCGTTGCTGCCGCAGACTTGGTCGGGCTCGGCACATGCCCGATCTCGGCCATCCGCAACCGGGCGGCCGACGTGTCGCGCCTGCTCGGGCTTCCCGCGCGCGTGTTCCCGGTTGCAGGCCTGTGCGTCGGCTGGCCCCGCGAAGCCGTGCGCATTTCGCCGCGCCTGCCGACAGCCTTGCGCGTTCATGCCGATCGCTACGACGAGGGCGATCTCGATACCGCCCTCGAGACGTACGATGCGCGCCGCAACCGCACGCGACCCTTTGCCGCACAGCGCGATCCTGCGCGTTTCGGCGAGGCGGCAGCCTATGGCTGGAGCGAGGACAAAGCGCGCCAATATGCGAACCTGGAACGCGGCGATTTCGGCGCCTATATTCGGACCATCGGATTCAAACTGGATTGAACGCCATGACCGCTGCCCTGGCCCCGACGGCCGCCGAAACGATGTTCGATTTTGCGGCCCTGTCGGCCACACCCGCATCGCACGATCCGTTCCTGCATCTGGTCGTGCCGAATTTCGTGCGTGGCGAAGCTGTCGATCGTATCGATCGCGACTGGCCGCAGATCGGCAAGCCGGGCGCTTTTCCCACCTCATCCTTGAGCCTGAAGCCCGCCGCACAGGATCTTGTCGCCGCACTCGAGAGCGACGCGTTTCGCGAAGCGATTTCGGCGAAGCTCGATCTCGATCTTTCGGGCCTGCCGACCATGATCACGTTCCGCGACCGCTGCCGCGCGCGCGACGGGCAGATCCACACGGATTCGAAAACCAAAGTCGTGACCGTTCTGCTCTATCTCAACAAGCCGACCGGCGGCTGGCAGGACCAGGGCGGGCGCCTGCGCCTGCTGCGCGGTCCTGAAAGCCTCGAAAACTATACGACCGAGATTTCGCCGGTGGACGGCACGATGCTCGCCTTTAAATGCACGCGCGATGCGTGGCACGGCCATGCAAGCTACGAAGGCCCGCGCCACGTGCTGCAAATGAATTGGATGGTCGACCAGGCGACCAAAGACCGTGAAGAAGGCCGCCACAAAATGTCGGCGTTCCTGAAGAAGCTGAACCCGTTCGGCTAAAGCCGAAAGCGACGCTTACGCCTCGCCCATCGGCTCCATGCAGGCGGCGGCCACAGCTTCGGCCGGGTCCTTGCCGCCCCACACGACATATTGGAACGCCGGATAAAACCGCTCGCACTCGGTGAGTGCGACGTCCACGAGATCTTCGATCTGTTCGACCGTTGCCCCGCGCGCGCCGCGCAGCGGTACGGCATGGCGGAAGGTCGGGAGCCCGTCTTCGCCCGACAGGTCGAAATGGCCGAGCCACAGGCGCTCGTTGGCGAGTGCGAGCAACTCGGTCACCACGCCGCGGCGATGCTTGGGCAAGCGCAGATCGAGCGCGCAGGAGAAATGCAGCGCACTCATGTCTTCGTTCCAGGCGAAATAGACCCGGTAGTCGCACCAACGGCCGGGAATTTGCGCGACCAATTCCTCGTCGGCCGCGCGCTCGCACGGCCATTCGTTCGCGGTCACGATTTCTTCGATGATGTCGAGCGGGTTGACGGCGTTTTCGGAAGTCTGGTGCACCGAGACGTCGGCCATGCCGTGGGCTCCCACTGGAACGCAAAATTGAACCTTTTCGCGTTCCCGCCCGAATTGCCCGCCAGCCTGACCCGGAAGTTGCGACTCGACGCAGGAACACAAGGGATAGCGTGCCAAACGCGAGTCAAGGGAGCAATGAAATTTCGCAGTTACCCCCAAGATAAAGCGTGGGGGTGGCACTGACCGCCACTATATGACGGGATCAAGACGATGAGTCGGCGGCGGATGCGGCCTTCAACCTATTGAGTTCGGCCGCAAGCGCCTCGATCTGGCTTGCCAGTCTCTCGTTTTCGAGACGCGCATTGGCGGCCATTTCCTTGACCGCCTCGAACTCGTCGCGCGCCACAAGATTCTGGCTTTGCAGCCAGCGCTCGAGCACGAGGCGCGCTTGCGCGTCGATTTCCTGGCGCAATGCGCCGAAAGCAGATAGGGCGCCGGTGGCGGCGCGCGAAAGATCGTCGAGGATTCGGTTGTCTGTTTGCATAGCGCTATTATGGCCCCGAGATGCGTCTTGTTGCAACGGCGTGCGCCAAGCACCTATAACCCCCCAACATCTTCTAACCCCACGGCATCTTCGGGCAACAAACGGACATTCCATGATCGTCGTCACGGGCGGGGCAGGTTTCATCGGCGCCAATCTTCTGGCCGGACTCGAGGCGAAGCTTTCGAGCCCGCTCGTGTGCGTGGACCGCATGGGTACCGGCGACAAATGGCGCAACATCGCCAAGCGCAATCTCCACGATCTTCTGCGCCCCGAAGACCTGCCCGCGTTTCTCAGCGCCAACAAAGGCCGCATCGAAACGATCTTCCATATGGGGGCCAATTCGAGCACGACCGAAACCGACGTCGACGAAATCGTGCACAGCAACGTGCGCGCCACGCTCGATCTGTGGGATTGGTGTGCGGGCACCGGCGTTGCCTTCATCTACGCCTCGTCGGCCGCCACCTACGGCGACGGCCGGTTCGGTTTCGTCGACGATCCGTCGCCCGCCGCCCTTGCGAAGCTCGCCCCGCTCAATCCTTACGGCTGGTCCAAACATTTCATCGATCGGCGCATCGCGGCCACCTTGGCCGATTCCAAAGCCAAGCGGCCACGCCAGCATGTCGGCCTCAAATTTTTCAACGTCTACGGCCCCAACGAATATCACAAGGGCGCGCAGCGCTCGGTCGTGCACCAGATCTATCCCTATGCAGCCAAGGGGGCGCCGTTCGAATTGTTCCGCTCGCACAAGCCGGGCGTGCCCGATGGCGGGCAGAAGCGCGACTTCATCTGGGTCGGCGACACAGTCGATGCGATGCTGTGGCTGCAGGCCAATCCGCAGATCTCGGGCCTGTTCAATCTCGGCACCGGCAAGGCGCGCACGTTTATCGACCTTGCCGCTTGCGTCTATCGCGAGGCGGGAACCGAGCCAAACATCGCCTGGCGCGATACGCCCGAAACGATGCGCGACAAATACCAGTATCTGACAGAGGCGAGCACCACGCGCCTGCGCCAGGCGGGCTACAAAAAACCTTTCACCGAGCTCGAAGAAGGCGTGCGCCGCTATGTGCGCAACCATCTCAGCGCTGCGGACCCGTATCTCTAGATGGCGATCGCGTTCCCCGCCATCGATCCCATCGCCCTGGAACTGGGCCCCATCGTCGTGCGCTGGTATGCGCTGGCCTACGTGGCCGGCATCCTCGGCGGCTGGCGCTATGCTGCGTCGCTGAATGCGGGACGCTTGCGCACGATGACAGCCGAACAGCTCGACGATTTTGTCGTCTGGGTCACACTCGGCATCATCTTGGGCGGGCGCTTGGGCTATGTGCTGTTCTACAAGCCCGGCTACTATCTGGGCGAACCGCTCGAAGCCTTGATGCTGTGGCGCGGCGGCATGAGTTTCCATGGCGGGCTGCTCGGCGTCATCGCGGCGATCGTGCTGTTCGCGCGCCGCAACAAGCTCGATCTCTTCCGCGTGGGCGATCTCGTCACGGCTGTCGTTCCGATCGGCCTGTTTTTCGGCCGCATCGCCAATTTCATCAATGGCGAGCTCTATGGGCGTGCGGCACCGGACGTACCATGGGCGATGGTGTTTCCGCATGGCGGGCCTGAGCCGCGCCATCCGAGCCAGCTCTACCAGGCCGGGCTCGAAGGGCTGTGCCTGCTGCTGCTGCTCTACGCGCTCACGCACAGTTCGAAGTGGCGCAACCGCCCCGGTGCGATCGCGGGCGCTTTTCTCGCGGGCTATGGTGTGGCGCGTTGCATCGGCGAATTGTTCCGCGAGCCCGATGCGCATCTGGGCTTCCTGTGGGGGCCGCTGACGATGGGCATGCTGCTGTCGCTGCCGATGATGGCGGCCGGTGCGTGGCTGATCGCGACGGCGCGCAGCCGCGCGTGAGCGCACTCGCGCGCAAACTCGGCGCCCGCATCGCCGCAAGCGGTCCGCTGCCGGTGGATGCGTACATGGCCGCGTGTCTGGCCGACGAAGAATTCGGCTACTACCGCCGCACAAACGCCATCGGTGCGGCGGGCGATTTCACAACCGCACCCGAGATCGCCCAGGTGTTCGGCGAATTGATCGGCCTGTGGCTCGCCGACCAATGGCAAGCGCAAGGTTCGCCGCAGCGTTTCAACCTCATCGAGCTTGGGCCGGGGCGCGGCGTATTGATGCAGGATGCGCTGCGCGCCGCAGGCCAAGCCCTGCCCGCCTTCGTTGCAGCCGCGCGCCTGCATCTCGTCGATATATCGGTGCCAATGCGCGACGAGCAGCGCCGTCGTTTAGGTGCCTACGCGCCCGCTTGGCACGCCGAACTTGCCGACGTGCCGAACGATGCGCCCTTGTTCGCGATCGCCAACGAGTTTTTCGACGCTTTGCCCGTACGCCAGCATGTGCGCCGCGGTGCCGCCTGGCACGAACGTCGCGTGGGCTTGCACGAAGGCCGCTTGGGCTTCGTCGAGGGCGATGCGGTCGAAGTCGATTTCGAACGCCCCCAAACGCCCGAGGGTGCCGTCGTCGAGACCTGCCCCGCAGGCGAAGCGATTGCGCAGGCTTTGGGTGCCCGCGTTGCCGAGCATGGCGGTGCGGCGCTTGCGATCGACTACGGCACGGCCGTCTCGGGCTGGGGCGACACGCTGCAGGCCTTGCGCAAGCACAAGCCAATCGACGTGTTCGACCAGCCGGGCGAATGCGATCTCACGGCGCATGTCGATTTCCCGGCTTTGATGGCGGCGGCGCGCAAAGGCGGTGCGGCGAGCCGCGGCATTGTGGGCCAAGGTGCCTTCCTCACGCGCCTTGGTCTGCCGGTGCGCCTCGGGCGCTTGCTCAAATCGGCCGCACCGCGCCAAGCGCGCGACCTTGCGCAAGCCAGCCAGCGCTTGCTTGATCCGCGCGAAATGGGCACGTTGTTCAAAGTCGTTTGCATCGTCCCGGCAGGTGCGTCGCCGCCGCCGGGTTTCGCCGCCGAGCTTGAAATCTGACATGTCGCTGGTCGCGCTGGGATCGCTGAACCGCCAAGACGGCATGCGCCATGCCTTCTTCTCGCGCCATGGCGGCGTGAGCACGGGCATCTACGGCTCGCTCAATTGCGGCCTCGGCTCGCGCGACGCGCCGGAAGCCGTGCTCGAAAATCGCGCGCGCGCCGCCGCTATGCTCGATATGCCGGGGGCTGCGATCTCGACACTTTATCAAGTGCACGGCTCGGCCGTGGTCGAACTCGAAGCGCCGCTCGCCGCCGATGCGCGCCCGCAGGCCGACGCGTTCGTGAGCAAAACGCCGGGCGTGGTGCTGGGCATCCTCGCGGCCGACTGCACGCCTGTGCTTTTTTGCGATGCGCAAGCGCGCGTTATCGGGGCCGCCCATGCCGGGTGGAAGGGGGCGGTTGGCGGCGTATTGGAGGCCACGATCGCCGCCATGGCGAAGCTCGGTGCGGACCCCTCGCGCATCGTTGCCGGTATCGGGCCTTGCATCGGCAAACAAAGCTACGAGGTGGGGGCGGAGTTTCCGGCCCCATTCCTGGCGCGCGATCCGGCGGCGGCGCGCTTTTTCGCACCCGGCCGTGTGCCTGGCAAATTCATGTTCGATCTGCCGGGCTATGTTGCGGCCAGGCTCGAAGCGGCCGGGATCGCCGAAATCGAAGCGACCGGCAACGACACGTGCGCGGAATCCGATCGGTTTTTCAGCTATCGTCGCAGCTGCCTTAGGGCTGAGCCCGATTACGGGCGTGGCCTGTCGGCGATCGTTCTGGAGCCGTGAGCCATGCCCTACCTGCTGGTCTTCCTGCTGATCTTGATTTTGGGTCTGGTCGTATCGTGTTTCGCCTAGCGGCGGCACTGCTCGCCTTGCTTTGTGTTGCCTGCGGACCCGTGCCGCGGCCTTTTGCGCCCGACGACAAAATCCAGGCCCCCAACCCATTGCTGCGTCTCACCGACCATGGCGGCGTGGTCGTCGCCCCGGCGGCCGGCCTGCCGTTGGCTCAAGGTCGCGCCGTGGCCGAGGCGGTCGCCCAGGCATTGCGCGAAGCCGACATTCCGGCCAATGCGCGCATCGGCAATCCCTACAGCCTCGTGCTCGATCTGCAGGCATTGCCGGCATCGGAGGGGCTCGCACTGGCGGCAAGCCTCGTCGATCAAGACGGGACCAATCTCTTCGACGGCGAATCGCGCGGTGCGTTTCCCTCCAATCCCGAACAGCCCGCAGGTTGGATCTTTTTGGCGCAACCCTTGGCGCGCGCGATCGTGCTGGCAATGAAGCCCGAAACCGCGATCGCGCGCCGTCTGCCGGCGGTCCTGGTCGGCAAAGTGACCGGTGCGCCCGCCAACGACGCGAACGCGCTCGCGCGCAGTCTTGCCTTCCAACTGGGCCGCGCGGGCCTGCGCGTCGTCGATGCGCCGGGAGCCGACACGATCACGGTCGAAGGCGAGGTCACGATCGCCGAACTGGGGTCGGAGACGCGCCGCCTGGCCGTCGCCTGGCGCGTGAGCGACAAAAACGGCGTCGAACTCGGCCGCGTCGACATGCAAAACCACGTGCCGCGCGTGTCGATCGAGCGGCAATGGGCCGAATTGTCGTTCGAAATCGCCACCGCCGCCGCCGAGGGCATTCTCGACATTGCCGAGCGCGCGCGGCTTGGGCCCGATTGACAGCACCCCGATTGACGTCGGGCGAATGGCGCCCTACCTCTAGTAATGTCCCTTTTCAGCCGAGGCAGCCCCATGTCCGCCAAACGCGCCAAACCGAAAAACGCGACCTCGTCGGCGGGCCCGTCCGCAGCCGATAGCGCCGATTTGGCGCTCGGCATCGAAGATCGCGCCCTCGACGCCGCCTTGCGCCTTGCCGCCACGCGGCGCTGGACCGACATCGCCCTTGGCGAGATCGCCGCAGAGGCCGGGCTCACGCTCGGCGAGATGCTGCGCCATGTGCGCTCGAAATCGGCGCTGTTGGCGTCCTTCTCGCGGCGCATCGATGAAGCGATGCTGGCGACCCCCGCCGAGGCGGACGGCTCGGTTAAAGATCGGCTGTTCGAATTGCTGATGCGGCGTTTCGACGCGCTTGGGGCCTATCGCGATGCCGTACAGGGCATTCTTGACGGCATGGCGCGCGATCCGGCCACGACCCTGTGCCAGGGTCCGGCCTTGGTTGCCAGCATGCGGTATCTGGGTGACGCCGCCGGGGTGAAAACCACAGGGCTGCTAGGGCCTTTAAAGATCAATGCCTTAGCTGCCGTCTATTTGTGCACCCTTCGCGTTTGGCTCAAAGACGACAGTGCAGATGCAGCAAAAACCATGGCGGATCTGGACAAGAAACTTGGACGTCTTGAGTCTTGGACATCGAGTTTTCCAGCCTTTTTGAAGAGCAGCCCGACCTAAAAAAGGGCGCCTGGATTTCTGCTGCACTGCACAAATTCGCTTGACGTGTCAGACTCCGTGGGGCATTTTGCCCAAGCTTTAAGCTTGCCCGATTGCGAGCTGTGAAAAAGTCACCTGCTTGCGAGAGGAACCACGCCATGATGAAGGGGACCCCTAAGATGCCGTTTGGCGATTTCGACTTCGGAAAGATGTTCGACATGTCCAAATTCGACATGACGAAGCAGATGGGCGAATTCAAGTTCGCCGCCGTCGACATGGAAGGCGTGGTTGCCACGCAGCGCAAGAACATCGAAGCGCTCGCCAAGGCCAACCAGCTTGCGGTCGAGAGCATGCAAGCGATCGCTCGCCGCCAGTCGGAAATCTTCCGCTCGATGATGGAAGAAGCCTCGTCGGCCGCGCGCGAAGTGATGGCCGCCGGCAGCCCCGAAGAAAAGGCCGCCAAGCAGACCGAAATCGTCAAGGACGCCTTCCAGCGCGCGGTCGTGAACATGCGCGAACTGGCCGAGCTCGTGGCGAAGTCGCAGACCGACGCGATGGAAGTTGTGCAGCAGCGCGTCGCCGAGAGCCTCGACGAAATCAAGACGGTCATCGCGAAGAAGAAGTAATTTTTTCTTCGTGCTAAGAGACAGGCCCCGCCGGAAACGGCGGGGCCTTTTTCGTTGTGGAGACCGGTTGCCATGGACCAGATCGGATTTGCCGATTTCGAGCGCGTGGATATTCGAGTGGGCACCGTGATTGCGGTCGAACCCTTCCCGCAAGCGCGCAAACCCGCCTTCAAGCTGCAGATCGATTTCGGGCCCGAGATTGGCGTCAAAAAAAGTTCGGCGCAGATCACGCTGCATTACACGCCCGAAACCCTGGTCGGCCGCCAAGTCGCGGCCGTCGTGAATTTCCCGCCACGCCAGATCGGCCCATTCATGAGCGAAGTGCTCACGCTGGGCTTTCCCGATGCGAACGGTGCGGTCGTGCTGATCGGCCCGTCGCTGCCCGTGCCCAATGGCGGCAAGCTTTTCTGAGGAAGTGCAATGACCGATCCCAAAATCCTTCTCGTCGGTTGCGGCAAAATGGGCGGGGCCATGCTGCAAGGCTGGCTTGCCGATGCTGGTCTCGGGCCGTTTATGGCGGTCGAGCCTGGCCCCGCCCCTGCCGCCGCCCATGCGCGCGTGCGCCATGTCGCCGATGACGCCGCCATTCCGGCCGACTTCGTGCCGGACGTCGTCGTGTTCGCGACCAAGCCGCAGGTGATGAACGACGTGGTGCCCGCCTATCGGCGATTTGCGCGCGCCTTGTTCGTTTCGATCGCGGCGGGAACCACGATCGCGACGTTCGAGCGTCATTTGGGTTCCGGCATCGCAATCGTGCGCGCGATGCCGAATACGCCGGCGTCCGTCGGGCGCGGCATTTCGGGCGCTTACGCAAGCCCGGCCGTTTCGCCCGACCAGCGTGCGCTTGCCGACCGGCTGCTGCGCAGCGTGGGTGCGGTCGAATGGGTGGCGAGCGAAGCCCTGATCGATGCCGTGACGGCCGTCTCGGGCTCGGGCCCGGCCTATGTGTTTTTGCTGGCCGAGGCATTGGCGGATGCCGGCGCAAAAGCCGGTTTGCCCGCCGATTTGGCCCAACGCTTGGCCCGTGCGACGGTCGCAGGGGCCGGCGAGTTGCTGCACCAAGCCCCTGAATCGGCAGAACAATTGCGCAAAAACGTGACCTCGCCCAACGGTACGACGGCGGCCGCTTTGGCCGTGCTGATGGCGACAGACGGATTCGGCCCGCTCCTCGAGCGTGCCGTTGCCGCCGCCGCCAAACGCGCCCGCGAACTCGCCAGTTAGAGCGTGATCGTTTCATTGTGACGCGTATCCTGCGTTTTTGAAGTAGTTGGCGCATTCTCGCGGCTCGAAGACGTGGCACAGCGAACCAATGCGGCGCCATGTGTCTTCGACGGTTCTTGGCT
>Ga0315907_10003286_pt1 | contig 19263 bp, 33 predicted proteins | sample LakEriMetagenome_3_FD_203525 | JGI IMG/M metagenome (GOLD analysis project Ga0315907, IMG submission 203525) | Freshwater fungal communities from buoy surface, Lake Erie, Ohio, United States - Buoy 12 MA123 | ecosystem: Environmental > Aquatic > Freshwater > Lake > Lake biofilm | place: USA... | reverse complement strand
CAGGATGCACAAACAGCTTGCGCTCACCCTTGGCATTGAGAATCAGGCTGTTCAGCGTCAACACCCGATCACGGATGAAGGGGTTGCTCGCTTGGGTTTGAAGGCGCAAGCCCGCAGCCTTCATCAGACCGAAGTCTGAGATGCCTGCGTTCTTGCTGCTGCGGCTTTGACTGCTGGCATCAGGGCAAACGATCAGCTGCCCGTGTTCGATCCAAGGCTGATACTCCTGCCTGAGGATCTCGATTACGCCTGGGGTGTCACGGCCAACGTGCTCTCGGATCACATGGATGCCGTCAGCCTGCTGCACGCACACCGCCATTACGCAGCGGTCAACGTTCAAGTCCAGTCCGACCCAGAGCGTGTCGCGTTCTGTCGGGGCGTCCTGTTCGCTGCGATTCTGGTGGCGATCAAACTCTGGATACACCGCCGCTTGGGTCAACAGGCAGAACTCGCCTTCGGTGTAGCTCTTGAATAGGGCAGGAGAGTAGTTCTCCCGCATTGCCTCAAGGAAGTCAGGCGGCAAATGGGGGTTGTCGGCAGTGCGGCCCCTGTACAAGGCCCGATCGGGCTTGTCCGCTTCCTCCACAAACATGGAGTAGAGGATGCCAAAGCCCTCTGGCGTGGAGAACAGACCCAGCTGGCGGCGGTTGCCGGCTCTAAGGCGACCCAGAAACTTGTCAACGGCTCGCCTGGCGATTTCGATTTTGCTGGTGTCGATCTCGTCAGCACAGATAAAGCTGGCGTTCAAACCGATGATGCGGCTCCAGTTCTCCATGCTGCGGCACAACACTGAGACAGGACCTTCTGGCAGCAGGAGCTTGAACTCAGGCAGTGGGCTAGCTCTGAACTCGTAAGGGATGTCGTACTGCTCCAAGAAGTCTTCCATCGTGCGGATGACCACATCACGCACCAAGGGACCAGTTGGGGCAAACATCACCCCAAGAGTGTTGGGGTTATCGAGGGACAGCAGGACAGTCCAGGCACACATCGTGCGTGATTTGCCTGATCCATAGCCAGCGACCATCCCGATGATGCGATGCTCTCTGTCTTCGCAGACCGCCTGCTGGTACGGGAGGAGATCAGCGAGGATGCGCTGCCTGATGGCGTCGGAATCCTCCTTGGTGCCTCGGTATTCAGGCTCTGGTGCCTTCGCTGGATCTAAGAGCAGGCCACCAGGGCAGGCGTCAAGGATTGATGGGCTCATGCCTACTCGAACATTGCACGCAAGGCTTCACGTTCGATTGCGGCTTCTAGTTGCGGGCGCTTCTGCTCAGCCAAATGGTGACTGGTGACAAAGGCCGAAGCGCTGATGCCATCACGGGTGAGCGTGACTTTGATCAACTCCGTGTCCAGCACTTCGACTTCCATCACTTCTGGGTCAAGCCGATCAGCTCGCACTGGAGCCTGATCGCTGCAATGGCATTGGCCAGCTGGGAGCGCTCCTCGGCCTTCTGCTCGACGACGCGAAGGCGTGCAAGGGCTTCGGCCAGGAAGGCTGGGCGGGACATCTCGCAGTCCTTGTCGAGGATCTCGCGTGCGCGTTGGATGTAGGTGTCAGTGCTGCGCTCAGAGCAACCCCACAGATCCGCAGCGTGCCGCTGGATCTGCGCACGTGAATAACCCCGCGTCAGGAGGCCGTAAACCTCGTTGACGCGGAGTTTCATTTCAGCGTTGGTTGATTTGCCCGCCACTGCAGTATCTGACTGGCTTTCAGGTTAGTGGTGTGACGGTGATGAGGGCGCCTTGGGGCTCGTCGCCTGAGCAGTAGCGCTTGCTGACGTTCATAGAGACGATCTGCCTGTCGTCGTCGTAGGCGACGCCTGTCATGGCGTCTTCGGTTGAGCGAACGAGCTTGGAGAGGTCACCGTGACGGCCCGAGGTGTTGTGCTGCGGGGCTGAGGGCTTGACGCCTTTTTTGCCAAGGTGCGCGGCTGGCCTCTTGAACCTGAACACGATCGACAGGGACATGGGTGTGGTGGTGTCCCAGTCGGGCGGGAGACAGGCGAGGGCGGCGTGCTTGACGTCCTGTCGCCAGGGCTTAACGGCTTTGGAGGACTCAACGAGGATGCCGTTGCCGAGTGAGCGCTTTGAGCCCTGAGGGGCGGGCAAGCCGTAGACGACAAACGTCAAGGAGTTTGGCATCAGAAGTCAGGCTGCTCAGTGGTGATGGGCCTGATAGTCCAGGAGGTGGAGGTCTTCTTGGTGGCTAGTCCATCCAGTTGCTCAAGCTCCTGCAACTGACGAACGGCTGGTGAGTAGGCCCAGGTTGAGCGAGTGGTGAGGGTGGCAGAGCCGAAGGGTGTGGAGAGCTTGTCAGTGATGTTGCCTGAGTCGTAGAGGGCTTGGAGTTCAGCTTTCCAGGCGTCGATGTCAGCGGCGAGGGATTTGGCTTGAGCTTGAGCGGTGGTGATGAAGGCGACGAGCTGAGCGGGGTCAGTGGTCATGGCGTGAGGGGTTGAGAGCTAGGCAGCGGTTGAGGTGGTGGACGCAGTTGATCTGAACGGTTTCGTCGTCCAAATACGAGAGCCAGAGGTCGGTGACGCATTCGTGAGCGATCTCTGCGCTGTACGGGGCTGCAAGGGCCTCCTGCGTGTCCGTAGGGGGTGAGACAGCGGGGAGGGGCTCAGGGGCCGGTGTAGAGGCCGCTGGCGTGCGTCTGCGCAGGGCTAGGCCATAGAGGACCAGGGAGAGGCGTAAAGCGATCAGGAGGGGCAGTGCGGCCAGCGTGAACGGCAGCAGCAGCCATCGCAAGACCGAGCGCGAAGCCGAGGAGGCGGAGGTGCATGACATGGGCGGTGGTGACTGCGCAGATGGTGTCATGGGTAGACCCCCTACGCAAGGGTATGGGGTCAACTGAAGCAAAGCGCCAGCTGGTCGATGCAGGACGGCAACGGCTGGCCGCCCCACTGATCACCCATGGCGTCAGCGATGCCCTCGTAGGTGCGGCTGCGTTCCTTCCAGCGGTCAGGGGATGGAGGCATCAGGTGAACGCGTGCTTCACGGCCAGTGGCGTAGCTGGTGGGCTTAAGCCGTGGCAGGTTGCGAAGCCAGAGGCATGTGGCTTTGACCTCACCGTGTCCGAACTGCCACGGCTGGATGATCTGATCAGGCGGCCTGATGGCAGAGCTGATCACGCTGACGGGGTTCTCGATGCACCAGCGGGGGATTGGTGCGTTCATGAGCAGCCGAACGAAGTCGAGTGCATCGGCCTGTTGCTGCTGCTTGCGATGGAAGTGACGAGAGCCTGAGACGGCGAGGTGCGTGCAGGGCGGGTGAGCGACCATCAGGTCCCAGCGTTGGCGCAGGACGCCTTCCACAGGCTGCTGGAGGTGGTAGGCGGGGTCAGCCTCACAGGGCAGCAGGTCGCAACTCCAAGCATCGTGACCGCGACGACGGAAGGCATCACGGACCCTGCCGCTGTACTCGCAAGCGACAAGAACGCGCATCAGAAGTCAGGCTGATTGGCCAGGAACGCGGTGCGAGCAGCGAGGTAGGTCTCGATGCAGGCAGGGGCGTCGAAGGTGGTGACGCTGCAGCTGCCGGGTTTGGCCCAGATGGCAATGCCGCGCTCGATGGTGCCGGCCAGCTCTGGATGGCACTGGTCGATGAGATTTGCATAGCCCCCTAACTGGGCGCTGATGTCCCTGGGCTTGCTGTGGGCGCTGCTCTGGGTCTTGAGGTCAGCGAGGACAAGGCGGCCGTCGTTCTGGTTCTGGAGGAGGGCGTCGAAGCTGCCGGCGATGCTGTGACGCTCATCGACAAGGCGGTGTTCAACGGCAACGGCCTTCCAGGTGTTCCACATGGGATGGCTGACCAGGGGCGTGACCCACTCGTCGTAGTCGCCAGGGTCACCGGGGTCACCAGTCGTAAGGAAGCTCTCCAGGCAGGAGTGGACCGTGTTGCCGCGTGGTTCCCATTCGTGCTTGCTGGCCATGATCCTGGCCATCTGAGCGGGGGTCTTGTCACAGACGACTGTCGTGATGCTGTAGGCGACCCACTGGCCGCGATACAGGTAGCGGTGCTGATCGGGGAAGAAGTGCAGATCGGGAACGGGGCTGAGCATCACCAGTCGGTGTCAAAGGGCTGTTGGGTTTCGGGTTGAGCGTCGGAGCGGGCCGAAGGCTGGAGCGACGGCGCCTCTACCTCTTCGGGTTTGGGATTGACAAAGGGGCTGCCCTCACATGGGCGAAGGTCCACGTCCCAGCGCAGGTTGCGGATGCGGTAGGCGGATTGGCCGAGCTTGGCGATGGTCACGGCGTGCGGGTTGCTGGCGTCGTGAACGACCCAGCCGTTGTGCCACGCGCCGTCGATCAGGCGTTCCACCGGAGTGCCGACAGGGGGTGGGCTAAACCCCCCTCCCCCAGGAAGGTGGGCTAAAGGGGCTAAAGGGGCTAAACCCCTTTTTTCGTGTACGCGCGAGGGGGTTAAATCGGTTTCGCCCGTTTCGCCCACCTTTTCCGGGGAGGGGGTCGTTACCGGCGCGTACAGGTCAGCGGGCCGTCCGCCGAGCACCGTCGAGGGGGTTTGGCCCACCTTCTGGATGAGCCCCTTGCGGACCAGGGCGGACAGGTGACGGCGGACCTTGGCGCCGTTCAGATTGAACTCACTGCCGACCTCCGTGACGCTGACCGGGGCGGCGACGTTCACCCACCGTTCGGCGATGTAGTCGAAGACATCGGCCTGGCGCCCTTGGAGGTCGTCAGCAGCGTCTGCGAGGGCTTCGGCCTGCAAGGCGGTGTCGCCATCGCCATGAGCAACCCAGCCGTCGTCTGTCAGCTCAATCAGCAGGGTGGTGCCCCGTGCCCTGCCCTGTGACTTCACCACCACGCGCAGATCGGTCTGCGTCTGGCCTTCAGCGGGCTGCTTAAGCCAGTTCATGAGGATGGTGAGGCTGGCAGCCGCCGGGAGGGCGTTCGAGCCCCTAGAGGCGCTTGTGGCGTTACCTCCGCTGACGCTCTTGTTGGTGTGGTGGATCATCACCAGCGTCGCGTCGTAGGGGGCCAGGGCCGTCGCTAGCTCGCGTGCGGGGCCATCAAAAGCGCTGGTGGCCTCGTCAATGCCCAGAGGGCTCACGCAGGCGTGATACGAGTCGAGCAGGAACAAGGCGCCAGGGTGCTCTGCTGCCAGCTCGGCCAGTGCCGTAATGCCCTCGTCGTTGAGGTATAGCGGCTCACCGGAATGCCAGAGGGCTTGGATCGGTCCGCCTAGAGCGTCGCCATCCATCAACCCCTCGCGCTCAAACAGGGTGATCCAGTCGCATTCCGGCTGGTCCGTACCGACGATGAAGACCGGCGGACAGACCCCGTAGATCGGGCGACCGAGGTAGCTGCTCTCACCGGAGTGCCAGGCGCCAATCAGGCCAACCGTGAGGGCGCTCTTGCCGACCTTGGGCGGTGCAACCAGCAGGTTGAACCGATTGGCAAGGATCACGCCGTCCCACGCCCATGGCATGGGCCTGCGGCTCATGGCTTGGCCTGGAAGGATCGGGGTGCCGATGCCAACGCGACGACCAGCGGCGCGAGCAATGAACCCGCTAGCGGCCTTCTCGCTGACAGGGCAACCAATCTCTTCGGCGTAAAGCCTTAGGAGATGAACGCGCCGATCAGAGTCCTTTTCGGTAGAGACGATGCGCTCGGCGTGTGCTGCGATGCGGTTGAGCAGCAGCTGATGGTCGCCGAGGGCGGTGGTTGCTAACTGATCGGAGTCGTCTGGAGTAGAAGCCATCTTTGGCTTTGATCGGGGAGAAGAGGTCGGCTTGTGAGTAGATGCCGAGCCACTCCAGTTCCTTAAAAGCAGCGAGTTCATCGCTGGTTTCATGCGGATGCTGCTTATCCCATGCGGCCAAGGCTTGATCACTGCGCTGCTTTTGCAGGGCGGTGTAATGACCTTGCGCAGCCAAGTCCTGGTCAAAGGAAGTTGGCAGGGAAAAGGGAACCCATTGCAGAAGCTGAAATGCTCGACGTTCAGCGTCGAGATCAGGCATCAGCATCTGCGCAGGCGTAGGGCTCACGCTCAAGCTGCGAGATCGCCCGGTCAAGCAGGTGATTGACCCAAGCAGTACGGGTCATGTAGCGGGGGGCGGTGGCGTCAACCTTCTCCAGGATGACCCCATCAATGAACACTTTGGCTCCGTCCAAGGTACGGCGAGTGCACTGGGCGGGCACAGCGTATCCGCTGCGCTACCGCTACGCAAGCGCATCACGCCTGTCCAATCTGCGTCCCATACGCGACTTGACAATTTGTGAACCGGCGGTTGCATAATGGTGTGACCCCAAAGCACGGAGCGCCATGGCCCCGTCCACCGAGGCTCAGATCAAGCAAAGACGCCGCCAGCTGGTGACTGACGGCGTACGCGATCCGTTTGAGTTGTTGGCCCAGGCGCTACAGCGCAACGAGGAACTGCAGCAGCAAGTGGAACTGCTGCAGCGCATCGTCAACCGCCGCTGATCACAACCCGTAGGTGGCAGGGGCAGGCGACGGGACAGGAACGGTCGCAGTGCGAGGGCAGACCAACTCTGCAACAGCTTCAATCGCGCTGCCAGGCCCGATTGGCTTCCACGGCACTGTGTGGCCTTGATAGGTGAAGCTCGACTGCCACGTTTTGCAGTCGATGTGAGTGGTGTTAGCGACGCGGTTGTTTTCGGAGAAGACAAAGCCAACATCAATGCTGCGAATGCGGCCGGTGCCGCGCACGGTGTTGAAGTTGGCGAACATGGTGCCGTTGGCATCGACCTGGATCCACTGCGGCTGCGCCTGAGCAGGGGTAGCGATGGCGAACGCGGCGATGGCCGCGGCGATGAGGGTTTTCATGGGGTGACTCGGTAGTTGTGCTCTGAGCCGGAATCGAACCGGCGGCGCCAGGCAGGGCATGAAAATGGCCCCCGTAGGGGCCGTGGGTCAGTACAGCTGGCAAGGGAGCGTTACTTCCGTAACGGTTCCGTCTTGCCAGGTCACCTCAAGCCACCGTCTGTGCGGCATGTATTCGCAGTCGCCTAACTCGCCATGAAGCACGCTAGACGCCTCCTCCCGATCGGGATCCGTACCGTCAAACTGTTCGTTCCAGTCAATCTCGTTGGCTTTGCCATCAACGATCTTCTGAAGGAGATCGTCGAAGTTGTCGCCCCATTGGCTACGAACACCGTCCCATTCCTCGTTGTAGTTAACGAGTTTCTTGGTTTCTTCCACATACTTGAAAGAAACCGGCTGCAGTTCTTCCATCACTTAGCCTCCATTGAGAGTTCTTTGTAAAGAGCCACCAGTGCCTGTGGATCGGAGTGCAGCAGGGTTGCCCGCCGCTCCTCGATCCACTGACTCCAGGCCACCAACGCGGCCTCTGCCATGTCCGAAGACATGTCCTCATGCCCTTTTTTGAGCATGGCGACCAGTTGCGGATCCATCAGATGACTTCCAGGTCGGCGACCTCAGAACCGTCCTCGTTGATCGTCTTGGCGAACTTGATCCCGGTCGGCGGGTTGCTGGTCGTCACCTTCTTGCAGATCTCGACCAGCTCAGTGCCGGCCTGCTGCAGCCTGGGAACGTCATCCGCCACCGTGACCAGCGGCAGCTGATACCCGCGCATCTCGTTGAAGAACTGCGTGCCCTTGATGGACTCGACCTCCTCGACGAAGCGGCGCAGGTTGCTGATCGAACGGGTCATGGCCACCAGCAGCTCGTTGTACTTGAAGGCGTTGTCCCGAATTGGGGCGGTCTCCTCCAGGCGCTGCTTCTGCTGCTTGAGGTGCTCCAGCTGGGCCTCGTTGTACCGCTTCCGGGCTTCGGACTCGGTGTCGATGTCCTTCCAGATCTGCCGCGACCGCTCAGCAGCCTCGCGCTCTCGCTTGATGCGGGCATCATGTTCGGCTGGTGTCTCAGCCTTTTTGGCTTCGACGTAGGAATCGCGCTGGCGCTTGGTGTCTTCATCCTCCGGCACCTGCATCGACATCAGCTTCGAGGTAGAGAAACTGACGGAAGGCGGAACCGGGATGCTGATGCCAGACGAAGTGGTCTGGTAGCGGAGCTGGTTGGTCTTCGAGTCGATGTTGGTGTAGACGCAGAGCGACCAGGCGGTGACCAGCTCGTCCTGCTCAGCCGGCGGCAGATAGGGGTATTGGTGGGTACCGATGCCAAGCGCCACGGCGTCGGGGTTGCTAGCCCACGATTCCGGCAGCTCGTCGGTCCGAGCAATCTTGGACCGGAACGGATTGACCTGCGAAATCGCTGTGGGCGGTGGCAGCAGTTCGGCTTCAAAAGCTCCCGCTACTGTAGCGGGAGCTTTTTCGCCCTCCACAACACGAGCGTTGTGGATCTCGATCGCAACGGTCAGAACCCACGTCGCCAGCAGGCGTTGGTAAGTCTCCTGATCGGTCAGCTCACGCTCGTTCCAGCTGAACCCGCCGCGACGGCCCAGCCAAGAAAACCAGCTGCGTTCAGCACGCTTGGCACCGTGACGCTGGGCGGCCTCGTCCCATTCCTTCCAAATCGGATCATCAAGCCATTTGGCGCCCCAGCGGATCCGCTCCAGATCCTGCATGGCGTCCAGAGTGTCGCGCCAAGCGTCTTTGAGCTTGCGCTGCACGCTCTCCACCTCGATGGTGAAGTTCTCCAGGTCTTTGCCCTCCAGATAGTGCAGGGCTGGTGTGATCTCAGTTGTTGTCATTTGTCAGATGCGAAGGGATTAAAAAACCCCTGCCGCTGGGCAGGGGTAGGAGTCTCAGCCGATCAGAATTGAACCTGCCCATCGTTGACGGTGCTGGCCGCCTGCAGGAAAGCCGCAGCACGGGCCGGCAGCAGTACCGCCTGGTTCGCCTGCTTCAAGCTGGCAGCGAAGACCTGAACCTTGTTCATCTGAGGCACGACCTTGTCCTCGATGAAGTTCACGAAACGAACGGTCCGTTCGCGCAAGTCGTCCTGTGAGACGAGTCGCACCTGCTCTTTGGCAGTCAAGATGTTCAGCCCAAAGCACACCTCAACGGCGTGCCGAGCCTGCACCATGTACTGGTAGGCGCTGTCAGGGTTGATCTCCATGGCATCGGCGATCTGGGCGTAAGAGCAGTCGCGACCCAGGTGCTCAAAGGCGTAAAGCGCTTTGAACGTGGAGGTCAGCTCCGCCGAACGCGACGCCTTGCCGCGCAACACACGATCGGGGAAGTGCTTGCGCAGCCCTTCAGTCAGGCCGTAGCGCTCGGCAAGGACGGATTCAACCTCTTCAGGGGTGAGACCGAGGCTGATGAACTCACGCTTTGAACCTTCTTCGTACTCGGGGAACTCGATCTTGGGCATGGTGGATTCGGTGTAGGACATGTGTCTAGGCAGGGGTAGGTGGTTTGATTGCTATGACTGCGCGCGCCAGTTCGATACAGTGCTTGTAAGGCACTGTGAGAGGTGGCCTGGCTCGTCAGCGATGGGGCAGCACCCCCACCGGACGGGCTCGTGGAGCCCGTTTCGCCTCTTACGGTAATCCATACGGAGTCGTATGGAAAGCCGTTAGTCCGTGATTTGCAGGTAAAAGCGCAGGATTGAGTGCCTTTCAGGCGCCAAACGGGCGTAAAACACCCGCGAAACGACCTCTGAGCACACAAGCGTGGGCAGGTCGTCCACCATGCCGAGGCTGTAGTGGACGTTGGGCAGCAGCTCCATCTCATCGGCAACGGCCAGACAGACATCGCGCACGGCGTCGAGCGTGCGCGTCAACTGCTCAGGCGTCATCACCGTTTGCCAGAAGAAGCGGCAGTCAGCCGGCGAGAGAGACGGCAGCACTTCGTTTCGGAACTGCGCCGCCTCCTCCAGGCTGCTGAACGCTGCGTCGAGCGCGTCGGGGTCTCGGTTGTGGATCGCTTGGGTGGGGTTCATGGGTTCTGGATGTAGCCAAGGAGGAGCCTGTGGATCGGGCCGTGGTCGCCGAAGCGGCGAGGCCCGTCTTGGAAGTGCTGGACGAAGCCTTTCTCTTCCGCGATGGCGTGGAGGTCTTCGGCCCAGGCTTCAAGGTCACCGATGCCTCCAGTGAGCTGGATGCGGACCTGGCGGGGTTTGGACATAGGGCCCTCCTAAGGGGTGGGAACAGGTAGGTGGACAGGGTGAGCAGCAGGGTGATGGCGTGAGCCACCAGCCAGCGGAGTTCAGCCATCGGCTAACTCCGGGAACTCACGGTCGACACCCTCGGCTATTTCCTCGGGTGTGGGGCGGCGGAAGCCCTCACCTATGGAACGAACGGTGTCGGGGTCAACCAGGCGATCCTCAGGGATGGCGGCTAGGTCTTGGTCATCCCAAGTCCACACCACATCCCTATAGGCCTCCTTCAGGTGGTGGCCATTGGGCAGGGCGACCCACTCGGCATAAAGGCCACTGCGGGCATGACACAGCCATCGGTAGGCGGTGTCACGGTCGGGACCCTGTTCGGCACGAGCGATCAGGTTGTGAAGTGCGGCCACCTCGAAGGGGGTGATCAGTGTCTGGTGGTATTGCAGGCTCATGGGCATCTCCTATGAATGGCGGGTTTAGTCAGGCCCAGGTGGGCTTGGTGGGCAAGGGGCGGGCGGCCTTGCGGGCGGCCAGCTCAGCCTGCCAGGCTTGCTCTTCGGCCAGTGCCAGCTGGCTCAGGACGACCGGCTTGACGACCGGCTTGCGGATGAGGCTTTGCATGGTGATCTCCTAGGGATGAATGAGCGCCCCTATTAACTAGGGGCCGTTAAGGGGGGTTGGCCCCCCTAGGGCTCAGAAGCCCTCGGCCATCAACTGGCGGACCTCATAATCATCGAGGTCGGCGGCCCCTCCCTGGGCATTGCCCAGGAACATCTCCTCAACACGGTCGGAGATGGCGGCGGCTTCAAGGGCCCAGGCAAACACCTCTTCTTGAGCAAGGACGGCCAGGGCGGTGTTGTTGGTGCGGGTCATGGTTCCTCCTATGGGGTTTGAGTGATGCCCCTATTAACTAGGGGCCGTTGAGGGGGGCTGGCCCCCCACGATCAGGCCAAGACGGCCTTTGCTTTGGCACGACCTGACTCAAGGGCCTTTTTCACGGCCTTAGGGCTGATGCTCAGGCGGTCGGCCATTTCCTCCCGACTGGCACCATCTGCCCTCATCTGGAGGATGCTCCACTCACGGTCAGACAAGGCGGCCTTGATGGCATCCACCTTCCAAGCGGCCTCTTCATCGGATGCCAACTGGTCGAGGATGGTGCCATCGGTGGTGCCAAACAGGCCCAACTCTTCTGGGGCAGAAGGGTCCTCATAAAACGAGGCGATTGCCTCCATTGAGGACTCGGGAGTCATGCCCTTAAGGATGCGACCACCTGCCCAGACTTGGGTGTTGCTGGCGGCATAAGACAACTCTGCCCAGGCTTGCTCCTCACAACGGGCAAGGGACACAAAACGGCTGCCCTTGATCTGGGCGGCACGGCGGGCCACATGCTCACGGGGTCCAGACTGAGGCAGAACCTCACTGATCACCACCGGGGCGGCGGGCTTGGGCTGGGGCAGGTTGCCCTTCACCATGGCCCGGATGCCGGTGGCGATGTCCATCAGGTCGGCATTGCCGAAGCCTTCGGACTGGCAGACAGGAGCCGGTTGGCGGCGGCTGGCGGCAGCCAACAGGGCTTTGTTCGGTTGATACATGGTGTTCTCCTATGGAACGGATAGATGCCCCGGTTGGGGCAATGACCTGAGGCCGGATTCGATCCGGCGCCTCACGGCTGACTCAGGCCCGGCACAGCTCCTGCTTGAGGAAGCCACGGGTGGCTTTATCAGGCTGGTGATGAGCCTCGGCAAGGCGGAGGCTGACCCACTCGGAGCGGGGCATGGTGAACACCCGGTTGGTGGCCGGGTAAACCTCAACACCACCCCAGAGGATGGGGCGTTGGTTGGGGCGTCCGTTAACGGACTTGGTGCTGGTGGGCAGCACCGTCACCGTGTCGCCGTCATCGGCGACTGCCACGCAGAGGTGGCTGCGACGATCAGCGTGCTGGTCCATGGTGGGGATGAAAGCCCACTTGGCCTGCCAAACGACCTGCTTGGTCATGATGTTCTCCTAAGGAACGTGTAGGTAGGGGTATGAACCCCAGGCCCACCTAACGGATTCGATCCGCAGCTCGCGCGTCCTAGGTGGGCAGTAATAGGTGAGCCGTGAGCGTCGGGGGAAACCTGTCGGGCTCTCGCTTCAGCCTTGGCTCCGGGTCTTGGGTTGTCTCCCCCTCCCGTGCATTCAATATGGCATGTGGGTCTACCCCTGCCTAGGGGGAGGACCGTACAAGCAAGCCGCTATTCATATCTCTTCACGGAGCTGCCGCCCAGGGCGCTCGACGCGGCGGATTGGGGTGCCCCTGGCGTTCGCTACTCGGAACGGTCCTGGGGCGGTAGCAACGAGGCGCCCGCTCGCATCTCGGGGCCGAGGGCCGGAATCGCTCCCGACTTCATCACTATACCACGGGGTAGACCCGTGCGCAAGCGTTAGCCGCTCCAGGGTTGACCCCGGGCTTAGGGTTGCGACACTGAGTCGCCCATAGACATGGCCGAGATCCCCGCCGAGCAGCAGCTGCATCGCGAAGCACTGGGTCGCGCCGTGTCCATCTGGATGAAGCGCAACGGGTGGAGCCAGCAGACCTTTCACGACCTCAGCGCAGCCGCTGGCATCCTTGGCGGGGTCTACAACAGCCAAATTTCACTGTTTCAGCGTGGCCGCTTGGATCCCAAGCCCATGTTCTGGGTGGCGCTAGGCCGCCTGAACGCCTTTGTCGTCGCACAAGACCTATCAGCCGTCACCAACCGCAACCTGCGTGATCGCCTGACCGATGCGCAGCCGTTCCTCAACGCTGACGGCACCCCGGCCAGCGCCACTGACCTGTTCTCCATGTTTATCGGTGAGCAGCCGATCGCTGACGACTACCTGGCGCCAGAGCCTCTCCCAGTCCTGACCGAAGCCGACGCCAAGGGCATCAGCGACATGTGCCGCGACACCTTCCGCCGCATCGCCACCGCCGAAATGCTCAACCCCAGGGACGCGTGGGAGGCACTCAAGCCGCACTGCACCATGCTCAACGCCACCGAGCTAGACCGCTTCCGCGAGGTGCTCGCAGGCTGGTCTGACTGGGACGCAGACGAGGCCATGAGCCTCTCTGTACCCGGCGAGCTGGGCCGTCCTGCACAGGCGCTGCACGACTGGGGCGGCGACATCCCGACCCTTTCCCCCATTTCGCTACGCAAGGGTTGACCCTTTGCACTCGCCACCGTATGGTCAGCGAGCACATCCGCAGCGCCGATGCCGCACCGAGTCACACCGGCGGAATCCGCCGACCTCTTCTACAAGGCTGCCACCTTTGTCGAAGCCATTGACCTGGCCATCAACGAAGCTGACGCCCTGATCACGACCATCGCTGAATCCGTCAGCTGGGAGTCGTTCAACCCTGACCAACGCGCCAGCCTTGCCCAGTGGCACGGCGGCGTTCGCGAAGCACGCCTAGCCCTACGCAAATGACTGACAACCTCACCACTGCCCTTGCCAAGTTCCACAAGGCAGTTGGCACCATCCACAAGAACAGCAAGGCCCAGTACGGCTCCTTTGCTTCCCTGGCCGATGTGCTCAGCGCCATTGCCTCGCCGCTCAGCGAGTCAGGCCTTGCCGTCACTCAGACCTTCATCCCAACCGAAGGCGCCACCATCCTCCGCACCAGCCTGCGCCACAGCAGCGGTGAAACCATCGACAGCGACGTTCCGCTGATCGAGGTCAAAGGCCGCAACGCTTTGCACGACTGGGGTGGCGCCGTGACATTTCAACGACGATTTTCCTTGCTGGCCATCCTCAACCTGGCCGCCGGCATGGAAGACGACGACGGCGACAGCGCTGACGACAAGCCCGCCAAGCCTGCGGCAAAGCCTGCCCCCGCTCGAACTGTTAAAGCATCCCCTACCCCTACGCAACCGGCAGCGCAACCGCCTAAACAGGACGTTGAGCCGCCGCTAGTGAAGGACGAGCGCGACGAGATCCTCGCCGTTCTCGGCTCCCTCAAGTCGTCCAACCCCACTGCCTTCGCGCAGTTTGAGGCCGACTTCCGCGAAGCGTTCAACCTCACAGGCGCCGCCAAAATCGCACCCGCGATTCAAGAAAAGCGCCACGGCGACTGGATTCAAAACTTCCTCGCATCTCTCCCTGAAGCGTGAACCCCTACCTGTCCACCGCCCTCGCTGCACTAGAGGATCTCCGCGATGAAATCCACCATCAGGCCAACAAACAGTTCTTTCAATCCAGATCCGTCTCCTACGGCGACCTTCTGCAACAGGAAACCACCGTCCGCAATGCCCTCCAGCTCCTGCGCGGTATCGCCCATCCGCCAGCGTTTCCTCCTGAAGTCAACCATCGCGAACAGCTGGCTGGCTGATCACAGCGTCATCGAAGACGACAGTCAGCTGTTCACCGATGATCCGCTGAAGGCGCTGCGCTTTGCCTCTGTTGAAGCCGCCACCCAGCGTGCGCGGCTGGTGCTTCACATCATCCCTGATCTGGTCATTGACCTCATCAGCCTGCCGTTATGAACGATGCTTCCTTTCACGAATACATGGCGTCGGAATGGGCACGGCAAGGACGCGAGGAGGTAAAAAACCGCTTCCGCATCTCAGCCAAACTTACAGACGACACCTATCCAGCGCTGATGCAGTTCTGCAGGCAACGCAACCTTAGCGTCAACTCAGCACTGCGCCTCATCCTCACCGAATACTTCACCCGTCATGGCCACTGATTTTCCCGCTAACGCCTTCGTTCTGTTCTCCACTTTCAACCGCAGCAAGTTTGCAGGCAAAGAGCAAGAGTTCTGGTCAAAGGCTGAATGGCCTATCGAGCAGATCAACGCCCTATACGCCTGGGCAAACAGTGAGGCAGCCGTCATCACCACCAACCAAAAGGGCGAAGCGTGCGTCACCGTCAGCCAGAAGCTGCTGCCACGCACCAGCAAGGCTGGCAACGACTACCTCCTTGGCGTCACCAGCGATCCGGCACCCGTCAAGCCTGAGGATCTCTTTTGATGGCTTCCGCTAGCTACATGCGCCGCGAGGCGGACAGCATTCAGGACTTCCTCAACGCCGCAGGCAAGATCCCTCTTCTCACCCATGACGAGGAGATCATCCTGGGCCGGCGGGTGCGGGCCATGCAAAGCCTGTTGGACGACAACCCCAGCGGGCCATATGACCACAGCGCTAAGCGCATCCTGCGAGTTGGCAAACGCGCCAAAGACCGCATGATCACCGGCAACTTGCGGCTAGTCGTGAACGTAGCCAAACGCTACCTGCACATCGCTCGTCACCTTGAACTGTCCGACCTTGTGCAGGAAGGTATGTTTGGACTGGTGCGCGGAGTAGAGAAATTTGACCCCGAACGGGGCTACAAATTCTCCACCTACGCATATTGGTGGATCCGCCAAGGCATTGCTCGCGCCATTTCCCAGCAGGATCGCACCATCCGCCTGCCGGTCAACGCGATTGACTGCCTCAACAAGCTGCGTTTGTGGATGCCGCAGTTCTTCCGGGATCACGGGCGAATGCCATCACCAGAGGAGTGTGCCGAGCATGTCGGCATCAGCCCTCCTGTCATGCGTCATTACCTGCAGCACCTTGTTGGCACGATCAGCCTCGACCAGCAATGCCGCAATGGCGATGACGCATCCAACATCCTCGATATGGTGGCCTCGTCTGACACCAGCCCCATGGAGGCGCTGGAGATCAGTGATGGCATCCAGGCGGTTGGCAGCTGGCTAGGTGATCTGTCTGAACACCAAGCCGCCGTCATGAGCTGCAGGTTCGGGCTAGATGGCAATGGCCCGCGCACGCAGAAGAGCACCAGCCTTGAGCTTGGTGTCAGCCGTCAGGCGGTGCAACAGGCCGAGCAGCGCTCACTGCGGAAGATGCAGCTCCGCGCATTCAGGCGGGCAGCATGACGGCATCGGAGGCGCTGCAGGCGATGCTTGATCGCGCCGCTGCTCTCAAGGCAGCAGGCGTAACGCTGACGGAACCTGTCTGGTTATCTGGATCGCGGCAACCACGCGATGCAGGATCACAGTCAGCTCTTCGTAGGTTGCCGCCGCATACGTCTGAGGATCTGACAGCTTCAGCAGCAGGCCTGGGTCAACGTCTGGCTTAGCCAGCAGCTGCTCCAACCGATCACGCTTTGCGGTGATCACCGGCTCCAGGTCTCGATCAGCGAGGGCCTGGAGTTTTTCTATTTGCTGCCGCAGCAGCACCGCTTCTGGTGGTTCAGGCTGCTCGATCAACGCGGCAAGGCGATTGGCCGCCACCTTCGGCAGCTCAGTCGTGACCCAGCGCAAGACGGTCTCCTCGCGGATGCTCTTGTAGTGCTGCGAGCAGGTGTCGCCATTGCAACGCAGGCCGGGAACGGTTCGGCCTGTGATGTATTTGAGCCTATGGCCGCACTCACTGCAGACGCACAGACCCGTCAACGCACGCACCGTCTTGCTGCCGTGGACGCCCCAGAGCTTGCGGTTACGCGCCATCACCACCTGCATCTCGGCAAAGTCCTCGTGCGGCATCAGGGCCGGACAGGCATCCCAGTGGATCTCCTTGAACTGATGGTTGGGCAGCTGCCCGTAAGCCAGCCCGCCACGAATGGTTGGGTTGAGCAGCCAGCTGCGCAGAGCCCGCACGCTGTTGAAGGGGATGGGCTCGGCAAACGCCTTGAGCGTGGGCAGCATCCGCCAGTGATGCGCCTTCAGGGCTGCCAGCAGCCGCAAGGCAATCTCCGCCTCTGTCGGCCGCAGTTCAAGCCGTAGTCGGTCCTCGCTCAAGCGATACGGCCAGCAGGGACGCTTCATCGGCTTGAGCAGCGCTTTGCCCGCCTCGCGCCCCTTGCGCACGCGCTTGCTCACCCGCATTGATTCCCCTTGGCTCATGGCCGCCTTGAGGAAGGTCATCACCAGCTCGTCAGGGCTGGAGCAGCTGATCACCCCGTCATCACGGGTGACAATGCGGCAGGCGTGCTGGTCGCAGGTCTGCACAAAGCTGACAAACTCGATTGCATCACGCCCCAGCCGCGACGCCTGAGTGGCCACCACCTGGGACACTCGGCCAGCTTTGATGCCCTGCAGCAGCTCTTGGTAGCCGGTGCGCTGCGGGTTGAGGCCTGACTCAATGTCCTGCAGGATGCAGTCGGTTGCCTGTTGCTGCAGCCAAGCCAGCTGTGAGCGGAGGGCCGAGAGCTGCTCGCCAGAATCGGTTGAAACCCTGGCGTAGGCGACGGTCTGACCCATGCTGGCAAGGGTAACCTGTAGTGAGTCGACCCTCGCGCTAGGGCAATAGAGCATCCATGACCATCAACGACATCCAGCTCACACCCGAACGATGGCTGGCGTTCTGGACCAACTTCAAGAACCAACCCCAGCAGCTGGCCGGCATCGAGGAACTACGCCAGGCCATCTGCCAAGCAGACCCTGGACTGCTCACGGAATCGGCCAGCTGGGTTCAGAACTTCCACAAGGAACAGCCCAGGCCTGCCTGGCCCATCAGCAAGGAGCAGCTGGGGCGGGTGATGGGCTGCCAGCCGCATTACCTGCCTGATGAGCTGATGGAGGACTTGGCGGACTGCTGCAGCACCTTCGGCATCACCACGCCGTTGCGTTTGGCTTACTTTCTCGGACAGGTGGGCGAGGAGTCCTGCGGGCTCCGCTACCCGTTGGAGATTGCCTCGGGCGCGGACTACGAGGGGCGCAGCGATCTGGGCAACAACCGCGCTGGTGATGGCGTCAAGTTCAAGGGTGCCGGCTTCATCCAAGTGACCGGGCGCCACAACCACCAGAAGTTCGCCGACTACCTGGCGGCCCATGGCAAGGCCGACCCGAAGATCATGGAGGTGGGCAGCACCTACAGCGGCAACCGCTATCCGTGGAGCATGGCCGGCCACTGGTGGTTCGCCAACGGCATGAACGAACTGTGCGACGGCCACCCTGAGGTGGACCGTGTTGGCCAACGGGTCAACGGTCAGTACCCACCACGTGGTGCAGCAGAACGCAGGGCCTACACCGAACGGGCCATGCAGGAGCTGGGTGAGTAATGCCCTTGCGTGACATCCACATCCAGCGGGCGGCGCGCTACGCCCAGCAGGTGTACCAGCAACCGGCCGACTGGCTGGTGCGCCAGGACCCCGACATCACCTACATCGCCATCGAGGGGTCAGACGAGCTGGCGGACTGGCGCCGCAACTTCGAGTTCGTGCTGACCTCGACGGATGAGCACCTTGGCTTTGGCACCTACGCCAGGGAGCTGATGGGGCAGATGTGGGCAGCGGGGGTGACGCTCGATCGGGAGCGCATCACCGTGCTCACCGGCCACAGCCTCGGGGGTGCGGTTGCATCAATCATCGCCGCGATGTTGCAAACGCACCTGCCGCTGCTCGAGCTGATCACCTTCGGTAGCCCGCGCCCTGGTGGCAAGCGCTTCGCCGAGCGGCTGACGGTGCCGCATCTCCGCTACACCCATGCGGATGACATCGTGCCGCACCTGCCGTCACCGCTGCTGGGCTTCCGCCACACCGCAGAGCCGATCCAGCTCGAACCGTTCAAGGCCCGGCACATCCTGCGTGGTGTCAAAGACCACGACATTGCCTGCTACCGCCGCATCCTGGAGGACAGCGAATGATGCCTGAAACGCTGCTCACCCTCCTGGCCCTGGGGGTGCTGGTGTGCTCCATCATCCTGGTCTGGAACGCAATCCGCTGATGGCACGCCGAGAAGAGTTTGTTGCTGGTGGGCTCAGGATCACCACCTGGCGCGATTTCAACGGGAGAGCATTCGTGTGCTGGCGGCCCGATGTCAGCATCTTTTGCCAGACGAACAAAGAAGTGCTGCGCTTTGCGGCGTGGCCGGTCAAGACGCCAACGGGTGACGCCTTGCGTGAGTGGCTGGCGTCGCTCGGGGCAGCGGACCAGCAAAAAGGCGCCTCGGTGGCGCCTGTAGGTGATGCCCAGGTGGAAGGCAGCTTCGATCCCCTCGCCCATCAGGACGAGGATCCGACAGCTGCCACTCGCATGATCACCTGACCATCAGATCAGGATCGTTGTTCTGATCGGTCAGGTGGGCAGACAGTCAGGCAGGGTCTTCATCCGCTTGGATGACATAGCCCAGCTCCACAGCGCGAACCGTGGCTGCTGCTTCGTCATCGAAGGGTTCGACAGTCGGCTGCCCAGTGCCCAGGCTGGAGCCGGCGGGGAGCTCCACCAGGTGGACGACAGCAGGCTTGTCGCCACCCGAATGGCAGACGTACCACTTGTCCGTGGCGG
>Ga0315907_10003281_pt1 | contig 19284 bp, 14 predicted proteins | sample LakEriMetagenome_3_FD_203525 | JGI IMG/M metagenome (GOLD analysis project Ga0315907, IMG submission 203525) | Freshwater fungal communities from buoy surface, Lake Erie, Ohio, United States - Buoy 12 MA123 | ecosystem: Environmental > Aquatic > Freshwater > Lake > Lake biofilm | place: USA... | reverse complement strand
TGAGCTTCTTGAAGTTCATTCTCTTTATGTGTTTCAATTCTTCTTAATCCAGATAAAAAACAAGCTTCTGAAACTAATTTTGAAGCTCTTGAATGATCAGGGTGACGATCTAAAATAGCGTTTGCTAAAACTATTTCAGGTTTGAAACGCCTGATTTGCTCTACGATTTTTAATGTATTTGCTTTCGAATGCTCAAAAAATCCGTCAGCCATTTTTAAGTTTCCTCGATAATGAATTCCCATTATTTTTGAGGCTTCGATTGCTTCTTCTCTTCGGGTATCAATTGTTCCCCTTGAACCTAATTCTCCTTGTGTTAAATCAATTATACCAACTTTCTTACCTTGCTGAATGTGTTTCATCAACGTACCAGCAGCAGATAATTCAATATCATCAGGGTGAGCAGCAAACGCAAGAATGTCTAGTTTCATAATTTTACAATTGAAGATTAAATTGTCTCAGTATTTTGAATCGATTTTGTGTATTTTTTATTTCTAATTTTCGCATAAATTGTAAATGCAATAAAGAAGAAAATAGTGTAAATAATCCAATTTGGTACTTTTCCAAGTCCGTCTCCTTGTGCATAAGAGTGTAATCCAACAAGGTAAAAGTTTACTCCAAAAAACGTAAATAAGATTGCTGAATAACCCCAAAAACTTACAACGTTAAATGTAAATTTACTTGCTGCAGCAGGAATGTAACGTAAGTGAAGGATAATCGCATAAACCAATACGGAAACTAAAGCCCAAACTTCTTTTGGATCCCATCCCCAGTATCTTCCCCACGATTCATTGGCCCAAATACCTCCTAAGAATGTTCCGATGGTAAGCATGAAAAGTCCAACGGTCATCGTCATTTCCGAAACATACGTTAATTCGCTGATATGAAGTGTGATTGATTTGCCATTTTTTTCGTTTCTGAATGTGTACAAGATTAGATTTAATAAACCTAGAATACAAGCTAATCCTAAGAAACCATAGCTACCTGTAATGATAGCAACGTGAATCATTAACCAATATGATTTTAATACAGGTTGTAGTGGCGTAACTTGTGGATCCATTAAGTTCATTTCTGTAACCATAATCATCATAGAAGCTAAAATTGCTGTAGCAGCCAAAATAGATTTGTTTTTCTTTGCAAAGATGAATCCTGATAACATCGTAACCCAAGAAATAAAAACTACTGCTTCATAACCATTACTCCAAGGAGCATGTTCTGTAATTACCCATCTAAATCCAATTCCAACTCCTTGGTAAAGGAACGCTCCAAAAAGTATTGCTGATCCTATCCAGCCAACACGCTTCATTAATTTGCTTTCTGTATTGTTAGAAGGGATGAAGATTTTGACAAAATAGAAAATCAACAAAATGAAACCTACAGATAGATAAAGCATCATGCTATTCTTGAAAATCGTCATTTTATTGTACTTGATTTCAATGTCAATCTTTGTTTCTGAAGGAACGACTTTTGCAGCAACTTTGCGTTGAAATTGAATTAATGTTTCCAATAATTTGTCTGACTCACCAAATGAATTTGTTTTGGCAGCATTGTTTAAACTTGAAATATATTGTAAAGCCAAACGAGAAGAAGTAGAATCAATTTGCGTTAATTCTGGACTTAATGGAACAAACCATGTATTGTTTTTCGCTTTTTTGACAGGAATGATTTTCATGAACTGCCATCTGAAAATTGCATCAACAATTTGAAAATTATCAACTAATTTGATTGTTTTTTTATCGAATTCATCTCTGTTTGCTTCTTTTCGTTGAAAAGCAGCTTCGTATTCTTTCGCTAATTTGAATTGACCGTTTTTATCGATTAATTCTTTGTATGAAGCAAATTCTTTAACGCCTAATTTTTCTCTTAGGTTAGCAGGGATTTCAATGATTTTTTCACCCATCCAATAGTCTGGATACATGTGCATGCTCATTATTGTTTGTACAGCATTGTAGTTTTTATAAGATGTTTTATTTGCAATATCTCTCAACAGTTTGTCACAAAGCGTATGCATAGGAGAAATTCTTCCATCAAACTCTTGTACCAATAAATGCGCTAATTTATCAGAATGTTCTTTCGAAACAACTCTAAACATAGGTTGTTCGTGTTTGTGTCCTTCATGTTGAGCGAATGAATTGAACTGCAACATCGAAAAGATCACAAGTAATGTGCTTAATCCTAAAGAAGCTCTTCTTTCTTTGATTTTTTTCAATCGTTCATTTAAATCTCTAAAACGACCATTTGGAGCAAATAATGATAAAATCATACCGATAAACATTAACAAGTAACCAACATACGTAATTGTAGTTCCCCACCAATCATGATTTACGCTTAAACGAGTCCCTTTTTCATCTTCATCATAACTAGATTGAAAGAAACGGTAACCTTGATAATCCATTACGTGATTCATAAAGATGTTTTGATCTCTTGAGTAATTGTTTTTCTCATCGATGATTGTTACATCACTTGAGTAAGATGATGGTGAATTAGATCCTGGATAACGATCTAAAGTAAAGTTTCTACAAGCTACATAAAAAGGAACTTCAATTTGAGTTGAACCATATTCCATTTCATAAGTTAAACCTCCAAAATTGAAAACTTCGTGTTCAGGAATAGCGCCCATTCCACCTTCTAATTCGACTATTTTTGTTTCTTTTCCATCAGTAATTTTCACAGTTAAATAATCTGAACCAATTTTTTTGTTTCCAGATGGTAATTTCATTCTTTTTGCATGATCGATTTTTTGTTTGAATACAAATTGTTGACCATTTACAAGATATAATGTTGTTGTTTTGAATTCAACCAAGGTATCAACAGGAATTTGAACATATAATGATTCATCAACTTGTTTTCCCGATTGTCTTACTTTTTGCATTTCAGACATTGGTAAATATTTCATTGGAAAATCAGTTTTTAACATCAATTTTCCATTTAAGGTTGAAATATTTATTCCTTCAGCAGCATTTTCTTTTTCAAATGAAAGTGGAATCGTGTTAATCATCAAGAAATTATTTTTCTCCAAGTAATTTGATTTCATCCCATTGGTTTTGATATCTAGCACAAATCCATTTATTGAATCGTTAATAACCAATGAGTCAATCATTTTTTTCTGAAAATTCACATATTCAATAGTTACAGGTGTTTTGTGATTTGGAAAGTCTACATCAATTGAAAAATCGTTAGCTGTGATTTCAGACATTAACATTTTTTCATTGTATGAATATTGCATTTTTCCATCATTAATCTTGAACCATAAATGAGGGTCAGATGACATGATAATGTTTGATTTCTCTCCTTCACGAATCATCATCATTCCTTCGAAACTGATGTATCTTGTCGCTCCAGCACCAATTAATACAATGATAAATGAAAGGTGAAAAGCTAAAGAAGCAATCTTCTCACGTTTGTACATTTGATATTTGAAAATGTTTGAGATAAGATTCATTCCAAGATAAGTCAAAAGAATCTCAAACCAAAGTGCATTGTATATAATAATTCTAGCCGTTTGTGTGTCATATATAGATTCTAGAAATGTTGCTGCTCCGATTGCAAAAAGGAAGATAAACATCCCTAAAGTCATCATTTTCATTGAAAAAAAAGATTGTGCAAATTTTTCCATTTTATAATTTTAATTATGGTTAGCAAAAGTAATCATTGGAGTTTGATTTTTTGCTTTTATAAACCACAAAAAAGGTATTTGTTTGTAAAATTATTCTAAATGATTCTTGATTTTGTATCTTTATCATTATCAAAGATTTTTTAAAGTAATGATTAAAATAATTGAAAGAAGAGAAGTAGATATTGTTAAATGGGATAAATTAGTATTAACCACTAACAATACGACTATTTTTTCTACTTCAGTTTATCTTGATTCAATTGCTGAAAATTGGTGTCTTTTGGTCGACGAAGATTACACTTTTGGTATTGCTCTTCCTTATACTATTCGTTTAGGAGTGAAGCAAATATATACTCCTATTTTTGGGAGGTATTTGGAGTGGATAGGAGAAGAAACGTTTAAAAAAAATGTATTAAATCTATTAAAAGAAAACTTTAGAGTTGGTGATTTTTATTTAAGATCGACTTTTGATGGGGAAGTTGAAGAAGTTTCTAATTATCAAGAAGTGGTTGAACTTAAGTTAAATAGTCAAGCAAAACGGATGATTGCTAAATTTCAGAAGTCAACTATTGAAATTCAAACTATAAATGATTCGAAAGTAAAACATGAATTGGTTTTGTTGATAATGGATGAGCTTAAGGGAAAAGTTGATGTTTTTAATGGCAATTCTAGACAAGTGATGCTTCAACTTACTGAAAACCTAGATCAATGGAAATATATAAACTATTTAGGTTTTTATTTTGAAGGGGAATTAGTTGGAGGGATGATTTTTAGTCAATTTAATAATAGAGTCACATATATAAAAGGGGCATGCAAAGAAATCCACAAAAAGCAAGGAGCAATGTATGCCTGTATGAACAATGTAATATTAGATTCTATTAGTAAAGGAAATGTATTCGATTTTGGTGGATCAAGAATTGAGAATATTAGAAGGTTTAATTTAAGCTTTGGTGCCCTTGATGTAGATTATTATCGTTATTCATGGAATGATGCGCCTTTTTGGTGGAGATTCATGAAAATGATTCGGGAAATTGTGAAATAAATAAAAAGAACAATTGTTCATTTGAAAGTATATATAAAATAACTTAAACTTTTTTTTACTTTTGTTTATGCTTTTACCAAAAACAAGTATACCAAGATGGATCATAATCGTGATGGATTTATTTTTATCACTTTTATCTTTGTTTTTCGCCTATTTAATTCGATTCGATTTAAAAGCTGATGCTGCTTTGTTTCAGCAAGAATGGGAAATATTATCTAAATCTATAGGTTTTTATTTTCTTGTCAAATTTATAGTCTTTTATCTTTTTAAAATTCATAAAGGGTTAATTAGACATACATCAACTGCTGATTTCCGAAGATTGTTTTTTGCAATTTTAACAACATCAGTTATTTACTTTGTTGGAGGATTGGTTCGTTTATACTTTATGGACGGATTTTTCTTGTTTCCAATGTCAGTTTTATTAATTGAGTTTTTATCTTCTATTATGGCTTTAGTGGGAGCAAGATTCTTTATAAAATTGATGTATTTAGAGTCTATAAAAATTAAAAACAGTGATGAGCGAATATTGATATACGGAGCAGGTATTTCTGGATTAATCACGAAAAGAACAATTGAGAAAGATCAACGAATTTCTTACCAAATAATTGGTTTTGTTGATGATAATAAAAAAATGTCTGGAAGTCGTTTGGAAGGTTTAGCTATTTTTCATTCCTCAAAATTAGAAACGATAATTAAAGATGAAGGAGTAACTCAATTGATTATTGCCATTCAAGATCCATCAGAAGAAAATAAAAAGAGAATTATTGATGTTTGTTTGAATAATAATGTGACTGTTCAACAAGTTCCAAATCCTAAAAGTTGGATCAATGGTGAATTTTCTACGAAGCAAATCAGTAAAATTAAAATTGAAGATTTGTTGGGTCGAAAACCAATTGTTTTGGACGAGCAAAAGATTTCAAGTGAATTAAATAATAAAACAATATTAGTAACTGGAGCTGCAGGATCAATTGGTAGTGGAATGGTTTTGCAAATTGCGAAGTATCATCCATTGAAAGTGGTGTTGTTGGATCAAGCAGAATCTCCAATGTATGATATTCAGAATCAATTGCTAACTCAATTTCCTGATTTGGCTTTTGAAGTTGTTATTGGCGATATTCGTAACTATGAACGAATGGAGCGTGTTTTTGAATATTATCGACCAGAATATGTGTTTCATGCAGCTGCATATAAACATGTTCCGTTAATGGAAAATAATCCTTCGGAAGCAATTTTGACAAATGTGAAGGGGACTAAAAACTTGGTTGATTTAGCGAATAAATATCAGGTGAAGAAGTTTGTGATGATTTCAACTGATAAAGCGGTGAATCCAACGAATGTGATGGGTGCTTCTAAGCGAATTGCAGAGATCTATGCCCAAGCAGCAAACGAAAAAGGCATTACAAAATTTGTAACGACACGTTTTGGAAATGTGCTAGGTTCTAATGGTTCAGTTATTCCACTTTTTCAACGACAAATTGAGCAGGGCGGACCGTTAACGATAACTGATAAACGAATTACGCGTTTCTTTATGACTATTCCTGAGGCTTGTCAATTAGTTTTAGAGGCCGGAGCAATGGGTGAAGGTGGCGAGATTTTTGTATTCGATATGGGAGAGTCAGTTAAGATAATTGATTTGGCTCGCAAAATGATTCAATTAAGTGGTTTAGAAGAAGGGAAAGATATTGAAATAAAAGTGACAGGACTTCGGCCAGGTGAAAAATTGTACGAAGAATTGTTAGCTCAAGAAGAGAATACACTTCCGACGCATCACCCTCAGATTTTAAAAGCGAAAATCCGAATTGAAGATGAAGCGAAAATTAAACAAATTGAAGATTTAATTCATTTGTTTGAAGCTCAAAAGAACAATGAAATAGTTTCTAAAATGAAGGAAATTGTTCCAGAGTATATTAGTAATAATTCTGAATTTGAATTACTCGATAAAAAATGATTAAACCAGTAAATATACAAGTTCGATTCTCTGATTTAGATATCATGGGACACGTTAATAATTCAGTTTATCTAACTTATTTTGAATTAGCGCGTGTTGAATATTTTCAGCAATTATTAGGTGAGAAGTGGGATTGGAATGCTTATGGTATGTTGCTAAAGAAAAATGAAATTGTATACCATAAATCTGTCTTATTACATGATACTCCTGAAATTACTATTTTCACAACTCAAATTGGAACAAAAAGTTTTACGTTTGAATATGAATTAAAAGTAAGAGGGGAAATATATACAAATGGAAGTTCATTAATGATTTGTTTCGATGCAACTAAAAATGAAACAATTGAAATTCCTACGAAATTAAAAGAATCATTGATCTTGTTGAAAAGGAATGATATTTGATCTATTTTAAAATAATTTTAACCTAGAAATGATGAAACTGAAAAACTTTATTTTAACCTTGTTATTGCTGATTGGAACAAATTTAATCGCTCAAATAGGTGTTCAAACGGCAAAGCCATGTAATCAAAAGTCACTTGATCGTAAACGAAATGCTCGTTTTGCAGAGTGGGAATGCGGGAAACTAGCTGGTGCTGTTGATTGTAACGAAAAGTTGGATTACGACGATAATTCGAATACTTATACTTCTGGAATTGATAATTTACCTTATACGGGTGTTTGTGAAACGTGCCATAACAATGGTTTGTTAGAGCATCGTGTGACATTTATTAATGGTAAAGAATCTGGAAAAGATACTACGACTTATGAATCTGGTTGTCCAATGGTAATTCGTGAAAATATCGATGGATTAAGACATGGGCAATGGATTTATTATTTCGATACTGTTGGAAGTCCAATCGAGTGGGAGATGAACTATTTTATGGGGCAAAAACATGGAAAACATGTGTTTTTTACTATAAAAGGTGATACAGCTTTGTATGAAAATTACAGTCATGGATTATTGGAAGGTCAAAAAAGAACATACTATCAACGATCAAAAATCGAAAAAGATTTACATTACTCAAAAGGTTTATTGAATGGATCATTTAAAGCATATGCTTTTAAAGGTCAATTATTACAAGAAGGAACTTTTACGATGGGTAAAAAAGATGGTGAATTCAAATATTACTATGATGATGGTGTTTTATTGAAAATTGAACATTGGAAACTAGATGTAAAAGAGGGTGAATTTAAAACTTTTTACTACGAAGGCCATTTACAAACCCTAGAAAATTACAAAAAAGGTAAAATGGAAGGCTGGTTTGAAGAATATTATCCAGATCAGAAGATCAAAAGAAGAGCATTGTATAATAAGAAAAACATTGTGATAGAAGAACATAAATTCAACGAAAAAGGTCAAGAAACGTATACTTATGTTGAATTAAAAGGTCGTAAGAAAAAGAAAAAAGCAGAAGATGACGCTGCGCCTGGTTCGGATATTTAAAATATTAAGCTGATGATTTTCATCAGCTTTTTTTTTGGTTCAAAGATTGTATATGAATAAATAATTAATCATTCAACACTTTGGATTATGAAAACAATTTTATTCGCAATCGCATTTTTCAGTTTAACATTTAATGTTCGAGGAGCTGAAATTTTTATTAGAGTTTTAAAAACAGGAACACATTATTCTACTGTTTACAATCAAACACACTATAATTCAACGAATATCTTTCGATTTTTTGATTTGCCTGGAGGTACAATTCCTATTCAGGTAATTGAGCAGAATACAGGGACATTTATTTATAATTCCTCAATGTATTTAAATTCAAACCAGCGAATAGTAGCTGAACTTGATGTTTATGGAAATTTTACAATTTTACAAAACGTAATTGTTGAATATAGTAACTGGTATACACCGATTCAAAATGGCTTGGGAGTAGATAATGGCAACGTCGTTTACCCAAATGGCAATCCAAATACGAATCAGAATTCAACCGTAAATAATCAGTACAATCAACAAATGTTTACGCAGTTCTTGAATTCTTTAGATAAAGAAAGTTTTGATACTAAGAAATTGGATAAAGCTAAAAAGTACATTGATAAAGGGAATTTAAATGCTTCTCAAATTGCAGATATTGCGAAGAAATTTAGTTTTGATTCAAATCGTTTGGATTGGGCTAAATATGCTTATACAAAATGCAACGACAAGGCAAATTATTTTATCTTAAAAGAGGTTTTTTCATTTAGTTCAAGCTATGATGAATTAGAGGAATATATGTTGACACATTAAATGATTGTAGCTTTTTTGGGTAAATATTTAATATTGATTCATATCCAATAATTTTTTAAAATATTATCAAATTAGTTATTATATTTTTTCTTACATTTGAAAAAAAAAGTATTATGTCTGATAAATTCTTTGAAGGATCAACAGTTGCGATAGGCACTTTGTATACAGCTATTGTATTGCTTATTTTAGCATCAATTATGATTTGGGGTTAATTTCCTCAAAAAATCAGAAAGAAAATGTCCTGTTCAAAGAGAGCAGGATTTTTTTTAACCCTCACATTTAAAAGTTCATATGTCGATTAATTCTATTTTCGCGTGGATCATGAAAAAACGAATTCATCAAATTGATTTGTTTCGTAAATATCCACTTGAAGTTCAAGAAGAATTATTAGGGCAATTAGTTGAAAAAGCTAAAGATACTGAATGGGGTAAGATTCATCATTTTAGAGATATAGATTGTTACGAAACATTCAAGAAAAATGTTGATCTTCAAGATTATGATACTTTAAAACCTTTTGTAAATCGATTGTTAGAAGGCGAAGAAAATATTCTTTGGCCAACAGATATTAAATGGTTTGCAAAATCCTCGGGAACAACTTCTGACAGAAGTAAATTAATTCCAGTTTCAAAAGAAGCATTAGAAGATTGTCATCAAAAAGGAGGTAAAGATTTATTAGCCCTTTATTATCAGCAACATCCAGAAGCTAAATTATACAAAGGCAAACATTTAATAGTTGGTGGAAGTGTTGAGATAAATTCCGTAACAGAAAAATCGTTCTCTGGTGATTTATCTGCAATCATTGTCAAAAATTTACCTTGGTGGGCTGAACGAAGAAGAACTCCTGCAAAGGAAATTGCCATGATGCATGAATGGGAAGCCAAGATTGAGAAAATGGCAAAAAGTACAATCAACGAAGATGTTTGTATTATTGCTGGAGTGCCAAGTTGGACATTAGTTTTAATGAAACGAGTGTTAGAGATTTCTGGCAAAAAAAATCTTAAAGAAGTTTGGCCCAATCTTGTTTTATACATGCACGGTGGTGTTAGTTTTGATCCGTACAGAGAGCAATTCAAACAGTTGATACCAGATGATAATATGAGTTATATTGAAACATATAACGCTTCTGAGGGATTTATTGGGATTCAAGATGACCCTTTAAAAAATGAATTATTATTGATGTTAGATTATGGGATTTATTATGAATTTATTCCAATGTCTGATTTTAAAGGTGTGCTTTCGAATAACGTCATTAATCTTTCTCAAGTTGAAGTTGGAGTGAATTATGCAATTGTCATTTCAACAAATGCAGGTTTATGGCGCTATGTAATTGGTGATACAATTAAATTTACATCCAAAACACCTTATCGTTTTGTGATTACAGGAAGAACGAAATCATTTATTAATATTTTTGGTGAAGAGTTAATTGTCGAAAATGCGGAACAGGCAGTTGCAATAGCATGTGAAGAAACTAATGCAAAATTGAAAGAATATTCTGCGGGCCCAATCTATATGAATGAAAATTCTAAAGGTGGACACGAATGGGTATTTGAGTTCTCAGAAAGTCCTACAGATTTTAGTCTTTTTTCGGATAAATTAGATGCAACTTTAAGAGCCTTAAATTCTGATTATGACGCAAAACGCACTAAAAATTTAATCATGGATTTTCCGAAAATTAATATTTTAAAACCTGGTACGTTTGATGCATGGTTAAAATCGAAAGGAAAATTGGGTGGACAAAATAAAATTCCACGTTTAATGAATGATCGTTTAATATTGGATGAATTACTGAATTTTGAGCAGAATTAAATTGAAATATTTGATTGTATTTGTTGGGATTTTTATCTCACGAATCGCTGATGCTCAAAATTATCAGTGGAACGAGAAAATTAAACTTAATCTTGATTCTACTGGTATTTGGAATGTGGATGTTCTTGGGAATGTTTATTTAACGAATAAGGAATTACTTCAGAAGTATGATTCAATCGGTGTTTTAAAATTTTCTCAAAGTCAGAAATCGATAGGTCGTATTTCATCTATGCAGCCTATAAATACAATGAAAGTAATTGTTTTTTCAGAGGAGCAACAGCAATTTTGTATTTTAGATAATACATTGACACAGTTTGAGCCATGTATCGATTTGATGGATAATGACATCGGCAATGCAACTTCTGTTGTAGTTTCAGCTCAACCCGATAAATTTTGGGTATACGATCAGTTGAATTCACGTTTGCATTTGTTATCACTTGGTCAAACCAATCAAAAACAGGATGTTGAGAATTTAAAAGGTGTTTTGAATTCTGCTCAATTTAGTTTTGTTACAGAAAAGAATTATCAATTGTTTTTGGTTGATTCTACAAAAGGAGTTTATGTTTTAGATTTATATGGTTCATTAGTTGATTTGCTTGATTTTAAAGGTGTGGTAAGTGTTAGTGCAGATGAAACGCATTTGTTTTTATTTCAGAAAACACAATTAATCATCATTAATAAAGAAACGAAAGCTTTAATTGAAATAAAACTTCCCGACACTGAAATAATTGATTTTAAGAAAAGTGGGGAGTTCTTTTATTTTAGGACCCAAAATCAAATTAAAAAATACACGTTAAATTTTCAATAAAACAGTTGTTGTTAAGCGCAAAATTTGTAATTTAGGAACCCTGTTTAGGTAATTTAAACACACTCAAAAAATTAATACTATGCATATTGCAATCGCTGGAAATATTGGATCAGGAAAAACAACGTTAACAAATTCTTTAGCAAAACATTACGGTTGGGAAACACATTTGGAAGATGTGGAGCAAAATCCTTATTTAAATGATTTTTATGAAGACATGCAACGTTGGTCATTTAATCTTCAGATTTATTATTTGAATAGTCGTTTTACACAAATTCAAGAAATAAAAGAAACGGAGAAAAATGTGATTCAAGATCGTACGATTTATGAAGATGCATTTATTTTTGCGCCTAACTTACATTCAATGGGGTTAATGACAACAAGAGATTTTGAAAATTATTTTTCATTATTCAATCTAATGGATTCTTTTGTTGCAGCGCCTGATTTATTGATTTATTTGAGAGCGAGTGTACCTACTTTAGTAAACCATATTCAAGCAAGAGGTAGAGATTACGAAGAAAGTATTCGTTTAGATTACTTGAAACGTTTAAATGAGCGTTACGAAGCTTGGATTTCTACGTATGATAAAGGTAAATTATTAATTATTGATATTGATAACAATCGTTTTCATGATGATCAAGAAGATCTAGGGAAAATTATCAATGCAATTGAAGCAGAAATTAACGGTTTATTCTAAGCGTTAAAAAATAGTATCTAAAATCTTATATCTAAAAATAAAATGATAGTTGTAACTGGAGCTGCAGGTTTTATCGGAAGTTGTTTGGTAAGTAAATTAAACAAAGAAGGATTTAATAACATCGTAGTTGTTGATGATTTTTCTAAAACTGAAAAAGCAAATAATTTAGAAGGAAAAACCATTCAGGCGAAAGTTGGAAGAAAAGATTTTATCGCATGGTTGAAAGATTTTGCCAAAGAAGTAGATTTCATCTATCACATTGGAGCAAGAACAGATACAACTGAATTTGATAAAGCTATTTTTGACGAATTAAACGTTAATTATTCAAAAGCAATTTGGGAAATTTGTGTAGAACATCAAATTCCTTTAGTTTATGCAAGTTCTGCAGCTACTTATGGTTTAGGTGAATTCGGTTACAAAGATGATCATTCAATTATACCAAGTTTAAAGCCGTTGAATCCTTATGGAGATTCGAAAAACGATTTTGATATTTGGGTATTGGAACAAACTAAATTCCCACCTTTTTGGGCTGGTTTGAAATTCTTCAATGTTTATGGTCCAAATGAATACCATAAAGGAAGAATGGCGAGTGTAATTTTCCATACATTCAACCAAATACAAGCAAATGGAGGGATGAAATTGTTCCGTTCTCATAATCCAAATTATACAGATGGAGGTCAATTACGTGATTTCGTTTACGTAAAAGATGTTGTTTCCGTTTGTTTATTTTTAATGAATGACAAACCAACTTCAGGGATCTATAACTTGGGTTCAGGAAAAGCGAGAACATTCCTAGATTTAGCTAAAAACACGTTTAAAAACGTTGATAAACCTGAAAACATTGATTTCATTGATACACCAATCGATATCCGTGATAAATACCAGTATTTCACTGAGGCAGATATGTCAAAACTAATCGGTGAAGGTTATAAAATTCCTTTTCATACCTTAGAAGAAGGTGTTGCTGATTATGTAACGAATTATTTGGTTGGTTCGAAGTATTATTGATTTTATTGCTCTCTAATTTTGGTGATTTGAATCCTTCAAAAGGTAGATTAATTAGTACATTTGTTAGCACAGATAATGTGCCAAATAATATTGGTATTTATATCTCAGTAGTTTTTATTACTCTTGTGATATTTATAATCTATAAAGTTAGAAAAAGTATAAAAGACGAAGGATTATAAACTTAAGAGATTTAAGGAATTAGAACGTATTTCTAACTTTCGGACGAAACTACCTCAAACAAAACTCCAACACCGAATCCATAAACTCTTCAGGAGCTTCTGCATGAACCCAATGGCCAGCATTTTCAATTGTTTTTAATTGAATATCAGGAAACACTTCTTCTAATGCTTCTATGTCGTCGTCTAAGATGTAATTGGATTGTGCACCTCTAATAAATAGAGTAGGCAAGAAAACTTCAGTTGTTGATAAAGCAGATAAAATTTCCGTCATCTCACGTTCTAGAACTTCAATGTTCATTCTCCAAGCTAATTTTCCTTTTTCAATCCAATAAAGGTTTTTTAATAGAAATTGTCTTGTGCCGTAAGAATCTACATATTGAGTAAGAATAGATTCTGCAACACTTCGAGAATTTACAGTTGTCAAATCGATTGCATGAAGTCCTTTAAGAATTTCAGCATGATGCATCGGATATTGCTTGATGCCAATATCTACAACAATTAATTTTTCTAATAGGGATGAGTGATTTTGAGCAAATGTAATTGCTACTTTTCCACCCATTGAATGGCCGAGCAATAAGATTTTTGAAAGATTTAATTCGTTTACTAATTCTAATAAATCATCAGCCATTAGTTGGTATGAAAACTCATCGCTCCAATCAGAATGCCCATGATTTCTTAAATCTACAAGAATTACTCTATAATATTCTGCTAGCTTTTTAGCGTGTGTCTGCCAGTTGTCTGAAAAACCAAATAAACCATGAAGTATAACGAGAGGCTGACCTTCTCCGATTTCACGATAATGTAATTTCATGATGTTTTGGGTTTAAAAAACGAAGTAATGAGTAATGATGCTTAAGAAGTTTGGAGATTCCATAGTGTTAGATGAAAGTTCTACAGAGGATTCTTCATCTTTATCACATGATTTTTCGCAATCAGATTTAGTACATTCAGTTGAAGATGATTTTTTGTCAGCGTATTCTTTTGATGAAGTTTTTCCAACCGTAAATTGTTTGTCGTTCATTTTAGAAAGAATCGAAACAATTTCGTCAACTGTAATTTTATCTTTATCAAATGCGATTTCAGCTGTGTTGAATTTTCGTCCTTCTTTAAAATCAAATTCTACAGTACTTACTGCATTCGTTGCTCTTAATTCTTTACGGATACTTGCTCCACATCCCATTACACAAGTCATTCCTGAAATTTCAGCAGTTAAAAGGCGATTTACTTCCACTTTTGGAGCTTCAATTGTCGCTTTATGGCTCTCTTTTCTAATTACTTCCGATTTATTATCATTTGAAGAACAAGAAAAGGCAAGTGTACCAACTAAAACAGCATAAATCACTTTCATAATTACTAAAATTTTGTTTTACAAATGTACTTGAATTTGTTAAAAGCCACTATAAAAAAATGTTAAATTAATTCGATTTCACAACTTTCTGAATTGATTGTTCTCCATTTTCAAATAAAACTTCGATGTAATAAATACCTGTTGAAAATTCAGATAAATTGATGGCGTTTTTCTCTCCTTTATTTATAGGGTTTATGCTATTGATTCTTTGACCTATTGAATTCTTAAGTGTAATTGAGTTTATATTAAATTCAGAATTATTTTTAATGTTAATAATGTCATTTGTTGGATTTGGGTAAAGTAGGAATCCTGATGTTTCGTTATTATTTAATCCTAAATTTGATTCAATTGTAATGTTTTTGTAATAAGTATTGTAGTTCATATTAAGATCGTAATAACTTAATCCAACTAAGTATTGACCAGGGTTTTGATATGAATGAATCTGATTAAATGTTCCGTTTGTAGAACTTCCATCACCAAAATCCCAATGGTAGTCAGAAGAATTGGTGTAAATTGATTGAAATTGAATGTTTTGGTTTTGAATAAAATTACCAGTAGCAATAATTCCACCAGTATTGATGTCTAAAGTATCCCAAGAGATGTCGAATCCAGCAGAAGTAATATAAATGTCTGAACTCCATTCAAAAAATACATTTCCAGAATTAGCAATAAAACTTGTGGTATTAAGGATTCCTGAAATTGAGACAAGCAAAGGTGAGTTTTGGTCAGGGCCATCGTAAATTTTCAAGAAATCATAATTTTGTTCAGTATCAAATGAATTTAGGGTAATTCTAATTGGTTTAATTGTTGAAGGCTGAATTAGGAAGTTACAATTCTCATTATCACTATAATTATTGTTTTCACTACCTGAATCATATAATTTCCCAACGTGTAAATTACTATAGGAATCAGAACAAATGAAATAAGTATTTACGATGGTAATAAAATCAATTTTAGTGATTGAATCTTCTCCAAATGCATTTGTTACAACTAGTTTTACAGGATAAGTACCAACTGCAGGATAGCTTATGACTGGATTTTGAGAAGATGAATTTAGTGTGTTTGCACCAATAAATTCCCAATTCCATGTAGTTGGAAGGTTTAAAGATAAATCCGAAAATGTAATAGGATTATTTATTGAAGTTGAAAAAGTTGAAGCGGTGAAATTTGCAATTGGTGGATTGTTATTTTGAATAATAGTTACAGCGTAATCTTCAAATTGTCCAAATACTGGATTTGTACAAGCATCAAAACCAATCTCTTCATTTGTGCCAATTCTTAATCTTAAAGGTGTGTTGTAAACAGTGTTTCCTGATATTATGATATTGCTAATGTGAATTGTCTTTTTGATGTCAGAGCTATAAATAACTTCATTTACTTCGAAGACACCATTGTTATTGTAATCTATCCACGCTTTTCCAAATTCTAAACCTGAATTAAATTCTAAGTTGTAAACTGAACCAGCCACTAATGATGTGCTTTGAGAACATGAGAAATCTTGGTAAGACTCGTTTTTACTGAATTGACTCGTCTTATTGATTGTATTAAAGATTACTTTCGAAATTCCTTTTGTAGTTGAAGGTGAAGTTGTATTAGGTTTGCAAAGAGCGCTAGTTAAACTTCCATCATTTGTAATTGAAATAAAATCAATCAGTGTTAATGTATCTGGGGAATTACAAATTCCTGTTCCATTTGCGATTAAGCGAATAGTATAATTTCCAACAGTTGTATATGTATGTGTTAGCGTGTCGCTTGTACTTGTAGTTCCATCACCTAAGTCCCAATGAAACTGAATTGCATTTGTACTAAAATTGTAAAAATGAACGCTCGATGGAGCACTACAGCTGATTTGCTTATCAACATTAAAATTGGCAATCACTTCGGATGTATAAATTTCTCCAACACCAACAGCATGCCACGCATTTGTAACAGCGATTACTTCTGGGCTGCATTCACCATATAAGTCAATTGCTGATTGAATAGAGTAAAATCGAGCATCATTATAATTAGAGTTAGCTGTTAGAAATGAAGTTAAATTGCGATAACTAATTTCAGCTGCTTTTGTTATACCGATTCCTGTTACACTATAATTATCATTTAAATCATTTGTTCCTGAACCACCATTAACGAGTAAATAGAACCAATAATTTTGAACACCTGAATTGCTGTGAACTCCACCGTTATCAAAGTTTGGATCAGTTACCCAATGATTTCCTAAATAGGTGTCAGGATCATTTTTAGCATTCGGATTACTCATATCTCTAAACCCATTTCCTGTTATATTAAATTGGTCTCCCATTAGGTAATTAGCAGTTGTTGGGTTTTTATAAAAGTCGATGACCACACCAAAAATATCACTGAAAGATTCGTTCAAAGCGCCTGATTCATTCATGTATTGAAGATTTGCGGTATATTGAGTGACAGCATGTGTTAATTCGTGACCAACAACATCTAAAGAAGTTAATGCTGAATAGTTTATTCCATCTCCATCACCATAGGTAATATTCGTTCCGTCCCAAAAAGCATTTACAAAATTAGTGTCATAGTGAACATAACTATTGATTACTCCATTCGCATTATCAAATGAAAAGCGATTAAATTGAGATGAATAGTAATCATAAAAAGCCTCAGCACCGAAGTGAACGTCTAATGCTGCATCATCTTGATTTTGAGTTGAAGTCCAATTGTTATCAGTATCAGTAAAGTTTGTATAATTAAAATAATCTGTTCCGTTATTTAGATTAAACGTGTTTATACCATTACCTCGGCCAGTTTCTGTTAAATGATAATTTGAACCTTGTTGATTTGTGGTGATTGGTCTTACACCATTGTATTTAGTGTGAGCGGTCCCAATAACATCTGTATGATGAATTCGATTTATTTCTTTTAATACTTTTCCATTTTCTGCGTCGATGTAAAAGTATTTTCTTGCCAAAGGTTTAGCAGAATAAATATCTGTTTTATAACAAAGTCTGAAACTGTTATTAATTAATATATAGGTTAATTCAGGTTGAGGGAATTCATTTTCTTTCCAAAAATAGCTCTCACTTTTCAACTTTGATTTACCGATTTTTATAGCCTCATCACTTTTTATTGTTGGAGTAGCATTGTTAAAAACAGAGGCTTTGGAATATTCGCCATTTCCAGATACGATTAAATCATTTTTTGAATGAATAATAAAAGTGAAATCTTCAATTAAAATTGATTTGTAATAAAATTTGTAACGTGAATGAGTATAACCAATTTTGTCCGTTTCTTTTGATGAAATTTTAACATTTATGTCTTTATTTAATTTTAAAATCCCTAACAAATAAGAAATTTCATCAGTTGATTTCACTTTTGCATCCGTTCTTAATTTGAAATATTGAATAGTGTTATCTTTTGGATTTAATTTGATTTTTATTGCATTAGGAACATGTTTTTCACAAGCCGAACCATTGATTTCTTGGGAAAAAGATACAGTTAAGATTAGAAACATTAATGTAATCAGCGAAATCAATCTGGAAATGAAATGATGAGTGTTTTTTTCTTTTTTCATAGTTAGATGAATTTTCGTTAAATTGTATAACCAAATATATCAATTTTAAATAATTAGAGGTAATTTTTAATTTGTTATGTAGGAATAAATGATTAAAATGTCATTCAAACATCTTTTTAGGAAAGATTGGGATATAAATTGAAATGAAACAGTATATTTTTAATTAGCTTTGTAGTATAAATCTCAATAATATGTTAATCAAAGAAGCAGTTTTCGTAGTATCAAATACAGATCATAAATTAAGTCCAGCTGATGGAATGCCTGAATACGCATTTATTGGTCGTTCTAATGTTGGGAAATCTTCGTTGATTAATATGTTGACAGGAAATAAAAAGTTAGCAAAAACTTCTGGAACACCTGGAAAAACACAATTGATTAATCATTTTCTAATCAATAAAGAATGGTATTTGGTCGATTTACCTGGATATGGTTATGCAAAAACATCTAAAAAGATGCGTGCTGAATTTGAGGTGTTTATTTCTGAATATTTAATGAAAAGAGAGACATTAATGAATGTTTTCGTTTTGTTAGATTCTCGATTAGATCCTCAGCAAATTGATCTTGAATTCATGAATTGGTGTGGAGAGAAACAAATTCCATTTTGTATGGTTTTTACCAAAATTGATAAAATTTCGAGTTCTATTCTTGCAAAGAATTTAGCGAAGTACAAAAAAGAAATGGTTAAATATTGGGATGAAATTCCACCAATTTTCACAACATCAAGTGAGTCTGGTTTTGGAAAAGAAAAAGTCTTGAATTACATTGATGGGATTAATAAAGCGATAAAAGAAGTAGAATAATAGTTGAGCGAAATGATAGTAGAACAAATATATACAAAGTGTTTAGCAGAAGCAGCTTATTACATTGAAAGCAATGGTGAAGCAGCTGTGATTGATCCATTGAGAGAATCTGCTCCTTACATTGAAATGTCTGAGAAAAATGGTGCGAAAATTAAATACGTTTTCGAAACACACTTTCATGCTGATTTTGTGAGTGGACATATTGATTTAGCCAATAAAACAGGTGCTTCAATTGTTTTTGGACCTACTGCAAATACACATTTTGAATCGA
>Ga0315907_10003280_pt1 | contig 19298 bp, 18 predicted proteins | sample LakEriMetagenome_3_FD_203525 | JGI IMG/M metagenome (GOLD analysis project Ga0315907, IMG submission 203525) | Freshwater fungal communities from buoy surface, Lake Erie, Ohio, United States - Buoy 12 MA123 | ecosystem: Environmental > Aquatic > Freshwater > Lake > Lake biofilm | place: USA... | reverse complement strand
AGGTCGGCATCCAGTACCAGCACGCGTTCGCCGCGCCGCGCCAGACACGACGCCAGGTTGGCTGAAATGAAGGTTTTGCCCACGCCGCCCTTGCCACTGGTGAGCGCGGTGATGCGCGCACGCGAGCCGCTGTCTTTACGACTGAGTGGACTGGCGGAAGGTTTGGCTGCCGTGCTCATTCGATGTCCTGAAACTGTGAGGTGCCAAAAAGCAGGCCTTTTTCTTCGGCGCTGACCTGCATCACCGCCGGCTGCTCCAAACAAGCGCGGTTGCGGCCCTCCGCCTTGGCACGGTAAAGCTGTTGGTCGGCGCGTTCGATCCACAGCGGCGCAGACGAGCGCACCCACTGCGGCGCAAAGGCCCCGCCCAGACTGATGGTGACCTGAACGTCCACACCCGAAGCGGCTGTGACAGGCCGGCGGGCTACTTTGCTGCGAATGCGCTCGGCCACCGTATGCCCGAAAGCGGGGGGGCAGTTGGGCAGGATGACCGCGAATTCTTCGCCGCCGATGCGGGCGACGGTGTCCATGGGACGAACGCAATCCAAGATGCACTGCGCCACCGATTTCAAAACCAAGTCACCGGCCGGATGGCCGTGGGTGTCATTGACCTGTTTGAAATGGTCAATGTCAGCCATGAGCACCAAGGCCGGCTCGCCAATGCGTGCGACCCGGTCAATTTCTCGGGCCAATGCCAGCTCAAATTGACGGCGATTAGCCAATCCGGTGAGAGCGTCGCGGCTGGACATGTCGCACAACGAATCAATCAAGGCTTGCAACCAGGCCTGCGATCCCACTTTCAACTCTGGCGGCAAACGCAGACCGGCCTGTTCCAGCAGCTGCAACGCCTGCCCCAGCCTCAGGGGCTGCTGCTGCGCATTGGGAGCAAGGTGGCGTTCAGTCACAGTCGGTTGAATGTGGAGAAAGGGTGGACTTGCAGGGAGGTAACAGGTATGGCCTCAGTCTATCAGCGCGGGCCGCGTGGTCAGCTCAAGAACTGGCTGGCTTTAGTGGTGCATTTCCACCTCTGACGACCGGCTCAAGAAAGTCACACTCAGGCCGAAATAAGACCATGCGAGTGACCTCATGCTTCACCAAATAGACCGTCAAAAACGAAAACCGGAGATTCGATGACTGCCGTCTTGTCCGACCGGACTGAGCCCCGCGGCCCCTTGGGCAACGCCAACGCTGGCAGCACGGCGGGTGAGCGCCCGTCCGAGCAGGAGTTCAATTTCAGCGCAGCCGATTTTGAGCTGGTTCGTCAGCTGATTTACCAACGCGCAGGCATCAGCTTGCACGCTGGCAAACAGGCCATGGTCTACAGCCGCTTGTCGCGGCGGCTGCGAGACACCGGTCGGCAATCGTTCACCGAGTACCTGAAATGGTTGCAGGGCGCCACCGGCCCGGCAGCCGATGCTGAATGGCAAGAGTTCATCAACTGCCTGACCACCAACCTCACCTCTTTTTTTCGCGAAGAACACCACTTTCACGCGCTACGGGAAGAACTCAAGGGCCGCACGCAACTGCGTCTGTGGTGCAACGCCGCCTCGACCGGAGAGGAACCGTACTCACTGGCCATGACCGTGATGGAGAGCATGGCGTCCACGTCTCAAGTGAAGCTGGTTTGCAGCGACATCGACACCAAGGTTTTGGCCACCGCAGGCCAAGGGGTTTACTCCGCCGATGCCCGAGGACTGTCGCCCGAACGTTTGAAACAGCATTTCTTGCGCGGCAAAGGCAACAACAGCGGGTTCATCCGCGTGAAACCTGAACTGGCACGATTGATTGAATTCCGCCTGCACAACCTGATGGACGCGCATTGGTCATTGGGTGACCCATTCGACATCGTTTTCTGCCGCAACGTGATGATCTATTTCGACGGTCCCACCCAGCGCAAGGTGCTGGAGCGCATCCATGGCGTCATGAAACCCAAGAGCCTGCTCTTTGTGGGCCACTCAGAAAACTTTACCGAACACAAGGACTTGTTCCGCCTGCGGGGCAAGACGATTTACGAGCGGGTCTGAACCCAGCACCTGAGCCACCTCCCCTACAAGCACCCACATGGCCATGGCATCCTCCTTACAAGCCCCCACAGGCTCACGCTTGGAAAAACTGAAGGCGCAGGCTCGCAAACCTGGCGAGGCGTCATTCTTTTTCTATGACGCGCATTTCAAAAACGATGCAGTCAAAATTTTGCCCGGCGAGTACTTCGTTCATGACGAGGACATGCTCATCATGACCACTCTGGGCTCGTGCATAGCCGCTTGCATTTGGGACCGCAACGCCCGCATCGGCGGCATGAACCACTTCATGCTTCCCGAAGGCAGCGGCGACTCAGGCCGTTATGGTTCCTACGCGATGGAACTGTTGATCAACGAATTGCTCAAGCGTGGCGCCTCAAGGTTGACATTGGAGGCCAAGGTATTCGGTGGTGGTCAGGTCATCAGCGGGATGAACACCATGAACGTGGGCGAACGTAACACCCAGTTCGTGATGGACTACCTCAAAACAGAACGGATTACGGTGGTGTCCAAGGACGTGCTGGACATTTACCCCCGCAAGGTTTGTTTTTTGCCGGCCAGCGGCAAAGCCATGGTGAAACGGCTCGCCGCCACCAACACCGAGGCGCTGCTTGCACAAGACCGTGTCGCGGTGCAAAAGGCCATCCCCAGCGTCACAGGTGGTGGGTCGGTCGATTTGTTCGTCCGCGATTGATCGAGGCAGTCAACGGAGCACAACAAAATGGCAAAAACGACGGTACTGGTGGTGGACGATTCGGCGCTGGTGCGCAGCTTGCTCACCGAAATCATCAACCAACAACCCGACATGGAATGCATCGGTGCAGCCAGCGATCCACTGATTGCACGCGAGATGATTCGCAACTTGAATCCCGACGTGATCACCTTAGATGTAGAGATGCCGCGCATGGATGGCATCGATTTTTTATCCAAATTGATGCGCCTGCGGCCCATGCCCGTGGTCATGGTGTCCACTCTGACGGAACGCGGCGCCGATGTAACTCTGCGTGCACTAGAGCTAGGTGCAGTGGATTTCGTCGCCAAACCCAAAATGGGCGTGGCCGATGGCTTGAGGTTGTTGGCACACGACATCACCGACAAGGTGCGCATCGCGTCCAAAGCCCACCTGCGTCGCTTGCCAGCAGCAGCCCCGGCAGGAGCCCCCACGGGCCATACCGAACCCGGCGCGCTAAATGCAGGTAACAAAGCAACCGTCGCCAACGTAGGTCGTCTTTCAACCGAAAAAATCATATTCCTGGGTGCGTCCACGGGTGGCACGGAAGCGACCAAAGAGGTGCTCGTGAACCTGCCACCCGACTGCCCCGCCATCGTCATCACACAGCACATGCCGCCAGGTTTCACCAAAAGTTACGCGGCCAGGCTGGACGGGTTGTGTCGCATCCGCGTGGCTGAAGCACGAGACGGTGAGCGCATCTTGCCCGGCCATGCCTATATTGCGCCCGGCGGATTTCACTTGAGCGTAGAGCGCAGCGGCGCCAACTACATTGCCCGGGTCCAAGACGGCGAGCCGGTGAATCGGCACAAGCCTTCGGTGGAGGTGCTGTTCAACTCTGCAGCCAAAGTCGTTGGTCCTAACGCACTGGGCATCATGCTTACCGGCATGGGCGCAGACGGTGCCAAGGCGATGAAGGCGATGCGTGACGCCGGCAGCTACAACTGGGTGCAAGACGAGGCCAGCTGTGTCGTGTTTGGCATGCCACGCGAAGCCATTGCCGCAGGCGCCGCTAATGAAGTGGTTCCCTTGACCCAGATTGCGCCTAAGCTGATTGAGCGGCTCCGCAGCACTGCGGGCATGTCCTTGAACCGCGTCTGATCTTTAGTTCGGCGGTACGTCCCTTGGAAAACCCTGGCCCCTCAGCGGGGTTGGAGGCGCTTGGGTATGCAAGAATTTCCCTTCTTTTTTTAGGGTCAAACCGATCTGCGTTGTCTAACCCATCACGCGGTGAGATCGGGATCCACTGATCCATCCCAAAATACAGAAGGAAATTCATGAGCTGTTTGATTGAACGCACATGGCGTTTGTGGTGCAACGCCTTTGTGTTGGCTTGTGGCATGGTGCTGATGGCTACACCCGCAGCCGCCAATATTGCCGTCCGTGCGAATCCGGCCAGTGGGAGCAACGCCGCTCAAATTTATTGGATGGACTGGACCGGGTTGGCAGCCCCTTTAACCACGGGGGCAGGCAGCCAAAATTACAGCTTCACATTGGTCGACGGATCGACCTTGACACTCACCCTCACCCGGGGCGGTGCCAGCACCGCGCTTTTCACCGCAGCCCAAGTACCCACTTTTGGCGGGGCCGCGATTGGCAACGATGGCTACACAGGGTTTGGCACCGCCAATGTCGCGCTGTATCCCGATGCTGCGGTCACCATCGGCAGCAACGTCTCCTTCCAGCTCAGCAACATCGTATTGACCAACCCGGCGGGCACTGCGGTGTCCAAGTTCGAGGTGGTGATTGCTGACGCGGAGAGCATGGACACCGGTGATGGCGCGGGCTCCAACCTCACCTTTGTTACCACAGGGGGCAATTGGAGCCTTGTGGAACGTGTGCCTGCCGCTGGACGCAACGCTGTCGCCTTGAGTGGGCTGGGGACACAAACCGTGGTGCAGCCCAACGGGGGCTTTGCCAACAACGTCCCTGCATGGATATTGTCCACGGCCAAACCCAATGCAGGCGCGTTCAACATCACTGCAACCATGAACTCCACTGCCCGGCAAGGCATCATGCTGGGCATACGGGTGGGCTCGGTCACGCTCAACAAAAACATCGTCTCGCGTAGCAATGCCGCAGACCAGTTTGTCTACCGGATTAAAAACGCGGCCGGTACATCGGTTGGGTCTGGCACGGGAGCCTGCGCTGGCACCGGAGACTGCACCACCACAGGCGCGAGCACGGGCAACCAGGTGGCCATCAGCGCAGCGGTGTCTGCCGGAAACGTGGTCACCTTGGAAGAAGCAATGGCGCCTGGCAGCGTAGGCACCCTGGCGTCCTACAACAAGACCCTCAGTTGCAGCAATACCAACGTCAGCTCGCTCACGGTGTTGCCACCCGCCGGTGCCTTTGACCCCAGCAACCCGCCCCAAATCACCATCCAGAGCGCTTCGGACAACATCACCTGCACCATCAGCAATGCAGGCACCGGTGCTGACATGCGTGCCACAGGAGCATCTACCCAAACCTCTGCGGTGGGCATACCCGTCACCTTCGTGACCACTTGTACCAACGATGGTCCTCAAGCAGCCACCACAGCCACCTGCACTGTCGCCCAGAATTCAGGCCCGGCGATACCTGGGCTCGTGACCACCTGCACACCACCGACCCCGGTGGGCACTTTGGCTGTGGGCGCCACCATCAGTTGTTCCAGCACTTTCACGCCCGCCACCGCGGGTATCCGAACCTTCCTCACCACGGCGGGCAGCGCCACGGCGGACCCCACGCCGGGGAACAATGTGGCACCGGCAACCACCATCAATGTGGGCGGCGTGACGGCCACACCCGATTCGTCGTCCACGCCCTTGAACACGCCAGTGACCACCAACGTGGTCGCCAATGACGTGTCCGCATCAGGTTTCCCTCTCAACCCCGCCAGCGTCGCGGTGCAAACGGGGCCCAGCAATGGCGCAGTGGTCTGCAATGCGTCGGGCAACTGCACCTACACGCCGAACACCAACTTTGAAGGGCTGGACACCTACACTTATCGCGTGTGCGACACCTCGCCAGTGCCGATTTGTTCCATCACCACGGTGACGATCACGGTTTCGCCAGCGGCGGCTGCTGGGGTTGCTGCCATCCCGATGAACTCGCGGGAAATGCTGGTGACCATGACATTGCTGCTTCTGGCCGTTGTCGGATGGAAACAATACGGCGCCCGTCGTGGCGTTTGATGCGTGTGAAGAAAACGGTCATCGGGCCGACCCTGGGGTCAGTCCGATGGCAAAAAAAGTGACTGCAAGTCGCTGAGCAGATCAAAACCTCGGGCCGATGGCATCAATCGCCCACCTGCTTTTTCTGCCAGGCCCCGTTCCAACGCCATTTGCAAGCCCGGTTCCAAGGTATTGAGCAACAGCCCGGTACGCTCGCTGTACCGACTCAAGTCCACGCCTTCTTTCAATCGCATGGCGTTGAGCATGAACTCAAACGGCAGCTCTGACCGCTTGATGGCCTGGGTCAGCGACACGGCCAAACCCCGCTGTGCTTGTTCCATGTAACGCTGCGGCTCTCTGAAACGCAGCTCCCTGATGACACGGTGCGGAAACGTCAGCTTGCTGTGCGCCCCCGCGCCGATGCCGAGGTAGTCACCAAACTGCCAGTAGTTCAGATTGTGCGCGCAGCGGTGGCCTTCTTGTGCAAACGCCGACACCTCATAGCGCTGCAATCCTTGGGACGCTGTGCGCTCAACAATCATGTCCAACATGTCAAAAGCGATGTCGTCATCAGGAAGCGCCTGTTCACCCGATGGCGGATGCGCCGCGAAGTAGGTGTTGGGCTCCATCGTCAGGTGGTAGATGGATAGATGCGGCGGCGCGTGAGCCAGCGCTTGATTCAAGTCAGTTTCAAATTGAACCAAGGTTTGTCCCGGAAGGGCGTACATCAAGTCGATGTTGAACGTGTCGAACGCGTCACGCGCTTCTTCAACCGCTGCGTGGGCCTGGCTTGCATCGTGCACGCGGCCGATGGCCCGCAGTTTTTGATCATCAAAACTTTGCACACCGACGGACAAGCGGGTCACTCCAGCCTGCCGGTACCCCCTGAAACGGTCACGCTCGAAGGTTCCTGGGTTGGCTTCCAAGGTGATTTCGCAACCGGGTTCCAGCGGCAATCGCGCCCGCATGTCCGCCAGCAGTTGATCGATGGATTCCGGAGGAAACAAACTGGGCGTGCCGCCGCCGATGAAAATGCTGTGGATGCGGCGGCCCCAGATCAAGGGGAGGCTGCTCTCTAAATCCGCTCGAAGTGCGCTGAGGTAGAGCTGTATGGGCAATGCGCCTGCGTGGTCGGAGCGGGCACCCCACTCATGGGAATTGAAATCGCAGTAGGGACACTTCTTCAAACACCACGGTAAATGCACGTAAAGCGACAGCGGGGGCAGACTCGACAGCATGAGTGTCCCTGGCCGGGTGGCGCGGGCCAGTCGTTCGGCCGAACTGAGCACCTCTGGTGTTTCAGACTCCAGCCGAACTGGAACATCAACCCTAACCAAGTTGCCACACCTCGCGCATCAGCTGCAACATCTGCCGCATGGCAATGGCGCGGTGGCTGTGCTCGTTTTTTTGTTCGGTGCTGAGTTCTGCCACGCTCAAACCCAGGGCAGGAACAAAGACCAGGGGGTCGTAACCAAAACCGCCCTGCCCTTTTGGCGCCGTGAGTACCTCGACGAACCACCGACCCACAGCGATCAACGGTTCTGGATCGTCCGCGCTGCGCACTGCAACCAGTGCACTGATGAAACGTGCACCGCGCTGCATTTGACCCTGCATCTGCTGCAAAAGCATGGCGTTGTTGGCGTCATCGCTTTTGGCTTGGCCAAACAAGGTGGCATAGCGTGCAGACAACACGCCCGGCGCACCATTGAGCGCATCAACACAAAGCCCGGAATCGTCGGCGATCGCCGCAAGACCCGAGCCGTGCGCAGCATGGCGGGCTTTGGCGAGCGCATTTTCGACAAAAGTGGGGTGCGGTTCCTCGGCTTCAGCGATACCCAAGCTGCCTTGGGACACCATACTCAAACCCAGGGGCGAGAGCAACGACTGCAACTCAGCGAGCTTGTGCGCGTTGTTGGACGCCAGAACCAGCTTCATGCCCAAGGTCATGCGAGGGCCAAAGCCTGGGTCTGCAAAGCCACCAGCTCCCCGATACCTTTGCTCGCCAAGGAGAGAAGTTCATTCATTTCCTCCCGCGAAAAAGCCGCGCCCTCAGCCGTGCCCTGAACTTCCACAAAACCGCCGCTGGCCGTCATCACCACATTCATATCGGTATCACAACCAGAGTCTTCGACGTATTCCAAATCGAGCAAGGGCGTGCCTTGAACGATGCCCACTGAGACCGCCGCCACGGCCTGGCGTATGGGAGAGGCTGTCAGCTTTCCCTGTGCGATGAGCCAAGTCACGGCATCATGAGCCGCCACATAAGCCCCGGTGATGGCCGCGGTACGGGTGCCGCCATCGGCTTGAAGCACGTCGCAGTCCAGCGAAATGGTGCGTTCACCCAGAGCGTCTAAGTCAAATACACAACGCAAAGACCGTCCAATCAGGCGCTGTATTTCCTGGGTGCGACCGCTTTGTTTGCCCTTGGCTGCCTCTCGGTCACTGCGTGTGTGGGTTGCGCGGGGCAACATGCCGTATTCGGCGGTCACCCAGCCAGAACCGCTGCCACGCCGGTGCGGAGGCACTTTTTCTTCCACAGAAGCCGTGCACAGCACCTGGGTGTCACCAAAAGCGACCAGAACCGAACCCTCAGCATGTTTGGTGTAGTGGCGGGTGATGGTGACGGGACGCAAAGCGTCCGCAGCACGGGCATGCGTGCGAATAAAGGACATGAGGACAGCCTCTTAAGGTTTACGTTGGGCAGACGAGCGCCGAATGGCCTCGTTGATTTCTTTGATCGAGCGCTCAATTTCAGCGTCGTCTAACTCATCTTGGGCATCGGAGCCCAAGACGCTGGCCTGGATGGTCGAGGCAAATACCTCTTCTCCGAGGGCTTCGGTGCTCACACCCTGGCTTTCCAGGTCTTCAGCGGCTTCCCACTCGACAGCCAGCACAGAAACGTTGTCGCTCTTGGCACCACCGTTACGCAGCGCCAGCTCCACCAGTTCGGGAACGGACTCGGAGATGATGTTGCGCGACAATTGTTCGGTGATGATGGCGTCACTGACCGTGCCCCACAAACCGTCGGAGCACAGCAGCAACCTGTCACCGGGTTGAAGGATCAGCGGCCCCACGGTGTCCACCACAGGTTTGCCGGGGCTACCCAAACAAGTGAACAACACGTTGCGGTTGAGCTTTTCGCCCATGGGCACGACCTGGTTGAGCGTGTCTTGCAGCTCAGAATAAGAGTGGTCGCGCGTGCGGGCGATCAATTTGTCACCACGCACCCAATAGAGGCGCGAGTCGCCGCAGTGCGCCCAGTAAGCCTGATTGCCTTGCAACAAACACGCAACCAGCGTGGTACGCGGGGTATCGATCAGTGCCTTCTGGGTGGCATAACGTAACAACTGGTGGTGACCGGCGATGATGGATTCATGCAAAAAACGCAGCGGGTCGGCCAGCTTGGGTTTGCAATCGCGTTGAAACAAAGCCGCCATCGTTTGCAATGCCAGCTGCGACGCAACTTCCCCCTCGGGGTGCCCGCCCATGCCATCGGCCAAGGCGAACAGACCGGCATCACGGGTGTAGCAATACCCCATGCGGTCTTCATTTTTCTCACGCCCGCCTTTGCGGCTGATTTGGTAGACGGAAAAGCGCATGCGTCTTCTCTTGTTTTTTCAGGTTTTTGCGCTAGCTTTTTGCACTAGCAGTGAGGTTTTCCAACTGCAGCTTCAGGCGTTCACTGAAACTCAGCTTGGTGTAACGGCGCTCGGTTTCTCGCGCCAACTCTTTTTGCAGAGCAAAAACACTTTGGGGTCGGGACAAAGGATCGAGAGACATGCACCATTCGGTGACCTCGATCAAATTGTCGGAATAAACATTTCGCAGCCTGGACAAACTCAAGGCGAGGCGATCCTTTTCAATCCGCTGCGGTGCATCGTTCGGTGGGTAACCTTGCATGCAAGCGTAGATACAAGCACCAATCGCGTAGATGTCGGTCCAAGGCCCGAGAGTTCCGTCGCGGCGATACATCTCCGGCGCGGCAAAACCTGGCGTGTACATAGGACGAATGAAGTTGCCTTCTTTGCTCAGCACCTCACGTGCGGCGCCGAAGTCGAGCAACACAGCTTTGTTGTCATTGGTGATGAAAATATTGGCGGGTTTGATGTCCAGGTGCAGCATTTTGTGCTGGTGCACGATGCGCAAACCACGCAGGATTTCATCAAACAACGACCGGATCGTAGACTCGCGAAACACCTTGTCGCGCTTCATATCGCGTGCGGTGACGATGAAATCTTGCAAGGTGTCACCTTGCAAGTAATTCATCACCATGTAAACGGTTTCGTTTTCGCGGAAGAAGTTCAAGACCGACACCACACTCGGATGCGAAATCTGAGCGAGTGAGCGCCCTTCTTCAAAAAAACTTTTCAACCCCAGACGGTACAGCGGCTGCTTTTCAGGTTTGATTCGCGGTGTCAATTCACCGGGCGAACGCTCGGCAAGAGATGCAGGCAGGTACTCTTTAACGGCAACCAAGTGGCGGTCGGCATCCTCTGCCAGATACACCACCCCAAAGCCACCAGCGGCGAGCTTTTTGATCACCTGATAGCCGCCCACGACGGTGCCTGAGGGCAACGGAGCGGGTTTGGGCTTTGACATAATCGAGATTTGGATGGGCAATGAGTTCTATGGCAGTCTACAGCATGACCGGGTACGCTGGCGCCTCAGCCAACCTAGGGACTGCACCCGATGCAGAGCCTGCGGGTGAGGCTCCAGCCAAGTCCCCCATGACCGGCAGCATCAACATCGAGCTGCGGTCGGTCAACAGCAGATTCCTGGACCTGGTGTTGCGTTTGCCAGACGAATTCCGCGGCCTGGAGCCCGCACTGCGCGAGTTACTCACCCAATCTTTCAGACGCGGCAAGATTGAATTGCGGCTGTCGAGCAGCCAGCAGAACGAGTCCGCTTGGCCTCAACCACAGGCCGGGCAGTTGATGCGTCTTGCCAACCTCCAAAACACAGTGATCAGCTGGCTGCCCCAAGCACGCCCTTTGTCAGTGAATGAGGTCATGCAGTGGTGTAAGGGCGCAGCCATTGGCGAACGGCTCGACGAGGTGGCACTGCAAGCAGCCAAACAGGCGGTAGCGGGTCTGATGCATGCCCGGGCACGGGAAGGTGAGCGTCTGGTGCAGGTTTTGCATGAACGCATTTCGCGGCTGTACGAGCTGGCAGCGCAGGCCGAACCTCTGGTACCAGTCGTGGTTCAAAAACAGCAGCAGCGGTTCCTGGATCGCTGGCAAGAGGCATTGACGGCGACCGACGCTGCCCACACCGTGGACCCTGAGGCCCTGAAAGAAAGGGCATTGAATGAAGCGGCCGCTTTTGCCATCCGCATTGATGTGGCGGAAGAGCTGGCTAGACTACGTTCGCACTTGGATGAAATCACCCGCTTGCTGAAAAAGGGTGGCGAAGTTGGCAAACGGCTCGATTTTTTGATCCAAGAGCTGCTGCGCGAGGCCAACACACTGGGCTCGAAAGCGGCATCATTGGAACTGACCAATGTATCGGTGGAAATGAAAGTAGCCATCGAACAAATGCGTGAGCAAGTGCAGAACTTGGAGTAGCACGTGGCCTCAGTTGACAATCCACCCGACTCTGCACCTGGCCAACCGCCCAGCATCCGGTTGCAGCCTTCAACAATGGACTATCCAGGTAATCTTTTTGTCGTCGCGGCACCCAGTGGCACGGGCAAGTCAAGCCTGGTCAATGCGTTGTTGGAACTGGACTCACATCTGGCGGTGTCGATATCACACACTACTCGAGCCCCGCGAGGTCAGGAACAAAACGACAGGGAATACCACTTTATTGACGAAGCCAGCTTCCGTCAGAAAATTGCGGACGGTGATTTTCTCGAATGGGCGGAGGTCCACGGGAATCTTTATGGCACCTCCAGGGCTGCCATTGAGGAACGCATCGCTGGGGGGCAAGATGTTGTGCTGGAGATCGATTGGCAAGGGGCGCTGCAAATTAAGCGTATCTTTCCCAACGCTGTTTTGATTTTTATTTTGCCCCCCAGTTGGGACGAGTTGGCACTGCGCCTGAACCGGCGCGGCGAAGACAAGCCCGAGGTGATCGCTCAACGTCTGCGTAACGCCCGCAACGAGGTGGCCCAGGCGGAACACTTTGACTTCGTTATAATCAACAGCCTATTTGAGGCGGCGCTTTTCGATTTGAAAACCGTTGTTCACTCGCAGCGTCTTAAATACCGAGCCCAACAGCGCAGCAAACCCAGTGTTTTTGGCGCACTCAACTTGAATTGACGTTCTGCACAGCCCCTTTTTTGGAGTTCTTATGGCCCGCATCACTGTTGAAGACTGCTTGACCAAAATACCAAACCGTTTCCAACTGGTTTTGGCAGCCACCTACCGCGCGCGCATGCTCAGCCAGGGGCACGCCCCAAAAATCGACACCAAGAATAAGCCTGGTGTCACCGCATTGCGCGAAATCGCTGCTGGTGAAGTCGGCATCGAAATGCTGCGTAAGGTTCCAGTCTGAAATCTTCGTTCAGGTACAAAAAAAGCGGTCTGCGGACCGCTTTTTTGTTGCCCGGCGTCGGGCCCGAACGCGCTCGATAGCCGTTCTTGCCATGACGGTACTGAATCCGCGATAAATTCGGGGCATGCGCGCACGTACAGCCAACCTGATGAACGACATCCGCGAGAAGGCCAAAGCGGCCGCTCGAGGACTGTTGCGCACAGCACCCACTCAAGCCGCGGAGGCGGCATCGTTTGATGCGCTGACCCACAAGCTGAACTACCTCGATAGCGCCGAGATTCGCCTGGTTCGCGAGGCCTACCGTTATGCCGACGAGGCGCATCTGGGGCAGTTTCGTGCCAGTGGCGAGCCCTACATCACCCACCCGATCGCGGTCGCTGGTCTTTGCGCCGATTGGAAACTTGATGCCCAAGCCATCATGGCCGCGTTGATGCACGATGCGATGGAAGACTGCGGCATCACCAAAGCGGAGTTGATCGAGCGTTTTGGAGCACCCACGGCAGAGCTGGTCGATGGCCTGACGAAACTGGACAAACTTCAGTTCTCGACCCGAGAAGAAGGCCAGGCAGAGAGCTTTAGAAAAATGCTGCTGGCGATGGCCCGTGACGTTCGGGTCATTCTCATCAAGCTGGCGGACCGGCTCCACAACATGCGCACGATGAGCGCCGTCATTGCCAGCAAACGGGCGCGTATCGCCCGGGAAACGCTGGACATTTACGCACCCATCGCCCACCGGCTGGGGCTGAATCAAATTTACCGAGAGCTGCAAGACTTGGCTTTCGCCCACTTGCAACCTTGGCGGCAAGCCGCCCTGGCAAAAGCAGTGCTCAAAGCAAGAGGCTACCGCCGGGACATTGTTGAGCGCATACAAACCGACGTGACCCGCACTTTCTCTCAGGCCAAACTCGCGGTACAGGTTTTTGGACGAGAAAAAACAATGTTCTCGATCTACAAAAAGATGCGTGCCAAACGTCTGAGCTTCGCGCAAGTGAACGATGTATTCGGTTTTCGTATTGTTGTTGGTACGACAACCGAATGTTATGTGGCGATGGGGATATTGCACCAGCTGTACAAACCTGTTCCTGGTCGTTTCAAGGACTACATCGCCATCCCCAAGGCCAATGGCTACCAGTCATTACACACCACTTTGGTGAGCCCGCTCGGTACCGCCGTAGAGTTTCAGATCCGCACCGAACCCATGCATGCTGTTGCCGAGAGTGGAATTGCGGCCCACTGGCTCTACAAAACCAAAGGCAAAGGTGCGATGCAGGTGCAAGACGCGCAGCGCCTGAGCGCAATGTGGTTGCAGTCTCTTGTAGACATTCAAAACGAAACGGGAGATGCCAACGAATTTCTGGAACACGTCAAGATCGACCTCTTTCCGGACGCTGTCTATGTTTTCACGCCGAAATCAAAGATCCTGGCATTGCCTCGTGGGGCAACGCCCGTCGATTTTGCTTATGCCATTCACTCCGACGTTGGAGATCACTGCGTGGCGGCCAAAGTCAATGGTGAGCCGGTAGCGCTGCGCACCGAGCTGCGAAGTGGTGATGTGGTGGAAATCGTCAGCACCCCGAACGCAAGGCCCAATCCCGCATGGCTCAACTTCGTTCGGACCGGCAGAGCACGATCCAAGATTCGCCATTACCTCAAAACCATGGAGCAGGACGAGTCGCAAGAGTTGGGCGAGCGCATGTTGGCACAAGCGCTACGCACCGAGGGCTTGACCTTGCCAGCAGACGACGAAAGTGGGCAAGCCATCTGGCAACAACTCACGCGGTGGAGTGGAAGTCGCAGCCGGGGCGAACTGCTGACCGATATTGGTTTAGGCAAAAAAATCGCCGCTATTGTGGCCAAACAGCTGGTTCGCCTGCTGGCTGAGCAGGGTACACGCCCCGATGCGTTGACCTTGAGCCTGGGCCGCTACGCTGCAGCCGACGAGAGTACTCCCAGCCAAGGCGTGGTGCAGGTTGACGGCAGCGAAGGAGCCTCGGTGAAGTTTGCAAGCTGTTGTCATCCCATCCCGGGAGACAGCATTCAAGGCTATTTGGGCCGAGGAGAAGGCCTTCTGATTCACCGCACGGAGTGCAGCGTTGGGAAACGCCTGTTCGTGCGTGACCAAGAGCATTTCATGGCAGTGGAATGGGGAGAACAACCCGTTCGTGCTTTCGAAGCGGGCATCTCGCTCCTGGTGCAAAGCGGCAAAGGTGTGCTGGCTAAAGTCGCAGCGGCGGTGGCGCATGCGGAAGCTGACATCGTGCACATTGAAATGGGCAACGACCCTCGCGCGGAGTCAACAGAAATCAAAGTACTCGTGAGTGTTCGGGATCGATTGCACTTGGCCGAGGTGATGCGCATCCTCAAACGCACCGCGCCGGTGATGCGGGTTACTCGGCAGAAGTCCTGAACATGCTTTCAGCGGGCGGATGGCGTAGAGGTGGGTTCCGGATAGCGGACGTCGAGCACCTCGATGCGCTGGAGCCCTTTGGGCGTTTGTACGGCGACCTCGTCACCCACCTGCGCTTTGAGTAAGGCGCGAGCGACAGGCGAGATCCAACTCACTTCTCCCAAGCTACTGTCCGCCTCGTCTATGCCCATGATGGTCAGCAGGGTTTCCGCACCCTCTTCGTTCGCATAACGAACTGTTGCGCCAAAAAAGATTTGTGATTTACCGTGGTGGACCGAAGGATCAACCACCTCGGCGACGTCCAAACGTTTGGTTAAAAAACGAATCCGCTTGTCGATTTCTCGCAAACGCTTTTTTCCGTACAGGTAGTCGCCGTTTTCAGATCGGTCACCATTTTTTGCTGCCCAGGAAACCACTTCCACGACCTTAGGACGCTCGATGTCCAACAAAGTCAGCAGCTCAGATCGAAGGCGGGCATATCCTGCTGGGGTGATGTAGTTTTTGGTTCCGGGCGGGATGGGCGCAAGCGAGGTACCGCCCTCCTCGTCCTCACCACTGTCGGATTCTTTGGTGAAAGCTTTGCTCATGAATACCCCAGGCGGTCACACGCTGCTGCTTTGATCGCACAAAGAAAAACAGCCTAGAGAACAAGTCTCTAGGCTGAGTTTCTAGAATCGAAATTCTGGTGCGGCTGGCAGGAATCGAACCCACGACCCCTTGGTTCGTAGCCAAGTACTCTATCCAGCTGAGCTACAGCCGCGAAGCTTTGCATTCTAGCACAGGTTTTTCACTGATTACAAAACGCATGTTGCCGCAGCGCGATAACAGCGCGCTGCGAAGGCTTCGTCCGCGTTGTGTTCCGCCAGTCGCGCAAGCGACACCCAGGCGCGGCAGCGAGACGTGCCATCAAGAGACTCGTCCTGAGCAGCTTGCTCGAGCTTCTGACGCGCTTTTCCCCAAAGTTGCCGTTCGGCAAAACCGCTGCCCACGGCCAAGGCAACCGCACTGTCCCTGGGGAAACTCTGCGCTGAGCGCTCAAGCGTCGGCAGCCAATCACTTTCCAGGCCTGCCACACAAGCAACCAAGCCCTGGGCCACAGCCGTCCTGTCTTCAGGGCTGTAACTGTCCATCGCATCCCAGTACGGCCGCAACCAAATCCGTCCGTCCTGCGGATGCCCGAGCTGCGCGGCTCGAGAAGCCGCGCGGGAAGCAACAAAAGCGTCCCGACGGTCAGCGGGATCGAACTGCGCCCAAACCTGACGCAGTTGATCCATGTCATGTGCAGTGTCCAAGGACTCGAAGGCCAGGGACCGCAACAAACCGACGGCAGCGACTTTAGAAAAGCCCTGATGTTTGGCCAACAACCTAGCCGTCTTGAGTGCCTCCGCCGGATGTTGGCCCAAACGTGTGGCCTGCAACTTCAGGCGCAGTGCATGGGTACGCCTTGCAATACCGGCAGGCAAAGCGGCAAGCAGCTTCAGTGCTCGAGGTGCATCTCGATCGTCCAACGCCCACTCTGCAGCCAGCAGGTGAGCGCCTTCTTCTGCTGACTTGGCCGAGCTAGAACGCCGCGCCAGCAGCAAGGCACGCTCAAGATGGCTGTCTCGTCGAACCCGGTCTTGCAAACGGTGGGCGCTGCCGGCATAGAGCAAGTGGGCCAGCACAGAAAACTCGTTGTCTTGGGTGAGGTCTGGTGTGTCGGCCTGTATCGCCAAGGCGCGCTGCGCCGATTTCTCGGCCCGCGCATATCGCCCGCCGAAATACTGGGACAGTGCCTCACGTAAGGCCAGTTGAGCGCTGCGATCGCGCCGAGCTAAACGCCACTGTCGTGCGCGTTCTGGCAAGGTGCTCAGACTGCGCAGAGCCTGAATCAAGGTGACCAAGGCGACGCAGCTACCCAGCAGAAGAAGCAAGAACAAATTCAGCGACATGTCCAGTCGCCAGGTGCCCCAGTAAAAGGAGGCCAAGCCGTCGTTGGTACCTAAAGCGGTCGCAGCAACCACGGCAACAACAAACAGCAACAAGAGCCAAATGACGAAGCGCATGACGGAGCGTTCAGATCAAGTCGATGGTGAAGATCAGCGCGCCGAACCAGCAGCACTTAAGGCGGCGAGGGTGTTGTCCGGACGTGGAACGACCACCTGACGAGACTGCGCAGCAACGTTGCGCACTACCTCTGCAGCCGCCACGGTACGGCGATTTTGCCGATCAAAGTAGCGCTCCAGGGACAGCACAACCAACTGCAAGTCCGACTGCGCAGTTTCGAACTGACGGCTGAGCAAGGCCAGACGAGCGTTGAGCAACCTCAACTTGAGGTTTTCGCGCAAAAAGAACGCCTGTTCTGGTGCCAAAAGCATGGCGTCGGGATGATCAATTCGAGTGACCCTGACCAAGGATTTGGCTTCTGCGACCACGTGGTCAACAGCGCGGCTCCAACCCTCGATCCAACCCGATCGAGAAGTCCAGTCGATGGATGCAACCGAAGGCTTGTTCGGTTCGATCAGAGACGACTCTTTGGATGACGGTTGGTTGAATTGACGGAACTGTGGTCGAGACAGCAATGGAAGGTCGTCTACCAGGCGAACCACCTCGTCCAGTTTGATGCTAAGCAGCGAGACATCCGCAACTGCCACCGCCTTGACCTTGTCCAAATCGCGGGCTATGGCCCGACGAACACCCTCCAAGCGAGGTTGGTTGTAGCGTGACAGTCGCTCGTCGGATTGTTTGAGTACCGCCACCAGAGGTTCTGCGCTTCCGGTGATGGCGGACTGCTGCAGCGCGACCCGAATGCCGGCCTCAATGTCCACCAGAACGTTTTCGTCTCGCGACCGAGACAACGATTGAATCAGCTCTTCGACCTGACCTCGCTGCACCGCCACTTCCGCGACGCGGGCCTCAAGGAGAGCAACCTTGGCCGCCGCTTCCATCACCTTGTCGTTGGCTTGTTTGGCCAGCACTTGAGACTGAGCTGCCTCTCGCTGAACTGCCTCTTGTCGCCCCACCAATGTCTGCTCCAAGGAGGCACCGCGCTGCTGTGCCTTCCAGGCCAAACTGAGACTCAAGAGCGATACGACGGTCAGCAACACACCAAAAATCCACGGCCAGGGCAACCCCCAACGCGCCTCAGGAATGCCCTGGGCATGCACACCGTCAATTGGGGCGGATGCCAAAGGGCTCACCGTCTGGTCAGTTGCCCCAGAAGGACGTGGAGTTGTGGAATCTGAATTCACTGCGGGCGTGTCAACGGAAGGGAAAACAGGTGACCAGAGCCACCGGGAATGCCCAAGGATTGTATGCAGGCCAACACAGACTCAAAATCGGCGCGGCTTGTGGTCACCTCAGAAAAACCCGCTTCTTCAGCCGCTTGAGCGATTCGCGGATGGGTGACCAGCGCTCGGCTGTGCATCCAAGACGGCCTCGGGAAGCGCTGCAGCAGCTGCTGAACCGCCTCCGAACTGCTGAAGAACCACAAGTGATGCAGCGGGCTGTTGAGCGCTTGCCCAGCGAGCTCCAAGAGTCGTGGCGTCCACTGGGGGGGTGCACGGAGATACACCGACAAAAAATCAACTTCAGCGCCGGCGTGCTGGAGCCGTTGGGCCAACCAATCTCGCCCCCCCTGCCCCGACACAACGAGCACACGGGCCCCGCGCCAATCAAGGTGCTCCAGTCGCTGCCACAGTGCCTCGCTGTCAAATTGCAGGGAATCTACATCCGGCTCCATGATGCATCGCCGCTCAACTCCCAAGGCCTGCAAAGAGGCGCTGGTACCTGGCCCCGGCGAAGCAGCAAGGACCTTTTGCGGCCACACACCTCTGGAGGCCGATCCAAAAAAATGCGCTGCGGCATTGGGGCTCACAAACATCACCAGTTTGTAGACCTCGAGCTGAGCCCAGGCGCCGGTCAAAGCGGCTTTATCCACAGCGGGAACGATTTCAATCAAAGGCAACGCGACAGCATCGACGCCGCGAGCAATCATGTCGTTCACCCATGTTTCGGCCTGGACCACCGGGCGCGTGACAAGCACACGAATGGATACACGAGTGGCTGTGGAGGCCATCGCTCAGCCGACGTCAGAAGAGGGCAAATAACGGACCGCTCCTAAGTCTTTCAACTGACTGACCACCTGGGCGCCCAGTGCAAGAGCCGCCTCCAAGCTTCTTACCTCGCCCTGTGCAGCGGTGCACAACAAAGGCAATGCGATCGACGACTCCGAGTCGTCCACTCCCAGCACTGCCCTCAAGTTCATTCGGCCGCCCGAGACCCAGACCGCGTGCGCGGCCAACGGCATGCTGCAACTTCCCCCCAAGCCGCGAGAGACAGCGCGTTCTGCCTGGGCGGCCAGCCAAGTCGGCGGGTGCAGCAGACTGGCAACGTGGGCTTGTACGACTGAGTTGTCGCTGCGCACTTCGATGCCCAGTGCGCCCTGCCCTGCACAGGGAAGCATGTCCTCCAGTTCAAACAGGGCACGGATGCGCTCGGCCAGACCAAGGC
>Ga0315907_10003274_pt1 | contig 19320 bp, 17 predicted proteins | sample LakEriMetagenome_3_FD_203525 | JGI IMG/M metagenome (GOLD analysis project Ga0315907, IMG submission 203525) | Freshwater fungal communities from buoy surface, Lake Erie, Ohio, United States - Buoy 12 MA123 | ecosystem: Environmental > Aquatic > Freshwater > Lake > Lake biofilm | place: USA... | reverse complement strand
GCCCAGCTTTTTGAAGTTTTTCAAAGCAGCTGGGCACCATTCCAGTAAACTTAAGCTCCCCAGATTTATTTAGACCTATATCCTGAGATAAAATTTTATCTCCTTCCATATTTGATATTTCAGTCAATTGGGAAACGACTCTTCTCCCTTCTTTATCTCTTCTAATCTGAATAATGAAATCAACAGCGGTTGAAACTTGGTAGCGTAAAGCTTTAAGAGGAAGATCATGGCCTGATAACAAAAAAAGATTTTCTAACCTTGAAAGACATTCACCTGGGGAATTGGAATGAACGGATGTCATTGATCCTTCATGGCCAGTGTTCATCGCCTGAAGCAAATCAAAAACCTCGCCCCCTCGGCACTCACCAACAACAATTCTGTCTGGCCTCATTCGCAAGGTATTTTTTAAAAGTTCTCTGATTGTAAGACCCTTTTCTGAACCTAAAAAAGTTCGAGCTTCAAGTCGAACGACATTAGATAGATTAAATTGTAGCTCTCTCGTGTCCTCAATCGTAATTAGTCTCTCCTTTTGAGGTATCTCTTGCAAAAGAAGATTTAAAAAAGTTGTCTTTCCGACCCCTGTCCCACCCGAGATGACTAAATTCATTTTAGCCTTAACTAATAGCTTCAAAAATTCAACCCAAGCTGGAGTTAGACCAAAAAGATTGGGATTACTATCAAAGGATTTAATTGTTTTTAAATATCGTCTGATGGTAATCGCATGGCCTTCCTTAGTGTAATCTTGATGAATAAGATTCACCCGACTCCCATCAGGGAGGTTACCATCCATAATAGGAAAATCTGAATTAAAAGGCTTTTTATTGTAAAGGGCGAGGTCTTGGCAAAATTTATCGATATCAGAAGGTGTAAATACGACATCTAATTTAATCAACTCCCCGTCTTTTTCTACAAATATGTTATCAAAACGATTTATAATTATTTCAGTGACTCCACTCAGTTTTGAAAGTTCAGTTATAAGATCTTGTATATTGTTTTTTGACATCAAAGGTCCCTACACTTTTTCAAATAAAAAGAAATCTGTTTCTTTAATACTGGCACCATAAGCGAGAAGATTCTGTGACATAATCAATTGGTCATTCGGAGAAACTAAGTGGTAAATTTGGTCAAAACTTAGACCCTGCTTCAAACAATGAGATAATTGTTCATGCCCAAGAAAAAAATTAAGATGAAAAACGATAAGTAGCAGCCAATCAATTTTCTCTGACCTGCCCTGAGACAAATTTATAATGGTATCAATATCACTTCCAAATTGAAGGTCAATGTGAGCCGTATCCTCTTGCAGTAAGAGTTCCATATTCGCTAACTTGAGATAAAATGCCAGAAGGAACAAACGAGAAAAACTAGTTACTGAATGGTCTCTAAAGCGAGTTTCAAAAACTTTAATTTCTTCAATGAGGTGCATGTGAGTTTTAAAAGAATAATCACCATAAATTTCTTTATGGAGAAATATACTTGCAATTCTCTCTTTAAAATTTGACCATCCAAGAACTTTAATAGCTTTTTCAAGATTTTGACCATCTGAAAACTCAGCTAAACTCATTTCAAAAATTTTATAAAGCGCCCTATTATCTTTAATCACCTCAATAATCGAAGTGGGCGTAGGTGCAATTGAAAAATTTGCCTTTAAAAGTATTAAAAACTCATGTGGCAAAGAAATATAAGGGAGTTTAATTCTACTCATATATCCGACAATTTAAATCTCTTAATTAAAAATTCAAAATTATATTATAATTAAAACACGACAGGATATTAAATCCTAGGAATAATAATCTAATGGAATTACCAAAGTATAAAAATATTTCAATTACTGATTTTGAGAGTACTGAAATTGACCATTTCCTTAAAAAAGATATAAATCTTCATTCACCAATTGCCTTAGACATTAAAAAAATAAATTTTGAACAGCAGAGAGAGCTCATCGGATTGATTGAAAACTTTTTCTTCCAACAAAATATCTCATACCTCTTCCCTTATCCCGTTTATTTAATTTCAGATCATGATCAAACGATGACAAGAATGCCTCTTGTAAAAAATACATCCGAATTACCTCGTTTTTTTTCTCATAAGGAAACCAAGATTAATATTAAAGAATCGAGCGTACTGGATAAAAACAAGTTACTTCAAATAGAAATATCCAATGCTGACTTTAGTCAAAACAATCTAGAACTAGAAAGTTATGCACAAAAACATAAGGAGATAAATAAACTTGAAGCCGAACGATCTTTTTATCGCACGCTTCTAAACAAAATCTCTAAAAGAAAGAAATAATGGAAAACAAAAATAAATCAAAGAATTCTGCACAGGAAGACTTAAAAGGCTTTGAAGATTTCATGGAAGGCCAAAACGAAGATGTCGGCCAGTTAAAAGTACAGAAGCGAGAAGGTAATTTTGAAAGTTATAATTTCCTTGAAAATGATTCAAAGAGATTGAATAAAATAAAAAACATTATGTCTCAAAAGATTCCATTCCTTTCAAAGTATGACCAATCATCACGACTCATACTCGAGCAAAAAATTGAAATCGAAATATTAAAAAACAAATTGAATGAAATCTTCCAACAACAATCTTCAGGTTATCAAAAATCAATCAAAGAAGTATTTGACTCATACTTCGGTCCAACTAAGAGCTAATTCTTGACAGTATTTAACAAAATAGGACCACCAATATGCTTGAACTCTTCCTCGCTCATTACATCAATTTCATAACCATTTAACTGCTCAACAAGAATCTGATATATATATATAGCAAATTCATGGACATCTGATAGGCCAAACTTAGTAAGAAATTCTTGGGTTTTAGATTTTAAAATGGAATCGTCTATTCCCTTAATAAGAAATTCTGCACCATTTTTTATGAAATAGGTTTCAAAGAAAACTTTTAATTCTGCGACAGTCACACCCATTTTGCCACGTGACTCTTCAAAAAGATGTCCTGAGCAAAAATTAATAAAACTAGAAATCATAATAGCTTCAAAATCAATATTGTCGACTTCATAATTTAAATAGAATTGATCATTTAAAAGGTTGTCTAATTTTAACTTCTCAAGACTTGAGAAAAAGGACTGTATGAAAGGTAAGGATTGTAAAAAAGTCTCAGAGGAATTTAGCCACATTTTATAAGTTTTAAGATTATTGATTTCCTGTGGTTTGCTACTTCCATCAAATTTAAACGCTGGAAGCTCACTGTAAGAATGTTCAAGGAATGAATTCCAATACATACCTAAAAAATAAGAAAAATCATCCTTTTCAAAAGGTGTTGTAGATAATATTTTTTTTAGTTTTTTTTGATTAATTTCAACTAAGCTGTGACCAACCTTGAATAAATCAAAAAAATCAAATAATTCAAAAATATTTTCTCCTGGTCCACGTTTTTGAATCACATATTCAAATCCTAACTCCAGCTGAGAACGAGTTTGATGGCCGATTTTAGTCATTGCTAAACTTCCACTTTTCAATGCTCCAACATAAGACATTCTCGCATTTACGAGGCGAATAAAGTTAAAATGTAAGAATTTAGCGCGAGCTTCGGATTTAACATCATTCAAAGCTTGTTTGATTTCATTGAGTGAAGTCTGATAAGCAACTAAAGATGTTGAATGAAGGCTTTGGTTTAATGATAGTGAATCAATTTGAGGAGTAAGTGTTTTTTTATTTTTTATAAACAAATCAATCGCATCAAAATTTAAAAAGCAGGCATTATACTCAAGAGATTCAAAATAATCAACAAAACCAAAATCCCTTAATCTCTCCTTCTTCTGTTGATAATTATTTTCCTCCATGACTTGATAAGAATCGACGATCATCTTAAATAAAAAAGTATAAGCATGCTCAACACCAAGATCCGAATATAATTTACGGATCATTTCCTTTAATTCATTCGCAAGATAAAAATCCTCCGGATAGGCAATTAAAAGTTGATTGTCTTCAGTTAAGAAATAATTGTCATCATCTGGGTATAATGGATCTTCTACGTCAAATGTTGAAATGCTTAATTGGTTTTTGATTGAAAGTAAGAAATCCTCACTCTTTATAAACTCCAGCTGAATCTCTTCATCAGGACATTTAGAATAGACTTCCAACCAAAAATTTGCAGAGTCCGGATCAATCACATCTTTCTGCCACAGGTCGATGTCCCTTAAAGCTTGTCTCTGATCGTGTGAAAGTTTCGGTAAAATTAAGGCAAATTGATCTTTTGATGTATTCTGGAGAGAAACAAAAAGTGGTTGAATAGGAATCATAGAAAGATCCCCTCCACTTTCCACCAGTTTTTCTATGTCTTCAAATTTATTATATGCCTGTGCCTCATAAAGAAGTTGGCTTAAAAGATCCTTTTTGATCATAGAATTTGTCATAGTTTTCCTTGGTGTTAGAACCATCTAAATACTCTTTTTTGTACTTTTTGGCCAATGTGACTCGCCAAAACACAATGCATCAAGTAGAATAAAACACATGAATTCCCTTTTAATAAGTACCCTATCTGAAGTTCCAGAGCTGACAGATCTTAAAACGAGGTTTATCAATCTTAAATCCATACTGTTTGATATGGATGGAACCTTATTTAATACCGAAAAATATCATGCGATTGCCCTCAAAAACCTTGGGGAAGAACTAAAAATCCGTTCACCTCTGAGCGAAAAAGAAATGTTTCATTTAATGGTTGGTAAAGCAGATCATTTACTTTTTGATATAATTAAAGACTGGCCTCGCTTTCCTGTTCATTTATCGGTAGAAGAATTTATCCATCGTAAAAACAATCATCTTCTTAATATTTTAAGTCAGACAAATAGCGAACAGTACTTTTCTGAAAAACTAAGAATTTTACTAACAGAAATTAAAAAAAATAACTTTTTCATAGGGCTTGTAACATCCTCGGAGAAAATTATTACTCATGAATTATTAAAGTCATCTCAGATAACAGATCTTTTTAATTTTATCCTTACACGAGATGATTCGCTTAAAGTTAAACCAGATCCATGGCCCTACCTTTACACGATCAATCAATCTTGTTTTACACCACAAGAGACACTTATTTTTGAAGATTCCCAAGTTGGAATTGAAGCCGCTGAAAAATCCGGAGCAAATGTTTTAAAAGCAAATTGGTATAGAGATTAAGGTTTTAGGATTGAAATAATCCATTGATTATCAGTATGGGGCCCATTTTCAATTTTTATTTTTTCAGATTTAGTTTTGAATGAAGAGTCAATTTCATTGGATACATAGAACTCATTACCTAAGACGCTCATTAAATTATAAAGCCCCGCATGCTCTTGCATATCAATCATATACTTCAAAAAGAGAAGAGGAACCGGCCCAGTAGATGAGCCTAACTTGTCATACATTTTCATTTCTTTAATTGCATCTCGAGTCATAAATGACTTTAGTTTTGTTGAGAGTAAGTTCAGTGTATTTAAACTGAAAACGTAGTCATATTTAAGTTTGTTCATATCGACACTAACCAAATCGAGATCCTGCTCAGTACGAAGTTCTGCAGCAAGAAGAAAAGCGCTTTTCTGAGGTACAAGCTTTGTGTTCATATGAATATTTTCAGTTATTTTCGGAACCTCAGGAACGAGTACGCCTTGTACTAGAGCTTCATCTTTTACAGTTGAGATTAATTTATCATCCGTTTTCAATTCCTCAGAAGAAAGCTTTGATATTTTTAAAGGCTGATCCATGACATATAAATTTTTCAGTCCCTTATCTTCAAATTCTTTACCTGAGCCATAAAAGAATACGCGACCTTGTATAAATCGTTCCTGATAAAGTCTCGAGAGATGCTCTTTCATTGGGGCAAAAAGCTTAAAAAGTGATCTGTATTGAACTTCACGGTGGCGAAAAGTGTTAGAATAGCGTCTTAAACATCCAATCGCCTCTCCATCAATGTTGAAGGTATTAATGATGTTAGACTGTGATAATAATTGAAAGGCTTCAGGGTTGTCTGAAATGCCAAATAATTCATCTTTTTCTGAGCAAATAAGGGTCATGAGATCAACATCACGCTGACAAGATTTCTTCAAGTTATCAGCATATGTATTTTCATGACAACGATCACCACACTCATTTTCAAGTCTGTAATGAGAAACCAAATTAAATTGTTTTGATTTAAATTCTTTTATCCAGTCATGAGAACTATAATCCTTAGGAAGACTTTCTTTATACTTAGGTCGAAATTTACGGAGCTGATGAATGAATTTTTTCATATCATCAGAGGCTGGACGACAAGAATCGAGCCACCGATCAAAATTAAATCCACAACTTGCCTTCGGCAATACTGATTGAGAAATAAGTTGCAGGTGCCAGCTTGCTTCAAGAAGATAGCTAAGGGCCAGCAGCCGATAGGAATACCGGATATAATTTGAATGTTTCGTAAACTGTTCGTTGGTACAAAGTGCCGAGGCATAAAGTTCAGATTTTATAAAATCAGAAAGCTCACTCTCACTTTCAAGCAAGTAAGGGTTAAAAAGATGACTGAGCAAGATATCGTCTTTAAATTGAAGTTTTCCAAGATATGGATCCAAAGTCAGTGAAGGACTCTTACTACCAAAATAGCCATCGAGTTTTTTTTCTCCATGCAGATAAAGAGGAAAAGCCTGGTCAGATGCCAGTAGCAATCCATTAAAACTGAGGCAATAAATAAGTACTAAGAATTGAACCAAAATAATGTTAACCATGGGATATAAGTTATTAATAGGAGCGCCACAATCATTAATATAAGAAATGGGATACTGACTTTGTAAAGTTCAATTACGGACTTATTAAACCGAAAAGAGCTAATAAATAAATTAATTCCTACCGGCGGAGTAATATAACCAATCTCTAAGTTTGTTAGAAAAACAATCGCAAGGTGGAGTGGATTCACCTGGAATTGCTCTGCAATGGGAATAATAAGTGGGACAACGACGATGATGGCACTAAAAATATCCATCAAACAACCTACGATCAGTAGGAATGCATTGAGTGTTAGCAAGAACAAATATTTATTCGTTATTAGAACCCGCATTGACTCTAATATTTTCATGGGGATTTCTTCATCTACCAGATAATTTGTTAAACCAAGCGCACAACATAAAATTAATAAAATCGCTCCAACGAGGGTCAAACTTTCAACAATGACTTTGGGAATATCTTTAGTAAGAGATAAATCTCGTGAAATAAAACAATTAACTATTAGTACATAACCAGCAGATATGGCCGAGGCTTCGGTAGCCGTTAAAAAGCCACCATAAATACCACCCAGAACAATAAATGGAAGAGGGATTTCAAATCTGGCATCCCAAACGGCCTGTCTCATTTCAGTAAGAGAAAATATATGTTTCTTGCGCGGATTATTCCTCGATTCAAAAATCGAATATAAACCTAGTAGAATCATTAATAGAATCCCCGGAACAACTCCCGCTAAAAAAAGTTGATCAATATCTACTTTGGCAATAATGCCGTAAAGGATAATAGGTAAGCTTGGAGGAAATAATAGGCCTAGTGATCCACAAGTTGTAATTAAACCTAAAGCAAACTTCTCAGAGTACCCTTCTTCAATAAGAATAGGATAAAGCAATCCACCTAGGGCTATAATTGTGACACCAGAGGCTCCAGTGAAAGCTGTAAAAAAGGCGCATAAAAAAAGACAAACAATGGCAACTCCACCGGGCATCCAACCTAAAAAAGCTTGTGAGAGTTTTAAAAGACGAATTGGAGCTTTAGATTCAGCTAGAACATAGCCCGCAAAAGTAAATAAAGGTATCGTCAAAATTGTTGGAGCACTTGCCAGGCGATAGATTTCAACGGCCACAGCAGAAAGCTCTACTCCACTAAAATAAAAAGCTGCCAGAGCAAAGGCTGACATAACTATAAAAATGGGAGTCCCCAAGAGGGCCAACATGAGAATACTAAGGTAGATAACAGTACTCATTTATGTTCTCCTATTCGGAGCCCTAATATCAGTTGATTGAAAAAACGAAGAGAAATCAGGCCAATACCAAGAGGAATAATTCCAACTGGCCATGAACTATGAAGCCCTAACATGGTAGGAGCTCCAAATTCTCTTTCTACAATAAAAAAGTCCCAGGAAGATTTTAAAAGGACGAGCGAGGTCAAAAATGAAAATAAGCAGACTAAATTTTTATGTAACCAAATAAATATTTTAGAATCAGCACGTTCAATGAGTTTAGTAAAAAGATCTACCTTGATGTGAAGATTTCCTTTTGTCGCGATGGATCCGCCTAAAAAAGCACAAAGGAAGACAAGATGTCGCACTAAAGGGTCTATCCAATTTAAACTCAAGCCTAACCACCTTAGTATAATGGAAGCTAACGCCAGTGCGAGAATGGAGAAAAAACTAATTACTAGGCCAGATCGACTTATTTTTTCTAGAAAATCATCAAATAGATAAATCAATTTCATCATTTAGACTCTTGATCAAGGAGTTGGATCACTTTAGTAGAGATATAACTATCTTTTACCTTATTGATAACACTTCCTCTGGCACCGGCAGCCTTTTTATAATCCTCTGCTGGAAAAGAAATAAATTGGACCCCTGACTTTTTGAGCTGCTGACGGGCCTGTTCATTTTCCTGTATAGATTTACTATTTGCTTCGGCCACAAATTTTTTAGATAGCTCCATGATTTTTGTCTGAAATTCAGGTTTAATTTTGCTCCACGTTTTATCCGAAACAAGGAGAGCCCCTATGGAAAAAGCAGTCGGAAAGTCTACGAGGTACTTCACCTTTGAATGCCATTGTAGAGCTAGAATCGCCAAGGGTGGTGCATAAGCAGCATCAATAATCCCTGTTGAAAGTGAAGAAAGCACATCGGGTAATGCGAGGGGAACTGAAACAAGTTGAAGCGACTCAATCATGGCCTCAACGAGTTTATCACCTTCCCAAGACCATATTTTTACACCCTTAAGTTCATTCAAATTTGAGATTTTTTTTGTCGATACGACATAGACTTGCCCGACTTCATAAAAACCTAAGTTAATGAATCCTTTGCTTTTTAGGCCCTGATTAAACTGGGCCGACAATTTACTAAGTGTGGCAGAGGCTTTGTTTTGTTTTTCATAAAATGTAAATGGAATTTCCATGGAACGAACATCTCCATAAATATCCCCTAATGTTTTTCCAGTAAAAATTCCCCCATGGAGCTGACCTATTCTAATTTTTCTTAAAACATCTGGCTCATCCCCAGAGACTCCACCGTAGTAAATTTTAAATGAGACTTCATTATTGGTGAGGGTCTCAACTTCCTTTGAAAGTTTTTTTAGGCTATTTCCCCATGTTGTTCCCTCCGGAACAAGCACGGCCAATTTTATCTGCTGGGAAGCTTTGGCCGTCATCGAAATTGTCAATAGACTGAATAACAAAATTTTTTTTAACATAAATTTAATCCTCAAATATCTTCTTCTTATATTTTTCAATTATTTCGAATCTTTTCTGAGCTATTGAATTGTAAAGATTCAATTTCTCAGCTGTTTTATACTCACTTAAATCTTCTAGGTTGTCGCGATTCAGATCTTCCCATTTGGAAAACTCTTCTCTGAGATTTTTTGCAATTTCATCATAACGTTTTTTATCAAAAGCTGGAATAATCGAAAACTGGATATAGTTCACTCTTATTAATAAGTGCTGATGATGTTTCTTGATTGCATTTTCATAAAGCTGAATAGCCTTTTCAGGATCTCCCCCCAACATTTTTGGCCTAGAGGCTTCATATTGAGCATAGAAAATATCGCAGACACCATACTCAATATCCGGTGATGCTTTACAAACCCAATCAAAAAGGCTTTTTACCCTTGGCACCTGAGACACAAGAGCAATATTATCTTTTTGTAGATTTATGAGGCTGGCCCAGGCCTGAGCTGTAAAAAGAAGGGCAACGAGATCTGCCTTTGTCATTTTATCATTCAAAATCTTTTGAAATTGATCATCCGTTTTCTCCAAAATTTCCTTTCTGGATATTCCACGACGTTCAAAGTATTCCATCCCATAATCAAAAGATCTGGTATAGAGGGCAGCTGCAGTTTTCTTATGGGGAGAATCCTCAAGGCCGGCCAATTCATCATCGAAGGCGAGTGTTTCTGAAACACCATAGGCATAACCTGCAAAACCTTTAATCAGCATCGCTAAAAGGGGAAGGTTACTCTCATCCTGTAAATAAAGCGTTTCAAGAAATTTGAGATTTCCAGGAGAGGAGTCTCTGAAAAAATCCCAATTCCTCTCTCGGGTTAGCAATTCAGATCCATCGACAAAAAGGGGAGAGGCTCCTCTCAGAGCAGCCTTTTTCATAGTGCTACAACTAGAAATGGCCATGATCAAAAGCAAGAAAACTGGCTTCATTAAATACCTAACCCTTTAATTTCACTACTACCCTATCTTAACCTTCAGTCCCAAATTCGACAGAAAAAGATTTGTATGTAAAATTTTCCCCTTTGCGGCAGGGCGTTTGGGGCGTGCTATACTCACTCAAAACGGTGTATAAAATTGTCTCAAGTTAAGAATCCAACTAGCCGACAATTAAACTACAGTAATTAATTTTAAAAGTGATTAGGTGACATATGAAAACAAAAGAACAATTTGAATCAAAGCCCTTCAATTTTGAGAAACCTCAGGACAAAACAAAACCTAAAAGTTTGCGCCCCATGCGCTCGCTTGTTGCGAGTAGAAGTTTTAAACCAAAAACACTGGTGGCGAATCTTAACTTAAAGGTAGAAGAGCAAGTAAAGAGAGATTAGAAACTCTTATCGATGTCAGACTTTATCTTCGTTTGAATCTCATTCATTTTTTCTAGTTGATTGTTATGAATTGTAATTAAGTACTGTTTCTTAATTCTAAAGACGTTTTCAATCGCCTCAAGATAATTTGACTTTAATTGCCTGAAACAGACCTGCTTTTGATCTCTTGAAATCACTTTACCTGCACTATCTGCTGACTCACCTGAACAGTAGAGTTTCTCTTCCTCGAGAGTTGTTTCTAAGGATCTCACAAGTTGATTAAAACTATCCTCAAAAACGGGTCCCTGCTCAACTTTTAGACTTTTAATTTTTTCAGCAATCGCTGGAATTTTGCTCACATTGTCTGAACTTTTGAAACCCAAAAAATCTGAATATGCTGAGAAACTAAGACCCATTAAAATAATCGTTAAAACAACTCTTGCCATGATTGACCTTCTAAAAATGGTTTAAAAAAATCATCACATTCTAAAATAAATCGGCTTAATGGGAATCCCACCACATTAGCATAATCCCCATCCACTTTTGAGATAAAGGTTAAAGACGGTCCTTGAATACCGTACGCTCCCGCCTTATCAAGTGAATCTCCGGTCATAAGATAATTATTGAGTAAAGTCGATCCTATTGAGTTGAATTGAACTCGCGACTCCTCAACAAATGAATATGATTTTGTATTTCCTTTAAATTTCAACAGAAGTGAAACTGCAGTAAAAACTGAATGAGTTTTGCCAGATAATTCAGATAATATTTTTCTAGCGTCTTGTTCATCAACAGGTTTTCCGTAAATCTTATTTTCAAGACATACAATGGTATCTGCTGAGACGACAAATGAATCATAAGTTAACTCATCAAATACGGCCTTCCCTTTTTGTTGGGCGATATGCCTAGAGTACTCAACTGGGTCCAGATGATGAGACTCCTCAGGTATATTTTTTGTCATGATTTCAAATGGGATATTTAAAAAACCTAAAAGTTCCTTGCGCCTTGGAGAGGCACTGGCCAGAATAAATTTTAATCTCTTATTTTCCATTTCTTAAAACCCAAACATGATATTGCAAATCAGTCATCTCTCGTACCTGCATGCGTTTGTTAGTATAGCGTTTTTTTAGTCCTAACAAATAAGAATTTAAAGCTGATTGAAAATGCTCCGTACCGACACCTTTTTTTACCTGTATCTCATTTTTATCTAATAAAGTATCTATCGCCTTTAGATTGGAGGTTTCAATTCGTCTCATGTATTCAAACATAAAATCAAATCTTTTTTGCCCCTCATCCCCCCACATTTTGTATCCAAACTGAATGGCCATTTTCTCTCTATTTGTAAATTCGGCCGCAATAGGTGCCACGTACTTTTCAATCCATAATTCCCTTGCATACTCAATTGTTCTAATCCTTTTAGTTAATAATTCAGTAATCTCCAAGTAACCTAAATCCTCTTGCGCCTTAGAAAAATTCCGTCCGTTTTCAGCAACTTCAAACCAAAAAGAGTCAGTCAAATCAGAAACATCTGTTTGAGAGTATCCCCTCAGTTGAATTTTTACATTTTGATTTTCAATGTTGGTTCTTTTTTTAAAATAAGATTTTCCACCGACTCTGTAAATTAAGTCTAGAGAGGCTCCATCAGAAAGTAGGCTCACGTTGGGAGCGATCAACATCATGCGAGATGGTAAAAGTCCAATTTGGTTATTTTTTAATTTTAATTCATTTAAATTTTTAACTTGTTTCAAAGCAGCAGAATCATCGAGTTTAGCAAACTCAAAGCTCCGCTCAAAATCATTTTGAGTTTTAAATATTTCTCTTTCAAAATAGGCTTGGTTGGCCTCTTTAATAAGCAGAGGTAAGTTAAAAGAGTCGGTTTCTGGAGCAGTATCTGCAACATACTCATTTTGACTACGAGGATGCCAAAATACATGTCCCTGATTAAGACGATAAAAATGAAACGCCGCTTTATCCGATAGATTAAACTCAATTAGACTGATTGAAGTTTCTGCCCCTAACCGTAGTAAACTTCCATCCATGAGAAAGACCCAGGCCGATGAGTTTAAGCCTGTTCTTAACTCATCCCCCTCAATCAATGTTGAAAGATGTTGGACATTTGCCTTATTCGATCCCCTAAAGACCTCACAGGTTCCCCGACATTGAATCATTTTCCCTAAAGTCTCAGTTTGACTTAATTCACGAAGTCGGATCTTCCAATCTGGATTTTTATCTTTAAACGATCTATCGGCCATCCATTTATCAATACTCAAATAATCCTCAGGCTTCTGGGTTGACCAGGGAATTAACGAATACGACTGACCTTTCAATGGCCTAGTATCGACTTCAACTTCTTTCTCTGTGACTTTCCAATCAGATTTTTCATGGTGATCTGGGGAAGTAAACTTCTGAAACCCTTTGAGTTCTGGCAAAATTTCGCGCTCGGAATCCACCATTTCATCAGTTTCTATTTCTAATATATCCTCAACATGAACCTCTCGAAATTGATCAATTCCTTGAGTTTGTGCTGAAGCACAGTATTGAAAGGTAGATAGACTCAGAGCAAAAGCTGACAAAATTAGTTTAAACATACGATTTTCTTCTGTTTTTCTTTTCGGAAACCTGACCTAAAAATTTACGATTTTAAGAGTTTCTGCTAGATTGATGGCTTAATTTACCTATTCGCCCGGAGTTTTCCCATGGAACCACGAGATACATCGGCCAGTTCAGACAACTTTTCTTTCGTTGAGGCCGAAAAAAACATCCTTAAATTCTGGAACGAGTCTCAAATTTTCAAAAAATCCCTCGATAAAACCAGATCTGGAAAGAATTATATTTTTTACGATGGTCCCCCTTTTGCGACTGGACTCCCCCATCACGGTCACATCGTGGCCTCCACCCTCAAGGATGTGGTGCCTCGTTATTTTACAATGAAAGGCTACTATGTTGACCGTCGCTTTGGCTGGGACTGCCATGGTCTGCCCATCGAACAAGAGATTGATAAAAAATTTGGCATGTCAGCTTCGGACTTTGTGGCCGAACATGGAGTCAAAAAATACAACGATGAATGTCGCGGAATTGTTGATCGCTATGTGAATGAATGGGAAAAAACAATCGGCAGACTTGGTCGCTGGGTTGATTTTAAAAATGATTACAAAACCATGGATTTAAATTTCATGGAATCAGTTTGGTGGGTTTTTAAATCTATTTGGGATCAAGGCCTCATTTACCAGGGTAATAAAATAGTTCCCTACTCTCCTGCACTTCAAACAGCTCTTTCAAATTTTGAAGCAGGTCAGAACTATCAGGACATTCAAGATCCTGCTGTGACCATTTTATTCCGTACCAAAAAAGATCCGAACACTTATTTTGCTGCTTGGACGACAACACCTTGGACTCTTCCTTCAAATCTTGCTCTTTGTGTTCATCCAGAAATTGAGTACGTTAAAGTTAAAGATCTAGATAAAAATATTTTTATCATTATGGCGCGTGCCCGTCTTGAGGCTTACAAAAAACAATTTAAGTACGAAGAAGTAGAATCCTTTCCGGGTGCTAAGTTAAAAGGTGAGAAATACGAACCACTTTTCCCTTACTTCAGTCACTTTGAAAAAGATGGCTATTTTGTGATGCTCAATGATGAGTATGTCACGACGACTGATGGTACGGGTATTGTTCACCAGGCCCCAGGTTTTGGTGAAGATGATAATCGCGTGATGAAAGCTGCAGGGCTCAATGAAGTTGTTGTCCCTTTAGATATCTCTGCCAAATTTACCTCAGAAATTAAAGACTTTGCAGGCATGCAAATTAAAGATGCTGATAAAGATATCATCAAAAATTTAAAAGAGCGTGGACAACTCTTTCATCAGTCAGTACTAGTCCATAGTTATCCGATGTGTCCTCGAACCGATACTCCACTTATTTATCGGGCCATGCCTCAGTGGTATCTCGCCGTTGAAAAAATCAAAGATAAAATGATTAAGGCCAACCAAGAAATTACTTGGGTTCCTGAAACGATTAAAGAAGGCCGATTTGGAAAATGGCTTGAAAATGCGCGAGATTGGGCGATTTCTAGAAGTCGTGTCTGGGGAACTCCACTCCCTATTTGGATTAATGATAAAAACGGTAAAGCTATCTGTATGGGCTCCATCGCAGATCTCAAAAAATACACTGGTGTGGAACTCAAAGATCTCCATCGTGAGTACGTTGATGATTTGACATTCTCAATTCCTGGAGAGGAAGGCACATATAGAAGAATTCCGGAAGTTCTCGATTGCTGGTTTGAATCAGGATCAATGCCTTATGCTCAGCTCCACTATCCTTTTGAAAATCAAGAGATCTTTAAACAGGGCTTCCCAGCAGAATTTATTGCTGAAGGCCTCGATCAAACTCGTGGTTGGTTTTATACATTAACTGTTTTATCAGCAGCCTTATTCGATAAACCTGCCTTTAAAAATGTGATTGTGAATGGAATGGTACTGGCCAAAGATGGAAAGAAGATGAGTAAGCGTCTTCGTAACTATACTCCACCAGATGAGCTCATTGACACATTCGGAGCAGATTCATTAAGACTTTTCCTCATTAACTCAGGACTTGTTAAAGCAGAAGAGCTTCGTTTTACTGATGACGGAGTTAAGGACATGGTACGCAGAGCACTTCTACCATGGTTTAATTCTTATAAATTCTTTTCAACTTATGCCGCAGTTGATGGGTGGAAAGTCTCCTCGACTCCAGTGCCATCTGATAATATTCTGGATAAGTGGATCCTCTCTAAGCTTCAAACCCTAGTGAAGAATGTTAATCACGAAATGCAGGCCTATCGCCTTTATAATGTTGTCCCAGAACTTTTTGCTTTTATTGAAGATCTTACTAATTGGTATATCCGCCTTAATAGGAGACGTTTTTGGGAAGAGGGATTAAGTGCCGACAAAAATGCTGCTTACTCTACTCTTTATACGACTCTTGAGAGCCTCTCACGCTTAATGGCCCCATTTACTCCGTTCATTGCTGATTACATCTACCAAGATATGAAAAAATTTGGTGGTAAAACAGAGGAATCAGTTCATTTATGCTCTTATCCGGAAGCACAAGAAGATAGGATTAACTCTACTCTTGAAACTGCCGTGGACCGAATGGCACAAGTTGTGATGCTGGGTCGACAAAAAAGAATTCAAGAGGGAGTCAAAGTTAAAACTCCTTTAAAACGTCTCCTAGTCATTCATCAAGATGCAAGTCTTCTTGAAGAGATCAAGAAGCTTGAGGAATACATTAAAATTGAACTGAATGTTAAGACAGTTGATTACAAAACGAATGAGTCTGACTTTGTAACTCTCTCGGCAAAACCCAATCTCCCCGTTCTTGGAAAAAAACTTGGAAAAGAGATGGGAGCTTTTAAACCTCTGATTGAAAAATTAAGCTCAACCGATGTACAAAAAATTGAAGACGGGCATAAAATCTTTCTTAACGGAGTTGAATTTACTCATGAAGAAGTTCTCGTCTTCAGAACGGCCAAGGCCGGCACTCAAGCCGTAACGAATAGATTTGTCACAATTGATCTAGACTGTACACTTGATCAGAATCTTATCGATGAAGGACTTGCCAGAGAGCTTGTTAACCGAATTCAAAAAACACGAAAAGATCTTAACTTTAATGTGGCAGACAGAATTCATGTGACCGTTTACGGAAGCCAAGAACTGTGTAACGTTTTTGAAAAGTTTAAATCCTACATCTCATCTGAAACACTCATGATCAAAGGTGACATTTCATCTTCGCCTTTGAGTGGGGCAATTGAATATGATGTAGAAGAAGAAAAAATCTCCATTCATATTACGAAAGCTTAAGAGCAATAGTATGAATCATGTTTTTTTACATGATGTAGGAGTTTCTATTGTGACTGCGGGTTGCTTGGGGATGATTTTATATTTCCTAAGACTTCCCCTACTTTTAGGTTACTTATCTGCAGGAATAATCTTAGGACCCCACATGGGTCTTGGTATCATTACTGATCCTGACACTATTTCTACTCTCTCAGAGATTGGCCTGATTCTGCTCATGTATATCCTAGGTATGGAAATTGACTTAAAAAAACTCATGAGAGCGGGTAAGGCAGTTATTATTACTGGCATAGTTCAATTTCTAGGATGCCTTCTTTTAGGACTCGGAGCATTTAGTCTTGCTGGTTTTAATCTTGGAAATGGTGACTACACTCTTCTTTATTTAGCAGTGGCCGCCTCACTTTCTTCAACCATTATTGTTGTAAAAATTCTCTCCGATCGAGTTGAACTAGATACTTTAACTTCAAGAATCACGCTTGGTGTTCTGGTTTTACAAGACTTATGGGCGATTGCTTTCCTCTCTGCCCAAGCGCAAATATCTAATTTTCAAATTGGCCTTCTGGGATTGTCCCTTGGTAAAGCAGGGCTTTTGATTTTGGCAGCCTTTTTTATGGCCAAATATATTCTACCTCACTTGTTTGAAAAAATTGGTAAAAACATGGAGCTCATGCTCGTGATAGCTTTGGCCTGGTGCTTTGCGATTGCTGGAGGGGCCGGACTTTTAGGACTTTCTCTTGAGATGGGTGCCCTGATTGCAGGAATTTGTATTGCCTCCTTTCCCTATCATGTTCAAATTAGTGTTAAGGTCTCAAGCTTAAGAGATTTTTTTGTCACACTTTTCTTTGTGGCCCTTGGTCTTCAAATTCCATTTCCAAACTGGGAAATGATGAAACTTGCTCTTTTGATCATGGGTTTTGTTATTCTCAGTCGACTCTTGACGATCTTCCCAACTCTTCATTTGTTAAAATTTGGTAATCGTGGGAGTTTGCTACCTAGTTTAAATCTTGCTCAGATCTCTGAGTTTTCTCTTGTGATTCTCTCCATTGGTGTCACTTATAAACATATCCCTAAAACAATACTATCAGCCTTTATTGTTGCTCTCGTTATCATGGCACTCTTTTCCTCTCTCGTTATCCCCCATTCACACCGTCTGTATCACTGGCTAAACCCATTTCTAGAAAAAATAGGTTTTAAAGATTTTCTTCATCTTAAAGACAGAGAAGATATTGATGAGGCAAAAGTTCATCCAAAAATCGTTTTTCTAGGTTTTTTCAAAGAGGCCAGTTCACTCCTAAGAGAAATCGAGGAAAGACATTCTAAAACGATGCTGCAAGAAATTCAGGTCATTGATTTTAATCCACAGACAATTAAGAAATTAAAAGCCAAGGGTGTACAGGTTCATTATGGTGATATTGGACATAGTGATACAATTCACCATATCGACATCAAGCAGGCGCAAATCATTGTCTCTACTATTCCAGATTCAATGTTAAGAGGCACAACAAACTTAAAATTATTAAAAACAATTAAAGATCTTGCTCCACATGCCAAGATGATTGTAACTGCAGATAACATTGAAGTTGCCCGAGACCTTTATAGCAAGGGCGCAGATTATGTTTATATGCCAAGAATTGTCTCGGCCCACTATCTCACAGACATTTTAGAAAGAATGGAAAGTGGTCATGCGGATGTCATAAAAACCAACTCAATAAAGTTTTTCTCTAGTAGAGAGGAAATTCTAAGCTAAATTCACGAATTGTTGAGTTTATGTAGAGGGAATGTTCCTCTGTTTTAGTTTATAATGAAACCTATGAATTCACTCCATTTTGCGGCTATTTATAACCTCCTCTGGGGAGCCTTGGTTATTGTATTTCCAAATCAATTTTTTGATTTGTTTGGAATGCCACGGTCAAACTACCCCGAAATATGGCAATGTGTTGGAATGATTGTAGGAGTTTATGGAATAGGATATTGGCTTGCTGCTCAAGACCCAATAAAACACTACCCCATCGTCCTCGTTGGTTTTCTAGGTAAAGTTTTCGGTCCAATTGGATTTCTGGGTGCTCTCATTAACCAACGTTTTCCTTTGAGTTTTGGAATCAATATTATATTTAATGACCTGATATGGTGGATTCCTTTCTTCCTAATCCTACGAGAGAAATACAAACGTGATAAGACGTTTTGGTCTTAGTTTTTTATTCCTCTTTGCAGGGATAATTCATCTTGTTTACCCTCAAGGCTTTTATAAAGCTTTTCCGGAATCTATTACCTTTAAGACAGAATTGATCATTATCAGCGGTCTATTTGAAATTATTCTTGGTCTAGGACTTATTTTTAAAAAATCACTCAACACGAGTGCCAGAGTCTCTGCTGTTTATCTTTTTCTTCTTATTCCCATACATATTTATGTTTCTGTAAATAGTATTGAAATATTTGGTATCTCCAATCCGTTACTACTTTGGGCCAGAACACTTTTTCAATGGGTCCTCATTTACATGGCCCTAAGCCTTCAAACGACAGGATGGGTTATTCAGCAAACATGGAAACATGTTCTTTTCTTGCACTATAAAATTGATCCATCTCTCATCTCTGCGCAAGTTCCATTCAAGCTTGATTTGCATGAGGGGCAAGCTGTCATTTCAATTGTTCCCCTCCTTATGAAAAAAATTCGTTTCCCTTTCCTGCCCTCTATTCCCTGGGTGTCACAACTTTGGGAACTTAATATAAGAACATATGTAGAGGTGGATGGAATTAAAGGAGTTTATTTTTTTA
>Ga0315907_10003272_pt1 | contig 19323 bp, 14 predicted proteins | sample LakEriMetagenome_3_FD_203525 | JGI IMG/M metagenome (GOLD analysis project Ga0315907, IMG submission 203525) | Freshwater fungal communities from buoy surface, Lake Erie, Ohio, United States - Buoy 12 MA123 | ecosystem: Environmental > Aquatic > Freshwater > Lake > Lake biofilm | place: USA... | reverse complement strand
TTTTCAACTTTTCAAGGAGTGTATTTTTCGACCGATTCTATTCGCAATAATCTCTTTGCCACTGATAGCACTCGTTTTACATACCGTGATGTTTTGCTTCGCGATTGGTCAGCGACTTCACGATGGCAGTATCGGAATAGAAGCAATACATTTCTGTGGGGTATTTCATTGAATAGAGTTGCGACCGATGATAAGACACGCGCCCAAAGCGAAACAGAGCTGAAGGAAGCGCAAACCGGAAGGGTCGTAACTATTTTCATCGGCGATGAATGGCGAACTGCACGCTGGATTTTGCAGCCGGCTTTGCGCCTCAATCATTATTATCACAATGGTGCGCAATTTTATTCTGAACCGAAACTCTCGGCGCGTTATACCATTTTGCATCAAGTTCTTTTTTTGAAGTCGTCCGCCGTCAGATCTGTCCAATTTATGCAGCGTATCACCAATCAAAGTCTTTATCAGAATGTGCCGGATCAATGGCAATTGGCCGGGGCTTCATTTCCGGTTATGAAGGCTGATCAGCTCATGGCCGGATTAAACTGGACCCATGGCCAGTGGAATGTAGATGTTGAGGTATACACTAAGCGCACGCAAGGTCAAGTCCTCAATGCCTCTGCAGGTCAATACACCAACACTGGCTTTAATGGGTTTTATACTGGATCAGCTTATGTCCGAGGCATCGACGCTGCCGTGCAATGGGAACGCCCTCCGCATCGTCTATTGGCATCCTTCTCACGCATTTGGGCTGAGTCTCATTACGATGGATTTGAACAACAGCAAATCCAAGAAACGTATATTCGAGGAGCCGAAGGGAAAGTGGTTTATGAGTGGAAGCGGGGAGCCTGGAGCGCATCGATTCTTTTGCTCGCCGCTCAAGGTGCGCCATACACGGCTTTGTTGGGTACCTATGATTATCTTCTGCCGGATGGCTCGTCACGGCTATTCCCCCTTTTTGGTAGTTATAATGGAGCCCGCACTTCGCCATATCTCAGAGCCGATGTAGTGTTTGGATATCGATGGCAATGGTGGGATACTCGTTGGCAAATCCATGCGTCGGTTTATAACGTGTTCGATTCTCCGAATTATCGCTCAATGCAATACAGTATCATCAACTCAACCACTGCGGAGCCTTCTATTAATCAAAGACAGATACGCATGCTGGGAAGAATTCCTACGATAAATCTAACCTGTCAGTTCTGATGCGAAAGTGGTATTTCATATTATTCATGTTTGTTGCTTGCGCGCCTGAAGAAATAGGCACAGGTGAGGATGTGGCTATTTTCGGTCTTTGGGAGTCGGGCGAAAAACCAACTATAAAAGCTGTTATTGTGACGGGTGAAACAGAAGTCGCTGTTCCGAATCAGTTTATGGAATTGGTCTTTCCTGACGGAGAAAGGGCTTCATTCAAATTCCTTGATCAGGTGTATCAATTGGAGTCAGAACGAACACCTCAACCCGGGGAAACTCTTCAGTTGGAATGGTATCGCCAAAGTGACACTGCTTTTGCCTTTGTGATGATGCCCCCTCAACCAACCAATGTGGTGGTAACCAACGATACAATCCAATCGGAAGCTGACGATGAAAGCGTCATTTCTTGGTCAATGGAAGGAGCACAGTCGGAGTTCGCGCTGAGGCTCGAGTGCTTGGAATTGAACGCACTGTCGTTGCCTTGGTCGCCGGGCGATTTTCTGCAACTTTACAGTGGACCGCAAGTCGCAACTCAACTAACGCTTTCACCCCAATCTTTTGCTTGTTACGGATCACACCAACTTACGATTTCTGTGTTAAATGATGAGCTTCGGGACGTGTTTTTCTTCGACAGGAGCGATATTCGCGGCCTGTTGAGACAAGGTCCGGACAACGTTTCAGGTGGTGCTGGTTTTGTTTCGGGGGTTTCAACACGAAAAATTCTCTTGGAAGTCGAATAATTTTTTGCTCTGTGGTAGGGAGAAGAGAGTGCGAATTGTAAGAGAAATGGCTCAGGCTGAAAATGAATAAGTATCAAGAAATATTAAAGCAGTGGAAAGTACCGGAAGGGAAGCCTGCAGAACAGGCTTGGGCTGAACTGCAATCAAAACTGAGTAATCCAAAGGCTGAAACGAAGGTGATTGCTTTTAGCTGGAAGCCAATGGTTTCCGTTGCTGCAGCCGCTGCTCTTATCGTAGGTCTCATACTTTTTTGGCCGAACGAATCCCTGAAAACAGTGTCGTGCAGCGCGGGGAATCAGGAAATTGTAAATCTACCCGATGCTTCAACCGCGCTTCTTAATGCCGGCTCCACAATTAATTTTTCGGAACATTGGTCCAACGAACGCACAGTTGAGTTGGAAGGCCAGGCATTTTTCGACGTAATAAAAGGAAGCAAATTTCAGGTTGTTACCCCCGAAGGAGTGGTCGAGGTTCTTGGAACATCCTTCGATGTTTTCGCGCGTGACAAAGAATTTCGTGTCGCCTGTAGAACGGGCCGCGTGCGGGTTACTGCAGGTAAACAGTCGGTTGAAATTGTGCCCGGCTTCACAGCAATACTTGAAAACGACAGGCTCTTGGTAGGTGAGTACGATCTATCGGAAGCCGATTGGAGAAATGGTGAGTTTATATATGAGGAAGCTGACTTGAATGATGTCTTGGATGAGTTGAGCCGACAGTTCAATGTTCAACTACAAAGTCCTGCGCTGGAGGGTCGGAAATACACCGGAAGGTTCAGTAATAAAAAGCTAGATGAGGCATTGCAACTTGTTTGCCTGCCAATGGGCTTGAAGTATACCATCATGAATCAGCAGGTGATCATCATAGAAGAGGGTACAACTGTTAAAAAATAAGGCTGAAGCAACTTTGTTGGTTCATACGAGTTAGGATAGTAAGAGGCAAGCGATATAAGCTTGCACATGAAAAGTAAGTAACACACGGCTGAAGCACGTCGAATGCTTCAATTAGTATAGTTAGTTTTAGTTAAGGTTTAGAATTGTGGCCGAAAACGTTCGGCCATAATTTTTTTCTAGACGTTGAAGTTTTTTTCTTTGCCAATATGCACCCGAGTAAACTTTCCATCGATTCTTATACCTACGACCTGCCCGATGAGCGCATTGCGAAATTTCCGCTTGAAGTGCGCGATCAATCTCGAATGCTGGTCTATGAGAACGGACAAATCACGGATGCTCGATTCAATGAATTACCCGGCCTTTTGCAGCAGGGGGACTTGGTCATTTTAAACAACACACGGGTTATTCCGGCTAGACTGATATTGTTCAAGCCTTCAGGAGGAGCTATCGAAATTTTTTGCCTGGATCCTTTGAATATGGCGCATCAAGATGCTATGGCTGCTCGATCAGGTGTGCGCTGGAAATGCCTGGTAGGTGGTGCAAAAAAATGGAATGACGGTTTGCTTATAGGTGTCGAAATTGAGCGTGCTAATGGAAAAACTCGTTTTTCTGCAGCATGTGTTGAGAGACTCAACGATGCTTTTATTATTGAGTTTACCTGGAATGACCCAACCATGGTGTTTTCTGAAATTCTGGATGCGGTGGGTAAGATTCCGCTACCGCCTTATTTTCAGAGGGAAGCCGAATTGTCTGATTTGGAGCGGTATCAAACGGTTTTCTCCAAATACAAAGGTTCAGTTGCGGCACCAACTGCTTCTCTCCATTTCACCAACGATGTATTTGCTGCGCTTCAATCGCGTGGTGTCCAATTGGAAGAACTTACACTGCATGTGGGTGCCGGTACTTTTAAACCGGTGAGCGCTGAAACCCTGAGCGGGCATGAAATGCATAGTGAATGGTTTTCTATTTCGAAAAGCACTTTGTTGAAACTTCGAAACCACCAATACAGTCGTCTTATCGCGGCAGGCACAACGAGTTTGCGTACTTTAGAGTCTCTTTATGGTATTGGAATTCAATTGATGCAAGGTCGTGCGTCAAATGACATGTTATCACTCACCCAGTGGGAAATGTATGATTCTGCTGATACAGTGCCTGGCATCACTGAGGCACTAGATGCATTGCTGAATTACCTCGATCGTCGAAATCTCGATTATTTACACGCTTCGTCTGCATTGCTTATTGCACCTACTTTTCCAATCCGTTTGGCGGATGGGTTAATAACCAATTTTCATCAGCCCAAGAGTACGTTGCTGGTGCTTGTTTCTGCTTTTATAGGCGAAGATTGGAGAAGGGTATACAATCACGCGATGAACAATGATTATCGATTTCTGAGTTATGGCGATAGTTCGCTGTTGTGGCACCGATGAATTAGACGGACCGCATGGCATCAACGGGATTGAGGCGAGCAGCTTTTATAGCCGGTATAATGCCGGCAATTACGCCAACAGCCACTGAAATGGAAATACCGGCTACAACTCGCTCAAATGGCAGTAAGAAGTTGAAGTCAATTATAGCGCCTAATCCCGATACGGTTGCCCAAACTAAAAGTAAACCAACCGCTCCGCCAATTATGCAAAGAGAAATGGACTCGAACAGATACTGAATAAGTATGAAGTAGTTCTTCGCTCCTAGCGACTTTTGAATGCCGATGAGCGGAGTGCGCTCAGCTACCGAAACAAACATAATGTTGGCAATGCTGAACGCCCCAACCAAAATAGCGAATATTCCTATGACCATCCCAACAACATTGAAAACATCGATTATACTGTCAACGATTTCATTAATCATCGATGATTCAATAATCGAAAAGTCTTTATCTGCCTTTGGTTTGATGCGTCGTACTTCGCGAAAAGCTCCTGTTACTTCATCGCGCAATTGTTGATTGGTAATACCCGGTTTGGCTTTAATCAGAATCTTGGTGTCCTCTGAGTTGCCCGGTATCAGTCGTGTGGCATATTGAAAGGGCATCATTACCGCTCTATCCATACCATCGCCAAAAAGAGACGTTCCTTCCTTTGCAAACTCACCGATGACAAATACTTTGAGACCACCTATTTTCATTTCCTTGCCAATGGGTGAGTCCATGCCAAAAAGCTGCTGACTAACTGTGTTGCCTATAATCGCAAAGTTTTTTCCAGCTTCGCATTCTACTTCCGTGAAATAGCGTCCCTGGGCTATGTTGAGCGCAATCGTTTCCTTGTAATTATAGGTTACGGCCACGATTCCCGCATCAGCCAAGCTATTGCTTTGGTAGGTAGCAGTTCCCGATGACCCGGCCTCAAAGGCCAAAGCATCGGCATAGTCGAGACGATCTTTGAGCATTTCCATGTCACGCAGAGCCGGCGGGCGGCGGCGCATATATTTCCACCATTCATAATCTTCGGCACCGTCTTCGGGGCCAAAGGGCCATTTTTGAATGAATAAAACATCAGACCCAATTGTATCGAAGCTCGACTTCATCTCGGCTTCCATACTATCCACTACACTCAATACGAAAATGATGGAAAAGATACCAATGGTCACACCCAGTAGCGAAAGCACTGTGCGCAGCCTGTTCGTGTTCAGGGCATGCAAGGCAAACAGAAAACTTTCTTTGAGAATGTTTAAGACCATGCTGTAAAACTAAGTCATTCATACTTCAAGTAGATGATCTTCAGCGTTTCCTTGAAAGAGTGTTATAATTTATTTGAACTTACCTCGTTCCCCTAAGCTTTGCCTTGGCCGTTCTTATCGATTTTTGCCGTTAACCTTGATTTCTTCCTTGCGCATACCTCATTATCGAACCCTTGCTTGGCTTCTTTTATTGGCCTTTACAAGACGTGATGCATATGCCCAATACACAGCGGCGCGCATTCAAGAAGTGACCTTCCTTGGAGATACAATTCAGTTGGACAGTTTGGCTATTTGGCCAAGCTCTCTGGTGGTCGTTCATGGTATCGACACCCTTAATTCAGCAGATTATTATTTTAATGCCATGCGCGCGCACTTGTTTCTGCGAGAAGCCCGTGAGAATGAGAAGTTTCTTGTTTCCTATACCACCTTGGCGTGGAAGGCGGGTTTGATCTTTCAGAAAAAGGACGAAAGTCTGATCCAACAGGAGTCGAGCAATTCCATAAGGCCTTATGTACTCGGAACAGACAATGAAACCACGTTTTTGGATGATAATGGTATTCAAAAGAATGGATCTATTTCGCGAGGAATTCTCTTCGGAAATAACCAGAATCTTTCCGTCAACTCATCGCTGAATCTTCAAATGAGTGGAAAAGTCTCTGAAAGAGTAACCTTGCTTGCATCGATTACGGATGACAATATTCCAATTCAACCTTCGGGTAATACACAGCAGCTGCAAGATTTTGATCAGGTTTTTATTCAGCTATCCGATGAGAAATCGAAGTTGATTGCCGGTGACTTCCAGTTGAGAAAACCCACAGGTTATTTCTTGAATTACTTCAAAAGAGCGCAGGGACTTTACGCTGTCGGTGAGCAGAAGAAATCAAAGAATAAGTCGCTGAATATTGAGGCATCGGCGTCTATTTCGAAAGGACGATTTGCAAGAAACGTAATACAAGGAATTGAAGGTAATCAAGGTCCTTATCGCTTATTAGGCGCCGATAACGAGTTGTTCATTATCGTTTTATCGGGAACCGAAATGGTATACATCGACGGACGCTTGTTGGAGCGCGGTATGGATAAGGATTATGTGATTGATTACAACTCTGCGGAAATATCATTTACCCCCCGCCAGCTAATTACCAAAGACAGGCGAATCACGGTGGAGTTCCAATACTCCGAGCGCAGGTATGCGAGACCTTTATTACAGACTTCGTTAGCGTGGAAGAATAGCGCTACTCTGGTTTTTTTAAACCTATACTCCGAAAATGATGCACGCAACCAGCCTTTGCAGCAAGAATTGTCAGACGAGGACAAGGTTATTTTAGCAGCCGGAGGCGATGATTTTCTTGCTACGTATCGCACCGGTATAGACAGCGTGGGATATAGCAATAGCGAGGTACGCTATGCGCTTGTTGACTCAATGGGTTTTGACAGTGTTTTTGTCTTTTCTGATGATACTTCTCTTGCACACTATAGGGTGAATTTTTCCTTTGTTGGCTTGGGTAATGGTGATTATGTGGAGAATGGATTTTCAGCAAATGGACGAATTTACCGGTGGATAGCACCCGTTTTTAACGGAACACAATGGGTAAATCAAGGCTCTTACAACCCGATAATCTTGCTTGCTTCGCCAAAGAAATCGCAAATGATTTCAGCAGGTTTTTCGATGCCTATTGGGTCAAGAGAAAATATGATTTGGTCAGTGGAAGCTGCTATTTCGAATCGTGACTTGAATACATTTTCTTCGAAAGATGCCGCAGACGACCTAGGACCTGCCGCTCGCACCAAGTTCCAATGGAATGAGCTGAACTCTGTAGCAGAGACGAATGCCTGGATAGCGGATTCAACCAAAACACGAAGATTTTCGGCTACGGTTTCGTATGAATTTACTCACAAGAATTTTAATCCAATTGAACGATTTCGAGAAGTGGAATTCACACGTAATTGGAATCTGGGAACAATAACCTCGACCCCACAAACTCAGCACTGGGTTTCGCTTCAGAGCCTTGTGCGCAATAAGCGATGGGGTGTTGCAGGAGTTTCGGCAGATGTGCTGCATATACCGCTTTTGTTTGACGGCTATCGCGTAAAAGCCAATTCAAACATCAAAACGCAGCGAAAGTTTATGACACAGAATGAGGCCTCTTTTCTTCATACTTCAGGGGCAGTTAATTCGATGTTTGTCAGACATAAGGGCAGAACATCTCAGGATATACGCAAGTTGCGATTAATGATTGTGGATGAATATGAACGAAATGTGTTTCGCTCTGCTGATAGCCTGCAAACTACCTCGTATGAGTTTTTGGATTGGGAGGTTTCTTTGGGAAATGCTGATACGGTAGAGAAAACGGTGCGCGTTTTTTATCGCGACCGCATTGATCGAAAGCCCTTGAGTGATTTGTTGCAGCCGGCAGCGCGAGCTGATCATTATGGAATGCAGTGGATTCAACGTTGGAAGGGCGATAGCAGATTGTCGTTGCAAATTAGCAATCGTCGTTTGCGAGTGATAGATCCGGAACTTTTTACACTTGCACCGGAAAATACGCTGCTGGCTAGGGCTGAATACAATACGAAGTTTTGGAAAGGCGCTATTCAAAACACAACGTTTTATGAAATCGGTTCAGGCCTCGAACAGCGAAGAGAATTTGTTTATCTGGAAGTGCCCGCAGGACAGGGTGTCTATGTATGGAATGACTACAATGGAGATAACGTAAAGGACCTCAATGAATTTGAAGTAGCGGTATTTGCTTACGAGGCAAATTATATCCGAAGCTTTGTGCAGAGCAATGAGTATGTGAAGACATACTCAAACCAATTTAGTGAGTCCATTTTGTTTCAGCCGGCGCGTATTATCAAGGCGAATGGGTCTTTTGGTCGGTTTTTTTCACGATTTAGTTCGGCCTCAACCCTGCGCATTGAGCGTAAAACTTCTCAGGAAGAATCGGCAGATCGCTTTAATCCGCTTATTGCCGATTTGCCTGATTCCGTATTGTTGGCTGCCCAAGGGTTGGTGCGGAATATTATCTATTTCAATAAGTCGAACCCAACGTATGGTATGGATTATACGCACCAGATAGTAGAAAATAGGAATCTGTTAAGCAATGGATTTGAAAGCCGTAATGAGCAGTTCAATTTTTATACGCTCCGATGGAATTTCATTAAGGCGGTGACCTTTTTTCAAGAAGTTCGCTGGGGCGAAAAGCAAGCAAGCTCCGATTTCTTGAATGGACGAAACTTTCTTATTCGATACAATCAATGGCAACCGAAATTGACCTATCAACCATCTCCATTATTAAAAGTAAGTGCCCTGGCTCAGTATGCAGATAAGCGCAATTTGTCGGGCGATGAAAGGGCATTTGTTAGAAAATTGGGTGCCGATTGCACCTGGAATGCTCCGGAAAAGGGAAGCATTCGAACGGAGATCAATTTATACGCAATAGATTATACGGCTACCACTACAAACTCCCTTGCTTTTGAAATGTTGGAAGGTCTGCAACCTGGTTACAACTACACCTGGCAAGTATCCTGGCAGCGCAACTTAGCCGAGTCTATTCAACTCAACATTGTATACAACGGAAGGAAGCCTCAGGATTTAAAAACAATTCATGCCGGGAGCGTGCAAGTGAGAGCTGTGTTTTAACAGTAAGCAAGATTATTTTCCTCAATTTCAGGCGTTCGAAAAAAAATATTTCGTTTTCGTAACCTTTTAATACATATCAAACGTTAAACCCTCCTGTAAGTTCTCATGTAGAGATATTAGATAGTTTAATTGTTTTCATTTACAGAAAGGTCATCCAGCGGGATGGCCTTTTTGCTTGTTGTTCAAACTTTTCTTTTGCATGTTTGTTTCCAATTTAAATTTTATAACATGCGTATCCTATTTCTTTCATTGGCTCTGATGACACTTTCGTTTATGAAAGGCCAAACTACCGAAACCCTTGCAATAGGTGCAAATGCACCCTCGACTGATGTGAAAATGGCGGATATATCAGGCAATCAGTATTCGCTGAGTGACCTCAAGAAGCCGGGTGGTTTACTTGTGATTTTTTCTTGTAATGGTTGTCCTTTTGTTGTTGGAAGCGAAGGCAGTGAGGGTTGGGAAGGTCGTTATGAAGAGTTGCGTGAATTGGCGGAGAAAAACAACGTAGGAATGGCTCTCATCAATAGCAATGAAGCTAAGCGCGATAAGGGCGATGATCTCAAGAGTATGAAGTCGCGCGCACAAGATCACGGCTTTGCAAAGTGCAACTATTTGCTTGATGTAAACTCCACAGTGGCTAATGCATTTTTTGCCCGAACAACCCCACACGTTTACCTTTTTGATGGAAATATGAAATTGGTTTACAAAGGGTCAATCGACGATAATGTGGATGACAGCAAAAAGGTAAAGGAACCATATCTGAAAAATGCAATTTCTGATTTGGCAGCAGGCAAGAAAATCAAACCGGAAGAAACCAAGCCGGTGGGCTGCAGCATTAAGCGATCGATTTAATTCATTTGTGCGTGTTTGTCGGAGGTATCCACATGAAGACATGTGGGTTGTTTTTATATGAATCAATGTTGGGAGAGCCTATCAGCAATGCGAGGTCAACCAGCCAGAGAACTCCCCCGCCCCCGAATGTTAGGGTATAAGCTACCGGTACTTTTACATCAGTCCCCAGATAGAGGCGATGCATTCCAAATAAACCCAGAGTAAGGTCAAGCGCAATGGCAACCATTCGAGGGTTTTCGCTCTCAGAAAGCAGTCTATTTACCTCAAGGAATCCCTGATCATCTTGTTGAAAGAGGCATTCTCCCAACGCTGTCTGCGCATAGGATTGAGCATCGACGCGTTGCCACGTCATAGCAAATCCAAAAATCAGGAGTAGTAAAAACAGGCTTCGCATCCTTGGAGCCTAATATCGGAGATATTAGGTTAATATCAACATGGCATCGCCATATGCCCAAAAACGATATTTGTTCTTAATAGCTTCGTTATAAGCGTGCATAACCAAGTCATATCCCCCGTAGGCTGTAACGCACATAAGAAGCGCGCTTTCCGGTTGATGGAAGTTGGTGATTAAACTATCTGCAATGTTGAAGTCATAGGGCGGGTAGATAAACTTGCTAATCCATCCGTCATAAGGTTTCAACAAGCGATCGGTGCTCACACTGCTTTCGAATGCACGCAATACTGTGTTTCCAACAGCACAAACTCGATGGCCTGTTTGCAGAGCGTGGTTCACAATTCGTGCTGTTTCATCCGGAATGATACACTGTTCGCTTTCCATTTTATGTTTGGTAAGGTCTTCAACCTCTACCTGACGGAAAGTGCCAAGACCAATATGCATGGTGACTTCAGGCATATGCACTCCCTTGATTTCAGCTCGCTTCAGCAATTCACGGCTGAAATGCAGTCCTGCTGTGGGCGCTGCTACAGAGCCTTCATGCTTGGCGAAAATGGTTTGAAACCATTCTTCATCTTCCGGCTGCACCGGGCGTTTGATGTATTTGGGAATAGGGGTTTCACCCAATTTGTAAACCAGTGCTTTAAACTCTTCGTGCGTGCCGTCAAACAAGAAACGCAGTGTGCGACCGCGTGAGGTGGTATTGTCAATTACCTCGGCAACGAGCTCGTCATTCTCACCGAAATACAGTTTGTTACCGATACGAATTTTGCGAGCAGGATCAACAACAGTATCCCAAAGTAAACTCTGAGCGTTCAATTCCCGAAGCATGAAAACTTCAATCATGCTGCCTGTTTTTTCCTTATTCCCCAGCATTCGGGCAGGGAAAACACGGGAGTTGTTGTTCACCATGACATCACCCTCCTCGAAGTAATCGAGAATGTCTTTGAACATTTTATGTTCAATTTTACCAGAACGCTTGTGAACAACCATCAGACGGCTTTCATCGCGGTGCTTGGCAGGATGCTGTGCTATCAGCTCCTCGGGCAGTTTATAACGAAACTGCCCTAATTTCATCATGGAAATCAATGCTCTAAGATTTTAAAAGTGGCCGCCGAATGTACGATTATGAAAGGCCTTTGTAAAGAGAAAGTTTGTAAACTGCTGATTAACAGTGGTAAAAATGTTAATTCTTCAAGGTATTGAGCTTTTCTATCAGTATTTCCACGGTCCAGGCATCTTGAATGTCGAAGGGTAAGCTTTGTGTTCGTCTTAAACTACTCAAGTGAGCGCCGCTACCGGCTTTCAGGCCTAAATCGTGCGCTAAAGTTCTTATATATGTACCCTTGCTGCAATCAATCCGAAAACAGGCTTCGTTTTCCTCGAACGAGAGTATTTCAAAGGCATCAACACGAATAGTAACAGCAGGTATTTCAATTTGCTCACCCCTCCGAGCTGCCTTGTATGCGCGTTGCCCGTCGATTTGCTTAGCGCTGAATCTTGGCGGGGTTTGTAATTGTTCGCCGGTAAAGCAACTAGCTGCTGCTTGCAGATTGTCAAGAGTAAGGTGCGCGGTTGGAAATTCGCCTTCCGGGTTTGTTTCCAAATCAAAGCTGGGTGTGGTTTGCCCGAAGCGAATACTACCGGTATATTGTTTTTGTCCGGCTTGCAGGGCATCAATACTTTTTGTCATTCGCCCGGTGCATATCACCAATAGTCCTGTTGCTAGCGGATCGAGTGTGCCTGCATGACCTATTTTGAAGCGCTGCTCATGACCTTGTTCGTTTGGAGGTAATACGATATGGTGCCGCACGAATCCTTTGATTTTATTCAAGACGTCAAAACTTGTCCATCCAAGGGGTTTGTCGATGAGAAGCAAGCTGCCGCTAACAAACTCAGATATCGTATTGAAGGCGTTTGGCTTTAACATGGGGCCGCAAAAGTAGAACCTTATGAGAGCTTCGCATAATCAAGGGAAAAATCACCTAGTTTTGATGGTATGAAGAGGATGTTTGTTTTTCTCTTGGCAGCGCTTGTTGTTGCGTCCTGCTCATCACGTTCGGAAAGAGCGGCAGAGTACAACGACCGAATTATAGGATCGCAGAAAACCATTATCGATGCCCTTATGGTCATGGATTCTACATTCAGTGATACCAACGCGACAAAAGAATGGGTTGACTTGAATTATGCAAGTTTGCAGGCTTGTGTGAAGCGATCCATTCTCGCCTTGGATAGCATCGGGCCATTCCTGGAAGACCCCTCGTTACAACTTTCTGCTAAAGAACTTTTCAGGTCCTATGAGGCTTTGGTGGATATCGAATATAAAAAATTGGTAGAAATCAAACTTTTACCGGTTGAAAGCGTAAACGTGGCAATTGTTGACTCCAACCTTGCCGTGCAAGAACGCATTTTCATGCAATCGAAAGTTGCTCAAGAACGTTTTTTCAAGGCTCAGGAAGAATTCGGCAAGAAGTACAATCTTGAATTCGAATAAAATAGGGCCATGAAGAAAATGATTATGATGTGGTCAGCCTTGCTGGCTGCCACCTCTGCAGTTGACGCTCAGAGAGGGATGTTGGACAACGCCGTTGGCTTGAGACTTGGCCTCGGCACAGGTGTCACTTTTCAGCATTTTACGAATAACCGAAATGCGTTTGAGGCTATCGCCTATCAGCGTTTTGGCGCTGCGAACTTGACATTACTGGCAGAAGCGCATGAACAAATGTTTGATGTGCGCGGCTTGCGATATTTCTATGGCGCCGGAGCGCATGCTTGGATTTTCAATCGTAACAGTGTTCTCCAGGATAATGTCTTTAGAGATAACTCTTATGCCTTGGGCATCGACGCCATCATAGGTATTGCCTACTATATCCACTCATTCCCCATCCAGTTTAGTGTAGATTGGAAGCCCGGTATAAACCTTCTAGGCAGCCACTACATAGAATGGGATAGCGGAGGGTTAAGTGCTCGTTATAGATTCTAGACTTATGGAGCGCACGGGGCACCATAGCAGATCATAAACTCTTGTACGTCCTCTACTCCAATTATACCGTCTTGATTTAAATCGGCAGCCGGACAGTCCTCTATGCACCCGTATGCACCCATTATGATGAGCAGATCATTGACGGATATTGTTAAATCTCCGTCGAGATCACAAGTGCATGGTTGGGGTTCAACAGGGATGAGGGCTGCACAATCACCGGTAAAAACGAGTGTGTTATGATTGTCTAAGTTAACAGCATCTATTACTTCTTCCACGCAGGCCTGTTCCCCTGTGACAGCACTAATGTATGCGCGCAGTATGGCAGTTGGTGAGGTAAACTTTGGGAGGTAACTAGGGTCATGACCAATGGCACTGATATGATTGCTTCCGAAAGCCATATCGAGATCCCAATCGGCAATTACATCCAAGGCTGCGACTTCAGAAATAGTGAAGCCCGAAATAGTAAACTCAATCCCTTTTAGCTCTCGGTCGGGATTCAAAACGTAAATATCAACATATCCTTCTTGCGTATTTGTCTCCCAAATACCAAGTGTGGTTGAGTGTTGGATATTGATAATTTCATCATCATATGGACAATCCCCGATTTCTTCCGAAGTGAGACCCTGCTCTTGTTGACCGTGAATACAGGCCTCGAGCATTACAGCATCGGTTACGGTAATAGTGCCATCGTTATTAAGATCTGCGCAAAAAGTAGCTTCAACGGAATTGTCAATGGTAGACTCAACGTAATGGTGCACATCATCTTCATTGAGCAGCCCATCGGATTCTACATCTCCTCGTTTTGCAAAGCCTGGACAATTGCCTTCGCAATCGGGGTAATTGTCTCCAAATGGGATGTCGAGGCAATCCACAACAGGCATACACATGGAAATATCTTTGGTGAAATTGATGAGATTTCCTTCGCTATCCCTATCGAAGTGAATACATACTTGAGCAACATTATTGTCGTAGCGCTGCTCATAGTGCCCGGCATTGTCAGGGCTTTGGTCCCAGTTGGTGCGTACCACAAGAAAATAGTCACCCGCAGGCACGTCTGTTACATCAATCCATTGGCAAGATAAACCCGAGCCGTAGATGTCTCCACATCCTGCGGTAATACCCATATTGCCGCATCCGAATTTGGCCACGCCACCATCACTGCATTCAAGGTCTAGAACACAAAATCCATTCTTGAATCCGATTTGTGGCATCGGGTTTCCTTCCTGATCGAAGAGCAAGTATTCCGCGTATCCTTCGTAGTGATAGTGATTATGACATTCATCCCATTCGAATTGATCACTTCCGGCAGATGGTGCGCCAATGAAATAATCTTGATTTCCTATGTTTTTGATGTGTGTGGTAAACCGGAGAATTTGACGGGTACCCATGCCTTGAAGGCAACCTTCGTTGACAAGGCATGCGTCCGGATTATCAATCGTTGTGCTGTATAACGAGGTATATATGGCGTTGCCGAGTATTTCTAGATCAGGACCCAAACCGTCACATTCAGGGTCATCATTGTAATAGCAAGGGGCTTCGATTTCCGCAACAGCATTGTAATTACAAGCACTAATATCCAAGCAGCCTGCAACGGGCCCCATATATTCAATGAGGAAAGGAATGCTGTCAGAGCCACAAGTTCCACCATTGTCACCCACCTTTAAGTAATAAGTAAAACCACCGGCCAGCATCGGAGTTATCTCTGCCTGAACACCACAATAGTCATCGTTATAAGTGAAGGTTGCCTCGTTGGTCTCATCGAAGTTTTGCATATTGCAATAGTCGTAGAGCCATAACTTGGTGTCACAGGTATTCAATGCGCATGTTGTTATTCTATACTGTCCGTTTTGTGGTGGTGTGAATGCGTACCAAGAACTAGACTGGGGCGCTACGTTTTCACCTACTTGAGCATAGTAGGGTACATTGCAGTTTTCGCCGAGTATGCATGAGTTTGTTGTATTTAATCGGATAAAGAAATTGCCGGTTAAGGCACCATAGCCACCAACCCTCACATAATACGTGTTGCCGGGAATCAGCTCCCCGCATCCAAAATGCAAATACGATGCATACCCGGGTCCCGCATCATCATCACAGTACAATTGACCTCCTCCACATTCGTTGTAAACTGCAATTCTTGTGTCAGTAAGTGAACCAAGAACAGTATACAAGTCCAACTCATCACCACTGGCAACAAAATAGTACCACAGATCGAGCATGTCATTGGTGCCATTATTGCCGCAGGTAGGATTACCTCCTGAATTCGTAGCAAGTGTGTTATTGGCAAATAAGCTATCGCCATCTATGATTAGTTCAAGTGCATTGTCGCATAGGTCATTTCCAGGTGTTACTGCATTTTCGCAATTGCCATCATCGAAGGTCGCACACGGATTGTAATTGAGTGCAGTCGAGTCGGTGCAACCCATAATTTCAGACGCGGTAAGCTGCAGAGTAAACGTCCCAACGATGGAGTTGTACCCACCCGCTTGTATAAAACAGGTGTCGCCTGCCTCAAAAAGCGGACAGCCAATAATGAGTTGAGACATATACCCGCCGAAGTCATCGTTGCAAGCGAGTGGCGTGCCTCCGCATGAGTCGTATACCGCAATGCGCGTGTCGTTATTGGTTCCCAGTGTTGTTTGTATGGTCACATTTCCTCCCGGGTGAATGAAATAGTACCAGATGTCTTTGATACCGCTACCTCCGCAACCCGGCTCGGGACCATTTACTTCTGTGTTTGAGTTATTGACGGTGATAGACGGTCCTATATTGATTTCATTCGCGCTGCCGCATGTGTCGTTAGATGGGGCTTGAGCGAATCCGACATTGGTGATAAGAATTGCCACCAGGATTAGAGAAAATGTAATGCGCATTATCTGATTAATTGGTTAGAGCGTCAGCGAATATAGGCTTAACCATGCATTCCTGAAAGGAAGTTAAATCAAGTTAAGTTCCGAGAATGAATCGAGCACTCAACTCAATTTTGCAAAATGGGTAGAAGTTGACATCGGTCATAGCCGATTTTTGCTTTTGCAGGAAATTGGCCTCAGCGAATGAACACGAAGTATATTCAATGGTTGGTTGTGGGCAGCACGATTGCTGTTATTGGGCTGATTGCTATACAGGTTTATTGGATTAGTAACGTATTTACACTTCGCGAGCAGGAATTTTCGGAGCACGTCAACAAGGCGCTAAAGGATATTAGCTCTGAACTAGAAAAAAAAGAGGTGATATCAGACCCAAAGTCCTCATCGCTAAGCCTTAGCTCTCCCAATAAGGAAAGTCTAGTTATCAACTATGGTGGTGGCGATGTAAACGTGGTTCCGCAATATACCTTCGGTGGCGACAGTGTATCGGTTGACCCACTTGCGGCAGCCGGCGTGAAGGATGCACGTATTTTATCGCAGTCAGGTATTCTTGATGATATTATGGGAGGTCTCCTTGAGTTGGATATCTACACTAGCGTCATAGATCGCATCGATACTTTGGTTTTGGACACTCTTATTCGTCAATCATTTTATGCTCAGGGTGTAAAGGCTGACTATGATTACGGCGTATTTAATAAATTGCAGCAACCGGAAATTATTCCGGCTATTTCGAAACCGAGTGCCGAAAGGATTCAATTGGAGGGTTATCGCGTTCAGCTGTTTGCCAACGACCCTATTGCCGACCCTAATTATCTGTGTGTCTGGTTTCCTCGCGAACGTCAATATGTAATAAGCACCATGGGTACTATGCTGACCACGTCCGCTACCCTGATGTTGCTCATTATGATTCTTTTTTCTTTTTCCATAAACACTATTTACAGACAAAAAAAGTTGAGTGAAATCAAGAATGATTTCATCAACAATATGACGCACGAGCTCAAGACACCTATTGCAACTATCTCTCTTGCTTGTGAGGCTTTAAGTGACCCGGATATGCGCACAGGAGAAAAAGCTATTTCGAATTATGTGGGCATGATACGCGATGAAAACAAACGTCTTGGTGTTTTGGTAGAAAACGTGTTGCGCACATCCATCTTCGAGCAGGGGCAGATGAAATTGAAGGAGCAAAAGTTTGACGTTCACCAGGTGGTTCTTCAGGTGATAGCCAATATCGATATTCAAGTGAAAGCTCGTAATGGCCAAATCATCACTCGCTTTTACGCTAACAATTCCGGCGTTAAGGGTGATCAATTGCACATCACCAATGTGATTTATAATTTGATAGACAATGCCATGAAATACAGCGAGGGCAGTCCCTTGGTCGAAATTGAAACACGGGATGACGGCAAGTTCATTGCTGTATCGTTTAAGGATCACGGTATTGGTATTACCAAGGAAAACCAGCGCAAAATCTTTGATAAGTTATATCGAGTGCCCACAGGAAATATTCACAATGTAAAGGGATTTGGGTTAGGGTTAAGTTATGTGAAAGGAGTACTGGAAATGCATGGCGGCACGGTTGATGTTGAAAGCGAACTAAAGAAGGGAAGCACCTTCACTATTCATATACCTATTGAACATGAAAAAGAAAACAAGAATTCTATTATGTGAGGATGACCCCAACTTGGGTATGCTCCTCAAAGACTATCTAATAGCAAAAGGTTTTGAAACTGAATTGGCAGTGGATGGCAACGAAGGTCTCAAGATGTTCAGACGCAGTTCTTATGACTTCCTCATTCTGGATGTCATGATGCCTCAAAAGGACGGTTTTACGTTGGCTTCTGAGATTAGACAAGACGATAAGCACACACCTATCTTGTTTTTGACCGCCAAGAGTATGAAGGAAGATACCCTGGAAGGTTTCAAGGCGGGCGGAGATGATTACATGACTAAACCTTTTAGTATGGAGGAGCTCTTGGCGCGAATCCAGGCAATTTTGAGACGAAGTGCAGCCTTGCCTAATGCGGATGAGGAAGTGCAATTTTCTATTGGCTCCTACACTTTCGATTATCAGAAGCAAAAATTGGCCACACCCGGTTTTGAGGTAAAACTTACTACCAAGGAAAACGAACTTATGTATCTGCTTTGTAAGAATAAGAATGGAATTATGGAACGCGGTTATGCACTGAAGGCCATCTGGGGCGACGACAACTATTTCAACGGCCGTTCAATGGACGTTTATATTGCCAAGTTGCGCAAGCACCTTAAAAATGACCCTGCAGTAGAGATTATTAATATCCACGGCAAGGGTTTTAAGTTGTTGGCTTCGTAATGATTTCTGGCAGATAGTGGCGGTGTTTGTGGCTTGAGTGACTAGGTTTTAAACACTTTCAGCAAAAAGTTTTTTCCTTGGGCTTCTGAGCATTACTTTCGCGCCCGAATTTTAACCGATTACGATGTCTCAAAACACAGGTAAAGTTGCCCAAATCATAGGTCCGGTAGTGGATATTTCCTTTCCGGCCGGCCAAAAACTCCCTAACATTCTCGATGCGCTTGTGATTAAGCGCCCCGGAGGTGATCTCATTCTCGAGTGCCAGCAGCACATCGGTGAAGACACTGTGCGCGCCATCGCGATGGACGCAACCGAAGGCTTGCAGCGCGGTCAGGAAGTAATTTCTACCGGTGCCAGCATTACAATGCCGGTGGGTGATGCCATCAAAGGACGCCTTTTCAACGTGGTGGGCAATTCCATCGATGGTATGCCTGAAGTTAGTAAGGCGGGTGGTTACTCCATCCACCGTCAGCCTCCCCGTTACGAGGATCTTTCTACATCAACCGAAGTTCTTTTTACCGGAATCAAGGTTATCGACTTGATCGAGCCTTATGCAAAGGGTGGTAAAATTGGATTGTTCGGTGGTGCCGGTGTTGGTAAAACCGTATTGATCCAGGAATTGATTAACAACATTGCGAAAGCTTATGATGGTCTTTCCGTGTTTGCAGGCGTGGGTGAACGTACCCGTGAAGGAAACGACTTGTTGCGTGAAATGATCGAAGCCGGTATCATCAAATACGGCGAAGAATTCATGCACGGCATGGAGA
>Ga0315907_10003271_pt1 | contig 19326 bp, 15 predicted proteins | sample LakEriMetagenome_3_FD_203525 | JGI IMG/M metagenome (GOLD analysis project Ga0315907, IMG submission 203525) | Freshwater fungal communities from buoy surface, Lake Erie, Ohio, United States - Buoy 12 MA123 | ecosystem: Environmental > Aquatic > Freshwater > Lake > Lake biofilm | place: USA... | reverse complement strand
TGATCGAGGAGATCGACTGCGGGTCGGTGCCCGTGAAGTCGAAGATGCACTTGTCACCCTCGCGCCACATCGCGCACTTGATGCGGTACGGGCCCATGTCGAGGCCGTCATCGCAGATGTAGTCCTCGAAGAACTGCTTGGTCTCCGGGACGTTCTGACGGATCAGGGCACGCATCGCTCGCTTGTTGCGCTCGAGCATGGCGTCCATCGCGGAGTAGAACACGTCGTCGCCGAAACGCTCGGCGATCTCGACGCAACGCGCGGCCGCCGTGCGCAGCGCCGCGGTGATGGCGTTGAAGTCGGACAGGTTCCATTCCGGCAAGCGGCAGTTGTGCAGCACGACACGCAGCACATCTTCGTTGAGCTTGCCGGCCTTGAAGATCTTGGTGGGCGGGACGACGATCCCGTCCTCGTAGATCGTGGTGCCGTCGGTGGGCAGCGACCCTGGTACTTTGCCACCCACATCGGTCATGTGTCCGAACATCGCCGACCAGGCGATGATGCGGCCGCCGCGATACACCGGCATCAGCATGAGCCAGTCGTTGGCGTGGCTGATGGCGCCGTTGACCGAGTACGGGTCGGAGGTGAGGAAGATGTCGCCTTCTTCCACCGTGCCATCGTAACCCTGCATGAACCCCCAGATGAACGAACCGAACTGCCCGACGACCATCTTGCCGTCGGTGTTGGCGATCATCGGGAATTCGTCGTGCTGCTCGCGGATGCCGGGCGACATCGCCGTGCGGAAAAGCACGGTATCCATCTCGTAGCGCGCATTGCGCAGCGCGCTCTCGATGATGTCGATGGTGACGGTGTCGACCTTCGTCTTCTTGAAGGGCTTTTTGTTGCGTTGGACGATCGTTGCGGGCATGGGATCACTTCCTCTTGCCGGCGGCCTTCTTGGGCGCCTTGAAGTTGTCGGGATAGATGAGGACGCAGCCGGACTTGTCCACGTGGCCGGTATGCTTCGGCAGGATGACCGAGGTGGAGTCCATCTCCATCACGATCGCCGGACCGCGGACCTTGTTTCCGGCCTTGAGTTTGGAACGGTCATAGACGATCGCGTTGACATCCTTGCCGTCCATGAACGCCTTCTGCTTGCCGACGATCGCCGCCTTCGGGTCTGAACCTCCCTTGGCGAGCGAGGGGCGCTTGATCTTGATGCCTTGGCCGTGGACCGCGGCGCGCAGCGTGACGAGTTCGTGTTCACGCGGCAGCGTGAAAGTGAAGAGCCGCTTGTGCTCCGCATCGAACTTGTCGGAGATCGCCTTCATGCCCTTCTTTTGGAGGTCCGCAAGGCTCACCTCGACCGACAGGCGCAGACCCTGGCCGTTGTAACGCACATCGACCTGGTAGGCGGTGCTGATCTCAGACTTCTTGACGCCCTCGGCCTCGATGCCCTTGGAGGCATCGGACGCGAGCGCCTTCAGGATCTTCTCGATCTCCTTGGCGGTGGTCTCGCTGAACTTGCGCACATAGGTACGGGCGCGTTCGTCACGCACCGCCGTGGTGGCGTCACCGAGCGCACACAGCACGCCCGGTCCTGGCGGGATGATCGATGGCCACGACCCGAGCAGACGCGACAACGCGTTCGCATGCAGCGGCCCTGCGCCGCCGAACGCGATCAATGCGTACTCGCGGGGGTCGTAGCCCTGCTCGACGGACACGAGACGCAGCGCGCCGACCATGTTCTCGTTGACGATGTTGTAGATGCCTTGCGCGGCTTGCTTGGTGCTGAGCCCCAGCGCATCGCCGATCTTCTTGACGGCGGTCGTGGCGAGCGCGCGGTCGAGCACCATGTCACCACCGAGCTTCTGCATCTCGGGCAGATAGCCGAGGACGATATTGGCGTCGGCGACCGTCGGCTCCGTACCGCCGCGGTTGTAGGCGGCCGGACCGGGGTCGGCGCCTGCCGACTGCGGACCAACGCGCAGCGCCTTGGTGAGTTCGGGGACGTGGGCGATCGAACCGCCACCCGCTCCGACCGTGCGGATGTCGACGGAGGAGGCGCGCACGGTGACATCGCCGACCGTCGTTTCGCGACGCAGCCGTGGTTGACCGCCGCTGATGAGGGCGACATCGGTCGAGGTGCCGCCGACGTCCACCGTCAACAGGTTCGGGAACCCCGCCTGCACGGCGACCCAGAGTGCCCCGGTGACACCGCCCGCAGGCCCGGACATCAGCAGGTTGACCGGGAACTCCGCCGCCGACGAGGCCGAGGCGAGACCGCCATCCGACCGGAGGATGTGCAGCTTGGCGTTCTTGGCGACCTTGGCGAGCTTGGACTTGAGGTTGCCGACATAGCGATCGACACGCGGACGGACGTAGGAGTTCGCGACCGTGGTGACGGTACGCTCATATTCCTGCATCTCCGGCACGACATCGGAGGAGAGCGAGACCGGCGTGCCGGGCAACTCCTCGATCGCGATCTCGCGGACGCGACGCTCGTGCGCCGGATTGGCGAAAGAGTTGATGAGCGAGACGGTGAGCGCCTCGATCTTCTGCGATTTGAGGGTGCGCAGGCTCTTGCGCAACGCGCCCTCATCGAGACCGCGCACCACTTCGCCCTTCGCGCTGACCCGCTCCTCGGCTTCGATGGTGCAGGCAAGCGGCGCCATCGGGAGCGATTTGTTGTAGATGATCCAGCCGCCGAGACCGCCTGGCACGTAGGAGCGCGCGATCTGGAGCACCTGCCGGTAGCCCTTGGTCGTGACGAGGCCGACCCGGGCGCCGGTTCCGGTGAGCACCGTGTTGGTGGCGACGGTCGTGCCGTGCATCACATGGTCGATGATCTGCGGGTCTATGCCCGCACGCTCGCAGACGCGGAGGATGCCGTTGAGGACGCCGATCGATTGATCAGCCGGCGTGGAGGGGACCTTGGCGGACCAGGTCTGCCCCGATTTTTCGTGGACCAGCAGCAGATCCGTGAATGTGCCGCCGACATCTACACCCAGACGATATGACATGCGCCCCCCTTTGGGCTCTCGTTGCAGTGAGAAGCCATGAGTATCCGGCCTGACGGCCGCTCACGCAATCCATGGCCGTCCGCACGCCGGGTGATATCGACGAAGACCGTCGCGTAGCGGTCAGGCCGACCGCGAGGCCGCCGGAAAATTGCCCGCCTTCAGCAGCATCCCGGGGACGGCTCGACCCAAGGTCTGTTGCAGCCACTCGCCGGTCGCGATGAGCCGATCGAGGTCGACGCCTGTGGCGATACCGGAACGCCCGAGCAGGTAGACCAGATCTTCGGTGGGGATATTGCCGGTCGCCGCGGGCGCGAATGGGCAACCGCCGATCCCGCCTGCGCTCGCATCGAGCGTCACGGCACCGGCCTGGACCGCCGCATAGGCATTGGCCAGTCCGGTGTTGCGGGTGTTGTGAAAGTGACCGCGCAGCCGGACGCCAGGCAGCGCCTCGCGGGCCCGTCCGAAGATCTCGGCCACCTGCGCGGGCACACCGACGCCGATGGTATCGGCGAACGCGATCTCGTAGGGCCCTGCCTCGGCGACCCGACACGCGACATCGATGACCCGCTGGACGGGTATCTCTCCCTCGAAGGGGCACCCGAACGACGCGCCGATCGTGATGGTCGGACGTACGCCCGCCGCGTTGGCCTCGCGCGCGATCTCCAGCCAGGCAGCGATGGACTCATCGGTGCTGACGCCCTGGTTGCGACGGTTGAAGGTGTCGCTTGCGACCACCGCCATACCGATCTCGTTGCAGCCGGCTGCAGCGGCCCGCTCGTAGCCCCGACGATTGAGCACCAAGCCGATGAAGCGGACGCCATCACGACGACGCAGACCGGCAAGCACTGCTTCCGCATCCGCCATCTGGGGGACCTTCTTCGGATTCACGAAGCTCGTGACCTCGACCCGGCGTAGACCTGCCTCGAACAGCCGCTCGATGAATTCGATCTTGGCGGCGGTCGGGAACACCCCGGGTTCGCTTTGCAGACCGTCACGCGGCCCGACCTCGACGATCTCGACACTGGCGGTCATGGAAGCTCCTTGGCAGAGGTGACATTGGGGTCAGAGGCGTACAGGGACCGCACCGCCCAACCGATCAGATTCTAGTCCAGTCTGCCTGCCGTGCGTTCCTTGGGTGACTCCGCGACCTTGACCCGCGACGAAGTGGTGGGTACAAACGCGAGCGTCTGTCACCGTCAGGAGTACCGCATGTCCGCCGACCCGAGATTCAAACGAGGCCCGCTGTCCGATCTGCGGGTGATCGAGATGGGGACGCTCCTGGCCGGACCGTTCTGCGGGCAGCTCCTCGGCGACATGGGTGCCGAGGTCATCAAGATCGAACCGCCGGGGCAAGGCGACCCGCTGCGGGTGTGGGGCCGTCAGAAAGCCGGGGAGCCCTCCTTGTGGTGGCCGGTGGTCGCCCGCAACAAGAAGGCGATCACTCTTGACATGAGGCAAGAGGAAGGACAGAGCATTCTCAAGGAGTTAGTGAAGAATTCTGACTTTCTACTTGAGAATTTCAGACCCGGAACTCTGGAGAAATGGAACTGCGGCTACGAGGAACTCTCTCGCATCAACCCGCGGCTGATCATGATCCGCGTATCCGGCTACGGGCAGTCCGGCCCCTACTCCCACCGCGCGGGGTTCGGTGCCATCGGCGAGGCCATGGGTGGCATGCGCTATGTGGTCGGCGATCCCTCGACTCCGCCGTCACGGATGGGCATCAGCATCGGCGATGAACTGGCGGCCACCTTCGCCTGCCTCGGCGCCCTCTCCGCCCTCCACTACCGCGAACGAACCGGTCGAGGCCAGGTGGTGGATTCAGCCCTCTATGAGGCGGTGCTCGCAATGATGGAGTCGCTGATCACCGAGTACGACAAGACCGGCTACATCCGTGAACGCACCGGCGCCATCCTCCCGAACGTCGCACCGTCGAATGTCTACAAGACGCTCGACGGCTTGGTGCTCATCGCCGCCAATCAGGACACCGTCTTCGGTCGACTGTGCGAGGCGATGGAACAGCGCGAATGGCCGAAAGACCCGCGCTTCGTCAACCATCAAGCCCGCGGCACCCACCAACGTCTGCTCGACGGACTGATCGAGGCCTGGACCCAGACGCTGACCACCCGCGAGGTGCTCGAGTCGATGGACAAGCACGGGGTACCGGCGGGGCTGATCTATCGCGCGCCCGACATGCTCGAAGACCCCCACTTCAAGGCTCGCCAAGCCATCGTCACGACCCAGCACCCGTATTTCGGCGACCTCAAGATGCAGAACGTCGCACCGAAGCTCTCCGAAACGCCCGGCGGCATCCACTCCGCCGCGCCGTCCGAGCTCGGCGAACACAACGACGAGGTCTACAGCCGGCTGCTCGGCTATACGGCCGAACGATTGGCCGCCCTACGCGCTGCCAAAGTGATCTGACGCGATGGTCGAAACCTTGGCTGACAACTATGCCCGCGGCGGCTTCGGTCAAGGACTGCCTTGGGGACGTCGGCCAGCGCTGTTGGTCATCGACTTCGTCCAGGCCTATCTCGTCCCGGGTTCTCCGCTCTATGCCGGCGTCGAGCAGACACGGAACGATTGCGAGGTGTTGTTGCGCGCGGCGCGTGCGGCAGGCATCCCGATCGTCCATACCTCGGTGTCGTACCAGCCAGGCGGTCGGGACGGTGGTGTCTTTTTCCGAAAAGTACCGGCGCTCTCCTGCTTCGAGTCAGGTCGGCACCCTGAGTTAGCGCAGTTTGCGAGCGGGCTTGAGCCGCTCGCCGGCGAGACCCACATCATCAAGCAGTACGCCAGCGCCTTCTTCGGTACCACGCTCGCCTCGACGCTGACAGCGCTCGGCGTGGACACCGTGCTGATCGCGGGGGTCTCGACCAGCGGCTGCGTGAGGGCGAGCGCCGTGGATTGCTGTCAGCACGGTTTCGTGCCGGTCGTCGTCAGGGAAGCGGTCGGTGATCGTGCGCCCGGCCCACACGAGGCGAACCTGTTCGACCTTCAGGCGAAGTACGCCGATGTCACCACCCTCGAGCATGCTCGGCAGTATCTTGCCGAGTTGTCGCACCATCACCCTGCGGGTACCCCATGACCACACTCGGCCCGATCTCCTGCGTCACCATCGCGACGCCTGATGTGCAACGCTTGGTGGACGCCTATAGCCTCCATCTCGGCTACGAACTCATCGATCACGGGCGGGTCAGCCCCCAACAGGCCCGACTTTGGACGCGCCCCCTGCTCGCCGGCCGTCGCTACGCGACGATGTTGCCGCAGGGTGACGGGCCGACCTTCCTGCGCTTCATCGAAAGCCGCACTCCCGCGAACTACCAGCCCTTCTGCCATTTCGGATGGAATGCCGCGGAGTTCATGGTCCAGGACACCGATGCCTGTGCTGAGCGACTGGCCGTGTCTCCGTTCCCGATCATCGGGCCGCCCGCAGACCTTTCGTTCTCCGACAAGATCCGCGCGTTGCAAGCCCTCGGACTCGCCGGCGAGTCCCTTTACCTCACTTCATTCAAGGAACGGTTGCCGGAGTTCGACACGCCGGAGGCCCGCCACGCCATCGATCGGGTGTTCATCGTGATCCTGGGCGCGCCGTCCGCAGCGGCTGCAAACGCGTTCTATTCGACGCATTTCGGTGTGGCCACGGCCCCGGTGATCCCCGCTGTGATCTCAGTGCTCTCGCGCGCCCAGGCGTTGCCGGTCGACACGATGCATGACCTGGCGGCGCTGACGCTCCAGGGACAGTCTTTCATCGAGGCCGACACGATGCCGGCGACCACCCTTCCCCGACCCTCGGTCGAGGGCGAGCTGCCGCCGGCGATCGCGATGGTGAGTTTCGATGTCGAGGCTTTACCAAGCAGCCTCGAGTATCTCTTCGCTCCCCAGGCTTTGCCTGAGGCGCCCTATCATGGGCGCCGCGCTGCGGTCTGCATCGGCGCTGCGGGCGAGTGGATCGAGCTGATAGAGGGGCTCGCGCCCCCCGCTCGATAGCACATCCCGTCAGAACGGGCTGTCAGCGCGTGCGGAGCTTCCAATAGCCGGCGAGACGCTGGATGAAAGGGTTGCCCTTGGCAGCGTCGAACGCGGTGGCTGCGCCTGCCTTGTCACCCGCCTTCAGTCGCGCGATACCCAATGACAGATTCGCATCGGCGAGATCCTTGACGCCACCCCGTGCAAGCCCTCGCTCGATCGCTGCGACGGCCTCAGCCGGCTGTCCGTAGCTGAGGTAGGCCTGCCCGAGCCGGACCTCAGGAGTACCGGATTTGGCGGCTGCCGCATCCTTCGCCTGCTTTGTAAGCGTGGCGCGGTCCGGTGCCGCAGCGGACTTCGCGGTCTGCAGAAGATTGCTCGCGCCCGGCGTCGCCTTTCCCGGCCCGCCGAACTTACCGTCCGCGATGGCGGTCTCCATGACGGACTGGGCTTCGCCGGGGAACCCTTTCTCGAGGGCTAGTGCAGCGTACTCCGTCACATCGTCGCCCACCTTGAGGGCACCGACTTCGTTGCCCAGACGCAATACATTCAGGGTCTGGTCGGAAGGCGCCGATCGGATCAGCAACAGGTAGAGGTTGGACCAGGCTTCCTCGGAGGGCGCATAGGCGACCTGCTTCTCGACGGCGCGGAGTGTGCATCCGTCGTCTTTCGAGCGGACGCAGGCGCTCGTCCAAAGCCCGAGGGCGATCTCCGGCGGAGTTTCGTTGCGCTGCTCCAGCTCCCGCACCCAAGGCTCGAGGAACGCCACCGTTCCTGGGTAGTCCGGGGTCAGGTACAGCGCCTGTCCCACCATGATCCGGAGATCGCGGTTGCCTGGTTCAGCGGCGATGGCGAGCTTGCCGTACTCGTTGACCTTCGCGTAATTCTTGAGCTGGTAGTTGACCTGCATCAACTGCTTGTGACGCTGCTTGATGGCCTCCGCGTCCATGAACCCGTTCGCTTGGCCGATCTCGAGACCCTTGGTGAGCGCCGCGGCCGTGGTCGGGAAGTCGCCGCTGCGTGCCGCGCACGGGACCCGCAACTCGTTGATCGCGTAATCGTCGTAGGGCGAGCGCTCGGGCATCGCTTCCGCTGCAGCCAGCGCGGCGAGGCAGGCGTTCCAATCTTCGGCCTTGATGGCTGCCTGCGCCGCTTGCGCCTGCTTGACGATGGCCTTGCTCACGGTCGGTGCTTTCGCCGCCGGCGGTGCCTTGGGATCTTTGGCCTTCTGCGCGTGGAGCGCGGGGGCCGCCCCGATCAACGCAGCAGAGAGGACGACGATACGGACTGCCTTGTTGAGCGACATGGTCGGATTCTCCAGAGCTGGGCGACTGATGGACTGAGACGGTCTATCGGGGCATCACTGGGCGCGCAGCGCCCAGAGCTTTGCGACCCGCTCGAGGCTGGGATCGCCCTTGACCGCCTTGAAGGCCTTGACCGCAGCCGGCTTGTTACCGGCTTTGTGCTGCGCGAGACCGAGCACGAGTTGGGCCTCGCCGGGCGTCTTGCCGTTACCCTTCTTGACCGCCCGCTCGGCTGCCGCGACCGCCTGGGCGTGCTGGCCGTAGCTCATGTAGGCCTGCGCGACGCGCAGATCGTCCTCCGCGGAGGCGCCGGTCGCTGCGGCACGGTCGGCGGCAGGCAGGCCAGCCTTGTCGGCCGCCACCTTCGCCTTCGCCGACGTCAGGAGACGGGTGTTGCGGTCGATGTCGCGCTGCTCGGTGTACATCTTGCGAGCGAACGCGGTCTCCATGACCGACGCGGCTTCTCCAGGCAGCCCGCGCTCGAGGGCGAGCTGAGCCAGCTCCGTGTAGTCGCTGCCACGCGACAACGCGCCGACCTCCGCTGCGAGGCGGAAGGAGTTCATGAGGGTGACGTCGGGGCCGCCCTTCAGCATCGACTGCATGAGGCTCGCCCAGCCCTCCGGGTTCGGGTAGTAGGTGACGAGCTTCTCGAAACCGGCGGTCTCGCACGCCGTATCCTTGAGCTTGATGCAAGCGTTCAGGTTGAGCTGCAGATAGTTCTGACGCGGCGGCTGGCCACGACGCTCTGCTTGGCTGATGAGCTCTGCAGTGAAGCTGCGGGTCGCCTTGAAGTCCCCTTGTTGATAGTAGGACTGCGCCAGCAGCGTATTGACATCGGCATCCGCAAAGCCGCCCTTCTGGGCCTGACGGCCGTACTCGATCGCGCGGGGGTAATTGCGGTTGTTGTAGTGCAGCTGCATCAGCGCTTTGACGCGAGCGCCCTTATTGGCGGCGAACTGCGAACTGAGGTTCGACTCATAAGCGCGGATCGCGGTGCCGCTGTCCCCTGAGGACAAGGCGCAGTAGCCGCGGAGCTCGTTGATGACGAACGAGTCGTAGGAACTCAGGCCGCCTGTGCCCTCGGCTTCGCGGAGCTTCGACAGACATTCTCCCCAGCGACGCGACTTGCTTGCCGACTGCGCGGCAGCCAGGGTCTTTGCGACGCCCTTGCTGACCGACTGCGCCTTCACGACCGGGGTCGCCAGCAACAAGGCCGCTGCAGCGACCGCCCAACCGAAGAATCGAGTCATCGTGTATCCCCTCTCGTGCGTCCCGCAGGCCGCATAAAAAAAATCGCCGCATCCTGGTGTGGATGCGGCGAGGTGTTTTTTGCCGTCCGACCCCGCCGAAAGGCAGGACTCAGTCAGCGAATTCGGAGACGTTCACGAAACCGATCTTCTTCATCCGGTTCCGTTGAGCCGACGCCAGAACCCGAGCGACGACGTCGTACTTCGCACGCTTGTCAGGCCGCATGTGCAGTTCTGGCTGCGGATCCTTCTGCGACTCGACCCGGAAGTACTTCTCCAGGACCTCGAGGTCGGAGACCGCCGAGCCGTTCCAGAGCACCGTGCCGTCGAAATCGATCTCGATGGTGATCACTTCCGGTTGGACCGGCGGTGGCGGTGCATTGGTCGGACGCGGCATGTCGAGCTTCACCGCGTGCGTCATCACCGGGATGGTGATGATGAACATGATCAGCAGGACCAACATGACGTCGATGAGCGGCGTCGTGTTGATGTCGCACATCTCGTTGCCGTCGGAGCTTCCTACACTCATTCCCATGTTACGAATCCTCTATATCAGCGAGCGCCGCGGATGCCGCGGTCGGGTTCGGTGATGAAGCCCACTTTCACGACGCCGCCCCGCTGGATCGAGTACATCACTTTACCGATGTCTTCGTACCTCGCCTCCGCATCCCCGCGGATGTGGATCTCAGGCTGCGGATCCTTGACCGCTTCCGCCTTCACGAGCTCGATGAGCGCCGTCGTGTCGGGGACCTCGGTGTTGTTCCAGTAGATGGCGCCGCTGGAATCGACCGCTACGGTGATGTTCTCGGGCTTGGTGGCCGTCGCGATGTTCGCCGCCTTCGGCAGCGTCACTTTGACCGTCTTGGTGATCACCGGGATGGTGATCAGGAAGATGATCAACAGCACCAGCATGACGTCCACGAGCGGCGTGGTGTTGATGGTGGAGATCGGTTCTTCTTCGTCTGCGGATCCAACGCTCAGCGCCATGTCAGGTCACCTCTGCCCGGTGTGGCCGGGGTGGGAGACCCACCCCGGCGCAGGACCGGAAACTTGTCGATGCGATGCGGATGATTACTTCTTGGCTGCCGCGACCGCGGCGGCCTGCGGGACCGCGATGCGCGAACCCGTGACCAGCGAATCGTGCAGGTCAGAAGTGAAATTCGACAGATCGCCCTGGATCGCCTTGTTGCGACGGCCGAGCCAGTTGTACGCCATCACCGCCGGCACTGCGACCGCGAGGCCGATGGCCGTCATGATGAGCGCTTCGCCGACCGGTCCCGCGACCTTGTCGATGCTGGCCTGGCCGGAAACACCGATCGCCACCAGCGCGTGGTAGATGCCCCACACCGTGCCGAACAGACCCACGAACGGCGCCGTGGAGCCGATCGTTGCGAGCACAGCCATGCCGCCCGCCAGGTTGAAGTTGACGGCGTCGAGCGAACGCTGCAACGACATGGTCACCCAGTCGTGGAGACCCACGCGATCCGAGGCCGAGCGGCCTTCGAGATGCTGCTGAGCGCGCAGCCCGTCTTCGGCGATCGAGCGGTAGGTGTCGCCCTTCGGCATCTTGTCCACCGCTTCGCGCAAGGAACCTGCCGTCCAGAACTTCTGCTCGGCGAGCTTCGCGGATGCCACCAGCTTTCTCTGGTCGATCAGCTTCATGACAAGGATGTACCAGGTGGCGAGCGACATGATCACCATGATGATCAGCGTGCCTTTTGCGACGATGTCTCCTTGGGCCCAAAGGGCACCGAGACCATACGGATTTTCTACGACGGTGGTGGCGGCTTGGTTTTCCATGTTTTCCTCTGCGGTGGTCGGGCGAGGACATGACCCCTCACCACGAAAAAAATAGGCTCGGCTAGGGTCAGTCGGTCAGCTTGAAACGGACGTTGAATGAGGAGCAGGACTCGATGGGCGTTCCGTCCTCGGTGCCCGGTGTCCAGCGGGCACGACGGGACCACTTCAGTGCGGCTTCGTCGAGCGACGAATTGCCTGAACTGTTCGCGACGGTCGGCTCTTGCGACATCTTCCCGTCCACACCGACGCACATACGGACCGTCGTGACGCCTTGGATCTCTGCGCGACGGGCCGAGGCCGGATAGAACTCATCTGTGGATGGGGAGCGGCGCAAATCAAGCTTCGCTCCGACGCGAACGGGCTTGCGTTCCACAGGCGCCGCGACCGGCGCTGGTGGCGGCATCGGACGGTCAGTCACGTTGCTGATCGCCGTGGTGTTCGTCTCCATCGGGATGTCGATGGCAATGTCCGGCGGCGGCACCTGCACGGGCGGACGCTCCATCTGCGGCGGCGGCGGCGGCGGCGGCTTATCTTCCGGCTTGATCTCCTCGATCATGTCGGTGACCAACGGCGCGGCGACCACCTCGACCACTTTGCGCGCCAGACCGGACACGAGTCCGTAAAGCATCACAAGATGGAAGATGATGATGCCCGCCAAAACGCCCATTCGGCGGGAATTATTCTGCTGTACGTATGAAGCCATGGTCTCTCGCGCCGTTGTGCGGCGATCGCTCGCCCGGTTGTGCCTGCCGGTGCGGGAAACTACCCGTGTTCCGTGACAGGCGCAACCTCAACCTCGACATCAAGCGAACCAGAAGGCCCAGTTGACGCCGAAGACCCTGCTAACTGATCCGACCCGTGCGTCTCTGCGAGGTTCCCCTCGCTTCGGTGCAACGACCCGGTTCGACGAGGGGCGTTCCTTCAAATTTGGCTTGCGCACGCATTGAGCCCGCGCCGCCTCATTCCGTGTGCGACCCCCCGCACAAATGCACTTTAACCGCCCCGCTGCGGCATGACAACAGTCTGAAGGTTCAATCGGTGATGGCGCCTTCCGAAGCGCTGCGGACGATGCGCGCGTACTTGGCCAGCACGCCGGTGGTCGCATAAGGTTTCGGTGCTTTCCACGCCTTGCGGCGCGCACGCCATTCGGACGCTGACACGTCCGCGTCGATACGCCGACGCACTGCGTCGATGGTGATGCGATCGCCGTTGCGCAGCAGCGCGAGCGGTCCACCGACTGCAGCTTCCGGCGAGATATGTCCGACCACGAAACCATGGCTACCGCCTGAGAAACGCCCGTCGGTGATCAGCGCGACCTTGTCGCCGAGGCCGCGCCCCATGATCGCCCCCGTGGGACTCAGCATCTCGCGCATACCCGGTCCGCCTCGCGGACCTTCGTGGCGGATGACGACCACGTCGCCTGCCTTGACGCGCCCCGCAAGGATCGCAGCGGTGGCCCGCTCCTCACCGTCGAACACCCGCGCACGCCCAGTGAATGCGAGACCTTCCTTGCCGGTGATCTTCGCCACTGCCCCCTCTGGCGCGACATTGCCGCGCAACACGACAAGGTGGCTGTCGGCTTTGATGGGGTTGTCGGCGCTGCGGATGACCTGCTGTCCCGGCGGATAGTCGGCGGCACCCGCGAGGTTCTCCGCCATCGTCTTTCCGGTCACGGTCAGGCACTCGCCGTGAAGCAGTCCTTGGTCGAGCAGCCGCTTCATGAGCGGCCGGATCCCACCAATGGCCACGAGATCGGACATCGAGTGACGACCGCTCGGACGCATGTCGGCAAGCACCGGCACGCGACGGCCGACGCGGGTGAAATCGTCGAGCGTGAGGCGTACACGCGCGGCGTGCGCCATGGCGATGAGATGCAGGACCGCGTTCGTGGATCCGCCGAGCGCGATGACCACGGTGATCGCGTTCTCGAAGGCCTTCCGGGTGAGTATCCGTCGAGGGGTGATACCCGCAGCCACGAGGCGCACCACCGCCTCGCCCGCGCGACGGCAGTCCTCGAGCTTCACCGGACTGACCGCTTCCTGCGCCGAGCTTTCGGGCAACGAGAGACCGAGCGCCTCGATGGCCGACGCCATCGTGTTGGCGGTATACATGCCACCGCAACTGCCGGGGCCCGGGATCGCCGTGCGCTCGACCTCTGCGAGTTCCTCGTCGCTCACGGACCCCGCCGCATGACCGCCGACGGCCTCGAACACCGAGACGATGTCGCGCTGCCGCACACCGGGACGGATGGTGCCGCCGTAGACGAACACCGCAGGACGATCGAGGCGCGCGATGGCGATCGCGCAGGCCGGCATGTTCTTGTCGCAGCCGCCGATGGTGACGAGCCCATCGAACCCTTCCGCGCCGGCGACGGTCTCGATGGAGTCCGCGATCACCTCGCGAGACACCAGGGAGTACCGCATCCCCGGGGACCCCATGGAGATGCCATCGGACACGGTGATCGTGTTGAAGAGCACGCCCTTACCGCCCGCCGCATCGACGCCCCGCACCGCTTCGCCGGCGAGTTCGTTGATGTGCATGTTGCAAGGCGTGAGGTTCGCCCAAGTCGAGGCGATTCCGATCTGGGGGCGCTGGAAATCGGCGTCTGTGAAGCCGACCGCCCGCAACATGGCGCGTGAAGGAGACTGCTTCGCGCCATCGACGACCAATCGTGACCAACGGCGCGGGTCATGTTCCGCGCCTGCGGCCTTCTTGCGCTTGGGCCCCTTGGTCTGGACTGTCCCGGTCGTGCGACGCGAGGCTCGGGTGGTCTTTGCGTTCATGGTCGGAAATCCTTCTCGGGTGGTATTCGAGTCGTGCCGTCGGATCAGCCGAAACGCTCACGGATCAGGCGATCGGCCAAGCGCAGGCATTGGGCCTCGCCACCGACCGGCCGCCCAGGGCGCTCACGGGGATTCCATGCGTAGAGGTCGAAATGCGCCCACGGCACCGCCGGCGCTACGAAGCGGCGTAGAAACAGCGCGCCGAACACGGCGCCGGCGAAGGCGGATGGCGCGACATTGCTGAGGTCGGCCACCCTGCTTGTCAGCTCGTCGTCGTAGCTGTCCCAGAGCGGCATCGGCCAGGCGGGATCATGGGACTCGACGCCACAGCGTTGTGCGCTCGCCAGCAGCTGCGGATCATTGCTGAACAACGCCGGAAGTTCCGGCCCGAGGGCCGTGCGCGCAGCACCAGTTAGGGTCGCGAAATCGAGCAGCAACGCCGGGCTCTCCGAGCAGGCTTCCCATAACGCGTCCGCGAGCACGAGGCGCCCCTCGGCATCGGTGTTGTTGATCTCGACGGTCAAGCCCCGCCTAGACCGGAGCACATCACCGGGGCGATAGGCATCGCCGCCGACCGAGTTCTCTACCGCCGGCACCAGAACACGCAATCGGATCGGGGCTTGGCGTTCCATCAGCAATCGGGCGAGTCCGAGCGCCACCGCGGCACCACCCATGTCTTTCTTCATCAGCGCCATCGCAGCGCCTGGCTTGATATCCAGCCCACCCGAATCGAAGCACACCCCTTTGCCGACGATCGTGACCTTGGGATGCCGCTCGTCTCCCCAACGCAGATCGATGAGACGCGGCGCGCGCTCGGCGGCGCGACCCGCTGCACGACCGACTGCATGGATCATGGGATAGTCAGCGGCCAACAGTTCGTCGCCCACGATGACTTCCGTGCGGGCGCCAGACCCGGTGCCCATGGCTGCCGCAAGCGCGGCCAGTTCAGCAGGCCCCAAAAGGTTCGGCGGGAGGTTGATCAGCTCTCGCGACCAGCCGAGCACGAGCGCCTCTCGGGTCACCGACACGAGATCACAGGACGAAGGCGGACAGAGCCTTGCACGACGGGTGACGCCCCCCATCCCGACCTTCGACCCGCTGCGCAGCGGCGACGCCGGCAAAGAGCCCAGCAACCATCCGAGCACGGCATGGTCCGCCGCGACGGACGGCAGATCTCGCGCGAAGCGGTATGAGCCGGGCGGCAACTTCTCGGGAAGCCCTGAGATCGCCCAGGGAGACAAGGCCTCGATGGCAGGCAGCGATCCCAAGCCCAGCACGGCACCGGCGACTGTGCCATCGGGTCGCGGGAGAAGCAGCACGCGGTGGCGCTCGCCACGAAAATCGTTGTTGTCGAGCCAAGAGGCGACGGCGGTCGGCTGGGTCGCTCGCCAAGACGAGACCTCGGAGTCGCGCAGCAGCCAGATCGGCACCGACCCGGTAGCGCTATCCTGCGGTGCGACCGCAAGCGCATCGGCCAGCGAGGCATCGAGCGCCGCGAGGATCGTTGCAATTGAAGGGTTGGATGCCATGCAGAGCCGCATTTTATCTGAATAAGCCGTCGCGGCGGGAACGCTGAGGTTTGACAGCGGGCCGGCGTCGATGATTGAATATCCCCGTGATCTGCATATCGTCCAATTCGATCCCCGCAGCCGGTCCCGTCCCGGGTCGGGCGCTATCGCTTGGACTATCGCTGCGACTACGCAGCGGGTGCGGGTCACGCGCCGGGTTCTGAGCCACACGCCAAGTTTTCCGGCAGACGCTGAGATACCAAGGACCCCGCACCGGCACTTCGCCGATGCGGGGTTTTTTTTTACTGCCCGATGGCGGGCGCTGACCAACGCAAAGACAGACACAAACCTAGGGAGTCGGGACATGAAGATGTTTTCTCGCAAGGACGTTGACAAGAAGGCGCTGAAGGGCGCGCGCATCTGCGTGCTCGGATACGGCAGCCAAGGACGCGCTCATGCGTTGAACCTGCGCGACAGCGGTTATGACGTCGTGGTCGGCGTCCGCAAGGGCGACAGCTTCAAGAAGGCGAAGAAGGACAAGCTTCCGGTCGCCGAGCCCGTCGATGCGGTCAAGGGCGCATCCCTCATCGCGATGCTGGCGCCGGACCTTGCCCAGAAGGACCTGTACAAGGCCGTGCTCGGGAACATCGGCAAGGGTGCGACGCTGTTGTTCGCGCACGGCTTCAACGTGCATTTCAAGCAGATCAAGCCGCGTAAGGACCTCGATGTCGTGCTGATCGCGCCGAAGGGTCCGGGGGACCTCGTGCGCCGCCAATTCGAGCAAGGTCGCGGTGTGCCGGCGTTGCTCGCCGTGCATCAGGACGCTTCCGGCAAGGCGTTCGCGAAGGCGTTGTCCTATGCCGACGGCATCGGCGGCACCCGGGGCGGTGTGTTGCAGACGACCTTCGCAGAGGAGACCGAGACCGACCTCTTCGGTGAGCAGGCCGTGCTCTGCGGCGGTGCGACCGAACTCGTCGTGCGCGGCTACGAGACCCTGGTCGAGGCCGGTTACCAACCCGAGGTCGCCTACTTCGAGTGCATGCACGAGCTCAAGCTCATCGTCGACCTGCTGCACGAGGGTGGCATCTGGAAGATGCACAAGTTCATCAGCGAGACCGCCAAGTACGGCGATCTCACCCGCGGGCCGCGGATCGTCACCCGGCAGACCAAGGCGGAGATGCGCAAGATCCTCAAGGAGATCCAGCAAGGGAAGTTCGCCCGGCAATGGATCCGTGAGAACAAGAGCGGCCGCAAGAAGTATCAAGCGATGCTCAAGGCCGATCTCGATCGTCCGATCGAGAAGGTCGGCTACGCACTGCGGGCCCGTATGCCTTGGCTCGATCAGGGCCGTTGAGCGCCACACGACCCCGCCAACCCGGAGCAAGAAGCATGTCCGTCCAAGCCGACCGAGTGATGATCTTCGACACCACGCTGCGCGATGGCGAGCAATCGCCGGGGTGCAGCATGACGCAGCCGGAAAAGCTGCGGGTGGCGAAGGCGCTAGCCGATCTCGGCGTGGATGTGATCGAGGCCGGCTTTCCGGCCGCCTCGCCGGGGGATTGGGCGTCGGTCAACTCGGTCGCGCGCGAGGTCCAAGGCCCCATCATCTGCGGCCTCGCGCGCTGCAACCGGGATGACATCGAAAAAGCCGCACGGGCGCTGCGCGATGCCGACAAGCACCGCATCCACGTCTTCCTCGCCACCAGCGCCATCCATCGCCAGTACAAACTCAACATGGCGAAGGAAGAGATCCTGCGCAATGCAGTGGAGGGGGTGCGGATCGCCCGTGAGTTCTGTGACGATGTCGAGTTCTCGCCTGAGGACGCCTCGCGCACGGAACTCGAGTTCCTCGCCCAGGTGGTCGAGGCCGTGATCGATGCCGGTGCGACGACGGTGAACATCCCCGATACGGTCGGCTACACCGTGCCGCACGAGTTCGCCGAACTCTTCCGCTACCTCCGCAAGAACGTTCCCAACATCGATCGTGCGCGGCTCTCGGTGCATTGCCACGACGATCTCGGGATGGCTGTCGCCAACAGCTTGATGGCGGTGGTGGCCGGCGCGAGGCAGGTGGAATGCACGATCAACGGCATCGGCGAGCGTGCCGGCAACTGTTCGCTCGAGGAGGTCGTGATGGCGTTGCGGACCCGCGAAGCCTTCTTCAACGCCCGCACCGGAATCCACACCGAACGCCTCTACCCCGCTTCGCGCTTGGTCTCGAGCATCACGGGGATGCCCATCCCACGCAACAAGGCGGTGGTCGGCGAGAACGCCTTCGCGCATGAGTCGGGCATCCACCAGCACGGCATGCTCAAGCACGCCAGCACCTACGAGATCATGCGTCCACAGGATGTCGGACTCGCGCGCTCCAGCCTGGTGCTCGGCAAACACAGCGGCCGCCACGCGTTGCGCGAACGCATCCGTGAACTTGGATTCACGCTCGAGGACGCCGAGTTCGCGCGCGTGTTCGAGGAGTTCAAGGCCCTGGCCGACAAGAAGAAAGAGCTTTTCGATGGTGACATCGAAGCGCTCGTGCTGCGGGCCGAGGGCGGCGACCATGGCCCATGGGCGCTCGCCGCCCTGCGGACCGCTTCGCAAGGCGGCAACGGCGAGGCGACGATCACCCTCACACACGCGGACGGCACGCGTATCGAACGCAGCGCCCGCGGCGATGGTCCGGTGGATGCCGCGTTCAAGGCCGTCGAAGATGCCACCGGCATCCACCCGAAGCTGCAGAAATTCGAGCTGCGGAGCTTGTCAGAGGGCGAGGACGCGCAGGGCGAAGCGGTGGTGTATGTCGAGTACAACCAACGCAGCTACCGTGGTGCGAGCGCCACCACCGATATCGTCGAGTCCGCGACGCGCGCCTTCCTCGAGGTCATAAACCGCATCGAGCAGTCGCGGCGCGCGCAGGCGGTGGCCTGACATGTCCTCGCCCCGCACGCTGTTCGAGAAAGTCTGGTCCGCCCACGAGGTCCTGCCGCAGTCGGCGGACACACCGGCGGTGATGTTCGTCGATCTGCACCTGACGCATGAGGTCACTTCACCGCAGGCATTCAGCGCCCTGCGCGAACGGGGCCTGAAGGTGCGACGGCCCGACCTCACTCTGGCGACGATGGACCACTCGACCCCGACGCGCACCGAGCAGGTGTTCGGCGGCGCGCCCATCACCATCGATTCGGCCGCGAAGCAGATCCGGCAGCTCGAGCGGAACTGCGCAGAGTTCGGCATCGAACTGCTGGGCCTGCAGGACGCCCGCCGAGGAATCGTCCACATCATCGGCCCGGAGCTCGGCATCACGCAGCCGGGGAAGACCATCGTCTGCGGCGACAGTCACACCTCGACGCACGGTGCGTTCGGCGCCCTCGCCTTCGGCATCGGCACCACCGAGGTCGGGCATGTGCTCGCCACGCAGTGCCTGCTGCAGAAAAAGCCTCGTACCTTTGCGGTGGAGGTCGACGGTCGACTTCCTGCAGGGGTCACGGCCAAGGACCTGATCCTCGCGTTGATCGGCCAGATCGGGGTCTCGGGCGGCACAGGCTATGTCATCGAGTACCGCGGCGAAGCGATCCGCGCGCTCTCCATGGAAGAGCGCATGACCGTCTGCAACATGTCGATCGAGGCCGGTGCGCGTGCCGGCATGATCGCGCCGGACGAGGTCACCTTCGAATACCTTCGTGGGCGTCCACGGGCGCCGCAGGGCGCCGCATGGGATGCCGCCGTCGCGCGTTGGCGCGCCCTGCCCTCCGACC
>Ga0315907_10003270_pt1 | contig 19334 bp, 15 predicted proteins | sample LakEriMetagenome_3_FD_203525 | JGI IMG/M metagenome (GOLD analysis project Ga0315907, IMG submission 203525) | Freshwater fungal communities from buoy surface, Lake Erie, Ohio, United States - Buoy 12 MA123 | ecosystem: Environmental > Aquatic > Freshwater > Lake > Lake biofilm | place: USA... | reverse complement strand
CCGCCTTAGCGGCGCCTCTAAGAGTGTCGCTTAATCCCGCGCCGCCCCCGCAACATCACCCAGGTCAACACCGCCGAATACAAGGGCACCACGACGACGCTTACTAAGCGATTAGCCTTTCATTCATAAGTCAGTAAGGGGGAGATGGCCTGAGCCCGTGAACTCCCTTAGAGTCTGTGCCGTATCTGAAGCTGTCTGAATGGTTGTGGCAACGAGGCGAGGCGCGAAGCCCCGTGAGTAGCGCAGCGTCTCGCCCCGTTGCATCGCGAGGACGCTTACGGCAGCGAAGGCTGCTGGCGTCTGGTTGCCATGTCGGAAAGTCGCCCGGCGGGACGCTGGCGGAGCTCGAAATCAAACGCGGCGCGCACCCTCCTTGAGCGTCGCAAGTTTTGCCCATGCGATTTCAGGGTCGATCGCGCCGAAGCCCGCAAATGTGCCAAAGCCGCAATCGGAGCCCGCCACGACGCGTTCGCGCCCGACAATGTCGACGAAATTCTTGAGGCGCTGGGCGACGAGATCGGGATGCTCGATGAAATTCGTCGTGGTATCGACCGCTCCCGGCACCAGTATCTTGTCGTCGGGTATTTCAGCGGCACGGTCGCGGAACACGGTCCATTCGTGGCCGTGCCTGGGATTGGCGGTTTCGAACAGGATGTAGCGGGCGGGCACGCGCATCAGCAGCGAAAACACTTTGGCCATGTCGATGTCGCAGCAATGCGGACCTTCGTAGTTGCCCCAGCAGATATGCAAGCGGATGCGTTCGCGCGGTAGGCCTTGCAGCGCATGTTCGAGCGCTTCGACATGCAAGGCGGCGACTTTCAGGAACGCATCGTCGTCGAGATGCGCAAACAGCATGTGGCGTGAAAGTGCCAGGTCGGGGCAGTCGAGCTGCAGATCGAGACCGGCCTCGAGAATCGTTGCGTATTCGGCGCGCATCGCCTCGGCCAAGGCTCCGAGATAGGCCTCGCGCGTTTTGTAGTAGATATTCTGCAAGAACAGCGAGATCACGCCGGGCGAAGCGGCGTTCATGAAGCCGCGCGCGACGCCGTGCGTGGCCATCGCGGCCTTGAGGGCTGCGATGTCCTTGCCGAGTTCGCCCTGGCCTTTCGGCGCGACGGGGCCGATGCATTGTGGCCGGCTGTATTGCGGCGTACCGCCTTGCTTGGCCAAACGCTCGAGAAAGGTCGGGAACATTTTAAGGTCGGCGGGTGCGTTGCGCGGGCTGTCGCCGCCGAAGCCCGTGTAGCGGTCCTTCACGTAGGTCGCGTAAGAGATCTTCGACGTCTCGCCGTCCGATACAATGTCGATGCCGGCCGCCTTCTGGCGTTCGACGAGTTTCGCGACTGCAGCGACCATGCACGCATCGAATGCAGCCTGGTCGTATTCCTGCCCGCGTTCGCGCGCGAACAAAAAATCGACCACGTCCTGCGTGCGCGGCAGCGAGCCCACATGGGTTGCCAAAAGCGTCAATGCGACCTCCCTCAAAGCAGCCGACCGGTCGCACCGGCCGGATCGTTCGTGTTCATGACGCGATAGAGCGACGCTTCGCCCGACATGGCGGGCACAAGTGAATGCGCAAACCCCGGCGGGATCGCGGCTGTATCGCCGGGATTGAGTGTCGTTGCCCCGCCCGACCATGCAAGGCGCCAATGCCCGCGCACGGGCATCAGAATCTCGTGGCGGTCGAGCGCATAGGGTGTCTCGGCGAGCGAGCCGCGTGCGAGCAGTTCGACCTCGAAGCCGGGCCGGTCGCGCAAGCGACCCTGTTCGCCGATCACCTTGCAGGGCTGGTGATCGGCGAGCGCCACAAGATCCCAATAGCGCGCCACGTGACGCGGCACGACGTCGGCAGTCGTAGGCTCGGGGATTGCCTGCAGCGCATCGGCGCCGAGCAACGGCATCGGGCCGACGCCCTGCGGCAGCTGGTCGCCCCTTTTTGTGTCGTAGAGGCGCCCGTCGGCGCCGAGCACGAGGCCGTGTGCGCGTGCGTCTTCGATTACCTGCGGCGCCCAGACGACGCCGCCGCCGGCATCGTTGCCGCCCAAGATCGCCATCGCCATCGCATAGTCGGTGCCGATATTCTCGAAGCCGCGGAAGATGCCGGTCGGGATGTTGAAAATGTCGCCAGGCTCGAGCACGACCTCGCCCGCCGTGCCGAAGCGGCCCCAGAAAAAGCGCCAGCGCCCCGAGAGAACGAAGAACACTTCGGCCGTGCGGTGGTAGTGCAGCGAGTTGCGGCATTTAGGCGGCTGGCCGGCCGCACCGATATTGAAGCCCGGCGTTTCGCGGATATGCACGTGCTGGTCGGGACTTTCCGACACGCCGCCGCCAATGATCGTGAAGTTTTCCTTCAGGTCCGAGCCCGGCGTATGCGCGTCGATGAACGCGGTCCTGCACGGCTTCAGATCGCCGTAGCGCACGATGCGCGCCTCCATCTGGGCGGGGGTCACGCGGCACCCGTGTGCAGCAGAATCTGCTTCCAGATCGCGACTTCATCGTAGAGCGCGTATTCGCGGCGCAAACCCACGCCGTCCGGCCCGTAGGGGCCGAACTCGGCATGCGCCATGCCCATCACGTGCACGCGCGCACCCGTGGGCGCGCCGAACGCACCCCAACCGTCGTGCGTGCCGTCCAGCGACCAGCGGATCGCCGCACGCGGCGGTAGCATGCTGGCTTCCATGCCGACACAATGGTGGATCGCGAACTTTGCCGACGGGAACGCCGCGCGCAGGCCGAGCCAGAATTCGGCGACTGCTTCGTGGCCGATGGCATGGCGCCCGCCCGCATACTCGCCGACGACCGCGCGGTCGTAGCTCGCATGGATATGCGCGAAATCGGCGGCCATGATACGCGTCAATGTTTGTGCGTAGCGTTTACCCCATGCATTGTCGTTGCCGGTCCCGCGATAGCGGCCTTGAATGTCGTTCTCGGGCACGAAGGGCTTTGGGGCTTTGGCAGGCCCGCCCTCGCGCGCGATCAGCATGCGCGCATAATCCTGCGGCGAAGCCCCGAGTTGGCGCACGATGCCGCCATAGTCCCGCACGAGCCATTCGTCGTAGATGACGTCGGCTTTGGCGGCACAGTCGGCGATCACGCGGATCGCGTAGCGCTTGCCCGTCGCTTGCCCGAACGCACCGTCGTGAAGGTGCGTCGCAGTCGTCAAGATACGGTGCGAGGAGAGATAGCCAGCTTCGTCGTCGCCCGAAAAGATCACATCCTCGCAGTAGAGCGCGCGGTCGGGAAACTCGTGCAACGTCGCCATCGTCGCCGCGATGACGGCCTTGTTGCCGAGCCCAACACCCATGGGTGTGCGCACCGGAATGTCGGCCGCATAGGTGTTCTCGAGTGTCGCGATGCCGCGCTCTTCCCAGATCTCTTTGGTGACGCCCAGAATGTAGTCGGGCAGATCTTTCCAGCGCTGCGAGAAGTCCTTCATGGTGCGTATCCTTCGGGAATGCGGGCGGAGCGGCGCACGATCAGCGGTCCGTCTATGCGAATGCGGCGCGGCGTGCGATCGCCCTCGATCTGGTCCAGAATCGCATCGACCGTTGCGGTCACCATCGGTTCGACCGCTTGGCGAATCGTGGTGAGCGCGTAGGACGGCCACGCCGCCATCGGCACGTCGTCGTAGCCGACGATCGACACGTCTTCAGGGATGCGCAAACCGAGCTCGTGGCGCAGCGCATCGACGACCGCAAACGCCATATGGTCGTTGCCGACGAAGATCGCGTCGGGATGCGTAGGCCCCTTGAAGAGGTCGCGCGCGACGGCAGCCGCGCGCTCGCGCGAGTACTCGCCGTCCACCGTCGCGAACGGCGTGAGGCCGCGCGCGGCAAGTCCCGCCCGAAAGCCCGCCGCGCGGTCGCGACCCGTCGAGGAGCCCTGCCAGCCCATGATATGCGCGATGCGTTTGTGGCCGCCGGCGGCAAGAAATTCGGCCGCACGCCTGCCGCCCGCGACATTGTCGCTGGTCACTTCGCTCAAGCGCAGATCGTCCTGGCCGCGATTGAACATCACGACCGGAATGCCGGCCGCACTGCAGCGCGCGGCAAGGTCGTTGCTCATCGCAACCGAGGCCGTGATGATGCCATCGACCTGGTAGTCGAGCAGTTCGGCCATCACTTCGGCGATCTTGTCGGTCGAGTTGCCGGCCATGAAGACGAGAATATGGTAGCCGCGATCCTGCAAGGCTCGCGACAGGAGCTCGAGCGCCATCGGATAGAACTGGTTTTCGAGATAGGCGACGACCACGCCGACGATGCGGCTCCGGCCCGTCATCATCGCGCGCGCGAGCACGTTGGGCCGGTAGCCGAGTTGTTCGGCCGCCTTGCGCACCTTCGCTGCCGTCTTCGCCGAAGCAGACGCACCCGGCGTGAACACGCGCGACACGGCCGATTGCGACACGCCCGCAAGCCGGGCAACCTCCACGGACGTGACCTTCTCGAAGCTGCCGCGACTGGTCATTCGGCCGTCCATCCGCCGTCGATAATGAGGTGCGTGCCCGTCATCAAGGCCGACGCGTCCGATGCCAGGAAAATGATCGGCCCCATGAGATCGGCCACTTCGCCGACGCGGCCGAGCTTGATCTTCGATAGGATCCAGGCGCGCCGCTCGGGAATCGCCAGAGTTTTCTCGCCAAGCGGTGAGCGGATGAAGGTCGGGCACAGCGTGTTCACGCGGATGCCATGCGGGCCCCATTCGATCGCCATCGCCTTGGTCATGCCCTCAAGCGCATGTTTGTTGGCGCAATAAACGGCACGGTCGGGCCCGCCGACATGGCCCATCTGCGAAGACACATTGACGAGGCTGCCTTGCTTGCCCGCCGCGATCAGCCCTTGGGCGACCGCGCGCGTGAGGAAATAAGCCGCGCGCAAATTGAGCGCCATCGCCGCATCGTAGTCTTCCGGCGTCGTCTCAAGGGCCTGCGAATGGCGCGCTGTACCGGCTGCATTGACGAGAATGTCGAACGGGCCAGCGGCGCGCACAAAGGCGGCCGTCGCCTCGATGTCGGTGATGTCGAGCACCTGCGCGTGGGCAACGCCGCCTGCCTCGGCGATAGCGGCACGCGCGGCCTCAAGCTCGGCCGGGCGGCGCGCCAGCATCCATACATCGGCACCTGCCGCCGCACATGCCGCTGCCGCCCCGAACCCAATGCCCGAGGAGGCGCCGGCCACGAGTGCTCGCCGCCCGTCGAGGCGGAAAGACGGTGTAACCGGCAGCAGCAAACGTTCGGCGACGGTCATTCGGCGGCGGCTCCGTAAGCGACGTTTTTGCGCCCGTAGCGGCGCACGCGGATATTGCACTGCTCGGCATGGCCGACAAAGCCTTCGAGCATGCACAGGCGCGAGCCGTATTCGCCGATGAGGCTCGCCGCTTCGTCGGTCGTCACGCGCTGGTAGCTGTGCGTCTTGAGAAATTTGCCGACCCACAGGCCGCCCGTATAACGGCCGGCCTTGCGCGTGGGCAGCGTGTGGTTGGTACCGATCACCTTGTCGCCGTTGGCGACGTTGGTGCGCGCCCCCAAGAACAGCGCGCCGTAGGAATGCATATGGGCCAAGAACCAATCGTCGCGGTCGGTCATGACTTGGACATGCTCGTAGGCCATTTGATTGGCGACATCGAGCATCTCGTCGTATGTGTCGCACAGGATGATTTCGCCGTAGTCGCGCCAGCTCGCCGCCGCCGTATCGGCCGTCGGCAGGATCTTCAGCAAGCGCTCGACCTCGCGCAGCGTGTCGTTCGCAAGGGTGCGCGAGTTCGTGATGAGGCACGCTGGCGAATTGTAGCCGTGCTCGGCCTGGCCCAAGAGGTCGGTTGCGCACAATTCACCGTCCACGCTGTCGTCAGCGATCAGCATCGTTTCGGTCGGCCCCGCGAGCAGATCGATGCCCACGCGTCCGAAAAGCTGGCGCTTGGCTTCGGCCACATAGGCGTTGCCCGGCCCGACGATCATATCGACGGGGCGGATCGTCTCGGTGCCGAGCGCCATCGCCCCCACGGCCTGGATGCCGCCGAGCACGTAGATCTCGTGCGCACCGCCCAGATGCATGGCCGCGACGATCGCCGGATGCGGCTCGCCTTTGACCGGCGGGGCGGATGCGATGATCCGCGGCACGCCCGCGACCGACGCGGTGAGCACCGACATGTGCGCCGACGCAACCATCGGGAATTTGCCGCCCGGCACGTAGCAGCCGACCGACTGCACCGGGATCGTGCGATGGCCGAGGATCACGCCGGGCAGGGTTTCGACCTCGACGTCGGTGATGCTGGCGCGCTGGGCTTGCGCAAAGCGGCGGATCTGCGCCTGCGCGAAGCGGATGTCGTCCATATCGCGCGGGGCAACCTTGTTCATCGCAGCTTCGATCTGCGACGGCGTCAAGCGGAACGAGGAAGGCGCGTAGCCGTCGAACTTCTGCGCCAATTCGCGCACGGCCGCATCGCCGCCCGCCGCGATGTCGGCGAGGATCTTCTCGACCGAAGTACGAACCTTCGTGTCGTCCTCGGCGCGTTCGCTGTCCGGCTTGCCCGATTTGAGATGCACAATGGCCATTGGAATAACCTCTCTCGCGTGAGTTCAGGAGTGTACGGCAGCGCCGATGCGCCGGCCCGTCGCCGTATCGAAAAGATGGCAGATGCGCGCCGGCACGGAAGCGCTGAGCTTCGTGCCGATCGCGACCTCGAAATCCTTGGCGGCCTTGATCGCGACCAAAGCGCCGCCCGCCTGCAGCGTCACCATCGAGGAGTCGCCGAGCAGCTCCATCGAATAGACAGCGGCCGAGATTTCGCCCGATGCGGCGACGGCGGCGTCCTCCGCGCGGAAGCCGAGCGTGACCGGACCGTCGGCGACGCCGGCAAAGCCGTCGATCGCGACATTGTCGACCACAAAGCGGCCGCCTTGCAGCCGCCCCTCGATCAGGTTCATCGCCGGATTGCCGATGAAAGACGCAACGAAGATGTTGGCCGGCCGATCGTAGATGTCGCGCGGACTGCCGACCTGCTGGACGGCACCCTTGTTCATTACGACCACGCGATCGGCGAGCGTCATCGCTTCGATCTGGTCGTGCGTGACGTAGATCGTCGTCGTGCGCAGCTCGTGGTGCAGGTTCTTGATTTGCGCGCGCGTCGAGACGCGCAGCTTGGCATCGAGATTGGACAAGGGTTCGTCCATCAAGAAGACCTTGGGCTTGCGCACGATGGCGCGCGCAAGCGCCACGCGTTGGCGCTGGCCGCCCGAGAGGGCGGCGGGCTTGCGCGCGAGATAGTCGGCAAGCTCGACCGTGTTGGCGGCGCGCATCACGCGTTCGTGGTGCTCGGTTTCCGGCACGCCGCGCATCTTCAAGGGAAAGCGGATGTTTTCGTAGACCGTCATCGTGGGATAGAGACCGTAGGACTGGAAGACCATCGCGATGTCGCGGTCCTTGGGATCGAGATCGTTGATACGCCTGTCGTCGATGAAGATGTCGCCGGCGCTGGCCTCTTCGAGGCCCGCGATCATGCGCATCGTCGTGGTCTTGCCGCAGCCCGAAGGGCCGAGCAGCACGAGGAACTCGCCGTCCGCAATGTCGAGATCGATCGTCTCGACCCCGACCGCTGTTCCCCAGCGTTTCGACAGACCTTTGAGGCGGATTTCGGCCATACCCTATCCCTTCACCGCACCGGCCGTGAGGCCGGAAACGATCTGGCGCTGGAAGAACATGATGAGCACAAACAAAGGTGCGGTGACCGATACGACCGAGGAAACGGCGAACATGACGTTACCTTCGGTCTGCGTGGTGCCGAGGAAGCTTGCGATCTTCGGCACCATGGTCTGATTGTCCTTCGAGAGCAGCATCGCAGTCACGACGAAATCGTTGTAGGCGAGCAGGAACGAGAACAGCCCCGTCGTGATCACGCCCGGCCACATGACTGGAATGATCACGTGGCGGAATGCCTGGAACGGCGTGCAGCCGTCCATGCGCGCGCTCTCGTCGAGATCGCGTGGGATGTTCTTGAAAAAGGCGGTCAGCATCCACAGCGTGAAGGGCTGGTTGATCGCCACGAGCACGAAGATCGCCGTCGGTAGATGGCCCCAGAGGTTCCAGCGATAGAACGGCAAGAGATAACCTGACACGAGCGTGATCGGCGGCATTGCGCGAAACACGAGGGCCGCCAGCAAGAGCCAGAATGCGTAGCGGTAGGTCGAGCGACTCAGCGCATAGCCGCCGAGCGTGCCGAAGGTCAGCGAGATCACGACGACGGCGACCGTTACGACAAACGAATTGAGCGTGGCGCGCCAGAAGGCCTCTTTGATCCATGCGCCCTCGTAGCCCGCACCCGTGAAAGCACTGCCGTATTCGGCGAGCGTGAGCGGCCCTGAGAGCGCATGCGTCCAGTCGGCTTTGGAGAAGAAGTCGCCCTCGACCTTGAAGCTGCCCCACAGCGTCCATGCAAACGGAAAGGTCGCCACCACGAGCCACAGCAGCAGCAAGGCCCCGAAGACGAGGCTCAAGATTGGCGGCAGTTTCTGCGCGCGCACGCCCATCTTTACCCCTCACGCCTTTCCGAATTGGCGCCAAGTGCGCACGAGCACCGGCGAGAGCAGCACAAGCACGCCCAGGATCGTCAGCACGGACGTCGCGGCGGCCGAGGAGAGCAGCCGCGTTTCGCCGCTGAGATCGGCATAGATGAAATAGGACAAAGACTGCGCGTGCGCACCCGCATTGAAGCTCACGATCGGTTCGAAGACGCGGAAATTGTCCATGATCTTTATGAGCGCCATGAACACGGTGAGCGGCAAGAGATGCGGCAGCACCACGTAGCGAATGCGGCTCCAGCGGCTCGCCCCGTCGATCATCGCGCTCTCAAGCGTGTCCTGCGGCACAGTCTGCAGGCCCGCATAGTAAATCACGAACGCGAACGGGGCCGTCGACCAGATGCCGTAGACGATCAGCATGATCCAGGTGAGCGCACTCGACGCCTTCAGCGACAGATTCGGATTCTCGGTGAGCCAGATCATCGCCGTACCGATGATGCCGCGCGAATCAACCATCCAGAATAAGATGAGCGCGCCGATGAGCGGGGTGACGATCATCGGCAGCAGCGACACAAAAATGGCTGGCCCGCGCAGCAGCCGCGGGAGTGCATTGACGCCGAGGGCCACGAAAAAGCCCAGCAGGATCGACAGCGGGGTTACGAGCGCCATGTAGGTGAGCGTGAAGGCAAGGGCGCGGTAGAAGGGCAGATTGAGCAGGCGGCGCATGAAGTCGCCCGGACCGGCCGATTGCGCGAACAGAAGTGCGATGTCTTCGGCCGCCAGATGCGAACGGTCGAGATAGATGTCGAGCCCGACGAAGCGGCCCAAGGGTTGCGCTTCGCGCAAGGCTTGCGTCGCCGCCTGGTCGATCGTCGTCGATTTCGTGCACGCAAACGGCGTGCAGTTTTCGACCTCGACGATGACCTGGCGATGCGGCGCGTAGAGCGACTGCATGACGACCGACACGATCGGCAGCGCGATGAACAGGAACATCGCGGTGGCCGTCGGCAGGAAGAATTGCAGGAACGTCTTGTGCTTCATAGGCCGGACTCCGACCGGGGTCGTTGCGGCAGCACACTGCCGCGTCGGCGCGCAAGGTCGAGCGCGCAGACGCGGGCCATTTCGAGTGTCAGCGCAGGAAGCCCTTTTCCCGGGCCGCCGTGCGGTAGGCCGCTTCGATATCCGCGAGCGTGGTCGCGGCATCCTTGCGGCCCGCGAGGAACGGTGCCAGACCATCGCCCAAGGCCGAGTGCATCAAGCCCATATAAGGCAGCATCGGATAGGGCTTGGCACCCAGCGCCATCGTATCCATCACGCCCTGGTTGACCGGTGCTGGCTTGTAGCCGTTGATGATCCACACGGCTTGGCCCATCGTTTCGGGCGTCAGGATCGCAGGCGACACGCCGTTCTTGAGGGCGACGAACGTCGCGCGCGCATCGTCCTCGGAGATGTTCTTGGCGACCGTCCAGCCGTCCCACCACAAGGTCGTGGCCGGGATGTTGCCGCCGCCGACCGTCATGGGTGCGCCCACCGCCGTGTTCGCGGCAATGGTCGGGTTGTTGCCGGGACCTTCCATCAGCACGCCGGTGCGCGAGCCCCACATGTTCATGAGCGCCACGTTGCCCGCCCGCCATTCCGCACTCGTGGCATTCGAATCGTGCGTGAGGAAGTCGGGATTCATGTAGGCGCTGAGCGCCTTCATCATCTCGAGCGTGGCGACGCCGCGTGGATTGTTGAGCGCGGGCTCCGCACTGCCGGGGCGGAAAAACTCGCCGCCATGGCCGATATACATGTTCACGAATTCCTGGCCAAGATTGAACCCGGCCTGATAGGCCCCACCCACGGGATTGCGCATGATGCCGCGCTCGCGGATGATTTTGGCGGCAGCCAGCAATTCTTCGTAGGTCTTGGGCGGCTGCACGCCGATCTGCTGGAGCACGTCCTTGCGATAGACGAGATGCTGCGAATTCGCCATGAACGCGACCGCCATCACGCGCCCATTGACCGTGATGAGCTGGTTCTTCGGAATGTCCTGACCGTGGGCGGCAACGAGCGCGTCGAGCGGGCGGATCACGTCGTCGTTGAGCAGGGCCACGATCGACGAGGTCGCGACGATGGCTGACGTGTATTCGGCCGGGTTGCCCTGCATGCCCGGCAGATTGATGCGCTGGTGGTTCGCGGTTAGGTTCGAGCGCACGGTGATGCCGCCCGTGGCACACTTGGCCGCGTTGGCGGCAACCGTTTGGATCGCCGGAAACTCGTTGCCGACGATGTTCACGCGCCCGGTCGTGATGCCGCAATTGGCGTTCGCAACGCCTGCGAACGACAGAGCTGCGGCGAATGAAAGAGCTGCGATCGATTTATGGTCCATGGGACGCCCCCTTCTTGCTGTTAGATTTTGCGCGTTCGTTGGCCGAAACATCGTTGTTAGAAAAAACGCTCCCATTTTTTGCAAGCGTATGCAAGAAAATCTTGAATGCACGCCCGAAGGCGCCGAAAGTGGCGCCGAACAAAAGCTTCGAGGAAACGCCGCGATGCAAGCCGAGTTCGACCCGACAGCACCGATCGCGGCACCAGTCCGCGCGGCACTCTACGGCCAACTGCAAGCGCTGGCCGAAGCCGCCCCTGCCAACCTCGGCCAGCGTCTGGCGGCCTTCGCGCACAAAGATGCCGCGTGGCGGGTGGCACACCCGATCGATGCGGTTTCGGGCCTCGCAGCGATCGAGGCCAAGGTCTATGCGCCGCTCAAAGCGGCCCTGCCCGACCTCGAACGCCGCGACGTCATCTTCGTGGGCGGCACCTATGGCGGGCATGCGCTGATCGCGTGCTTGGGCAGCTATTGCGGCACCATGCGCGGCGATTGGCTCGGCATCCCGGCAACGGGCAAGACGCTCAATCTGCGCTACGGCGAGGTCTATCGCCTCGATGCAAACGGCCGCGTCGTTGAAGCGAGCCTTCTGTGGGACGTGCTCGATGCGATGCGCCAAGCGGGCGTGTGGCCGCTCGGGCCTGCGCTTGGCAATGTCGAGATGTGGCCGATGCCGCTCACTGCCGACGGCATCCGCCTGGCGCCGTCCGACGGCGCGCAGTCCGCCGCCAGCATCGCCCAGACGCTCGCCATGCACCGCACGCTCTACGAACACGACGACCGCGCCAATCTTTCGCGCGAAAGCCTGATCGCTATGCCGCAACGTCTGCATTGGCATCTCAAAATGATGTGGTACGGCCCGGCCGGGATCGGCGCTACGCGCGGGCTCGACGGGTTTGTCGATGGCCATCAATTGCCGTTCCGCATCGCCTTCCATCGCCCGCAAGGCACGTTCGAAGAAGTGACGGCCGAACGCGCGCGCCATGGCGTGGGCCACTATATCCGTATCGGCGACGGGCCCTATTCGGTGACGGGCGGCTGGCCGTCGGTCTATGCGCTGCACAAAGGCGGCGGGTTCTGCGGCCTACCGCCGACGGGCCGGCCCGTTTTCATGCGCGTCATGGATTTCTACCTGCACCACGAGGGCCTCATCCGCGAAAACTGGATCCCGCTCGACATGCTGGACCTACTCAAGCAGATGGGTTTCCACGCTTTGGCACGCATGCGCGAAATTCTGCTCAAGGCCCGCTAGCGACACGCGAAAACGAGGTGAATAGACCAATCGCCGCCTTGTCAAAGCGCCGGGTCGGCATATAACCTGTGGTCATATTTCAGTCGCAGTGTCCGTCGTCAGAACAATCGGGACTCATTGAGGCGGCTGTTAACGGAGGCTTCGGCGCATCTAGGTTTGCATTTTTGGCAGTGGCTTGCGGGTGCAGCAAGCGGCGGTGCTCGATGGTCTTTCGCTTGATCGCTTCTCTCATTTCCAGAATGGCCTGCCCGCCCAGCGCGAAGGTTTATTGCCGCCGCGCCTAAGTGCGGCGAACCCTCGCAGCGATCCTCCAGATAGAAGTCGCATACGTGTTGGAAGCAAAAGGGATTAATGGGATGCCCTAAACTTCGTGGACTCCAAGTTCACGACGAAAAATGTCCTTCGCCCGGCGAAATAAAGAGGGCCGCTGCTCTCGGTCCAAAGGTTCTCATCTATGTCCACTACGGCACCCCAGCGCGGATGAAAATGAGAACTAATTTGGTCCTAGCGGTCTTCATGTCGGCAAAATTGGTTCCATGAAGGCGCGCCCATTTGACCTCAGTTGTTGCCGTTCAGCGGATGGCGTCTCGTTGGTTGCACCCTGGTTCCTTTCGCAGTAACGATGATCTAAACACGCTCTATTGCGCAAACTGCTCAACCTGTCATACGAGGACTTGCAGCAAAAAATTGTTTCAACTTACGCTGCGCCTTGATCGCGGTCCGACAATGACCGTTTAGGTCAGGTGTACGCATCAAGAGAAATTTGCATGTATCCGTCGTCAGAATCATCAAGGCGATTCGCGTCGCGTCAACTTTGTCAACGCTTCCAATACATGCTTCCTGTCTTTCGACGCCAACGGCGCCAGCTTTAAGAGTTCGAGGAACCAGAGGCCTGTCACAGCTAGTTCGATAATCGCAGCAGTCTCGAATCCAATTCGGTCCTCCCTCATTTCTTCGAACTGTCGATGGACAGCAGCACGCACCGGCGCTAGTCGGTCCAAATCCGTGGCTACGGCAGCCAGTAGCGCAGCGCCGATCTTGTCATCGCCAGGATTTTGCCGGGCGAGCTGTGAAATTGCAGCACGTGCAGCGGCGCCTGGCGCCATCGGCTCGTGGGCTGCTTTCAAACTCTCCTCTTCGGTCTGAGACCGCTGCAGATAGCGCGCGATCATGCCGTCAATCAGGGCTTCCTTATTGGGAAAGTGATAAAGCAGCCCACCTTTGCTGATTCCTGCCTGCTTGTAGACAGCATCGAGGGTCAAGGCCTGAGCGCCTTGCGAGATCACGACTTCTTCTGCCGCCGTAAGCAAGTTGTCGCGCGTACTTCCTGTAGAAACTCCCTCCGTCTTTCGAGGCCGGCCCCTCTTGGCGCTTGAACTCATGTGCATGCTCTCCCCTTTGCAGACCACTTGACGTTTGAGCCTCTCTATATTATTTAAACCGTCCAGACGGTATAAATAAGGAAACATGAGAGGGCAATGACCATACACAAAGTTCGATCTCGGGCAGCCATCGCCGCTTGTACCGGTTTTTCCATCTTCGCAACTTCCTTGCTCGGTGGCTGCGCGACCCAGCGCACCACCCGGCCGGGGTTCATTGACGACTACGCAGGCCTAACGCCAGCGTCCACCGAGGTCGAATTGGGCGTCGGTCGGATCAAGGCCCAGCGGCCCGTCGCTCGCATGCTTGCGCACCATGACAGTGTCCTTGTGGAACCCGTCGTCGCCAAAGCCAACGACCTTGACGCTGATCAGATCGGTACGCTTGCCGTCGCATTGTCCCAAGCCCTTTCCGTCGAACTGGGCGAACAAGGAACTCTTGTGGACAGGCCTGAACCGACCGCGCTGCGCGTTCGCGTTGCCGTAACCGACGTGCCCCAGGCTTCCTCGCCGCCGAATACGCCAACGATCGCTCTCGTCCGCTCAATGTCGAACGGTGGGGGCGCCGACGAAGCCCACATCCTGGACCACCAATCGGGTCGGGGGCTTGCAGCCTTGATTTGGGCCGATCAGCGGCGATTTTCGGAGGTAACCGGCCTCCACAGAGCCACCGGGCATGCGCGCAGCCTGATGCCAGGCTTCGCGGCCGTTGTCGCCAATTTGGTCGCACGACAATGAAAACGGGCGATAGGCGCCCTTCCAATAAATCCGGAGATAGGCTGTGATACGCCGAAGCGCGATCCCTCTTTATGCCAGCATGGCAACTGCCGCCCTGAGCGCCATGGCCGCCGGCATTATGGTCACGGCCTTGCCTTGGTTCTATCTTTCGTCGGGAGGGAGTCCGGCATGGGCTGGCGTTATGGCTGCCGCTCTTCACTTCCCAGTCGCGATTGGCTTGGCTTTGGGAGGCCGAGTGTCCGATCGCGTCGGACCCCGACGCACGCTCATCGTCACTGACGTTGCCGGACTTCTTCTCATCGTGGCCGGCTTGTCGAGCTTGGAATTGAGCCTCGGCGTCCCTTGGCTTGTCCTTGGGCTTATCGCAGTTGCCAATCTTCTTTCGGCTCCCGGAAACATCGCTCAGTCCTCGCGCGTGCCTGAATTGGCGCGCTTGGCGCGGATGCCCCTCGAACGCGCCAACGGGCTGCAAGAGATACTCGTCCAAGCCGCACAAGTCCTCGGTCCCGCAACCGGCGTCTTGCTTGTTGAAGCGGACGGTCTAACCGCCGCGCTGACGACGGCGGCCGTCCTGTCCCTCGTCATCCTCATTCTCGATGGCGCACTCTTTCCCGGTTTTGGTCGGCGAGTTCTATCGCCCTCAAAAAATGTCCCGGCGAACGCATTCTTCCTGATTCTGAGAGATCGATTCCTGCGCACGGTCGTCGTCATCGGCGTTTTCCTCGTTGCCGTCTTCAACAGTGTGGACGAGGTCATAGCACCGAATCTCGCGCTTGAATCGGGTGTGGGAGGTAGCGCACTTGCATGGTTTCTCTTCGCTAGTGGTGCAAGTGCGCTCGTCTCCGCCATCGCCTTCACCTACGTCGGCCACCGGGTTCCGCCGATGACCGTATTCATTTCAGGAGTCTGGGTGACGGCAAGCGGCTTCGTTGCTTTCGCAATGTTGCCGACCGAAATTGCCTTCGTGTTTGCGCCCTTCCTGATCGGGGCAGGGGTTGGTCCTCTCTGGCCCATCGTCATCACCTGGATTCAGCAAACTGTTCCGCTGAGCCTGCGGGGTGAAACGATCGGCGTGCTTAGCGGGTCGGTTCTCCTGGCCCAGCCAGCCGCCGCTCTGATCGCGGGGCCCGCCGTCGCGCACCTCGGCCTCGATTTCCTCCTCACCGGAACTGCGTCTCTGGTCCTCGCCGCGGCTGGGTTGACGCATGTGCTCCTGCGCCCGCTCGCCGCTGCCGTCCCAGGAAAGGCGAATAAGCCATCATGAAGCTCTCAAATCTTGTCTTCTGTGCTCTCGTGCCGCTGATCGCGATCGGCTGTAAAGACGAGGAGAGTGCAGCCACGCCGACTCCGGCGAGGCCTGTCCTTGTCATGGAGGTATCGGCCCCCATACGGGCGACACAACGACAGATCGGCGGAGTTGTTCGGGCGACCGATCGCGCAGACCTCGCGTTTCGCAATCCGGGGCGCGTCGTCGAGATTGCCGTCGATATAGGCGACCGCGTACGGCAGGGCAGCGTGCTCGCGCGCCTCGATCCCACGATAACGCGACTGCGACAGCAACAAGCGGCGGCCGCAGTCAGCCGCGTCGAAGCGAGCCTCGACGAACGCCGCCGACGTCTTGATGTGCAGCAACGACTTTACAGCTCGCGATACACAAGTCTGCAGTCCTTGCGGGCAGCCGAGCTTGAAGTCGCAACGGGGGAGGCCGAACTCCGCGATGCCCAGGCCGCCCTGGCGCTCGCGGCGCGCGATGTGACCGACAGCACGTTGGTCGCCCCCCACGACGGCATCGTTGCCGCGCGCGAAGTTGAGCGCAATGCCGAGGTGGCTGCCGGCCAGATCGTCTTGCGTATCGACGGGACCGGTCCGCTTGAAGTTGCCTCCAACCTGCCGAGCAATCTGATCGAGCGTGTCGGCGTCGGAAGCCGCGTCGGCGTGTCGATAGCGGCCGTGCCGTCGCCCATCGCCGGAACGGTCAGCCGCATCGGCGGCCGCGGCGAATCCGGTCTCACGTTTCCGATCGTCGTCGCCCTGACCGCAGAAGCAAGGGGATTTGGCGTACGACCAGGTATGGTCGCCGACCTCCTGTTTAGCGGAGACGAAACCGGCGGCCTCGTCGTTCCGCCCGCCGCTGTCGTGCCCGACATCGTGGCAGGTCAGGGGTACGTCTTCGTACTTGCCCCTGATGGGCGTTCGGTTAGTCGCCGACTCATCACCGTCAGCGGCGTCGGCGACGACGGAATACGCGTTCGCGCAGGATTGAGCGTCGGCGAATACATTGTCGCGGTCGGTGCTGCTTTTCTTTCGGACGGCGCCTCCGTCCGTCCGTTGGCGGCGAGGTAGTCGGCAATGAAGCTTGTTGCGTACGCCCTCCAACGAAGCCGTTTCACGCTTGCGGTGACGGCATTTCTCGTCCTTGGCGGTCTCTTTCTCTATCCGTCGTTTCCCGCTCAGGAAGAGCCGACGATTCCCGCGAACGAGGCGGCGATAAGGGTCCTTCATCCGGCTTTCGATCCGCAAAGGATGGATGAACTCGTCGTCCGCCCAATCGAGCGTGCGCTTCGCGAGATGCGGGAGACGAAGAACATCACATCGACGATCCGGCCCGGATTTGCGCAAGTTCGCTTTCAGATTCAGGACGGCACGCCCGATTACGATATGGCGTGGCAACGCCTTCGCGAGAAGATCGCCGACGTTCGTCGCGACCTTCCGGATGGCGTTGTCGGTCCCTTCGTTGACGATGATTTCGGTCGGGTCGCGGTCGCGACGATTGCCATGACGGCGCCTGGCTACGATTGGCGGCAAATTCGTGAGCAGGCGTTTCTGTTTCGGGATCGCCTTTCGGCGATTCCGGGTACCGAGCGGGTGGGCATTCATGGGCTTGTCGCGGAACGCATCCGCATTGAATTGAAGCCAACGACCGTCAGCCGCCTTGGCCTCTCCGCCGACGCGATTACCGGCATCCTTCAGCAGCAGAACGTCATCCTGCCGGGAGGGCGGATCAATGTTGGATCTATCGAGGCGACTCTCGAGCCGCGCGGCGCCTTCTTGTCCATTGGCGATATTGCCGATCTTCGCTTGGGGTTGGCGTCCGGCGCCACCGTTCGGCTCGGCGACCTTTCGAACGTCGTTCGAGGACCGATCGAGCCGCTTGAAACCGCGGCCTTTCACAATGGCGAGCGAGCCGTCGTTCTGGCGGTTTCAATGACGGCGGGACGAAATGTCGTCGCGTTCACGGACGATCTGCGCGGGCGCTTGGCCCAATTTGAAGCGCTGCTTCCGGTCGGCTTCAGTTTGGCTCTGATCACGGACCAGGGAGCCGTAACGGATCACGTGATCCAAGGGATGGTGGAAAATCTGTTTCTCACGGTGGCGGTTGTTCTGATCGTTACCGTGGTCGCCCTTGGTTTGCGGGGTGGGGCCATCGTCGGTGCTGCTGTGCCAGTGACCATGCTGGCCGCCTTGATCGGACTCAGTGTCTTCAACATCGAGCTCAACATCGTCAGCACGGCTGCTTTCATCATCGCGCTCGGAATTCTGGTCGATAATGCCAATGTCGTCGTTGATGAAATGGCGCGCAGATCCGCCGCCGGAGAGGACCTTCAACAAGCCGCCGTTGAATCTGCCTCCAAGCTAGCTGGACCGCTGCTCATCGCAACACTGACCACCATTCTTGCCTTCTCCCCTCCGCTCTTCACCGATAATCAGGCTGCGACCTATATGAAGGTGCTGACAGCGGTGATGACCATCACACTTGTCGTTTCGTGGGTTGTCGCCATCACTGCGGTTCCCTTGATCGCACGTTCTGCGCTTCGACAAGGGAGCAGCGAAACACCGTCTTCGCCTGGCCGCCTTGCCATTCTTGGTTTCCGGTTTTTTGACGCGGTCATCGCCGCACCGGGGAGGACGCTGCTTGCTCTCGTGGTTCTCTTTGCAGCGTCGATTGCCCTGTCTCCGCTGATTCCGACTAGCTTCCTTCCGGCGTCGGAGCGGCCTCAGTTCCAGTTGCCGGTTGAAGCTGCCCCTGGAACATCTGCAACTGAGATGGCCCAACGTGCAGCGGCATTATCCAAGTATTTGACAGAGCCGGACCGTTACCCGGCAATCGAGCGCGCCCTGGCTTATGTCGGGGAGGGGGGCCCCCGATTTATCCTCGGGCTGACGCCGCCCGATCCGGCGCCTCATCGGGCCTACCTCGTCGTGAACGTCAAGCGAGGCACCGATATCCCGGCACTCGTCGCGCAATTGCGAAGCACTTTGCCCGAGCGATTTCCTGACCTGCTGGCGGAACCCAAGCTGTTTTCAATGGGATCGACGGATGCCGGAAACGTCATCGTCCGCATCTCGGGCGGGACGGAACGTGACTTGAGAGACAGAGCGGAACGGGTGACGGCTGCCATGCGTCTCGTGCCAGGCGCCGCAGATATACGCCACGATTGGGAGCAACACCTCTACCGCGTATCCGTCGTTCTTGACGAAGCAGCAGCGCGCCGGGCCGGTGTCAGCCTTCAAGCGGTTGCCGAGACGCTGGCAGGTCTCACAGATGGGTATGCAATTTCTCAACTTCGGGAGGGCGATCAGTCCATCCCCATCATGGTGCGGGGCGAAGTCGGCTCGCGCTCTCTTGCACGGCTTCTCGATACGCCGATGCTAACAGAGAACGGTCGCACGGTCATTCTGTCGGATGTCGTTCGGATCGAATCGACCAATCAGCCGTCCGTTATCCAGCGGCGAAATGGATCGCCAACGCTCAGCGTTTCCGGGCATCGCCCCGGGTTGACCGCGCAGGAGTTCGCGGAGCGCTTGAGGCAGACCCTGGATCAACTGCCACACGACGCCGATCGATCGTGGGAGTTCGGCGGCGAGATCAGCGAAAACGAAAGCGCCACGACCGCCATCTTCAAGTTTTTGCCGCTCTGCCTCCTGTTCATGATTCTCTTATTTTTTTGGCAGTTCAACTCGGCGCGAAAGGTGTTCATAATCGTTTCGACGATCCCGTTTTGCATCTCCGGGGTGTTTCTGGTTCTGGTTCTCGTGCAAATTCCGTTCGACTTCATGTCGAACCTCGGCATTTTTGCGCTAACA
>Ga0315907_10003269_pt1 | contig 19334 bp, 13 predicted proteins | sample LakEriMetagenome_3_FD_203525 | JGI IMG/M metagenome (GOLD analysis project Ga0315907, IMG submission 203525) | Freshwater fungal communities from buoy surface, Lake Erie, Ohio, United States - Buoy 12 MA123 | ecosystem: Environmental > Aquatic > Freshwater > Lake > Lake biofilm | place: USA... | reverse complement strand
AAAATATAAACAAATTAAAATATATTACAACTTGTTTAACTTTGAATACTTATATTTTAAATTTATAACATTCAGTATTTTCATATTATTGTTGTTAGTGATTATTTAATGAATTTTATTAAATAATCACTAACAACAATAATATGAAAATACTGAATGTTATAAATTTAAAATATAAGTATTCAAAGTTAAACAAGTTGTAATATATTTTAATTTGTTTATATTTTAAAGAGTTTAGACTCGTAATAGCAAGATTTATATAATTATTTAGTTTAATTTTAAAAACTCTAATATTAACATAAAAAAACATATTTAATTTTGCTTGAATAGCAGGGGTATCAGTTGTATTGTTTCAATAAAGAAAGAGTGATTTAAACATCAAAAATTAATAAATAAATGTTTAGATTAATCCAGAAAAAGAGGATAAGAATTTTTTCTTCTTGAAATTTCTTACGATAGGTCCAAAAATCTCTTTACCTTCTGGTGTTAATCTTTTTTTTAATAATATAACACTATTATAATCAAACCTAACATAACTACCATCACAAATATTTAAGTTTTTTTTTGTTCTAATTATTAATGCTTTTCTTTTGGTTTTTTTGGAAAGAATATTTTCTGGTTTGGTTTTTCTAATACTTACCTTAATATAATCACCAAATTTAGAAAATTTTCTAGAAAACCCTTTATATAAATGAAAAGTATTTACTGTTAAAACACCACATTTATCAGCTGGTACTAATATAGTAGTTTTTTGAATCATTACTTTTTTTTAAATATTTTTAGCGATGCTTTTGTGTTACCTTGTTTAATCAAATTTTGTCTTCTTATAAAATGAAAACTGGAATAATCAGAAAAAAAATTAAAAACTGATAAATAACCACTGTAGTTTTGAGTTCTTACGTTTTTAGTGGTGTTATGAAGATTTACGCAGATAACACTGCCAATTAATAATAAAAAACCAACTATTATAAATTCAACACCATTAATTAAATAATAACTAATAGAAAAACCAAACAAATCATTACAAATTAAATTATAGATAGATTCATAATAATTATCAATATAACTATATATAGATACTTCATTATGTGATAACTCAACCTGAGAATAAAAATTTGTTCAAAGAATTAAGGGTAAAACCATAAACACATAAAATAGTTTATTTTGATGTTTAAAAGTGTAACTATAAACACCTTTAATATTGAGATAAAAAAGTAATAATAAAAATACAAATAAAACACTACACTCTACCAACCATAAAAAGGCAGAAAACAATTCAATTTGTAAAATAGCTAAATATAAACCAACTAAAAAAAAGTTAATAAATGTATATAATAAAATATAATAAATATTACTGTAAGTGTATATAAAAATTAAAGTTAGAATGATAAAAAACTGAATAAAAAGTATGTCATCCCAAATATTTAACCAAGGTCATCAATTTAATACTATAGATTGTAATTTGTTAAAAAAGTCCAAAAAAAATTAAAAAATTAAAAAATTTGGAGAGAAAAAAAAAGAAAAATTAGGTAATTCTCAACCACCTAAAAAAAAAATAACAATAGTCATTGAAAAAAAAAATAGGTGAAAATACTCACCTAAATAATATAAACCAAAATGAAAACCTCCTAACTCTGTAGAGTAACCAGTAATAAGCTCAGACTCAGCTTCTGCTAAATCAAATGGAGCCCTATTAACCTCTAATAAAAATGTTATTGTAATAATACCTGTTAAACCGAAGTATAGAAAAATAAATCAAACAGTTTCTTGAAATACAACAAATGAATTAAAATTAAATGATTCTGTTATAAGAACTAAATTTAAAATTAATAAACCCAAAAATATTTCTAAATTTAAAACTAACAACACAGTTCTTATTGAGGCTAACATAGCATACTTATTGCGACTAAAAAACCCAGTTAAAATTATACAAAAACTAAAAATAATAGACAATAAAGAGGCATACACAGTGTTATACTCTATATCAAAAATACTTAAACTAGGTCCTCAAACAGAGTTCATTCAAAAAGAATAACATACAGCTAATGCTGTTGATGGTATTAGTACAAATCAAAACCTATTTGATTCATATGGAATTAGCACACCCTTAACAAAAAGTTTTAAAGCGTCAGCTATATACTGTAATCTACCTTTATAACCTACATAGTTAGGACCTACTCTTCTTTGAAGAAGACTTAAAAATTTTCTCTCAATAAGAGTTAATGATGCAATGATTAAAGTAACTAATAACATTAAAACGATATTATATATTAATATTAATATTAATCCAAAAAATCCCAAATAATATGTAACGTACAAAAAACAAAACATTATAATTAAATGATTAAATATTTTATAAAAGTTAGAAATAATTTAAATAAAATCAACAATAATTTAAAATTGTTCATACTCATTAAAATAATGTTGAGTTAAATAAGATCTAACTTTGTAATTAGGTAAAACATTTAACTGTTTATTTGTTAATTGTAAATACCTGATTTTAAATAAATAGTACTGTATTCTTTTATGTCATCTAGGTAAACCTAATGTACTATAAATAACTACTCTTTTTTCAATATGAGAATCTAATATCATAAAAAAAAAAAAAATTGCACCAACTAAAGCGATCATATGACCAGTACTAGCCATACTATGTCAACCCATGAACACTGCTGGGTAATCGTGAATTCTTCTAGGCATACCAGAAAAACCTAACCAAAACATAGGTACAAATGTTAATCAAATACCACCATTATAATAAATTAAATGCATGTATGCAAAAAATCTAGAATACTTGATTCCGAATAAAGCACCAAAATAATAATAAAACCCAGTAAAACTACCAACTAAAACTACACCAGATAACATTAAATGAAAATGACCGATTACAAAAAAAGTATCATGCATAGAAATATTTAATGCTACATGAGATAATCACATACCTGTGAAACCACCAACTAAAAATACCAACATGTAAGCAATGGATCATGCTAATACTACATCAAGTTTTAATGCACCATTAATTAATGTTAATGTTCAATTAACAACTTTAATTGTTGCTGGTAATGAAATCATAATAGTAATAGTACTATACAAAGATCTACTTCTATGATCTAGACCAACTAGATACATATGATGACCTCATACAACAAAACCCATATATGCCATAACATAAATAGCTCAAATCAAATGATGTTTAGAAGCAACTCTTCTTGTATTTAAAAAAGGTAAAGTCATATTTATTATACCGAAAGTAGGAATAATTAAAATATAAACCTCTGGATGACCAAAAAATCAAAATAAGTGTTGGAACAACACTGTATCACCACCATAAACGAACTCAAAGAAAGTTGTTTGTCAATGTCTATCCATTAATAACATAAACATGGAAGCACCTAATACTGGTGTAACAATTGCTAACATTCTTAATGTTAATAAAAGAGCAATTGTAATGAAAGGTAATAAAACTCTTCTATTTCTTAAACCAGGCATAGCTAAAGTTCTTCTTGTAATTAAAAGATTAGTAAAGGAAACAGTGCTACTTACACCAGATAAAATAACAGCAACAATCAATAAATCTTGACTACCAACTTTGGTAAATTTAGTATTACAAGAAAATGGAGTAATAAATGCTCAACCTGCAGTGACTGAAGTTCTATCTGAACATTTAGTAACATAAACTTTTTTACGTCTTTGATTTGAAAGTCTCATAACTGTATACCAGAAAGACTCAGGGTAATTTACAACATTATTTCATAAAAATGTTTTGAAAGATCCTTGTAAGGAAAAGTTATAACCTTCATAAGCTGCTTGTTTTTGTTTGAATGGTAATAAATGTTCTTCAACATTTATATTTTTATAAGATGATAACTGCATAATACTATCACTATATTCTAAATAAGCATCCCTTTTATGATTTTTATCTAAAAGTGGGTAATAAGATGATGTTTTATCATAGTATTTTCAAAACTGTTGTCTTAATACAGTTGTTTTTGCTACTAATAAGTAAGCAAATGGTTGGATTCAAAAACCAATACTATTTAATCTAGGGTAAGCAACGTCTTTAGAACCTACATGGTAGGGAATTAAAAAATTTGCAAAACCACCAAATAAAATAGGAACAACTACAAAAAAAACCATAATTAAACCATGGGCTGTAATTGTTTGTAAATATCTTGTAGAATCACCTTTAAAAAAGGGACTACCTGGATAAGCAAGCTCCATTCTAATCATTGTAGCTAAAGCTGCACCAGATAATGCTGTTCACATACTAAAAATGAAATAATTTATTGCAATTCTTTTATGATTGATAGTATATACATACTTTTTTAAAATATATTTTCTTCTATCATTGAATTGAGTAAATAATAATTTAAATCTTTCAAAAAATAAATTAGGTTTAGATAAAAACCCCACAAAACCAGAAAAATAAAAAAAAAAATCAAAAAAAATAAACCTAAAATCTAATAACACAAACTGTAATCTACCTAACATTTAAATAATAACAATATTGTATATATAATTATATAAACTTAAAAAAAAATACATATTTATAGAAATAGTATTTAAAAAAACGAACCAATAAAAATAAATATATGATGATATAAAAATATACTGATATATTATTGTAAATATATATTTTATATAAAATAAAGAAACTATTATTATAAAATATATACTTAATATATGGTAATTAACCAAAAATATTAAAAAATTATTATAAGTACAGAAAAATAAAAAAATAAAAATAATAAACATATATAACAAATAAATAATTAGTTAATTATTTAGATAAACTTTTAATAAAAAGATCTCTAATGTTATGTTTTCTAAATTGTGTGTTAGACAATTGTAAAGAAGATTCATGTCAATAAAAAAAGGAGTGGTGTTTAAAAAAACTGTTAAAAGAATCTAACTTAAAAAGGTCTAAAATACCATAATAATATAATTTAATATCATTAAAAAATAAAAATATACCTAATTTTCTATTATTTATAAAAAATCAATAATATGGCATATCCATGAACTTTCTTACAGAATATTTGAATCAAGGATACATATATAACCATGACATAATATAAATAATTAAAAAGTTTTGTAAATTAGCAACTAATAATGGGTATCTTAATCTAGAAGACTCTAAACCACGTAAAAGAAAGAATAATCAAAATACAACTGCAAAAACTACATGTCAGAATTTGGCAACCAAACCTATAGTAACATAATGATTAACAATTCTTGTACGTTTAAACTCTAACTCTAGATTTCATAAATGTTCAGAAAAATCATAAACTCAATTAGAATTACCATAACAATTCATTAAATGAAATAATTGATAAAATTCAAGTCAAGCAACATACAACAAAATAACTGTTATAAACAGAGATATATTGTTTGTTTTAGAAAAAGTATTTCATTTTATAGAAAGTAAAAGTATATAAGTTAATACAATTAAAAATGTGGAAAGTATAATTTTAACTAAAAAATATCTTCAAGAGTAGAAATGTGTTTTATAAATTTGTATATTATCGTATACATAAACAGGTTCTTGGTTTGCATTCAAAATTAAATATACAAAACAAATAAACAAAGAACCTTCAATAGCTCAAAAAATAATCAAGGTTCTTCTTCAAAAACGTTGAATTACACTTGTGTATAAACGGTATTGGTATTTTTTAATAAAAAATACAAAACCTGATAATAGCAAATAAAACATATTACCAATAAGTATATAAGCAAATATTACTTTTGAAAAAGGTAAAGACCTTAAAAAAAAAGAATAATAAACAAATAATACAAGAACTAGTAATGGTAATACCCATAACCTTAAATGTTTTCAAATAGAACGAATACCAAAAAATAAAGTTTGGTTTAAGGAGTTAACTGTTTCATTATTATTGTATAAGTAAAATCTATTATTAGACAATTGTTCAACTTTTAAAGAAGATATATTTGATGTTTTTGTGTTTCTAGCAAATGAGTAAAAAACACTAGAAATATAAACAAAAACTAAGTCAAAAATAGATCAAAACACACCTTTAAAAAGTATAGATTTTTCTAATTCAAAAAAAACTAATCCTTTATCGGAATCTTCTTGATCGGCTTTTGTAATTCTAAGATTAATTAAGAACCAATCAAATAATAAAAATAATAGAGAGTATAACGATTTGTTTTGTTCAACTGTTTTAAGTAAAAATGACCACATTAGTAGAGCAATAAACAAAGGAAGCAGGATTCGAACCCGCAACGACGGTTTTGAAGACCGTAATTTTACCATTAAACTATTCCTTTTTATAGGAAGGATCTCAATAATAAAGAAACCCATTTAAAAAAATCAATAAATTTGTTAAAAAGTGTTGTTGGTTCATATAACCTATATTTAATAATTTTAGGTAAGAAAAAAGATCCTACAAAACAAATAAAAAATCACCACAGATAAGTAAAATTAAAAGAAAATCTGTAAAATGTATAATATATACCAAAAATTGAAACAACACTTAAATACATACACATGTACACACCTGTTCTGTAGTTTTGTCTACATCTTGAGTACCTACCTTTATTATAAACCTTATTTTTCCTTAAGAATTGAAATTCAAAATCTTGAGATAAAGGTAATAACTTACAAATACTTGTACTAGAGTATTTTGGTGAAACAAGTAAAGGTTTATTAATTGAGACAACACTACTAGTTGTTGTATTTGCTTTAATTATAGTATAAGTATTATACAATTTAACTAAACCTAATAATGAATAAGTATTATATATTTTTTTTCATTTTTCCAAGAAATTATTTGGTGTTTTTTTAGAAATAAAATACTTATAATTTTTATTGCTGTATATATAAGTACTGTAAGTATTTAAAGTAGCTGAATTGAAAAATGTGTATAATGTGTTAATATTTTTGTATGATTTTTTTTGAATAAAACCAATATTTAATGTTTTAAAAAAAAAAAATAAAAATAAAAAATAATATATGATTACGTTATTTAAATTTTTACCAATAAAACCTATTAAATCTCTACATAAATTTGTATTAATATAAATATACATTAATGTATATTTATTAATATTCTTATTATCAGTATTTAATAATTTATACAAAAGATACATTTGTTGTACATTTAGTTTTTGTAAAGCACTTGTGCTGTTTTTAGCTGTCTTATTAAAATTATCTTTAAACACAAAAATGAATAAAAAATTAACGAATATTTAATAATATAATTATTTGAGAAACTGTTACATTAGACGATCTTAATTTCAAGAGTGTCTCTGTGTAAGTCCTTAATCTATAATTTGTAACACCCATAGAATTTCTTCTATTAAAAAATTGTGTTGGTCATATTAACTCTACTAATGAGCTTAATAAAACTAACTTAATAAAAGAATATAACATTAAAACAACAAAAATATCTTCTAACATACTATAAAAATATATGTCAAATTTTCCAGAAAGTAATAATTCAAACACTTATATAAGTTAAAACATTAAAAAAATATACTCATATACTCCACCAACAGGTTCCCCTACCAGTACCTTGTGTCAACTTCACTCAAATCACTAAGAAACCTATCAATATAAAAATAAAATAAATACTAAATATTTAAATATTTTCCAAATCTAATAATTTTTCGAGCGTGATGGGCGGTGTGTGCAAAATTTGACTATTAATTCACCGTAACATACTATTTACGATTACTAACGATTTCGACTTCATATTCTCGAATTTCAGAGAACAATCTGGACTAAGATAATTTTTAAAGATTGGCTTCAAATTACTTTTTAGCAACTCTTTGTTTTTACCATTGTAACACGTGTGTAGCCCAACATACAAGGATCATAAGGACTTGACTTCAGTCATATAAATAAAAAATTACTTAAATAAAATTTAATTATAGAGTTGCGTTCGTAAATAAAACTAAATTTCACATCTTACGACACGAACTGACGACAGCCATGCAATACCAAGCGAACATATTACAAATAATATTAATATTGTAACAGAATGCTTAAGATGTTGGTAAGGTTTTGCGTGGATTATCGCATTAAACCACATATTCCACCGTTCGAACAAATTCCCGCCAATTTTGTTGAGTTTCAATCTTGAGATTGTACTACCCAGGTGAAGTAATTTTGTTAAATTTTTCAAAATTAATATTGAAAATATACTTATATTTTACAGTATAGACTAATAGGGTCTCAAATCCTATTCATTACCTATACTTTCATACATGAGTGTCAGTTTTTTATAAAAAATTGCCTTCGCCTTTAGAAGTAATTTTAAACTTTATGTATTTTATCACTAATTTAAAATTTCTATTTTTTTCTAAAAAACTCTACTTTATAGTAAAGAAAATAAACCAAATCTACTTATGTAGTATATGTAAATTACTATAAGCACCTACGTATCCTATACACCCAATCAATACGAACAACGCTTGTTACTCATGTATTACCGCGGCTGCTGGCACATGTATTGGCCATAACTTCTCTTTATTTATAAACATTATTTTAAAATACGAACAGATTTTACAGTAAAAACCTTCATCATCTCCACTAATTTGCTGGGTCATACGTTAGTACATTGCCCAAGATTCCCCACTGCTGCCTGTGGTGGGGTTGTTTTCATACCCCATGTGGCTGATAGACCTTTAAGATCAACTAAACATCATCGACTTGTGAAGTGAATCACAAATATCTAATATTATTTATAGTTTTTAGATAACGTTATAAAGAAAATACTAAACTAAATTAAACGTAAAAAAATTAATTAAAAATTTTAAAAAAAACTAATTAGCTAAAATAACAAACTATACTTAATTTTTAAGTGTTATCTATAAACATACAAATGTTACTCACCATTACGCTAAATAGATATTATCTATTTTTAACTTGCATGTGTTAGGCATTTAGTTAGCGTTCGTTCCAAGCTAGAATCACACTCATATCAAAAAAATGTTAACATCCTTAATATTATTAGTAATAAGAATTATCAAGAAAACTTTCTAGAAAAATACTTACTAGAAGATAATCTTATTTTATCCTTATCATTAGGAAATAAAAATTTTGGTAAACCAAATGTATGTCACCATACTAAAAAATGCTCAAATGGTAAAGCACAAACTCTAATTGGCATATGATGATGGTATCTACCACAGATCTCAGCACATTGACCATAGTATAAACCGACATTATCAATATACAATGTATGATGAGTAGCCCTACCAGGTAAACAATCCATCTTTAAACCTAAACCTGGTATATGTCATGAGTGTACAAGGTCAAAAGAGTTGGTAATAACTGTAATATTTACATGTGCTGGTAAAACTAAAACCCTTCTAGATCTTAAAAGTCTATTTCAAGTAGTTACTTTTGTAGTATCTAAACGAGATTTAGCTTTTTTAAGCATCCTATATTGTCTTGTTGGGTTACCAAAATTTTCTTCAATAATACTATTATCTTTAAGGAATGGGTTACCAGAATAAACTTGTGTTTTACTCAAATCATGGTTAAAGTATGTTATATTTTTTTTAGGAATACTAACTCTTTGGTTGTATCTTTTTTGTTTAAATGTTAAATATAAAGTAGGTTTAATAGGTTTAGATGCTAATGTTGGATTTTTATCATTAAATCTAAATCTAAATAACTCAATATCTGAACCTGTTTCAACATTATTAAAAAAAAAATCACTTTGTGGTTTCTTTAAAACTCTAATTGGTGTAGTTTTACCAAAATTTCTTCTAAGAGTTCTAGTTTCATCATCCAAATCTGGATGTTGAATAATTGGTTTAGTAGAATTATAATTATCTAAAACTTCTTTTTTAAAAAAATTGGAGAAAGAATCAACTGTTGTAGTTGTATATAATTTTGTCAAATCTAATGATCTGTATTTAGGTAATTTTCTTTCTTCATTTAAAACAGGTTGTTCTTTCTTTAAGTTATTGTGATTTAATAACCTATCATCAAATAAATCAACAAAAAAAAAATCTTTTTTAAAAAAGTTAATGTTGGAATCTTTTATGAAAGATGATTGTTCTTGTTGAAGAAAAATACTTGAAATATTAAAACCACTATCTAGTAATAAATTTTGATTAAATTGGTTTAAATTATCACCAACCAAACCAGTACTAAATGATAAGTTTTTTTTAAAAAGAACATTACTTAATTGAGTAAGCTCGATGTTCGCACTAAATTCAGACTTATAAACATCAACAGGTGATACAACACTAAACTTATTTTTTTTATTAGATTTTTTACCCAATTCTGATCAAAAATCTTTAGATCAACTACTATAAGCTCTCATTTGCATGATATGCAAATAATCTTCTGCTGTCTGTAAATCACCAAAAGTAGCAAATTGTCATTTATTTCTACCAACATTTCTTGGTGTTGAAAAAATATCAGAAATATTTCTTAAATCTAATTTATAAATCCAATACCATTGTTTGGCTCTAACACGTAAAGTAAATAAACTTGATTCGCTTTGCCATTCAATCAATTTCAGAATAAAATTAGAATTGATTAAAATATTAACACATCAAGTAACTGGTATAAGACATGTTAAAAAATCACCTCATTTACCATGGGGTCTTAAGGTTGTTGCAATTCTAGGATTGAACTTAAGGGTTCTATACCTAAAAACTCTAGCAACTAATAAATAGTATAAAGCTCACAAGAATGCGAACCAAAACCATCACCAATACTGTCATTGTGTTAGATGAATAAGCACATCTGACTTGTTATTGGAGAAACTCATATTAAAATTTTGCATATACGATACTTCTGTTAAAATATTTCCCCACATCTATAAATATAATTTAATAAAAATTATAAAAAGTTATAAAAAATAAATAAAAACAACCCTGAAAACATACAAGAAAAAATTAAATTAAACATATTGTAATACCTAATTACTCTTCTATATTTAGAAAATAATAAACCAAGTATAATAAATACAACTGTTAAATTAATAAAAGAAAAGTTTAATAAATAGCCATGAGATGAACTTATCACAGAATAATAATTTGATAATAAGGTAGTATTCATATAATCACTAAATAAAAAATTACCGAACATAAAATACTTTACCATAAAAAAAATAATAATATACGAAACTATAAATAATGAAAAAATAGATAATGTTGCAGCTAGAGACGAATTTGAGTAAAACTCCGAATTATAAGAAACTCTGTTTGAATTAAGATATAAAGCTTTATTTGCTTTTTTAAAATCATTAAATGTGTAAGATATTAACCTGTAAGAGTAGAATAATCCTGCAAAAGCACCGATTAATGAGTGAAACAATATAATATAGTATAAGTACATATGATTATCTAAACTCAATAATAATAAATGTTTAATAAAAAAACCAAAAGTAAAAGGTAAACCTGCTAGATTTAATACGCCAATTGTAGCACAAAAATACTCAAACGGTAAGTATTTTAATAAACCACCCATTCTTCTTGTATCTTGATAACCTCTAGTTATACGTAAAACATTACCAACACACATAAAGACACCTGCTTTAAAAAAGCCATGTACGTATAAATATAATATTGTAAACTCGTTCATTTCAGTAGCACATAAAACCATTAAAAATCCACAATGACTGATTGTTGAGTAAGCTAATGTTTTTTTAATATCTGATTGAGCTACAGCACAGACACCACCGTATGCTGCAGTTATAGAACCAATTAAAGGTATTAAAAATTTACTATATTCAGTTGCATCAAAAATAAAATTAAAACGTAATATTAAATATACACCAGCGGATACTAAAGTAGCTGAATGGATAAGGGAAGATGCTGGTACTGGTGCCTCCATGGAATCTGGTAACCAAGCATGACCACCTAATTGAGCCGATTTAATGAAAGCAGAACCTATAATCATAATAGCTAAAAATTCTAAAAAGTTTACAGGTGTGTTAAATATATATATATTTAATGGTCCGTATTTATATATTTGACTGTTTAGAGATATTATATCGAATGTATAATAAACACTATAACTTGCTACTAAAAACATAAATAAATAAAAATCACTAACTTTATTGAAAGTAAAGGCTTTAAATGCAGATTTTAATGTAGCTGCTTTTGTTGTCCAAAAGTTGATTAAACAAAAAGATGTAAAACCTATTAACTCTCAACCTAAAAATAACATAATTGTGTTACCAGAAGATACTAAAAATAACATACTAATAACAAATGATAGGATAAACAATAAAAACCTATCAACTAAAGGTTCATATCTAAAATATGAAAATGCGTAAATAAATACAAAAAGTGCAATGGTTGTAGTTAATAGTATAAATGAAAATGATATTGTATCGATTAAGAAATAGTAATCTATTCTTACATTCAGAGATAAAAAAACTCAACTGCATAATTTTATTATATAAACTTTTTGTAATAATAGTATGTTTTTAGCGCTATAAAGTAAAGAAACCCAAAAAAAAAACAAAGTTACTAAATTAAGTTTATAAATACCATACAAACCTAAATAACTAAAAAAAAATCAACTCATAATAACAGTAAAAAAAAATAACATACCAAAATAAAAGAATATTGGGGTATTAGCATCTAATGCACCAAATAAACTAAAAAACTCAAAACTAAAAAAAAACTCGTAAAGTTTTTTAAAGAAATCTCCTGAAAAATGATTTATAAAAGAAAAATTAGGATTGTCCAATTTATGTTCATTGTATAGTCTTGCTCAATTAGAACCAATAAAAATAAAATTCTCAGTTCCAGTATTAAGTATAAAATTGCTAATACCTAACAATGATATTACAATATAAATATACAAAAATAAATTATCTACATTTAATAATGATAGATATATTAGTACTATACTTGAATAAGTAGAATTATCTCATACAGAAAATTTTTCTAAAAAATTAGAAAATATGAAATTAAATAAAATATTATATGTATTTTTATATATGGTAATATAGAAAAATATAAAAACCATTGAAGATGTAAATAAAAAGCATTTAAATCTACTTAGATACAATACCCTATTTCTTCACAAAGTAAAAAATAAAAAATCAATAAACTTTTTTCAAACATATATATAAAATCTATATAAATTTCTCTTTAGGGAGTTATATTTTTGTAATAATGAAGAGTATAAAATGGTTTGTAAAAAAACTCAAAAATTTGGTGTTTTTATTTGAATAAAGGAGACTAACTTATTAAGATATATGTTGAAATAGAATTTTAAAAAATTTTTATAAAAAAAAACATTTAATAAGTTTAAAAAAAAACCTAAGTAATGAAATACCTTAATAAGGGTACCTAAAAGAATATTGTATAATATATAATGTATAACCTTATTACAACCTGTAATTGAATCCAATCTAGATAGTGATGATTTAATAGCGGAGATAAGGATAAAAAATAGTTTTATAAAAAAACTAAAAAAATTTTTAAAAAAAAAATCAAAATATCATCTCATCCTTGAAAATTAATGTTTTGTATGTTATATATTGTGTAATAAACCCAAATCTAAAACTAAAAAGGGGTTTTGAGCTAATAAAAAAAAAGTATTACTACTATCCCCATAATAACTTTCGAAGTCAATTAAAATTGTATTTAAATAGTCAAATTCACAAAAATTTGTAATAAGTGTAATGTTACCTAATAAAATCAAAATCTACATAACAAGATGTACTTAAAGTAAATTAAATCTACTTTTAGAGTTTTTGTAAAAATACATTTTTATTTAAGGAGAAGTTGCTGATTTGGCTTGTCTTGATAAACACATAATACAAGAAGTATTCAAGTAAAAGAGGTCTTCTTAACGCAGGGAAAGCTAAATAACAAAGGATGAAACAATCTGCACCGAATAAACCTCAATTACCACCTAACCTATTATAAAATCTACCGTATGGTAAAAATGATGAACCATAAAAACAACACATAACAAATAATGTGTATGTAATTTGATGATATACATTAGCCTCTAAAATGTAATATGAGCTTACGTAAGCATTATTTCTTTTAAGTTTAGTTCTTAAAAAAAGAATACTTCTTTTAAGATAATTATTTTGCTCATTGGTACCATGAATAGTTGGTTGGAAAAATAATAAGAAAAATAAAAGTAATAAACCAAAAACACCTGTCTTATGATAAGGACAAGCAATTAACCATGCCATAAAAGGTCTAAAATACCAATGAGGTGCTACACCATAAAACCTAACATCTGTTACAATACCAATATCACCTCACATAAAAATTTCATATGAAAGTGCTTCATTTTCTGCATAATATAATCAACAAAAAATAGAAATAATTAAAAACATATCTATAACACCACTAATTTCATTAGAGAGTGCTTCATCTCACCAAACCATTTCTGTCTCTAAACCATCAAATACTGTTTCATTTTTTCAATCATAATGCATATCTACACCATGTAATAATGATAAATATGTTAAAAAGAAAGCAGATAAATAATGGGCGTATGCTAATCTAATCATAGTATCAGAGTTGAGTTGTTTATCAGTAAAGATCCACCAATAAAATTTACCATAAAACATGAAAAATGTGTGAAAAATATTTGCAGCAATTGTTAATGTAATTTCACTTAAATGTGTACAACATAAAACAAGACCTAAAAAAACTACAACTTGAAAAATTAAGAAACTGAATACACCACTTTTTCATGTAGCTTCATGTTCATACTCAAATACATTTAAATAAAGTTTTCTAAATAAATGTAACCAAGAAAATACAAAAATTAAATCAACACCTCTTTCGTGCATTCAAAAAAAATCATCGGTATATAAATCTTCTAAGTCCTCCTCGTTTCTAACAATAGGTACAATCATAGGTTCAGGTATTAAACTGAAAGATAGCATAGTACCACTTAACAAGTTAGCAAAAATAGTTAAGAAGGTAAAGAAGCCAAAGAGGGAGTTAATATCGTGAAATGAAACAGATAGTGTAGAGAAATACTTTAATAAATTACCAATATTAATGTTCATATAATTGCCATAAGACCACATATAAAATAAATACAAACATAACTTTAGTTAAATGACCAAATGTATCTATTTAAAGATAGTTTTTTAACTAAATTTTTATCTAAAGATGATCCATCTACAAAAGATAAATCTAAAGATTTTTTAAAGTTTCTAAAAAATATAGACAAAATAAAACCTATACAAAACTCCAACCCAGCTAAGGCTAATAAAAAAAATGATGTTGAGGTTAAAACCAACTCATCATTTATAATGCCACCTACAACAGTATAACTGTATAATACAACTCACATAATTTCAGAGTATAAAAGTATAGTTAACATGTTTTTACTATTAAATAAAAATAATATAGTCACTAGTCAAAAAATTAATGTAAAAAAGTTGAAACAAGAAAGTATCACAAAAAAAAATAAAATAATTAAAGATTTATAATTCTACAACAGTAGAATTGTTATAAACAACTTGATCTTCGAAGAAGTTATAAAAAGCGTCATTAAAACCTTCAACAGGGTAATCTTTTAAAAGAGGATTTTCTTGCTTAGAATAATCTAATAATAATCTTCTGGTATCAATTTTAGATTGATATGAAACCCTAAACATCTCTCCAGTCTCCCTTTCTAACCAATTAGCACTTTTATATAATTTATCAAGTGAAGCTACCTTATTTAGGGTATTGTTATTATATGTTATATATAACATCATCCTAATCTTAAGGGTTAAAAAATAATATACATAAAATAGTAATACTCTATTTTTAAAAAAAAGTTGAAATTTTTTTAAAAAATCAAAATTTTTTTTATTATCTATAGCTGAATTCTCTAATAAGGTTGAATTTGACAAAAAAATCTCGTTTCTGAAAAAGACATTTAAAGTGTAAAACCATGATTTATTTACATATAAAATGTATGAGTTTGGATTAAAACTCTCGGATGTTCAAACAACAGGGTTCATATTCTCAAAAACAACAAAAATACTTAGTGGTAATGTGTATTTCTTGTACACCTTTTTTTAGAAAATAAAATGGCAGTTCAGAAAAGTCAAAGATCGAAAAGTAAAAAGAAGCTAAGATTAATTTCTCAATCTGAAATTAAATTTAAAAAAATATCTAATAATAATAATTTCAAAAAAATTTCAAAAAAATTTCAAAAAAATTTTTTTTTTTAAAAGTTGTTTAAAAATAAAGAGTGGGTGACGTGGTTGTTTTCTTTTTCTTAAAAAATGTTATTGTGTTCTCTTTTATATTTTGAGCTTTATTACTTTTGAGTAGTTACTTTTATAAAATAAAAAACCAAACTAGCAAAAGACATTTTTGTGAATGTGGTTTTAAATCACTTTCCGATATTAACATACAAATTAATATAAATTTTGTTATGTTGTGTATATTTTTAATACTTTACGATATAGAGTTTACGTTATTATTTCCAATTCTATTCAATATTTGAAATATTACCATGGTACAATACTTATATTTTTTAGTATTTGTATTATTAATAATAGCTTCTTTATTTTATGATTGACAAACCAATTCTTTAAATTGACAAATTTAAAACCAAGTATAATTATTTAAATTATTTATTATATTTATTAAAATTATTAGGTGAGTATAGCTCAATTGGTTGAGCGTCAATTTGTGGCATTGAAGGTTGTAGGTTCAAATCCTACTATTCACCCTTATTGTATGAGATTTTTAAGTTTAGAAAGATTTAAAGTAAAAAAAAAAAAATTTAAAAAAAATACATCTCTTATAACATCTTTTGTAAATAGAGAGTTGACATCTAACGTTATTAACATTAAAAATAAAACATTTTATAAAAACATATGTATGTATAATATATTTGTAAAAAATTTGTTGTTGGTAGGTGATAAATTTAATAATAAAGCAGTTAACAACACATACAATAAAAATGAAATCTTTACAATATGTTTGAGTCAAAAACTCAACAATTTAAAAACTACTATATCATTTAAAAAAAATTTAAATACATATTCGATAGGAAGTATTTTAAAATACTTTAAAGTGAGTCAAGGTAAATATATTCGTAGAAATACAAGGGGTGTAAAAATACTTTTGAATTTTTTAAAAAATCTTTTCAGAAAAAAATATCAAAAAAATTTTCTAAAAAATCAAAATGAATCTAAAAAAACAATACTACTAAGTATTGTTGGTTTGGATTATAATTTAATAAATTTAAAAAAACACGTAAAAAATATTCTAGAAAGAAATTATCAGAATTTAAAATCAAATGTGAATATATTTTATCTAATAAACTTAAAAATTAGTTTTACAAAAGTAAAAGAGAAAAAAATAAAAGCAATAAAAAAAAGACTAAAAAAGAAAATGTTATTAACTTTTTTAAAAAGTATTAAAAATAAATATTAAGTTTTTATAAACATAACCAATTTGACTTATTTTTGTCTTTTAGCGCTTTGTATAGATCTAACATTATATAATAGAAAATGTGGTTGGATTATAACGTATATGTTAATTTATACAATAATTTATGTTTTGGGTAACATATTAAATGATATATCTATATACTACCAAACAGTAAACTACTTAAATACAAAAAACAATATTATTGTTATAATAATTTTAACTATAATACAACTACAGTATAATAAAAAAATACTTTTTAGTGTTTTAGAAAAAAAATACCTACTTTTGTTAGTAGTACTATTGTCCATGTTTTCAGACCAAAACATAACTACAAATAATAATTTGAGTTTTGTTATGTGGGTTGGTGAAGCATCAAGTAACTTAAATACAAACTTGCTGAATGGTATTATGTTAATACACCCATACATACTATATACATTTTATAGTTGTTTACTTGTAATTTCTACCATATATTTAAACAATATATTACTTGGTAAAAAGATAAAAAAACATAAAAAAAAAGTATTACTACTTGTAGATATACGTATATTATATAAATGTACCTTCTTGATTATTACGGCAATTATGTTGGGTTGTTGATGAGCAGAACAAGAACTTTCTTGGGGTGGTTGATGAAGTTGGGATTTTGTCGAATTGGTTGCTTTAAATTTTAGCATTTATATGTTTTATAAAATGCATAAATCTATTGTTAATTATAACAATTATGAAAACAATCATTTATATAATTACACCTCATTAATATTTTTATTAGTAATTTCAGTACTATCTGTTAGATATAACATAATCAACTCAATACATAACTTTGTTAGCAGCGAATCACAAGAGCAGTACAACTATTATCTATATATTGTGATACAGATCCTTATTTTTTACATAATAATAGGTAAAAGATATAGAACACCAACAACAAATAAGTCGATATTTAAGAATGCAGTTTTAATAAAAATACAAGTATATTTTATGTTTTTAGTATCTATCTTTATATTTATATATTTATACCACATAATTACAAGTTTTTTAAATATTGGTTTTACATTTAAAGATTTTTATAAAAATATCAACGTAATTTTATTATTTATTATTATTATTACCTATACATTTAATTATAGTATAGATGTAATAAATTTTAAACCCATTAATAGGTTTATGTGAGTATTTAATATTACTATATCTATACTTATTTTTATAATTTGTATTTATATAAATATATTTAAGTTAAACCTATTAACTATAATAATGTCTTTTGTATTTTACATTATATTAATAAAAGGCAATCTTTTCAATAAATGGCTGAGATTATCTAATAGTAATTATAACAAAGTAAAATATATACACATGTTTATATTTGTTTATTTGTATGTAAGTATTTACCAAATATATTTATTTTACCCAGAGTACAACAACACCTTTAATAATATTTCGAATAATATCCGTACATATAAATGTAGCGGTTTGTATGTACTAAAAAATCTTTCTACTACAAACTATTCAAATTTTAGTGATTATATTGATGTTGTAAGTAATGGTACAATAGAAATTTTTTATAAAACAATTTTCGAAAAAAAATTGTTTTATAAACCTTTAGGTTTGTTAGAGTTATACAATTATAACTATCAGTTGTTAGAGCAACCGATTTTAGGTGTAATATTAATTACACTTACATGTATAGCTATTACCTTATTAAAATTTATTTTTTTAAAAAATTTTAAAATATTTTTATAAAAATGTCAACATTATATAATATATATAATAAATATATAAAATATATAGTATAATTTATAAATAATTATAATATAGATATAATTAATTATAAATAATATATATAATATAGATATATATAATAAATATATAGTATAATTTATAAATAATTATAATATAGATATAATTAATTATAAATAATATATATAATATAGATATATATAATAAATATATAAAATATATAGTATAATTTA
>Ga0315907_10003268_pt1 | contig 19338 bp, 18 predicted proteins | sample LakEriMetagenome_3_FD_203525 | JGI IMG/M metagenome (GOLD analysis project Ga0315907, IMG submission 203525) | Freshwater fungal communities from buoy surface, Lake Erie, Ohio, United States - Buoy 12 MA123 | ecosystem: Environmental > Aquatic > Freshwater > Lake > Lake biofilm | place: USA... | reverse complement strand
TTGTAGTACTGGCGGTCGTGCGCATCGTCGGTGTTCGGCCACAGCAATTCTTCGAGATAGCGCTCGCCCGCGTCGCGCCAGCGATATTCGCTGCCGCGCTCGTTGCTGATCTCGACCGAATAGCGCTCGAAATAGAGCAGCGACAATTTGCCGGCCGCTCGGTCGACCTGCTGGCGGTTGCCGTTGAGCAGGATCACGCGCGGCCCGTCTTCCGTGCTGGCGATCGTGCCGCGCTCGGCCAGCAGCGTGACGGGGTTGGAGGGATCGCGCGAATCCTGCACCAGAATCCCGCGCAAATCGCCGTTCGCCTCGCGCGCGCGCACATAGACGGTGAGCGAACCGCCGATCGTGGAGAATGCGCCTTCCTGCAGCAGCAGGCTCGAATAGTCCGAGCGGATGTTCGAGTGAAGCTCCTTGAACTGGCTGAAGGTCATCGGCATCAGCCACAGCGACAGCACGTAGCAAAGGGCGGTTGCACCGCCCGCCAGGATCAGGGCCGGGCGCGCCAGTTGGTTCGGGCCGAAGCCGACCGCGCGCATCACGACCAGTTCGCTGTCGAGCGTGAGCCGGTTGTAAACGAAGAGAGTCGCAACAAAGAGGGCAATGGGCACCACGAGCGACAGGAAGTTCGGCAGCAGCAGCGACGTGAGATAGAAGAACGCGCCGACCCCCAGCCCGCGATTGACGATAAGCTCAATGAAGCGCAGCGACTGCGTGAGCCAAATCGCCATGGTCAGTGTAGCCACGACGAAAACCGTCGCGGTCAGGATTTGGCTCAGAATGTAGGCAGTGATTCGGCGCATGATCGTGCGCAGTATAGACCGGTCTTCGGTCGGGATTGTATGCGCTTGGCGGCGCAAATTATGCGAATGAAAACAGAACATTTGCGTGCGGGGCGCTTTTATTTGGCCCAAGAGCCGCTATGGTGTCGGTCGTTCGATTTACGTCGACTCTTGTTCGCGAGGAACGTCCCCAATGAAGATTGCATTCTCGAAGCCCGAAGCGCCAGCCAGCGGTGCCTATGTTGTCGGCATTCTGGAAGATCGCAAGCTGACGCCGGCCGCCGCCGCACTCGACAAAAAGACCGGCGGGGTGGTTACGCGCGCGATGGCGACGACGCGCTTCAAGGGCAAGAAGGACGAGTTTCTCGACGTTGTAGCCCCGAAGGGCGTGCCGTTCGGGCGCATCGTGCTCGCAGGGCTCGGCAAGATCGACAAACTCGATGCCAAGGGTGCTGAAGCGCTCGGCGGCAGTCTCGTGGCGCATCTCAACAAAACCGGCGAAACGCAAGCGACCGTCTCGGTCGAGCAGATTGCCGACGGCGCCATCGGCCCGTCGGTGATGGCCGCCCACATGGCGCTCGGCGCCAAGCTGCGCGCCTATCGCTTCGACAAATACAAGACACGCGAGAAGGACGACACCAAGCCGAGCCTCAAATCGCTCAATCTTCTGGTCACCGACGTTGCGGCGGCACGCAAGATCCATGGTCCCCTCGACCGCGTTGCCGATGCTGTCTCCTTCGCGCGCGATCTCGTGTCCGAGCCGCCGAACGTGCTCTATCCCGAAAGCCTTGCCGAGCGCTGCAAGCGCCTCACGGCATTCGGCGTGAAAGTTGAGATTTTCGACGAAAAGCAGCTTGAGAAGATGGGCGCAGGCGCCTTGCTCGGCGTGGGCCAAGGTTCGGCCCGGCCGTCGCGCATGGTCATTCTGCAGTACCATGGCGCACCCAAGGCCAAGGACAAGCGCCCGGTCGCGTTTGTCGGCAAAGGTGTGACCTTCGACACGGGCGGCATTTCGATCAAACCGTCGGCCGGCATGGAAGATATGAAGTGGGACATGGCGGGCTCCGCAGCCGTGATCGGGGCGATCGAAGCGCTTGCCGCCCGCCACGCGAAGGTCAACGCGATCGGTGCGGTCGGCCTCGTCGAGAATATGCCCGGCCACAATGCGCAGCGCCCGTCGGACATCGTACGCTCGCTGTCCGGCAAGACGATCGAAGTTCTGAACACCGACGCCGAAGGCCGCCTCGTGCTGGCCGACGTGCTTTGGTATGTGCAGGACCGCTTCAAGCCCAAGGCGATGTTCGATCTCGCGACCTTGACCGGAGCCGTGATCGTGGCGCTGGGCCACGAATATGCGGGCATCATGGGCAACGATGCCGCACTCGCCGAAAAGCTCACGGCCGCAGGCGAAGCGACCGGCGAAAAAGTTTGGCGCTTGCCCTTGGGCGAAGCCTACGACCGCGACATCGACAGTCCGGCGGCCGACGTCAAGAACATCGCGGCCGGCCGCGGGGCGGGCTCGATCATCGGCGGCCAGTTCCTCGCACGCTTCGTCAACGACGTGCCGTGGGTGCATATCGACATCGCCGGCGTTGCCTGGAGCGGCAAAGACACGGCGACGTGCCCGAAAGGGGCAACGGCCTTCGGTGTGCGCCTGCTCGACCGGCTCGTCGCCGACAATTACGAGGAAGCTTGACGGATATCCGCTTCTACCAGCTCTTGGCAACGCCGCTCGAAGTGGCGCTGCCGAAGCTGCTCGAGAAGGCGACGTCCCAGGGCATGCGGGCCTGCATCGCCACCGGCACTGCGGAACGCGCGCAAGCGCTGGACGCGGCATTGTGGATCTACGCCGCCGACAGTTTTCTGCCGCATGGGCGCGCACCTTCATCGGGGGCGGACCAGCCGATCTGGCTTGCGCCCAACATCGAAAATCCGAACGGGGCAGACCTGCTCGTGACGCTCGACGGGCAGCAGCCGGAGCGCTTCGAAGACTGGAAGCTGGTCTGCGACATGTTCGACGGCACCGACGAGGCAGCGCTTGAAGCCGCGCGCGCGCGCTGGAAAACGCTCAAAGCGGCGGGCCATGTGCTGTCCTATTGGCGCCAAACCCCGGCTGGCGCATGGGAAAAAGCGGCTTGAGTGCACGCTCTTGCCCGCATCGCGGCCACTCGCTATAAGCGCGCTTCCCGATCCTTTATCCGAAGAGCAAATTTCATGGCTATCGAACGCACATTTTCCATCCTGAAGCCCGATGCGACGCGCCGCAATCTCACGGGCGCCATCAATGCGCTGATCGAAAAGGCGGGTCTGCGCATCGTCGCGCAAAAGCGCATCCACATGACGCAAACCCAGGCCGAAAGCTTCTACGGCGTGCACAAGGCGCGGCCGTTCTTCGGCTCGCTCGTGGCGTTCATGACCTCGGGCCCGGTCGTCGTACAGGTGCTGGAAGGCGAAAACGCGGTCGCCAAGTATCGGGACGTGATGGGTGCGACCAACCCCGCGAACGCTGCTCCCGGCACGATCCGCAAGGAATTCGCCGAATCGATCGAAGCCAACTCGGCGCACGGCTCGGACAGTGCCGAAAACGCCGCGATCGAAATCGCGTATTTCTTCGCCGGGGCCGAAATCGTCGGCTAAGCGCAAACCTCGCGCCAAAAGAGAAGGGCCGCCTCCCGGAAACGGGGAGCGGCCCTTTTTGTTGCCGTATGTGCTTGGACTTAAGGCTTAGCCGTGCGGCACCAGGAATACATACATGGCGATCAGGATCAGCACCGTCGCGCCGCCGATCCATTTGATCAGACCGTTGAAAACATCCCAGGTCTGCAAATGCGGCGTCATGTCGTGCGTGAAATTGGGGTCGTTCTGCTGCGGGGCGTTGGCCATCGATATTCTCCGGAAATTGAGCGCCGAGATTAGCGCAAACTGCGTTTTCGTCAAAGCGGCGGGTTGAACAGAATGGCGGGTGCGGCAAAGGAGCGTGCAAATCGTACCTGCTCGCCCTCGACCGTCGCCGCCCCGCTTGCCACCAAGCGCAGGACATGCGGATAGAGCGCATGTTCGGCCTTCAGCACGCGCGCGGCGAGGGCGTCTTCGTCGTCGCCCTGCAGAACGGGTACGGCCGCCTGGGCCACGATCGGGCCCACATCCATTTTGGCCCGCACGAAATGCACGGTGCAGCCCGCCACGCGCACCCCATCGGCCAACGCGCGTTTGTGCGTGTCGAGGCCCGGATAGGCCGGCAGCAGGGAGGGATGGATGTTGAGCATGCGGTTGCGCCATTTGTCGACGAAACCGGCCGTCAGCAATCGCATGAAACCGGCAAGACACACGAACTCGATTTCGTGATGGCGCAAGCGCGCATCGAGGGCTGCATCGAAGGCAGTACGGTCGGCAAAGCCCCGATGGTCGAGCGTTTCGTTGGCAATGCCATGTTCTGCCGCCACGGCCAAACCGCCGGCACCCGGCACATTGGCAAGCACCAGGGCGATTTCGGCTGGATAGTCGGGGGCGGAGGCGGCGGCAACCAGGGCTGCCATGTTGCTGCCGCGACCCGAGATCAGCGATGCGACGCGCAAACGCGCCATGACGTTAGATTTGCCAATTGTCGAGATGGTCGACGACGCAGCCCGGCGCTTCGCCATCGGGCTTTGGCACCACGCGGCCGATCTCGATCGGCGTTTCGCCCGCAGCTTCAAGTGTCGCCTTGGCCGCCGCCAGTTTGGCGGCCGGCACCACGACGACCATGCCGATGCCGCAATTGAACACGCGCGTGAGTTCTTCGCGCGCGATCTGGCCGCTGCGCGCCAGCCATTTGAAGACCGGCGGCAAGGCCCAGCTGCGCGCATCGAGCCGCACCTGGAGATTTTCCGGGATCACGCGCGGCACGTTCTCGACGAGCCCGCCGCCGGTGATATGCGCCATTGCGGCAACCTCGCCCGCTTTGGCAAGTGCGAGGCAGCTTTTGACGTAGATGCGCGTCGGCGTGAGTAACGCATTGGCGACGGATCGGTCTGGCGCAAATGGGGCGGGGGCATCCCACGCAAGTTCGGCTGCGTGCACCACGCGGCGCACGAGCGAGAAGCCGTTCGAGTGCACGCCCGACGAGGGCAGCCCCAGCACCACGTCGCCCGCGGCGACATGACTGCCGTCGATCGACGTGCCGCGCTCGAGGGCGCCGACCGCAAACCCCGCCAGATCGTAGTCGCCGCGCGAATACATCCCCGGCATCTCGGCCGTTTCGCCGCCCACGAGTGCGCAGCCGGCAATCCGGCAGCCTTCGGCGATGCTGGCCATGATCGTTTTGGCGGCCGCCACGTCGAGCTTGCCGGTCGCAAAATAGTCGAGGAAGAACAGCGGCTCGGCCCCCTGCACGACGAGGTCGTTCACGCACATGGCCACGAGATCGATGCCGACCGTATCGTGTCGGTTGGCTTCGATCGCGATTTTGAGCTTGGTGCCGACGCCGTCGGTCGTGGCGACCAGGATCGGGTCTTTAAAGCCGGCAGCTTTGATGTCGAAAAGGGCGCCGAACCCGCCGAGGCCTGCGTCCGAACCGGGCCGGCGCGTCGATTTGGCCATCGGCTTGATGGCTTCGACCAAAGCTTCGCCGGCATCAATATCGACCCCGGCTTCGGCGTAACGGTTCGTGCTCATTGGCGCCCCTTTGCCGGATTGGCTATAACAACAGTCCCGTCGTCCGGCGACGGGCGGAAATTAAAGGATTCGGAACGGTTTGCAATGGCGCTGCGCGGATTTTATCTGGCTCTTTGGATGCTCGCTTTTGCGGCGCTGTTTCCCGCAGGCCCGGCCTTTGCGCAGAGCGCGGCGGCCAGTGTGGCCGAGGTCTATTGGCTGCGCGGCGTGGAAGTCGACCGCTCGGCCGCCACTGCGAGCCTCGCGCGCGAGCAGGCGATCCTCGACGGGCAGCGCCTAGCGTGGCGTCGGTTGTTGGCGCGGATCGCACCTGCCGACGGGCGCACGGCCCTCGGCAACCTTCCAGCCGCCGAGCTTGCGGGGCTGATCGACAGTTTCGAGGTCGAAAACGAGCGTGGCTCGGGCACACGCTGGATCGGCGCGTTCGGCTTCCGCTTCCGCCCGGCGTCCGTGCGCGATCTTCTGCGTGCGCGCAGCATCGCCTACGCCGAAACGCCGGGCAGGCGCGTACTCGTCGTTCCCGTGCTCGTCCAGGACGGCCAAGCGCTGCTGTGGGAAGAAGACAATCTGTGGCGCACCGGCTGGGCCAGCGTGCCGCCGTCCGACGGTTTGCAGCCTTGGTCGGTGCCGGCGGGCGATCTCGACGATGTTGCGCTTATCGCTGCCGACCAAGCAGCCGCCATCGACCGGCCGCGCTTGCGCGCCCTTGCCGAGCGCAGCCGCGCGCAAGGCGCCATCGTGGTGGCAGCCGAACTCGATCCCAACGCGCCGGGCGGGCCTGCCGTGAACATGCAGTTTGTGCGCACGGGTGCAGCCGCCCCGAACACGGATTGGAGTGCCACGTTCCGCTTGGGCCCGCGTGAAACGCCGGAGGCGGCGTGGCCGCGGCTGGCGGCGGCGGCGGCGTCGCTGATCGAGGAGCGCTGGAAGGCTGAAGTTTCGACGCAAGGCGGGGAAACGGCGCTGTTGCGCGCGGCAATTCCGGTCGCGAATCTCGACGAATGGGTGCTGGTGCGCCGCCGCTTGGCCGAAATCGCCGCCGTGCGCCAAGTCGATTTGCTCGTACTCGGGCGCGGTGGGGCCATCGTCGATATCCGGCACGAAGGGGCGATCGAAACGCTGCGCACGGCGCTTGCGTTGCGCGACATGAGCCTGGGCGAACAGGACGGCGCCTGGACCTTGTCGTTGGCTGGGACTGGCACGCGCGCGCCGTGAGAAACCTGCCAAATATTCTGTCGTTTGCACGGCTTGTCGCGGTCCCGGTCGCGGTTTGGCTCATGCTGTCAGGCGAGTTCGATTGGGCCTTCTGGCTGTTCGTGACCGCAGGTGCAACCGACGCGCTCGACGGGTTCCTTGCCAAACGATTCGGCTGGGAATCCGAACTGGGCTCCTATCTTGATCCGTTGGCCGACAAGGCATTGCTCGTGTCGGTATTTCTCGTATTGGGGCTCACGGGCCATCTGCCGCTGTGGCTAACCATCATGGTCATTTTCCGCGATCTTGTGATCGTCGCAGGCGCCATCGTCGTGATCGCGATGACGGGCGAGTTCAAGGCCGATCCGATGTGGATCAGCAAACTCAACACCACACTGCAGATCCTGCTTGCGGCCGGCGTGCTCGCCGAATTGGGCGTTGGTCTCGTCTGGGATATGCTGCGGCCGTATGCGATCGCGGCGACGGCAGCCACGACCTGCGGCTCTGGGCTCGCCTATACGGTGCGGTGGACGCGGCGTTTGGCGCATAGGGAAGAAAACGCGCGATGAACGAGCCAAAGCAGACGCCGGGCTGGGGCCGGGCTTTGATCTGGACGGGACTGGGTTTAAGCCTTTTCTTGATCCTCTACACGCTAAGCGGCGTGCTGTTGCCGTTCGTGGTCGCGTTCATCGTGGCTTATCTGATCGATCCGGTCGTCGACCGGCTCGAGCGCTGGCGCATTCCGCGCGCGGGCGGTGCGGCAATCGTCACGATCTCGTTCTTCGCACTGCTCACGCTTGCGGTCGTGCTGCTCGCACCTGTGCTTAACGCGCAGCTCGCAGGGCTTGCCGAGCGGCTCGCGGTCATTGCGCGCCAGGGCTTCGAGCTCGCCAAACCCTATCTCGAGGATTTTTTCGACAAGGCGAGTGCTGTCGAAATGCAGCAACTGAGCGGGGCGGGCGACGCGGTGCGCACCGCGACTGCCTGGCTGCTGCGCGCGGCAGGCAGCGTTATCAGCGGCGGGCTTGCCGTCGTCAACGTGCTGTCGCTTGTGTTCATCACGCCGGTCGTCGTGTTCTATCTCGTGCGCGACTGGCGCAAAGTGCAGGAAAAGATCGACAGCTGGCTGCCTCGCCAATACGCGCAGACGATCCGCGGACTTCTGCAGGAGATCGATGCGCGGATGGCGGGTTTCCTGCGCGGCCAGGCGCTGGTCTGCCTTTTTCTGGCGGTGTTTTACGCGGTCGGCCTCACGCTGACGGGTCTTAACTACGGCCTGCTCGTCGGGCTCATGACCGGCATGCTGAGTTTCATTCCCTATGTCGGCATGTTCGTCGGCATGGCGACTGGGCTTGCGATCGCGTTTTTCCAGTTTCCGTCCTGGATCGATTTCGGCCTCGTCGTCGCGGTGTTTCTGCTCGGCCAGTTCCTCGAGGGCAATTTTGTGTCGCCTAAACTCGTCGGCGACCGCGTGGGCTTGCATCCGTTGTGGATGCTGTTCGCGATCTTCGCGGGCGGCGGCCTGTTCGGCTTCACGGGTGTGCTGTTGGCGATCCCGATCGCCGCCGCCGTCGGCGTTCTGGCGCGCTTTGCGCTGCAGCGCTATCTGGCAAGTTCGCTCTATCGTGGCCCCGGCGCGTGAACATGCCCGCCCAACTGCCGTTGGTGCTGCCGCATCGCCCGGCTTTGGGCGGCAGCGATTTTCTCGTAGCGGATGCCAACCGGGCGGCCGTCGCGTGGCTCGATGCGTGGCCGGACTGGCCGTCGCCGGGCCTCGTCGTGTGGGGCGAAACGGGTTGCGGCAAAACCCATCTGGCGGCGACGTGGCAGCTGCGCGCGTCGGCCGTGCAGATCGCAGCGCGCGACCTTGCCGTCGCATCCGTGCCCACATTGCTGGGGAATGCCAAAGCGATCGTGCTCGAAGACGTCGACCGCATCCCGCCTGAGCCCGTCGCGTGGCTGCATCTCTACAATTCGCTCGCCGAACGCGGCGGCCACATGCTGCTGACCGCGCGTGCGGCACCTGCGCGCTGGCAGATCACGTTGCCCGATTTGGCCTCGCGCCTTCGCGCCCTTGCGGCGGTCGAAATCGCAGCGCCCGACGAAAGCCTTGTGGAGGCGGTGCTCGTCAAACAATTCGCCGACCGCCAAATGCGCGTACCGGCCGAAACTGTGCGCTACATCGTAACGCGGCTCGACCGCTCGCTTGGCGCTGTCGCGCGCATCGCGGCAGACCTCGATGCCGCGAGCCTTGCGGGCAAGCGGCCCGCCAGCATTCCGCTCGCGCGCGAAGTTTTGCGCGACGCGGGCTTCGCGGCATAGACTGACGACCAACACAGCAAAGACGAAGGAGACGGAAGATGGATCTGGGCATCAAAGGGCGCAAGGCGATCGTGTGTGCGGCATCGAAGGGCCTCGGCAAGGGTTGTGCACGTGCGCTTGCGGCCGAAGGCGTGTCGCTGGTCGTCAATGCGCGCGGTGCCGAAGCGCTCGAGGCGACGGCTGCCGAGATCCGCGCCGATTTCGGCGTCCATGTAGTCGCCGTTGCGGCCGACGTGACCACGCACGAGGGCCGCGCCGCCTTGTTGGCGGCCTGCCCGGATCCGGACATTCTCGTGAACAATGCCGGCGGCCCGCCGCCCGGCGACTTTCGTGCCTGGGACGAAAAGGCGTGGCATTCGGCCGTCGAGGCCAACATGGTGACGCCGATCATGCTGATCCGTGCGACGATCGACAGCATGATCGCGCGCAAATTCGGGCGCATCGTCAACATCACATCGGCGGCCGTCAAAAATCCGATAGCCAATCTGGGCCTGTCGAACGGTGCACGCGCTGGCCTCACCGGCTTCGTTGCCGGCCTGTCGCGCCAAGTCGCCAAGCACAACGTGACGATAAACGGCCTCCTGCCGGGCCCGTTTGAGACCGACCGTCTGCGCTCGGTCTTCGCGGCCGGCTCCAAGACGAGCGGTCGGCCGGTCGATGCGCTACGTGAAGAGCGACGCCTTGCAAATCCGGCCGAGCGCTTCGGCACGATCGAAGAGTTCGGGGCGGCTTGTGCGTTTTTGTGCAGTGCGCATGCAGGCTTTGTCGTCGGCCAAAACATCGTGCTCGACGGCGGTGCCTTTCCGGGCACGCTTTAGGCATTTGTCTGGGGCCTTTGTGCCATTTTTCTGTAATCAGATGATTGGCAGTAAAGCGCTGTGATCAATGAGGATTCCGACGCGAAGGCGTGACGCGTCATAAAACCGTAATGGTTTGCGGCTTGCAGCATTGGGAGGCTGCTGCGTAACGTTTGCGCCTTCGGCAAACCTCTTCTGCAAGCGGGCGTTTCGGCAATGGCGACGGCGGCAAAAACGGCGGAGATCGAGCTCAAGCTCGCTGTTCCCGCCGCATCCTTCGCGCGGTTGCTCAAAGCACCCGAGATGCAGGCGATTGCCGTTGGACCTGTGCGGCGCAAGCGCTTCTCGACGACCTATTTCGACACGCCCGATTTGCGCCTGCTCGAGGCCGGGATAGCGCTGCGCGTGCGCCGCGACGGCAAACGGCGCATTCAGACGCTGAAGACTGCGCACCACCCAACACTGGGCGCGCTCGCGCGCGGCGAGTGGGAGCGCATGATCGTCGGCGAAACGCCGGTCATCGACGATGCGTGGCTCGCCGAGATCGACGACAAAGACGCACGCAAGCTGCTTTCCAAGGAAAAGCTGCGCCGCCAACTTGCAGCGCTTTTCACGACCGTGTTCTCGCGCCGTCTTGTGCATGTGCGCCAGGGTGCAAGCCTCATCGAACTCGCCCTCGACAGCGGCACCATCGAAGCACCGCAGGGCACACATGCGATTGCGGAGATCGAGCTCGAACTGGTCTCGGGCACGGCGCTCGATCTCTATGCGCTCGCACGCACGATCATGACGCTCGTCCCGGCCCAGTTCGAAGCGCGCAGCAAGGCCGAGCGCGGCTACAAACTTGCGCGCACATTGCCGGGCGCGACGTCGACATTGGAGGCTGCGCGCGCCGAGAGCCTGGAACTCGACGCGCAAGCAAGCGTGGGCGAAGCGTTCCGTGCGATCGGTCGCCAGTGTTTCCGCCATGTGCGCGCCAACGAAAGCCTCGTGCGGGCTGCCCCGGTAGCGGCCGGCGTGCATCAGCTGCGTGTGGCCTTGCGCCGCCTGCGTTCGGCGCTGTCGTCGTTCGCCGACGTTCTGCCCGAAGAGGAGCGGCGCGCTGCTTCCGACAATCTGCGCTGGATTGCCGCTGCCTGCGGGGCAGCGCGCGATTGGGATGTGTTCGGCGGCGATTTGCTGCGACCGCTCGCAAACCACCTCGCCGACGAGCCCGGCCTCACGCGCGTGACGCAAGCGGCCGAAACGGCGCGGGGGCGCGCCTATGATGCGATGGCGCAGACTCTGACCTCCGAAAAGTTGGCGGTCGCGCTTGTCGATGTCGAGGCGTGGTGGGAGGGCGGCAGTTGGGAAGCGAGCATGGGGGCGTGGCGCAATCTGCCAGCCCGCGATTTTGCCGCCGCGACCTTGAAAAAACTGCATCGCAAGGCCGTGCGCATCGGCGAGGCGATCGGCGATCTTGAAGAAGTCGAGCTGCACGAGCTGCGTATTCGGTGCAAGAAGCTGCGCTACACGGCCGAGTTTTTCCGCACGCTGTTCCCGCGCAAGCTCGCCAAGCCTTATCTTTCGGCTCTTGCCGAGGTGCAGGCGCATTTGGGCTCGCTGAACGATGCTGCTGTCGCCAAAGCGCTGCTGGCGGAACTCGCGCGTACCGAGGGCAATTTGCCGCCCGCTTTGCTGGCGCGCGCCGACGGCATCGTCACAGGCTGGATCGCCGCCCGCGTACGCGGCGATCTCGAGCACTTGCCTGAGATTTGGCAAGCTTTTGCAGACGCCCGCCCTTTCTGGAAGTAGCGTAACCTTCGCAAGCCCCGCGCGAATCGTAGATTGCCGATTTGTTCGGCGTTCGGTTTTGCTATACTCGGCCGTCAAGAAGGGGAGCAAAACGATGCGTGGATTCCTGGTCGTTGCGACAGGTGCTTTTGCGAGCTTTGCGCTCGCGCAAACGCTTCTTGCGCAGAGCCCCGCCAACGAAGCAACGGTGGTGCAGCGCGAGATCGATTTCGACGCCAAAGAAGTCCGCATCCGCGCCGGCGGACAGGTCGTGTTCGTCAACGGCGATCCGTTCGGCCACAATGTCTATTCGGAGACGTCGGGCGGCGAGTTCGACGTCGGCCGCCAGGGTCCCAACACACGAATTTCGGTTCCGTTTCGGCGCGCCGGTACGTTTGCCGTCAAATGCCGGATTCATCCACGCATGGCGATGCAGATCGTCGTCGAATAGCGGCAGAAACGGCGAACGCCCTTGTCGATCCGCTTCAAGCTCGTCGCTGCCCTGCTGATCGCACTGCTGGCAGCGGCAGTTGCAGGCACGGTTGCGACATGGGCGACCGACACACTCGGCCGACTCACCGTCCAGATGTACGACGGCCCGCTGCAGACCATCAATTTTGCGCGTTTGGCGCAGACCCAATTCGCGATCATCGAGCGTCGTAAATACGAAATTGGGACTAACGCGCAGACCGCAACTGACGATACGGCGGCCGCGCGCGAAGAGCTCGAGAGGGATTTGTTGGGCGTGCTCGAGCGCACGACGAAGGCCGAGATCGAGGATATGGTGGGGCGCGTCCGGCACGATATGGCGCTGCTGGAGGATCTCGACAAGAATCTGCAGGTGGTTCTCGAGCGCGCCACGGCCGCGGAAATCGAGGAGATGGTGGCCCGCGTCCGGCGCGACATCGAGGCTTGGCTTGCCGGCGGCGGCATGGCCTCGACGCAAGGGGAGCTCGGCGACCGCGTGCGCCAGGATCTCGAGATCCTGACGCAGATCGCAGCCGATGCGGGCTACGTGTTCCGCGAAGATGCGGCCGACACGATCGACGCGACGCGCAAACGCGTGCTGATCGCCTTGGCGGCGGCAGCCTTGGCGCTCGCTGGCGTGGGCGTGCTGCTGGTTCGCAATATCGTGCTGCCGCTCGACGTGCTGAACCGCAAGATGCGCAAGATCGCGCGCGGCGACGCGGACGTGAACATCCTCTACGCCGAGCGGCGCGACGAACTCGGCGACACGGCCCGCGCCATGGCGGTGTTCAAACAGGCCATGCTCGACATCCGCGACGCGCGCGACCGTGCGGAACTCGCGACGAAGGTGAAATCGGAGTTTCTGGCAATGATGAGCCACGAGATCCGCACGCCGATAAACGGCATCATCGGCTTGAGCCGTTTGATGCTCGGAACCGACCTCTCGCACGAGCAACGCGACAATGCGCGCCTCATCCTCGACAGCGGCCTGTCGCTGCTGCAGATCCTCAACGACATTCTCGACTATTCGAAGCTCGAAGCCGGGCGGCTCGAGGTCGAGAGCATCGATTTCGACATGCGCCAGGCGGTCGCCGACGCGGTCGCATTGATGAAGGCCAAAAGCGACGAGAAGGGCATTGCGCTGACGGGCGATGTCGATGCCGACGTGCCGCAGTATTTGCGCGGCGATCCGGGTCGCGTGCGCCAGGTGCTGCTCAATCTGATCGGCAATGCCGTCAAATTCACCGAACGCGGCGACGTACGCGTTGAGGTGCAGCGGCTTGAGCTCGACAATCCCGACGAGCCTTATGCGCGCGTACGCGTCGGCGTACGCGATACAGGCATCGGCATTTCCGCAGCGGCCAAGGCCAAATTGTTCGGCAGTTTCGTGCAGGCGGACTCGTCGATATCGCGGCGCTTCGGCGGCACCGGTCTGGGCCTCGCGATCAGCCGTCGGCTCGTCGAGGCCATGGGCGGCGACATCGGCGTCGACAGCGAACCGGGCAAGGGTTCGGAGTTCCATTTCGAGCTGACGCTTCCGATCGGCATCGAGCCGCGCGCGGCCGCACACGCGCCCGCCGCCACGGCGCGGCCGCTGCGCATTCTTGTGGCCGAAGACAATCTCGTGAACCAGAAGGTCGCGCTGGGCCTGCTCAAACAGGGCGGGCACGTCGTCGAGATCGTCGACAACGGCGCCGAAGCCGTGGAGGCGTTGCGCGCCGGCACGTTCGATCTCGTGCTGATGGACATGAACATGCCGGTCATGGACGGCATCGAGGCGACGCGTGCGATCCGCGCGCTCGAACCGCCGCAAAATGCCGTGTGGATCGTCGCCGCGACGGCGGGTGCCATGCAGTCCGACATCGACAACTGCCTTGCCGCAGGCATGAACGACTATATCGCCAAACCCATATCGCCCGACGCGCTGTCGGCCGCTTTGTTGCGCGCGACGGGCGTACTGGAAGCCCAGGCGCAGGCGGCCGAAAGCGGCGGCGCACCCGCGGGCCCCAGCGTGCAGGAGCGGCTCGACACGAGCCGAGCGGTGCTCGACGAAAGTGTGATCGGCGATCTCGAAACGCAGATGGGCGCTGAAATCGTCGCTTCGCTGGTCGTCGACTACGCGCTCAATGCGCGCGAACTGCTTGTACAGCTTCTGGCGGCACGCGCCGCCGGCGCGGATCAGGACTGGATGCGCGCCGCGCACTCGCTCGCAAGTGCGGCCGCGAGCATGGGGTTGGCGCAGACCTTCCGTGCGGCGCGCGATCTTGAATTCGCGGGCGAGTTCGGCGACTTTGTGACGGCGGGCCACATCTGCGATAGACTTGGCGCACATATTGAAGTCGGCATTTCGGCACTCGAGCAGCGCTACGCAAACCATCTCGCTGCCGCATCGTGATCGGCCGACGAACGGATAGGACGAAAACATGCAGCCCGGCGCTTCCATGGACAAACTCTTTTCGAACCTCTCGGTGCTTCTGGTCGAGGACGACGCCTTTGCCGTGAAGATCGCGCAGACCGTGCTGCACCAGCTCAAGATTCCGTACGTGTCAACCGCGCGCGACGGGGCCGAAGCGCTCGACATTCTGAACGCCGGCATGCAGAAATTCGAACTCGTGATTTCGGATTGGAACATGCCGGAAATGACAGGGCTGCAGCTCCTCAAAGCCGTGCGCCACAAATGGCTGACCATGCCGTTCATCATGCTGACCGGCAAAGCGAGCCCCGAATTCGTGGTGCAGGCGCGCGAGAACGGCGTGGACGCCTACGTGGTGAAGCCGTTTTCGCCGGCCCAGCTCGGCCAGAAGATCCTCGCCGTCTTGCAGCACAAGCAGGCAAAATGACCGACATTCTTTTCATGCGACGCGCGATAAAGCTCGCCGACGAACGCATGCGCGCGGGCGAGGGCGGACCGTTCGGGGCCGTCGTCGTCAAGGACGGTGCCATCGTCGGCGAGGGCTGGAATCGCGTCGTCGCCACGAAAGACCCGACCGCGCATGCCGAGATCGTCGCGATACGCGACGCGTGCGCGCGGCTCGGCACATTCGATCTCGAAGGGGCAACGATTTTCACGAGCTGCGAGCCGTGCCCGATGTGCATGGGGGCGATCCTGTGGTCGCGCGCGAGCCGCATGTGCTACGCCGCGAACCGCCAGGATGCCGCCGCGATCGGTTTCGACGACGAAGCGTTCTATCGCGAAGTCGCCTTGCCCATCGACGGGCGAGCCCTGCCGACCAACCGGCTGCTGGCCGACGAGGCGCAGGCCGTGTTCGCCGCGTGGTTCGCCAAGCCCGATCGCGTCGAGTATTGAGCGCACCGAGCCTCTTGCGCGGCTACGCCGCCTTTGCGTTGGCGAGTGCCTATTTCTGCCATGAGTTCGTGCAGCGTGTGGCGACCTCGGTCGTCGTCGGCGATCTGATGGCGGCGTTCGCGTTGGGCGGCACGGTGCTCGGCACTTTGTCGTCGATCTATTTCTACGCCTATGCCGGCATGCAGATACCGGTCGGCGTGCTGATCGACCGCTACGGGCCACGCCGATTGATGAGCGGGGCGGCGGCCTTGTCGGCTGTCGGCGCGCTCGTTTTTGCGACCGCCCCGATGGTCGAGTTCGCCTATGTCGGGCGCGCGATGATCGGGCTCGGTGCGTCGTTTGCGTGGATCGGCATCCTTACGGTCGCGACATTGTGGCTGCCCGCGTCGCGTTTTTCGGTGCTGACGGGCATTGCCCAGGCCGGCGGCATGGCAGGGGCCATGCTGGGCCAAGCCCCCTTGGCCGTGATGGTCGGCGAATGGGGCTGGCGCGGCGCTTTGGGCGGTTTGGCGGTCGTGGGGGCTGCAATCGCGGTTGGGCTCTACGCAACGATCCCGGAGCGGCCGCCGGAAACGGCCGAAAGTACGCGCCCGCGCTTGGCGGCAGGCTTGCGGGTGGCGGCGGCGAACGGCCAGACTTGGCTGCATGCGATCTACGGCATGGCCATGACGGGTACGATGCTGGCCTTTGCGGGGCTGTGGGCGGTCCCGTGGTTCGAAACCGTGCATGGCTATTCGCGCACGGCCGCAGCCGGGCTTGCTAGCACAATGTTTCTCGGCTGGGCCGTTGGCGCCCCCTTGATTGGCCTGCTCGCCGACCGCATTCGGCAGCGCAAGCCGATCATGGTCGCGGGCGGTGCCGCAATGACCGCAAGCCTGCTCCTGTTGCTCTATTTGCCTGCCTTGCCGTGGGCGCTCGCTGCGATTCTGCTGTTTTTGAACGGCGTGGGTGCATCGAGCATGATCTTGAGCTACGGGGCTGCGCGGGAAAGCAATCCGCCGGAAACGAGCGGGGCCGTCTACGGCATCGTCAATACCGGCGTCGTGGGGTCGGGCGCGCTGTTCCAGCCACTGATCGGCGCCTTGCTCGACGCCAATTGGCATGGCGCGCTCGTGGAAGGTGCCCGCGCCTACGATGCGCAAGCCTATGCGATCGCCTTCGGCGTGCTGCCGACCATCGCCTTCCTCGGCACGCTCGCCGCGTGGCGCGCGCGGCCCGCGTAGGCGTTTAAAAAACTACACAAAATGCACCCGCTCGGGCTAGATTCGCCGCCATAAATCGTCAAGGGGAGCTGGACGCGCCATGACCAACAACACGCCCATCGACAAGTCGAAACTGCCGAGCCGCCATACCACCGTCGGCCCCACGAGTGCTGCCCACCGGGCAATGCTCTATGCGATGGGCTTGTCCAAAGAACAGATTGCGCAGCCCCTGGTCGGTGTCGTGACGACGTGGAACGAGGCTGCGCCCTGCAACATCACGCTTTCGCGCCAGGCGCAGGCCGCCAAGAAGGGCGTTGCCGCCGCCGGCGGCACGCCGCGCGAATTCACGACCATCACCGTCACCGACGGCATCGCGATGGGCCATGCCGGCATGCACAGCTCGCTAGCCAGTCGCGAAGTCATCGCAGATTCGGTCGAGCTTTCGGTGCGCGCCCATTGCTACGACGCACTCGTCGGGCTCGCGGGCTGCGACAAGACGCTGCCGGGTCTGATGATGGCGATGCTGCGCCTCAACGTGCCGTCGGTCTTCGTCTATGGCGGTACGATTTTGCCGGGCCGCTTCAAGGGCCGCGACGTGACGATCGTCGACGTGTTCGAGGGTGTCGGCGCCAATGCGGCCGGCAAAATGTCGGACGCCGATCTCGAACATCTCGAGCAGGTCGCTTTGCCGACCGGCGGGTCGTGCGGCGGCCAGTTCACGGCCAATACGATGGCGTGCGTGTCTGAGGCGATCGGCTTGGCACTGCCGGGTTCGGCCGGCACGCCGGCACCCTACGAGAGCCGCGACCGCTGGTGTGTGGCCTCGGGCGAGCAGGTCGTCGAACTCATTCGCCGCAACATCCGTCCGCGCGACATCGTCACCCGCAAGGCGCTCGAAAACGCTGCACGCGTGGTGGCGGCGACCGGCGGGTCCACCAATGCCGCTTTGCATCTGCCCGCGATGGCGCACGAATGCGGCATCAAGTTCGATCTCACCGACGTCGCCGAGATCTTCCGCTCCACGCCCTACATTGCCGATCTGATGCCGGGCGGCAAATACACGGCAGTCGATCTCTATTCGGTCGGCGGCATTCCGGTTGTGATGAAGGAACTGCTCGATGCGGGCTTCCTGCACGGCGACTGCATGACCGTGACTGGCAAGACGATCGCCGAGAATCTGAAAGACGTCGTGTTCCCGGAAAACCAAAAGGTCGTCTATCGCGTGAAGAACCCGCTGACGGCGACCGGCGGCGTGGTGGGCTTGAAGGGTAATCTTGCGCCCGAGGGTGCGATCGTGAAGGTGGCAGGCCTCAAGAAGCAGCAATTCCGCGGGCCTGCGCGCGTGTTCGAGCGCGAGGAAGAGGCACTCGCCGCCGTGCTGAAGCGCGACATCAAGGATGGCGAGGTCATGGTCATTCGCAACGAAGGGCCCAAGGGCGGGCCCGGCATGCGCGAAATGCTGTCGACGACGGCTGCCCTTTACGGTTGGGGCAAGGGCGAGGAGATCGCGCTCATCACCGACGGGCGCTTTTCGGGCGGCACACGCGGCTTCTGCGTCGGGCATGTGTGCCCCGAGGCCGCGGCGGGCGGCCCCATCGGGCTCGTCAAAGACGGCGACATCATCACGATCGACGCCGAAACCGGGCGCCTCACGCTCGAAGTGTCGGATGCCGAGCTTGGCGCCCGCAAGGCCGATTGGAAGCCGCGCCCGCACGACTATCAGAGCGGGTCGCTTTGGAAATACTGCCAGACCGTGGGGAGTGCGGCATTCGGGGCGGTCACGCATCCAGGTGCTTCGAAAGAAACGCACAGCTACGCCGACATCTGACCGCGGCGGCAAAAGTTAGCACTGTGTCGGCACGTTAATCCTTCTTTAACCTAGGCATGCGACCGGTAGAAAGACAGTAAGTTGTTCTAAAGACGAACCAAAAAACCAGGAGAGGCGCAAATGCCCTTGTTGTCTGCGAGCGATCAAGCGAAAGAGCTGATGCAGACCGTTGCGACCGAGGCAGGCACGCTTGGCGTCGAAATCGCCGATGTCGCAGGGTTCGTGGGCGAACTCACCGCCAACCTGAAAGTACAGATCGAACGTTTCGATTCGGTGCGCGTGGCAACGGCCGAACTCAGTGCGGCCAACCATCAGGTTGCAACGGCAGCCGGCGAAGCGGGGACATTGGCCCAGCGCGTCTCCGGCGAAATGACGGCGTCGAAGACGCAGGTCGACGGCGCCATTCGCGAGATCGCGGCCCTGGTCGAGATCACACGCGGCATTGCAAGCGACCTCACCGGTCTGCGCGCCGCTCTCGACGGGATCGGGCGCGTGGCCAAAGGCATCGACGCTATCGCGCGGCAGACGAATCTCTTGGCGCTCAACGCGACGATCGAGGCGGCGCGTGCAGGCGATGCGGGCAAGGGCTTTGCGGTCGTCGCAAGCGAAGTGAAGGCGCTCGCGCGGCAGACGGCCGAGGCGACCGGCGAAATCGACGCGACGCTCAAAACGCTGGGCCAGCAGGCCTCGCGCTTGATCGGCCAATCGGAAAACTCGCTGCAGCGCGCGAAATCGGCCGAGCAAGGCGGGGCCGCGATCGCCGAGGTGATGGGCGGGATCAGCGTGCATGTGCGCGACGTGTCCGAACGCCTGGGCCAGATCACCGATGCCGTCGGCAACATTGACACGCGCTCGCAAAGCGTGAGCGAGGCGATGGGCGATCTGACCGCCACCAACGACGCGTCGCGCAAAGCGCTCGACAATACGCAAGCGCGGGTCGACCGCTTGGTCGGCATGGGCGAGCGGCTGATCGCGGCCACGGCGTCGTCGGGCATCGAAACGGTCGATAGCC